>Ga0209721_1000155_pt1 | contig 68017 bp, 63 predicted proteins | sample TshhotsprinmetaG_FD_184139 | JGI IMG/M metagenome (GOLD analysis project Ga0209721, IMG submission 184139) | Hot spring microbial communities from South Africa to study Microbial Dark Matter (Phase II) - Tshipise hot spring metaG (SPAdes)... | ecosystem: Environmental > Aquatic > Thermal springs...
CCTGTGACCTCAAATAATAATAAAGAAGAACCGACATAAGGGCGCAGAAAATCAGGAGGATTACACCGACGGCTAAGCTGAATTTTAAATTAATGCTGAACCCTTTATCTTTCATAATATTAATTTTATCATAGACAAAAGACTTAAAAGAAACAGTGACATGGGCTGGTCAAATTGAACTTGCACTCATAGGTGTCCAAAATAATATTCAAGCAGGTATATGACCTGCGCTAAATTAGTAAAAAAGCCTTAAACTTGCGAAAACGCCGAAATGGATTTGTGTTGAAGGGAATAAAGGTCGGAAAGAAACAGACGCGGTTTTTTTCTATTAAGGATTTTCTTTGCAAGGTTGATATCTGCCACTATATGCTTCTGAAGCTCTACTACGGACGAAAATTTCCTTTCGTCCCTGATTCTATCTACAAAATGAATTAGTAGTTCTTTACCGAGAAGATTCTGACTGAAATTCAGTATATGTACCTCCAAAATAACATTCTCTATATCTCCAAAAGTAGGGTTTTTGCCTATGTTTGCAGCGCCTTCAAAGACATTTGGCGGAATAATAAACTGTGAAGAGTTTGATATAACCTCTGATGATTGCAAGCCAGTTTCTGAATTTGCAAATGAAACTCTTACAGCATAGACTCCTTCTTTCGGTAGAATCTCATTGACAGGTTTAATATTCGCAGTGGGAATGTTTAATACAGCAGCGCCTCTGCCGGTTCCTTTTATAACAACGCCCCTAACATGATATGCCCTGTCGAGCATTTCAGACGCTTCAAAGACCTTTCCCTTTTCTATCAGACTCCTTATCCTGCTGCTGCTAACGATGCAGCCCCGCTCCATTGCATACCTGACGACTGAAAAACCAAAGCCGTATTTCTTCGCCTTCTGCCTGAGTAGGTTTGTATTGCCTTTTTTTCTTTTTCCAAAAGAGAAATTATGCCCGACTATGAGCCATCTTATACCGATTTTGTCAACGAGTATATCCTTGATGAATGTCTCTGGCTCAGTTAGTGAGAATTGTCTGTCAAAAGGAATTATTATTAAAGCCTTTAACCCGAACTGAGAAAGAAGCTTGATTTTATCGTCAAGAGTCATGAGCATTTTTAAATCTCTTTCAGGGGTCAAAACCTTTACTGGATGAGGTTCAAAGGTTATTGCCACAGGTGTCCCGCCAAACTGTTTGGATATCTTAATCACCTTCTGCAATATCTTTTGATGCCCGATATGAAGACCGTCAAAATTGCCTATAGTGACAACAGGATTTATGAAATCAAATTTTTCGCCAAGTCCTTTTATAATTTGCATGGATTACAAAATCTCCCCCTTTTCCTAACTACCGACTACTATTCACTATTCACTATTAATTATTCCTGTGCCTGATATCAAGCAGGCAAAGTTTTTCATATATATCTCTTATCTGTTCCCTTGTATTTTCGATTGTCCCGTTGTTGTCAATAGTATAGTCCGATCTGACAACCTTCATCTCCACAGGAAACTGGCTTTTAAGCCTATTTCTTGTTTCTTCTTCTGAAACACCCTTATTCTTCAGTCTTTCTACTGCTTTTTCGTTGGTTGTATGGACGGTGATTATTATATCAAATCTGTTCTGATATCCACGCTCAAAAATGACAGGCGCTTCAATGACAACCACATTACCCTTGCCTAACTTTTTTAATTCGGCAATCTCACGCTCAATTACCTCAAAAACTCTTGGGTGCAAGATATCTTCCAGGGCTTTTCTTAGATGTGGGTAGTTAAAGACAATTTCTGCAAGCCAGGTTTTATTTATTAAGCCATCTTTTAATACATCTTCCCCAAAAACATCCTTAACCTCTTCAATAACCTCAACTTCACTGAGCAATTTGTGCACAACCTCGTCGAGGTCAATTGTATGGGCGCCCAACTCCTTAAACATCCTTGCTACTGTGCTTTTGCCCATCCCAAAATTACCTGTAAGCCCTACTATTATCATACAGTCTCCTCAGCCCTTTTCTTTAATGCTATCAGTTTATTGAGAGCCCTTTGGGGGGTTAAAGAATCCGTATTTATTTTAATAAGCTCAAGAGCAAGGGGCTCGTCAGAGAAAAATAAATTAAGCTGTCTCGCAGTGGTATGTTCTCTCAAGCCTCTCCTCTCAAGTTTTTTCAATATAACCCTCGACCTGTCTATAACATCTTCTGGCAAGCCGGCAAGCTTGGCAACATGTATGCCATAACTCTTGTCAGCAGTTCCTTTTTCTATTTTGTGAAGGAATATTATTTCATCCCCCCACTCTTTGACAACGGCATTGTAATTCTTAGCCCCTTCAACGCTGAAAACGATTTCCGTCAGTTCGTGGTAATGGGTTGCAAAGAGAGTTCTTGCTTTTATATTTTTTGCTAAATATTCAGCTACAGCCCAGGCAATGCTGACGCCATCGAAGGTGCTGGTTCCCCTGCCTACTTCATCGAGCAGAATGAGGCTTTTTTGTGTGGAATTATTGATAATATTAGCGGTCTCTGTCATCTCGACCATGAAGGTGCTCTGTCCTTTCGCAATGAAATCAACAGCCCCGATGCGGGTGAAGACCCTGTCTATTAAACCGATTTTTGCGCTTTCCGCAGGAACGAAAGAACCTGCCTGCGCCATAATGCTTATAAGGGCAACCTGGCGCATATAAGTTGACTTGCCTGCCATATTAGGGCCTGTAATTATTATAAGTCTGTTATCCCCGCAATCCATCAATGTGTCGTTGGGGATAAACCTGTCGTTGAAGCCTATGGCTTGGCTGCTTATAAGCCTCTCAACTACAGGATGTCTGCCTCCTTTAATCTCCAGCAAATCATTATCCTTAACAACAGGCTTCACATAATCGTATTTCTTGGCTACCAGGGCAAGCGAATAAATGAAATCAACGATGGCTATCAGGCGGGCAGAGTTAAGGAGCGCAGCCTCATACTGCTGCATCTGTTCGATTATATCCTGAAACACTGCGAGTTCAAGTTCCTTCAACCTGTCCTGAGCCCCCAGCACCTTTGACTCGTATTCCTTCAACTCCTCTGTTATGAATCTCTCAGCGTTAACAAGGGTCTGCTTCCTGATATAATCCTGTGGGACGAGGGAGAGGTTAGGTTTTGTCACCTCTATGTAATAGCCGAATACCCTGTTATATCCAACCTTAAGTGAGGGGATCGATGTCCTCTGCCTCTCCTGTATCTCAAGCCTTGAGATAAATTCCTTGCTTGCCCGTGAAATCTGCCTGAGTTCGTCAATATCAGGGTTGTATCCATCCTTTATAATCCCGCCGTCAGTAGGATTTAAAGGTGGATTCTCGACAATAGACGAATCAATTAGATGCACTGCCGAATCAAATTGATTAATTCCATCTCCGATGTTACTCAGATATATATCCGGAGACGAGGTGAGGAGATCCTTTATCTCTGGCAAGTTAATCAGGGAGCTTCTCAAAGCCAGCAGGTCTCTTGGTGTTGCCGTCCTATTGCTTATTTTTATTGTAAGTCTTTCGATATCCTGAATCCCGCCGAGAACCGTTCTCAATCGCTCCATCAATTCGTAATCGGCTAAAAGCGACTCAACGGCGTTGTGCCTCATAACAATCTGCTCATGATCCAATAAGGGTTTTACAATAGCATCCCTTAAAAACCTTCCCCCCATTGGGGTAAGTGTCTCGTCCATAACCCAGAGTAATGTGCCTTCTTTGGAGCCATCTTTCATATTATGAGTAATCTCCAGATTTTTGCATGTAGTAGAATCCAGAAACATGAAAGATCGCGGATTAAAAACAGAAATTTTCTTAAAGACGATACCTTTCTGGGTATCTTCGAGATAGCCAAGCAAGGCGCCTGCAGCAGAAATTGCTACTTCGAGATTATCGCAGCCGAAACCGCTCAAAGTGGCAACTTTGAAATGCCTTAAAAGAGTTCTATATGCTTCTGTGTATTCAAAGCTCCAATCGTCAATATACGATATGAATAGTCCCTTCGTTGCCTGCCTGAAAGATACATCAGATTTGAAACTCATTGGACACAGAATCTCTCGTGGTTGGAATCTGTCTATCTCGTCCTCAAAAGGGTTGTTTGTTTCATAGATAACAAACTCACCGGTTGAAATATCTGCTGCAGCAAAGCCTCTTCTTCCCTGCCGTTGAAAAAGGCTCAGGATGTAAGCATTTTCCTTAGGCTCTGGAGGGCTGTGCGTCCCAGGCGTTATGACCCTGACGACATCTCTTTTAACAATACCTTTAGCTTGTTTTGGGTCTTCAACCTGCTCACATAGAGCGACCTTATAGCCGTTTTTAATCAGGCGTGCAATATAGGATTCGGCGGCGAAATACGGCACACCACACATAGGCACAGGATTGTCCTTTTCCCTGTTTCTGCTCGTGAGGGCTATCTGAAGGACGGCTGAAGCCGTTTTTGCATCCTCGCCGAACATCTCGTAAAAGTCTCCAACCCTGAAAAATAAAATTGCATCAGGATACTTTTCCTTGATGCTAAAATACTGCCTCATTAAAGGTTGTTGATGCTCTTGCATACCTAAAACTATTTTTTCCTCACCCATTCACCTTTGTCATTTTGAATCCACCAATTCTCAAGGGATTTTTCCCTCCAACTATTAGCGAATATTTTTTGGATTTCGGGCAAAAACTCTTTTCCAAATTTGTTAGCCTTTAAAATGTCGGTATAAAGAGCCTCTCTATCTTTGTTTTCCTGCTCCACCAATTTGTTAAGTTCAGCTTTTTGCTTGAGATTCAAACCTGATGAATCTCTGACCTCTATAAGCCCTTTGTTATTTTCGCCAATTACGCCCCCATCATAAAAAGGTTTCAGTTGAGGAAATCTGCCCTTAAGGGATTCTTTTAATGCCCTTATTGCAGGCGTGGATACCTCTATATCTATCTGTGCAAGCGCTACAGTTGGCCCAAAGCTGAATCTCGGGGAATTGATGAGACTGCTCTCTTTGTCTGGTTTCTTTTCTTTTGGCTTATCCTGCCCCTTTTCGACCCCCCTGATATCCTCGACAATCAGGTCTGCCGCCTTCTGAACTGCCGATGCCGGGAAATAGATATTTACGGTAACACAAGAGGTTATCGCAAACAAGGCTACAACAATAAAAAAAATAGATTTTTTGTTCATTCAAGTCCTCCTTTTTTTGATTTTAAACCATCACTGCCTTGCCTTTTCAAATACCCTATTTATTCTTTCTTTCATATCCCTGAAACTCATAGTGTTTTCAGGGTTCTGATTGATGACATCTATACCCCTCAGAAAGGCCTTGCGAATCAAGTATTCCCTGCCGCCCTCAAAAATCTTGCCCCTTATAGTAAAGACATCGTTTTCAAGGGTGCTTCGAACGCCCATTCTGCTGTAAGGATATTCCTTGAAGAAACGATTCAGCCCGCTTTTTAAGATAATACCTACACCCGCAGAGCCCGAACCTACTATCGAGATATTTTCGATAGCATCCACACTCACGCTTTGAGAAACCCCTTCCTTCCTGACTGATTCGATATCGAGGATAAAACGGGCAGGCTGTCCATATTCCACCTCAAGTCCCTTAAAGGAACCATTTATGATACCTGACATCCTCCCCAATTTAACATACCCCGTAAGTTCCTGCAGATTAATACCTTCAAATGCCATATCGCATCCTACGACCCTCGATGGTGAGAATATTTTCCCCACCCATAAGTTATCAATATCAATCTTGCCACCAAAGATGCTGACATCAGCCTTGCCTCTAGATGACAGGACACCATTTTGAATGGTTATTTCGGGCAGGTCAGCAGTAAGTCTGCCGGGTATATTCAAGCCAGATACTTTTTCTATCAATGAACCAATCTCCATTTCTTTTATGGTAACTCCAAAATTAAAGGAACGGTCGCGAGAAAGAAGTCTCTCGCCTCTAAAGTGGGTCAGTGTTACAGGCAAGCCAGAAAAGGGCCTAAATGAATCTCTCAACATGGCTATGGTGTTTCCTGAAAAGACGAGGGGAATGCTCGTATCCTTCACAACTGCATAAGGAGTTTCGATGCTTTCTATCTGCAAGGCGCCGATTCTTGGCACAACCGAGGAAACGGCTGGAGGTTGGTTTTCGGGATGAAAGAAATCAAAGGGGAGATTCAGGTTTATGACTCCATACAAAGAATCTCCTACTGAGAATTTGCCCTTGTTTATAATCAAATTTCCCTGTCCGACAAATTCTTCGTCTTTGCCCTCCAAAAACACCTCAAAGCCTGCCTCGCCCTGTAAATCGAGTTTTGACAGAGATGGGAAATCTTGTTTTATGTAATCACGGAAAAAAAAGGAGTAAAATGCCTGCAAATTTATATCTTTACTGTTTATGTTAAATGTCCAGTTCTGAGGAGTGATAGTGGCAGAATATGAATAACTACCGCCTTTGCCTAAATTAAGACTACCAGAAAAATCTAATTGATTGAGGATTTCCCTGCTAAGCGCCCCTTTGCTCAAAAAAAAAGCCTTTTCCCCCGCGAAGTCTCTGTAATATCTCCCCCATAGAAACTCGCCGAGACTTACTTCCGAAGAAATATCAAAATTCCCCCTTTCAGCATGTGAAGGCATCTCGATATCCATGATGAGCTTTCCACCAACCCCCTGCCCTCCCATATCGCCGCCTGGTGAGCTGAAACCGCCGTCTTTGAACTCGAGCATTAGCCTGCCGCTGCCAGAAAACCTTTTATCCTTAAAATCACCTGTTATAGAGATTTCGATTGCACCAGTGCCTTGAAATGACCAGTTGTTGTAAGGGGTTGGAAGAAATGATTTGAATATCTCGGAAGCCTTTTCTATATTCACAGCAGAGACTCTCAATGAAGCCTTCCATGGGTAATCCTGCCTCAAGACCGAGTGAATGTCTGCCTCAAAAGCCCCTATACCGCCTATTTTCCCGCTTTTGACAGATGCATTAATACTGCCTGTTTTTATCCCGTAATGTGCGTGGGGCATGAACTGCAAATCTTTGAGGTTAATAACCCGCTCGTCGGATTTATATGTAAAAGAGGCAGCCGATGGGCTTTTAGGGCTTATAATAAGCTCTCCAGCATTTATTTGCAATGATATATGCAAAAAAAGGCTTTGAATCTTGAGCGCCTGAAAATCACCGTTATTGAGCGTGAACTTTATAACTCCGCTTCCTGCTGGTTCAGGGGCAATCTTTGTGAAATGAAAATTACCCTCACAAAGTCCCTCGCCGTTATCAGTTCCATTTTTTGCGGACTTGATATTTGCCTTGCATTTAAATCTTACGCTCCCGCCTTTCTTGCTCGAGAAATCCTTTAATGTAAAATTGATATCCCAGAGCCTGATTGTCTCTCCAGCTCGTCCTGTTGAAATATGAACCTCTCCATTAGTAATCTCGAGAAACTGGACAGGCGGCAGTTTGCCCAAGAAAGACAAATCCAGCTTTTTATCCTTAGCTCCAAGATTAATCAAAACTCTTGGCTCATGGATAGCTGCCTTTCTGACCTCTGGCTGGAGAGATTTATTGATGCCTAGCTGAATAGAGGCATGAGATATCAGAACAGACATACCGCCTCTGCCTGCCTCTTCAAAGCGTAATTCTCTAACTTCTGTGCTAAGGGCAGGCGAGACTGAAATATTCCCGATACTCATATTTAAACCGAGAGCCTGCGCCAAGGCGTTAATTAATAGGGGGCTCTGAAGAAATATAAAGACAAAGATAAATAAACAGAGTAATATGAGAGGGATAGTTATTACAATTAGGGGGACGCCGAATATTTTTTTATTTTTCAACATTCAAGACTTTAGAGTAAAAATACTATTATCTTTTCGCTCATTTTTGGAAGCATCCATGAGTTCCACCGAAAACACATTCACGCCTCACCATCCTGGGGTTAACCACTCAAAGCCATTCCCATTAGTATTAATAAATTGATATTTCCCCATCGCTTTTATAATATAAGTTATCATAGTTTTTAAAAAACTTAAAAGTGCCAGCAGCAATTATGGGGGATGCAACTTATCAGAAAGTTTTTCTTGTAAAAACGGAAGATTATATTTATTCTGTGCCCTATGTTGAGGATGATGAAAAAATATTTTTGTTTAGCTGTTCCCAAATGGGGTCAAGAAGAAAGACCCCAGCGCCAACACCTTCGCCCTTGAGCAAAAGATAGATGAAATGGTATATAAATTATACGGTTTGACAGAAGAAGAGATTGCGATTGTGGAGGGGAAGGAGTAAAAAGTGCAGATTAAATATTCGGTGGGGGCAGGGTCAGACTTGACTATTGACTTTTTCCTTTTTAAGTGTCTTCACAATTGCTTCTATCTTAGAAAGGCATGAATTTTCCACCTTTAAATAAAGTTAAATAACAGCGGGGTTTTTATCTAAAAATTCTGCTAATTCCTTGTCATTTATATCCGCATTCAATCTTCCATCGTTTTAAGGTTTTCGAGCCATGTGCTAATTTTTAAGGAGATACAGATAGAAAGTCAAAGCTGGCTGTGTATTATTGGCTTTAGCCAAAGAAAGTCAATAGTCAAGTCTGACCCTATTCACTAACTATTTTCTACTTCCTTCAGCGCAGCTTCTAAATCGTCTCTCTGTGCCACCATATGTATCGCCTCCTCTGTTTTATGCTTCTAATGATATTAGTATTAGAGACAGCGGTTAAGCACAATCAAACAGTCCAGTCTGCAACTTTTAACCCTTTTATCCGCCTGAACTCCCTGACATTGTTAGTCACTAATACAACGCCAAGACTTAAGGCATGAGAGCCAATTAACATATCCATTGACCCAATAGAAGTTCCAGTTTTCTCAAGATTTGCCCTTATATTTCCATACGCCTCAGCAGCTTTTTCATCAAAATCAGCAATTTCAAGAGGTAAAATAAATTCACGCAAAGCCTCTCTATTTTTCTGAATATGCTCGCTTTTAAATGCCCCAAAGAAAAGCTCCGCAAGCGTGATAGATGATATGCCAACCTCTCCCGTGGCTTGCCTTTCGAGATGTTCGATAATTTTTGGACTTTTCTTTTTTATTAGATAAATACATATGTTAGTGTCAAGCATGAATTCCACTAATATGCCTCCCTTTGCTGAACCGCTGGTTGGTCTCTTTCGCTCATAAAATCGCTTGTGAATTTATCAAGACTGTCTATCAAAGAAGCCCAAGACTCTTTGGTAGGAATAAGTATCACCACATTGCCCGATTTTTTAATAAAAACGCGGTCATCCTCAAATCTGAACTCCTTAGGCAGTCTTACAGCTTGGCTCTGCCCATTTTGGAAAACTTTCGCTGTCTTCACGCAACACCTCCTAATAATATATATTTTAAATATATATTATATTAAAAATATAAAGCAAGGACTCAATCAAAATTGACTCTCCCGCGCCTAAAGGCGGAGGATTCTCAGGCAAACACCCTTTGGGTGTTTATCGCCTAAGATTAAAACCGTTGGTTTTCTCAGATGGTAAATTATAATTATAAAGTTAAGCTTTTAAAAGGGATTTAACCAACAAACCACACAACTCAAAGAAACTTTTCTAAACAAACACCATTCTCCAAACGAACAAAGCTAACAAACGAGAAAACTAACAAATGCTTTCTATAAAGCGGAATCCTATTTCTTCAGGTTGTCACATCCTCACATTGTCCAAGAAGCTACGGCTATCTTGGGCAAGAATCTTAGTGTAGATGAGTGTTTTATTTATGCCCCTATGTCCGAGCCACTCCTGCAAAACCGTAATAGGGACGCCTTGTAACAGGCAATTAATAGCAAAGCCGTATCTGAAAGTGTGTGGGGGGGTCAGACTTGACAGGCTGTTGAAAAACTCTTCTAACAAAATTATTTCAATCAAGAACACATTAAGATAAACTATAGTAATTCAATATTAAGGCGGTGCAATTGTTAGGAGAGAAACAAAGAAGTGAACCGATGTTCTACTATGTAAAAGTAGAGGATTTGATTCCTGAAGGTCACCTATTAAAGCTGGTAGACAGGCATATTGATTGCACTTTCATGCGGGCTAAGGTAAAGCATTTATACAGTCATACAGGCCGCCCTTCCATAGACCCTGAGGTATTACTCAGGATGCTGTTTATAGGTTATCTATACGGAATTACATCTGAGAGGGGACAGAGAAAGAACATTACAGAATATAAAGAGGATGATAAAGCTTCTGACTGCAACAAGTCCAAAGGCAGTAGCATTGGCAGTGGAAGAAATAGGGGTTAGTTCTGCCACAGGTAATCTTTCAAGAATATTCTGCTTTTTATTTCTGAGATTAAGGTGGAATCAATCTTTATGTGTAAATTTGTTTGCAGAAAGTTAGTTTTTCAACAGGCTGTCAATTCTGACCCCACTACTTACTCTCAAAGAAGGCGTTATGTCTCGAGCTTAATGATTCCTTTGGAGATGGCGAATTTTATGAGTCCTGCACGTGTACGGACGCCGAGTTTTTCGGAGATATTCGTCTGATGGGCTATGACAGTCTTGGCGCTTATATTAAGACAGGCGGCAATCTCTTTATGACTATAGCCTTCGGCTAACAGTTTAAGAACCTGTTTTTCTCTGTCGGTTAGCTTTTCATACAAATCATCTTCGGAAGGTTTTTTATCTTTGTCAAGATAACCCGCGACTATCTCTGATGCAATTGACGAAAACAGGTAAAATTCTCCTCTCTGGACTGCCCTGATGGCGCTGATTAGTTCATTCCAACAGCCTTCTTGAGAAGGTAGCCTGAAATCCCTGCCTTCAGAAAACGGGCGACATATTCCCTGTCATCATATTGAGTGAGCATTATAATCTTTGTATCAGGCAGTGTTTTTTTAATCTCGAGGGTTGCCTCAAAGCCACCCAAAGTGGGCATACTGATGTCCATCAGGATTATATCGGGTTTGAGCTGGTGTGCAAGCCTGATAGCCTCAAGACCGTCAGAAGCCTGTCCTACGACATCTATATCATCATGGAAGTTGAGAAGGGCGGCTATCCCTTCTCTGACTAAGGCGTGATCGTCTGCAATCATGATTTTTGTTTTAGTCATGTTTTGCCTCAACACCCAATGGAATAGTTATGTATAATTGCGTCCCCTTCCCCGATATCGATTGAATATCAAAAACGCCTCCAAGCAGTGATATCCTCTCTTTCATGCCCATTATACCAAGCCCCCTGCCGTCATCTGAAGGAAGGTGCATAAATTCTTCAACATTAAACCCTATGCCGTCATCCTCAATAGCTACCTTTAGAGATGAGTCTATTATATCAAGTGAAATATAGACATTTTCTGCTTGAGAATGACGGGCGATGTTTCTTATAGCCTCCTGAACTATCCTGAAAATAGAAATCTCTACATTTTGAGACAGCTTGCCTGAAATAGGAGATTTTGCCTCAAATTGGCAGGAAATCCCCTTTGATAAAAGTTGAGTTTTTAAGAGCACATTTATGGCGGCTTCCAGCCCAAGGTCATCAAGCATAGATGGCCTGAGATTTTTAATGATATTGTGAATATTGTCTATTGTCTTAACGGCTAAATCACGCATTTCGTCAATTTTCTGCGGAGATATAATCTCAGGGTGCTGTCTGAATATCTCCAATTTTATCAGAAAAGCAGATACATCCTGCAATATCGTATCATGAAGGTCACGGGCAACCCGCTTCCTTTCGTCTTCCTGAGAATTGATAACCTTCATGAGCAACTGTTTGATAATCTGCCTGTTTTCATCTATCTCGTGAGTTCTGGCTTCGACCATTTTTTCAAGTTCGGTGTTGTAAATTTTAATCCTTTCGTATGATTCAGAAAGTTTCTCCCTCATTTCCTCAAAGCTATGGCTTAGTTCGAGGGTCTCATCACTCCCAAATTTTCCGATAGGAGTTGAAAGGTCGCCGGATGCGAGTTTCTTGGCAGCGCAGATAAGAGATTTGATTGGATTTACGATTTTCTTGCTCAGATGTATTGAGATAACAGTAGATATAATAAGAAAGATTACTACAACAATCAGGAAGTCGATCTGGAGACTGAAGACAGGTGAAAAGATTATTCTCTCAGGCTGGCCGATAATGACAGCCCATGAAGCAAGCCTGATAGGAACGACTGTGAGCAAATGAACATCTTCAATCTCAAAATCTGAATAATAGGATGAATGGCGGCACTCAACAATTCCAGATTTATTTTCTTTAATCAGCTTGCTTATCATATTATCGTGGTTATGGGACTGAAAGGTCATGGCGGGATTTGAAGACGCAACAATATTTTCGTTGATATCTAAAATCTCTGCAAATCCACCCCACTCTTTTTTTGCACTTAAAAGAAGCTCATTAAACAATTCAGAAGTAGGCCCCATCATCCCGCCTATAATGCCTATCACCCTCCCAGAGGAATCCTTGCGAGGGACAAATATAAATATCACTTTTTTCTGAATTGGCTCAATTGTGTAAACATTAGAGATGACAGGCTTGCCTTCTCGAACGGCTTCATTAAAGTGCACAACATGGGTAAGATTTAGATAGTGCTTTATACTTTCAGGATAAGTGTGCAGAGTATTACCGTGTTTATCTAATATCAAAAAGCCCTCACTGAAAACAGAATGCTTATAAACGGTTTCGAGAGTTTTTTTGCACCTGTAGAGATTCAGCATTGTTTTTTCTACTATTGCTATTATTGGAATAAGGAATTTCATATAACCTGTTTATACTGTTGTCGAGGGATATATCTACATATTTTGCGATAATTTTAGTCAGGGCAACTCTGTTTTCGAGGGCTTGGTTGATGCTTTCGTGGACGGTTATGTAACTTACAACTCCTAAAGTGACTGATATCACTATGATGTTTATGATTACAGCGATTAGGATTTTCTTTAACATATTTATAGCTTACATCAATTCGGGATTGCTTTCAATTTGATAAACTCATAGGCTCTATGACACCTGACATGACACTTGAACTTCATTCACTATCCACAACGGCTTGAACTCTTTCTTTTGCCTCTAAGTCGGCTTCTTCTTTCTGCCATTGCAGTTCAAGGGGGTGAAGTCTTTTCATCTGTTTTTTAGGCATATATCCGGTAAAGATACTCTTGTTAAGGGGGAATACATCGGGGCTTAATATAGAATCGTATATATGCCATGTGACTACGAGGACAAATAATAGCATCGCCTCGCTCGAATGAATTGTTTTAGCGATAGGAATAACCTGACCATGGACATATTTGGTTATTGTGATAGGAAACCATAGTATCAAGCCGGTGATTATCATCTGAAGCCCGCCGGTAAGGACAAGCCAGTAAATACATTTTTCCTTGTATGTATATCTCCCGCACATAGCCGGCTTCTCAACAATGCCGAGATAATATCTGACATTGTGCACAGCGTCATGAAAATCCTTGAATGTTATGAGCATGGAGGGTTTCCACTGGAAAAATATAGTGCCAAAAAAATTAATAATAATGTGCTGTAGAGCCAATAAGACAAAAAGCATTGCCGCTATGTGATGTATGGCTCTGGCATTATCAATGCCGCCTAAAATGAGCAGGATTGAATGTGAGATGTGAAGAAAGTAAAACTTTTGAGGAAGCCCTGTTATGAGAAGAGCAATAAAAAGTATAATGAGCAGGGAATGTTCAATGATTCTGTATAAACCGAATCTCCTGATTAACTCCTCATCTGTCTTTTTTTCATTTAATCCCATGATAGGACCTCTAATTGTCTTAATTTTTACCTATTCTGGATATGTCTCCAGATATCAAGAGCTATTTGAAAAAGCACACCTGCTACGATAACCCACAACAGAATCTTATAAAACCACCCGACAACAAAAAGGACAGGTGTAGCTGCAAGGGTTGCGCTATAATGTGAAAGCCAGGCATCAGGGAAATTTTCTGGCGCATCAGCATGGCATGTTTGACAGCGCTTAAGCAGCCTGCTCTTTATCACCTGCGTATCAGCCCCAGAAAAAGGCACTATCTCGTGGGAGCCGTGGCAATCTGTGCAAACGGCCATCTGAGATGTTTGCTTGCCGATATTCCGCCTTTCTTTTTTGCGAAGCTCCAGAGTCAAACCGTGAAAATCTGAAAGATAGGTCTTAAAAACATCGGTTGAAAGGCCATACTTGCTCATGAGCTTTTTATCGGCATGGCATCCGCTGCACTTTTGAGGAATATTATCATGAAAGTCGGAAGTCGAGACTGCCTTAATATCATGAGGTGAGTGACAATCAATGCAAACAGGTGTATCCTTTATGTTCCTTGTCAGCAGTTTGCTGCCGTGAACGCTGTTAACATATAACTCATATGGCTTATGATGGCACTTCTCACACATTCTTACGGTCGAAATTTTGCTCTTGCGAGCCGGCGAAATTTCGTGGCTTCCATGGCAGTCAACGCAGGTTGGGGCATTGAGTCTTCCACTGCTGATCATAGCATAGTGAATGCTGTTTGAAACCTGAGAATACTTGTCGAAGTGGCATCTCCTGCACATCTCAAAACTCGCTATCCTATACTCCCTTTCGGATCTAAACCGTCTTTTGGGATGGTCTTCTGCTGAAAAATTGAAGTGGCAGTCGGAGCAGCTGAGATTCCTGTGAGCAGAACTTTTAAGGGATTCCGTATTAACTTTGGTAGAAACTATTTTGCCGGTTGCGAATTTCATGATGTTTTCTGTTTTGTGACATTTCATGCAATATGCCTCTTCTGACGCTGCTATGCCGCCTCCGCTAATGCGGGTTGCCGCATGGGCGCTGTGGCAGTTGGTGCAAACGACTGCGCCACCGGATTTGCCTTTAGCAAAGATTTGCTCATGCACAGGGCGGGATTTAAGTGAGTCTTCTTGATGGCATTGAAGGCATTTCTGGGACTCTTTTATGCTGTACTGGTGCTTATTGCGGAATACCCTGTCAGGATGTTTTTTGTCCGAAAATTCATTGTGACAAACAGTGCACGAAAGCTTTTTGTGAACCGATTTTTCGTATGCCTGAGGATTCACATATACTGAAATAGACTCCCCTTCCATGAATTTTTTTACGGAGCCTTTTTTGGCATGACACGAAAAGCAGTATTGATTTATGTCTTCACTGTTAACCGTTGACGGTGTTGCTGCAAAGACATATACAACAATGCTCAAGGCGATTGCTGTTTGTATTAGAATCTTTGGTATCATGCCTAATTCATCCTTTTTTAGACCTTAATGCATCCCTTTGTATTCCGGCAGTTCGCGCGTAACAGGAAATCTATTCAATATCCACCTGAAAACGAGTATATGAAGAGTTATCATCGCCATAATCATTATGATTTCAGTCCACGGTGGGATTATATGCTTGAAATGGTCGGGCAGATTCCAGTTATATGCAATGAGGTTTACATTTACCCTATTTAGCACAATACCCACTATTGCAAACACTGCTGAGAAATTAATTAAATTTAAGTTTTCTTTCTTTACCCCCACTGTGAATAAAAACATTGGAATCGCAACAAAACCCAAAAGTTCCACGAGATACCAATAGCCAAAGGGAGTTGCGAGTAATACCCATTGATTGCTCTGACCTAAGACAAGCAATTTAAGGGCAAAATACACATACATTGAGAGTGCTGCCCCCTTGCCTAAAGCCAGAGTCAGTATAGGCAGGTTTGTGAGGAATTCTTCATCACACCTATCCCTGAAATATCTCCTTGCAACAAATCCAAGAACAATAGCAAAAGACATTGCTGCATAAATCGCTGAGCTGAAAAATAAGAGCGGCAAATATGATGAATACCATAAGGGATGCAGCTTTGCAGGTGTAATCAGATACATAGAGCCGAGAGCGGACTGATGAACCGTTGATAGAATTACCCCGCCGATTATAAGAGCAACCGTGATGGATGTAGCCCACCTGTGCAATCGTTTTGAGCCAAGCCATTCCAGAATAGAAGGAGAGAATTCCAGAAGCTGAACGGTGCAATACAGGGCAACATGCCAAGCAACTACAAATAAAACAGATGAAGGACCGAAGTTTATCACCATCGGACAATAGATGCGCCACGGGCGCCCCAGGTCAATTATAAGATAGGATGCTGCAAAGGCATAACCAAGCATCCCGCCCAGCACTGCAAGACGAACCAGAGAACGGTAACGCTTCATTCCAAGCAGGTAATAAGCCGTTGCTACCACAAAACCTGCGGCAAACAAAGGTTCACCTGCAAAAATTCCCCAGCTTAGCAGGAGGCTCCATGGATACTCATTAGTTCCATGCACAACGGAGGCAAGACCCTGTGTATATCTCATATAGAATATGGGCGCCGATGCTGCTATGATGACTGCCGCAAATAGATTGAAGGGCGTCACAAGAGATTTTGCGTAGTCTGCGACATTCATGCCTAAAAAAAGCTTGTCCAGGAGTCGCGCCCTGAAACTGATATGTGTTCCTTCGGCTTGATGAGTTGTATAGTTAATGTCTTTATTCATGAGAATCCTCCTTTGAGTGCTTGTCTCGGTACCGGGTAGCCGCATATATGGCTGCAAAAATTGCAGGAAATGTAGTGAAAATAACAGGAACCATAGAAAGATAACCCTCCGTCAGTTCGATGAGCGGTTTCTTTGGCAGATTTGAAGGAAATCCAAGCTGTTCAAAAGGCACTGAAGACAAATAAAGCCAGGATGTTCCGCCCACCTCATGCTCGCCGTAAATATGGTCGATATATTTATTGGGATTATCCATAATCCTCTTTCTCGCAATTTTAATTAATTCATCCCTCTTGCCGAATGTAAGCGATCCTCTCGGACAAGCCTCAGCGCAGGCTGGCAGTTGCTTATTTTTAATCCTTGGATAACAGAAGGTGCATTTCATAACCTTGGGCTCTAAAGCACTCTTATAATCGTAGCCCGGAATATTGAAAGGGCAGGCGATGACGCAATATCTGCATCCAAAACACAAATCTTCATTGTAAATAACCGCTCCCTGCGGGGTTTTTGTGTATGCCTTTATGGGGCATGCAGTAGCACATGCAGGCTCAAGGCAGTGATTACACTGGATTTTTCTGAAAACCGGAACTTCTGGATTCTTTGTATTCTCGTATCTGTTTACCACCGTATAAGCCTGTTCGGAAGGCTGTCTGCGCTCTTTAAATACTGAATCGTCCTCAAATGGCTTATCAGGAGCCGGCAGTTTATTTTCTTCATTACAAGCCTTTTCACAGCTTCTACAGCCTACACACAAGGTGAAATCCACGAGCATTCCGTAGCTTCCGGGCCAGCCGCTAAATTCAGGGCGGGCGTGAGCCTTCGAAGAAATACCTAGCCCAGCACATGCCGTTACAGCGGAAAGTGTAAGGAAACCCCGTCTGGTAACGCCTCTTGAGGTAGAAGAAGGATTATCTGATTTGTGCGTTTCTGTTTGTTCGACTTTGTTATCTTTCATCTCTTCAGACATGGAATTTAACCTCCCTTCACTTTTTTTTCGTATGGCATGTCTTGGTGCATCCCTGTGGCGAAACGCCCAGATCGCCCATGCCTATATGACACTCAAAGCACTTTTTATGTAGTGCCACCTTAAGTCCGGGCACCCCCGGCGAGTCCGCTGAATTATCCGTATGACATGCACTACAGGGTAGAAAACTCTCTTTGACAGAAGACTTGAAAGTTCCAGAGTCAATAGCATGACATTCCTTGCAAGTAGCGTTCTGCTTATCATGATGCATGTGGTGGCACTGCCCGCATCCGCTTGCCAACGGCACATGGGCTGTATGGTCAAATTTCACCGGGCTATATTCTTTCTGTATATGCTTGATGATAATAGTGCGCGGCATGTTTAACCCTTTGCCTAAAACCGGAGACTCCGTTATGATAAAAATCCCTATTAAAAATAACGGCGCGGCAAGGGCAATCAGCCATCGCACCTTTACAGAAGGTTTCATTATTTAAACCCCTCCTTTTGTAGGTATTCAGTTTTCAGGCATCAGCGCCAGTATTTTTATCTGAGGACTTTTTAACCCCTTTTCTACCCGTGAAGTATGCCCTTACAGGGCTCCAGCCAACATATGTAAATGAACTGAACAACCTGCTCATCAGAACGGAAACGCCGTGCAAAAACAGCAGAGGTAGAGCAATAACATACAGCGCTGTATATGCTCCACCTGCAATAGTGTTTTTAATAACCAAAAGATTATTATTCTTGCCCTGCTCTTTCACAAATCCAACATCTTCGGCAACCATTTTTCTCAACCCTTTGAAGGGTTTCGGTTTGAATGCCTCTACAAAGATAATGAAACCCACTATGGATAAAACTGCAAGCAGGTATTGAATTTCATTTACCTGGCTTATAAAATCATAAAGGTGTGCATATAAAACACCTCCTATTCTTTGTTTTTATTTTCTATTTTCTCTGAAGTATTAGACTTCTCGTTTCGAGACTTTTTAGTTCCCTTAATTTTCCTTGAGCTGCCAGAAAAGAATGCCTTATTAGGTCTATACGCAGCAGTAAAATATGCTATAGCCTTTCCTGCGAGAACCTCGATCTCTGTAATCACGGAGAAAAGAAATTTGTGAACCCCGCATAGCAGGAAGAACAAAACAACCCCGATGCCGTATGGGATAGCCATAGACAGAACGAGGCCAAACAGTAGCACCGGCACCAAGAGATAACACTCAGGCAGTTTGAAGTAAATAAGTTTCTCGTCTCCCGGTAAAACACCATCATCCTTGAGAACTATCTTGACATTCCTTTCGGGCTCCCAATAAGTGCCTTTTTTAACTATCTGTCCGCCTCTGAAGAAATACATCCTGTCCTCCTTGTTTGCTTTTAATTCGTCAAAAGTTTTACTTTAAAACCTTTACCTTAGCAATTCTTATTGCTTGTGCCATCCCGTTTTTGATTCAAGTCATCAGTTAGCCTTTTATTGTGTTTGTGCAGCTTCCCTGAAAAGCTCCATTTGTGCACAACCCTTCTTGTATGAAGACCTGAACATATACGAACTGCGCTTGCAATAACCTCAAAAGAGAGCTTGATAAGCGGTATCGCCGCCAGGGATAATAGAACGCCTATACCCAAAAGCGGTAAAAAAAGTATAAAAACCATAGCAATAAGGGGTGCAACCAGCAGAAGCCACGCTGAAGATACCTTAAGGTATTTCCTGCTCTCATCTCCAGGCAAAATATTTCGCTTCCTGATGCTCACACTCTGTCCATCAATTGGGTTCCAGTAAACACCCCTTGTGACAGCTATTCCACCGTGATAAATGCCCATCGCTCACCTCCTTGAAATAAATTCATACAGAGTTTTAATCGGCTGTCTTTTCATCAGCCTCTTTGTTTTCCCTATTAACCTTCTTAACTTTCTTGCCTGCCATATAAGCAGTTGTAGGCGTATAATCAAAAGTAGCTGTCTTGCCCAACATCTCCTTAAACAGACGCAAGCTTGCCAGTCCTGCAGTGTATAGTGTCGCTGAAAGAATTATTATGGCTATAAACGCTACTACACCCATCCCGTATGGAAGAGCCATCGAGAGAAACAACCCTAACAGCAGAAGCGGGATTAATAAATAGCTCTCAGGGAGCTTGAAATATATGTCCCTTTTGCTTCCCGGCAGGGTGCCCTCTGAATCGATAACTATCTTTGTCCTCCTCTCAGAATCCCAGTAAGTTCCTTTCTTGACTGTCTGTCCACCTTTGTAGAAAAACATCTTAAACCTCCTTTTTTTAATCTTAAATTAGTTGATTTATTGAGATGCCTTAATGTGCATCTGCGACCATGCCCTTCGGTTGATATTGTTTCAATGCCCTTGTAACACCTCCTGCTGTCTTGTTAATTTAAGAATATCAGTTTGTCGGGGAAAATATAATTGGAAGAATGCCTAGTTTTTCTAAGAAAAAATTCTTACTAAGAAAGGGAATTTTGTCGTAATTTAAAATATTGAGAAAAATCATACCTGTCCATTGCGAGAACCCGTAGGGTTCGTGGCAATCTTAATAATAAAGGCGAGATTGCTTCCCTTTCGCTTTGCTCAGGGTCGCAATGATGAGGTGCTTATCGCTATTTTAGGACATGGACGAAGATAGTTCTTGGGCAAAGAAATCGTTTCATAATTCCTGCTTGAATATTATTTCAGACACCTATGGAGAAGAATATCGATAAAAACACCAAAAGCGTCTTATATAGCTAACCGATAGCGGGATAGTTTATTAATTCTTGAATTCTCAGAACTGCGTGAGGAGTTAGAAATATAAAGCACTCTAAAGATTTTATAGAAAGGCTGGCGAAAAATTTTTATACGACCCTTTATAAAAGAAAGCTCGATGAAATTTTGGCTAACCCCCTTGCTTTAAAAAAGATCAAGCCAAATATAAAAAATTCTTCGATGGTAAAAATGCTCAAGAAGCCTTTCTTATCGCTCCGTTAGAAATTAAAAGTAACCTCTGATCCGATAATATCTTTCCTTTGCCTTAAGAAATTCCTTTCTATTGATTGGCGGGATTTTGATATTTCGACTTGAAGAGCCTTCTTCTGTGAAAAACCTCTTTGGCAGGTCATCATGGGTTTTATTGAAGCCGATGGACTCATTAAGACTTCTTTCAAGATTCCAGATTTTCTCTCCAGTTCTTAAAAGGGATTGGACATCGTGATTATCCCCCGTTACTGCCTTTAAAACTTTTGAATATTCTTCAAGCCCTGCTGCAAAGAAAATAAACTTGCACGCAGTCATAGAATCAACCACAGCGTTAAGATCCTCTGCTATCTTGATTATTCTTGCCTTGCCTTCGAAGGAAAATCTATCTGTAGCAACAGGTTTCCGCAGTATCTCATGGCTTATAGGGTAAGCCCTCAAATGACATCCCCCCCTATTAGATGTGGCATAGGCAAGAGCCATTCCATAGGCGCCTCTTGGATCGTAGGCGGGCAGTTCGAGTCCTTTAACTGACATGCTTAATTCTGGGCATCCAGCATAAGATGCATATCTGAAAGACCCTTCGGCAAGTTTATTTCCAATTTGGCTACGGTTTCCTATAGCCTTGAGAAGTTCGATAATCTCGGAAGGAGATAGTTTTTTGCCCTCAATCTCGGTGTAGCAGGCTATAGTTGAGGCGGCGCTTATCGTGTCCATACCGTAGTCGTTGCATATATCGTTCGCCATTAGTATTGATTGAATATCTCCACAGCAGTTTAATGCTCCAAAATGCGAGACCGTTTCATATTCAGGTATAATCTCTCCGTTTTTGCCCACTTTTTTGCAAAGCACCGGACAGCCGGCACAACCTGTATTTTTAGAATTAAAGCTTTTTTTGAGATTATATCCTGAGTAATTGGAAGCCTCACTGAAGAAAGTATCTCTAAAATTATTTGTAGGCTCCATCCTTCTTGAGTGTATAAGATCAACAAGGGCTGCAGTTCCGAATTTTGATAGACCAAATTCGCCATAAATAGCAGGTGAAGCCCTCAAAAGCCTCATTATCTCTGTATTTGCCTTCTGAAGTCCATCGGTATCAGCGACTGTTATCTCGCCATTACCTCGGACAAATATTGCCTTTAATTTCTTAGCGCCCATCACAGCGCCTAGGCCGCCCCTGCCCGCGCAATAGTGTCCATCAAAAACAATAGCGGCAAATCTAACCTGTTTTTCGCCTGCTATGCCGATCAGTGCCGAAGAGAAATCATTATCCATAGAATCTTTCAATTTGGAAATGTTTTTGCCTGCAAGACGTGATGCGTCAGCGATAACAACTTTGTCATTGTCAATAATAAGGGAAACCCAACTTTGCGATACCCCCCTGATTTCAATAATGTCGTATCCTGCCTTTTTCAACCTCGTCCCGAAACGACCGCCTGCTGAGCAATCAAACACTGTTCCTGTTAGGGGAGATTTGGATATGACAGAAATCCTCCCAGATGTTATCGAAGGGGTGCCTGTGAGGGGGCCAGTTGCAAATATAATAGGCATCTCAGGGGAATAACAATCGGCAGAAATGCTATCAGCAACCATTGAAACGCCTATGCCTCTGCCGCCAATATATTCCTCGTAAAGTTCAGGAGAAATTTTATCAATCGTTATCTCCTGTCTTGTTAAATCAACTATTATGCTTTTGCCTGTATAGCCTGACATGATAATTTATCTTGTAGTTTCCTGTTATCTAGTTTTTTACTTGCAACCGATCAGAAGAGTGATTCAATAATATAGCTCACCTTGCTAAGCGGGGGGATTTTCCCCCCTTTTCATGATAATATAGCAGAATCAGCAGAATAAGTTTAAAACCCAGATAGTTACCCAAATCGGTGATAAAACTAAACAGCCCTTACTATCGCTAAATTTGGGTAATTACTAAGGAGTGCATAAATAAGGCATCATTATCAAAAAATCTCCCCTCACCCCTCTTTGACAAAGAGGGGTATATTCCCTCCTGGAGCCTGCCCCGAGTGCAGTTCGAGGGGGCAAAGGGAGGTTAGGAGGGATTTGATAATCCATGTCTTCCTACTTATGACCTTATTAGTAAAACCAGATAAAAAATACCCTCAGAACATTGTGATATAATAATTAGTCTTAGCTTGCAAAGGGAGGTTAAAAATTAATATAACACCAGATAAAAAAGGCTACTTTGGCTCATACGGAGGGAGATTTGTGCCTGAAACCCTTATGCCTGCCCTTGAAGAACTCGAACATCACTACACAAAGACAAAGAATGACAGGGCATTCAAGAGGGATTTGAGCCTGCTCCAGAAAACATACATTGGAAGACCTACACCGCTTTACTTTGCAAGACGCCTGACAGCACATCTTGGGGGGGCTAAGATATATCTGAAGCGCGAAGACCTAGCTCATACCGGCGCTCACAAGATTAACAATGCGATCGGGCAGGCGCTGCTTGCTAAGAGAATGAATAAGCAACGCTTAATAGCTGAGACTGGCGCTGGACAGCACGGAGTTGCCACAGCAACGGGTGCAGCTCTTGTAGGACTTGAATGCGATATCTATATGGGCTCTGAAGATATCCAGAGGCAGGCACTGAATGTATTTAGGATGAGACTTTTAGGAGCAAGGGTTATAGAGGTTTCTATTGGTTCTAAAACCCTCAAGGATGCCATAAACGAAGCCCTGCGTGATTGGACTACTAATGTTAGAACTACTCATTATGTTTTAGGCACAGTGTTCGGGCCACACCCTTTTCCTCTTATGGTAAGGGATTTTCAATCGGTGATAGGGGCTGAGGCTAAAAAGCAGATTATGAGGGCAGAAGGAAGACTCCCTGACTATCTAATCGCTTGCGTTGGAGGCGGCAGTAATGCAATGGGTTTATTCCATGAGTTCATAGAAGATAATGTAAAGATGATTGGCGTAGAGGCAGGAGGCAAAGGTATAGAGACAGGCGAACATGCAGCGCGGTTTGCTGACGGTTCAATAGGGGTCTTTCAGGGATGCAAAAGCTACCTTCTTCAGGATGATGACGGCAATGTCCTTGGAACACACTCCGTATCTGCTGGCTTGGATTATGCCTCGATAGGCCCTGAACATCCCTATCTTAGAGATATCAAAAGGGTTCAATATACTTATGCCACTGATGATGAAGCCCTTTCAGCCTTCGAACTTTTATCCAATACCGAAGGCATAATACCAGCCCTCGAATCGGCTCATGCTATTGCCGAGGCTGTAAAGCTCGCTCCTACATTAGCCAGCGACAAAATCATTGTCATCAATCTCTCTGGCAGAGGGGATAAAGATGTTCAGCATGTAGCAAGGATTAAAGGTATAGAGTTGTGATGATTACCCGTTCTCTTGAAAAAGAAATAGTAAAAGATAAAGAACAAGGCTTAACCGATTTGGAAATAAGCAGAAAATATAAAATAAATTATCGTCAACTTGAAAAAATAATAAGAAAGGCGGTTGGCATTACTGTCAGCTCCATCAAGACTGAAAAAAAGATCAAGACATGGCAACCCCAGGACTTTAATGAAGAAGCTACTACTGTGTGGAGTTTTAAAAATAGAGGAAATTGGGCAACCCATAGCGGGGAATATAGGGGCAATTGGTCACCATACATACCAAGAAATGTGATTCTGAAATACTCTAAACCGGATGATCTCGTCTTAGATTATTTCTGCGGAGCGGGCACTACAGCTGTGGAATCGAAACTATTAAGCAGGAAATGCATTGCCTTTGACATTAATGAGAAAGCGATAGAGTTGACAAGAAAAAATCTCAACTTTGAAATTCCCGCACACTTTTGTAAAAAACCAATATATGAACCAGAGATTTTTGTCGGTGATGCCTGTAATTTATCATTTTTATCCAACAACTCTATTGACCTCATATGTGCCCATCCACCGTATGCTAATATCATCCAATACACAGAAAATAAAGATGGGGACTTATCTTATTTCGATATTGAGCATTTCTTAAAAAAATGGAAAAAGTTGCACAGGAAAGTTTTAGAGTATTAAAGCCAGGACACCAATGTGCCATTCTCGTAGGAGACATGAGAAAACATAAATATGTAATTCCTTTAGGGTTCAAGTTAATAAATGTTTTTCTTAATGCTGGATTTAAATTAAAAGAACTTATAATTAAGCGTCAACATAATTGCAAGACAACTGGTTTTTGGTATGCAAACAGTATTAAATTCAATTTCCTTTTGTTGGCTCATGAGTATCTTCCTATTTTTGAAAAACCGCTCTCCCAGGACCACTACAAAGTTGAGGAACCCTCGACACAACATAGTGTAGTTTTCCCATACATCGATAAACTAACTTCAAGAAGAAAAATAGATACAATAGAGGGCACAACGGTATGGATATTCCCAACAAAGGACTTTCAAGATAGCATAGATGAAAATGTTATCAAAAGATACTCAAAAAAGAAAACATATCAAATTATAGATTTTTCTTTTTTAAAAAAGGAGCAGGGGAGAAATAACGAAAAAATTATTCCCCCAAAAAATGATTTAATATTTATTAGAACCCCTTTTCTCTTAAATTCGCCTTCTTCAGCGGCTCTAACAAATCAATATCTCAAAGATATAAAAGAGTTTATTCAATTGAATTTAGCCCATTTAGAACTCGATGGATACTGCGTTATTCAGACAAAAGATATAAGGATAGGCGATTACATTGAACTCACAGCTAAAAGAATATTTAATATGCTTGCCGACAATAAGAATCTCTATTTAAAAGAAATAATAATTGTTACAGATGAAGACAATGGACATCCTGGCAGTGGATGTGAGACTGGAAATCTTCAGATAAATCACCAATATTTGCTTGTTTATCAAAAAAAATAGTATGGATAAAGAGATTATATATATAGATTTTGCATCTAAAATATCTTTTTTTGAATTTATACAAGATGAATTTAAGAAGACCTCGATAGATTTATCGGTTTTAAAAAATGAAAATCTTGGCTACCCTTTCTTCTGGATTACTGATGGGAATTAGTGGCTTACATTAGATGGAAGAATCAGGTTTATAACTTAATTAAATCACTTTGAGAAAATTTATAATATTAATTCATTATACTGAAGAGATCAGCGTAATAACACTATGAACAGAATCGATAAGACATTCAAGAATCTTAAAGAAAAAAACAAAAAGGCATTTATCCCTTACATCATGGCAGGAGATCCATCGCTCGATAAGACCTTTGAGTATATAATGCTACTTAAGGAGCGCGGTGCAGATATCATTGAGCTTGGAGTGCCTTTCTCTGACCCGCTTGCTGATGGTCCAACAATTCAGCGGGCGGCTGAGAGGGCTTTGCAGGCTGGTGTAACTCTCAAAAAAATCATTCCTTTTGTAAAAGAAATAAGGGGGCATACAGACATCCCAATTATTTTAATGACTTATTACAACCCTATTTTCAAATACGGCGAAGAAAGATTTGTATCCGATGCCATTGATTCTGGTGTTGACGGAGTTATAATACCCGACCTCCCTCCTGAGGAGGCAGTTAATTTTAAAGCATTTGCAGACAAGGCAGGGCTTGATACAATTTTTCTCGTAGCACCTACATCTACGAAAGAACGGATCGAAAAGATAGTTTCTGCTTCCACAGGTTTTGTATATTATGTTTCGATGACAGGCATAACCGGGTCAAAACTCGCCCTTGACGAGACTTTCAGAAGTCATATAGAACTGGCAAGAAAAGCAACGAATAAACCTCTTGCCATCGGATTTGGCGTTTCTACTCCTGAAGAAGCCAAGATATTCAGCAATCTTGCAGATGGAGTGATTGTGGGCAGTGCAATTGTGAAAACTTTACATGAAAACCCATCATCTGCTGAAGATTGGATTAAAGGTTTAAGAGAGGCTATTAAATAGAAAATATGAATAATGATTACCAAAAATCAATAGACTATTTATATGCCCTTCAAAAGTATGGCGTGAAACTTGGCCTCGAGAAAATATCATTGATTCTCGCAAGTTTGGGTTCGCCTCATAAAGATTTTCGCACATTCCACATCGCTGGCACTAACGGGAAGGGTTCTGTATCAGCCATGATTGCCTCAATTCTAAGGGCACACGGCTTCAGTGTTGGGCTTTTTACATCACCTCATCTTGTAAGCTTCACAGAAAGGATGACTATCAATGGCACCCAGATTACCGAGTCAGAGGTTGTAGAGCTCACTCAGGAGGTAAAATCTGTCATTGATTCTCTTAATGTAGAGACACCAACCTTTTTTGAGTTTGTCACTGCGATGGCTTTTTTATATTTCAGCAGAAAGGGTATTGATTGGGGTGTCATTGAGGTTGGCATGGGCGGGCGGCTTGATTGCACAAATGTTATAACTCCAGCAGCGTCTGTAATAACGCGGATAAGCTACGATCATAAGGAATTTCTTGGTGATACTCTCACCGCTATCGCGGGAGAGAAGGCAGGCATAATAAAAAGCGGCATTCCCATTGTTTCTTCAGTTCAGGAAAAAGAGGCTGAAGAAGTGATCCTCAAAACCTCAATGGAGCAGACTTCGCCTCTTTATTTGTATGGCAGAGATTTTAATGGCGATATGATTATATCCGATATTAATGGGGTTAAATTTAATTATCTTGACCCTAAAGCTTATAATCTCTCAAATCTTTTTACACCCCTTGCAGGGGACTATCAGTTGATAAATGCCTGTGTTGCTGTCAAGGCTGTGTTGGTTGGGCTAAATCATAATAAAATAGATATTGAGAAGATAAAAACAGGTCTGGCTTCAACGGTATGGAGGGGAAGGCTTGAAATAGTCTCCAAAAACCCGCTTATTATAGTTGATGGGGCGCATAACCCCGATGCTGCCAACAAGCTATCTCAGTTTTTGAAAAAGGAATTCTCACAATACAGAATTATTCTTGTCACAGGTATCATGTCCGATAAGGATATACTTGGAATACTAAAGCCTCTTATGCCCATCTGTCATGAAATTATTTTTACCTCACCAAATTATGGCAGGGCAGCATCACCTCAAGCACTCCATAATCTGGCGTTAAAGGAGGGTTTCCATTCGAGGACAGCTACATCGGTTAAAGAGGCATTGAAAATGGCTCTTGATATTGGAAAATCATGGGGGAACGGAGCCCAAATCAAGAATGGCAAACCGCTTATCTTAATTACAGGCTCTTTTTATACAATTGGAGAGGCAATGGAAGCCCTCGGCGAAAAGGCTGTGCTCGGAGATTTGAGGGAAAAGCTTTGATTGTAAAGGCAAAAAAGAGCCTTTCAAACATTTTTTTTATATCTTTAATTTTTCTTTTATTACTGATTTGCCCAACAAAAGATTGTCTTGCTGCTGTAATCACGGCTGAAATTCTTGAGTATTATCCTGAAGATGCCGTTTATATCGCCACAGGCAATGTCAGACTTCAAAAGGAGCATATAACAATAACAGCTGACAGGTTAGCGTTTAATGAATTAACATCTGAGGCTGAAACGGAAGGCAGCATAGTTTTTCAAGACAAAGATGTCGCTATAACGGCAAAGAGAGCCTTAATAAATCTTGACACTAAAACGGGCAATATACATGATGCGATCATTTTCTTCAAAAAAGACAATTATTGGATTACAGGGAAAACCATATCGAAAACGGGGGAAAGTTCATACTACGCCCCTTACGCATCTTTTACAACCTGCAACTCAGAGCCTTATTTAACCCCCGAAAGATTCCCGATTGGATACTCCGAACAGCCTTCAGATGAAATTCTTCAATCTCCTGACTGGTGCTTCAAGGGGGAGGATGTGAATATTGAGCTTGGTAAAACCCTGACCGCAAAAAATGTTACATATAAAATCAAAGGCTTGCCCGTTATATATACCCCTTATATTCTAACACCCATAATGACTGAGCGTCAGACAGGATTTCTTCCGCCCATTGTAGGAACGAGTTCAAAGAAAGGCTTTCAATTCAGCCCAGCCTTTTACTGGGCGATTGATGACGACAGAGATGCAACCTTTTATCTTGATTATCTGAGCAGGAGAGGATATGGCAAGGGTATTGAATACAGGTATCTGGATTCAACAGGCATTGGCACATGGCAGGCATATCATTTAAGGGATAGAAAGCTTGAGAGAGATTTTTCTGCTTTCAGGGTAGAAGACCGTTTTCAGTTTAATAAATTGGAAGGTTTTATAAGAATTAATTATATTAACGATCCCGATTTTTATAAAGAATATGGATATAACTTAGACGGCAGGATAACCAGTCTGGGAGGGCTTACCGATGTAAACAGGTTTTTTCAGTCATCTGCTGAGTTCTACCTACCTTTTAGTAATTCGAGGCTTTATTTTCTTAACCAGTACTGGGTTGATCTGGCGGATGAAGACGCTCACACCATCCAGAAACTTCCCGAAATTGGCTATACAATTCAGCCGACCAGAATAGGCCCTTTCCTTTTGAGTTTGACCTCGAGCATATCGAATTTTTACAGGGAGAAAGAGACAAAGGGACAAAGGCTCCTTTTAAACCCTACGCTTTCACATTCCTTCGGGGATGCGGTACGGTTTTTTCAATCTGTCTCGCTGATTCAGTCTCTTTACAACCTTTCTTCATACACAGGTGATAACTCAACCCCTCGCAAAGGACTTATGGAATACAGGGCAAGTGCCCTGACAAGATTTTATAAATTTTATAGTTCCTTCGTTCATGATGTTGAATTATCTCTCGGATATAGATATATTTCAGGGATTGACCAGCCCCAAGTATTTGATTTCATCGAGCTCATGAACAAGACATCACAGCTTGAATTATCCCTTTATAATTCCATCAGGGCAAAGAATCTAAATGCATCTGTTCGTCTGATTCAGCCATATGATCTGAATCCTAAAACCAACCTCAAGAACCTGCTGCCGCTAACAATGGATGTAGCAATTAGTAGTGAACCGTTTATTCTGAGATTTGAGGCGGCTTATGACTTTAATAAAAACCATGCAGAAAGGTTTAATTCAATGATAAATATCAGGGTATCTGAAAAGATTTCTCTATTTGCAGGGGAACGATATGATAGAACTAATGATATCAAGTTTTTTTCTGTAGGTTTAGAGAATGCAATATCTAAAAGGCTTGCTGTAGGCGCTAATTTGTCATATGATGCCAAGAAGGGCGGGCTTCGGGATTCCTCCCTCAGGACCTTATACAAGCAACAGTGCTGGGCATTGAATGCCATTTTTTCGAGAAAGCCTAAAGATTCGACGAGGTCTGCAGAATATAATGTTTCGCTAATATTTGAGCTCACTGGCATCGGCAAACTCAGAACACTATGAACATTATCGTGAATTTTAACAAAGGCAGAGATGTTACATCACAAGAAGCGGTTAAAGCCGTGAAGAGATATTTTAAGTCAAGAAAAGCCGGACACGCCGGAACCCTCGATCCCCTCGCAACTGGAATTCTCCTAATATGCCTGAATGAGGCAACCAAGATTACAGGTTATCTCTCTTTGCTCGACAAAGAGTATATTACGACATTAAAACTGGGAGAGACGACTGATACATATGATGCCGAAGGAAAGTTGATTAAAACAGTAAGGGATTTCAGAGTTTCAGAAGACGAGATAAAAGAGGTTTTGAAGCAATTTATCGGAGATGTCGAACAAACACCCCCAATGTTCTCAGCCATAAAACTCAACGGCACACCGCTTTATAAACTTGCCAGAAGTGGAGTTAAACTGGACTTGAAGCCGAGAAAAATTTCCATATACTCAATAGAATTACTCGATTACACCCTCCCCTTAATTACCTTAAAGGTGTCTTGCTCTAAAGGCACGTATATTCGCTCCCTTTGCAATGATATTGGAGAGGCTCTTCATGCAGGTGCGCACATGACAGAACTCCAACGAACTAAGATTGGCAGTTTCAAAATCGAGAATTCAGCTAAGCTTGAGGAACTGCCTCTGAAGAAAAAGGCTTTATATACAATTGATTATGCGTTAGGACATCTCCCTGAGTTAAGGTTTTCTGATAGCGAACTACGGAGAATCAAAAACGGCAATACAGTGAATTTGAATGACTTAGATTCAGCAAATCTAACGGCGGTTAAGCCTCCAGTTTTCTTAAGACTCAAAGACCCTGAAGGCAAAATTATAGGGATAGGGAAGATATCAGGAGGCAGTATAAAACCTGAACGGCTGTTTAATTTCTAACTCGAATGTCTCGGAGAAAACTTTCAATCGATAGAGTATATTCAATAGTCTGCCGGTTTTTCATATCTTTAGCTCCCTCAATACATTTCTGACCATTTCATCCATTCTTTTTTTATGCGACCCATGCCAAAAAATCTTCCCGCAATCTGAGCACAGGAGAAACGTTTTTTGTTGCAGAAATATATAATCAGGAACATTATTCATGGCTGATTCTTTGCCAATAGTTATAAGTTGTCCATTGCAGGATACACAACGCGGAGATAATTCTGGTAGGAAGGGGGTTTTATTCCGCAGGAAAATTAACACCTCTTTTAACTGCTCGCCGGCATAATTTGAATGGATAAGTAAAACAGGGTCAGCTTTCTGGCTCTTTGCTAATAAGGTATCCTTTGTTAAAATTATCCTCTGCTCCTGTCTTGCTATTTTGATAAGCTCGGGATCATCTATTAAACTGAAATAGAGGGTGTCATACCCCATGACCCTAAGCCATTTGGCAAGTCTGCCGAGCATGGCATCGGCTATAAAACGATATTCATCCATATTAAGAGCTTAAGAAGCAGTAATGGAGATATTAGTGCGAGGCTTAAATCTCTATTTATAGGCCACGGTTCAAGGGATTAATAAGCCTTAAGACTGAAAGCGTATATAGTTTTCCCAGACTGATAGCAGTTCTTTCGTCGCCCTTAAGTCCCCTGCACAATAACGCGCTATATCTTCATATCTCTCAGACATAAATAAATCTTTTATTTCATAGCCGGTAATCCCATCTGATTTCGGACTTTTAATATTGAAAGTCCTGCACCAGATATCGAGGCTGAATTTCCTCTTACTCGCACCGTAAAAAGACAGTTGATCGAGGAGGTCTATATGCAAATCCGAATATCTATTGGGAAGGAGTTCCTTTGTAGGTCTTATCTTATTTACAGCAGAACGAATTATAATAAATGGGCAGTCAAATCCCCTCCCATTAAAGGTAATTAACTTGTCATAGGATTTGATTGTATTCCAGAATGAGGTCAGTATTTCATATTCGGTAGCGCTCTCAAATATAATCCCGTCCTGTTGAAACGACTGAATCTTTTTTGCAGGCGCTTGAAAATAAACCCTGCCATTGTTTGTATCAGGGTTAAGCATTCCCAGTGCAATTATTTCAGCAGTTTGAGGATAAAAAGAGAGGCTCTGCTTAACCTTTTCTATATCTTCTGGAGTTTCAGTCCATCTCAGAAGGTAGTCCTGGATGGCAGGATCTAATGATTCAAAATCTACCCCAGATGTTTCGATATCAAGGATTAACCGGCTCATTGGTTTTAAGCCGCCTTTTTAAGCATTTTCTCAAAAACCTTCCATGCTCGAAGAGTATCAATAGCCCTTTGCAGTTGAGTATCATCTTTTTCATCAATCTCAACGGGCATTATATCCTCTTTTTGTTTGTCTTCCTTTGAAACCTCCTTTTCTTTATGTGAAGGTTGTTCTTTTGTTTCCTGTTTGACGATAATGTCGGGTGTAATGCCGACATTGTGTATGCTTGTTCCCTTTGGTGTATAATACTTTGCAGTTGTAAGACGGAGCCCTGAGCCATCACTCAGTGGGATGATGCTCTGGACAGAACCTTTTCCGAATGTCTGCACACCTATAATTATTGCCCTATTCCAGTCTTTTAAGGCGCCTGCAACGATCTCGGATGCACTTGCACTGCCCTGATTAACCAGAACAACCATCGGGATTTCTTCAAAGTATGGATTTTCTTTTTCGGTATAATAATCAATCTTCTCGCCGCTCCTGTTTTTAATGTAAACAACCAGTTTTTTAGGGGGAAGAAATATGTCGGCGGTGTCAACAGCTATATTCAAAAGCCCTCCGGGGTCGTTTCTCAAATCTAAGATGAGGGAGGTCATCCCGTCCTTTTTGAGTTTGTTAAGAGCTGCTAAGAGGTCGTTTGCAGTAGATTCTTGAAACTGCGTGAGTTTAACATACCCGATGCCGTCGCTTAGTAATTTTGGCTTTACACTCTTAATCTTTATGATGTCCCTTACGATAGTAAAATCTTTCGTTTCTTTCCAGCCTTCCCTGAAAATTGTGAGGGTAACTGATGTCCCTTTTTGCCCCCTCATTTTTGATACAGCTTCATGTATCTCCATTTTCTTAGTATTCTCAGCGCCGATTTTGAGTATCTTATCCCCGGCTTTAATCCCCGCCCTAAAGGCTGGCGTATCATCAATCGGGGCTATAACCGTAAGAATCCCATCCTTTACGCCGATCTGGATGCCTATGCCTCCAAACTCACCCTTTGTTTCCACCTGTAGTTCCTTCAGTGCATCAGCTGTTAGATACGCTGAATGGGGGTCAAGAGAGCTTACCATACCCTTGATTGCTGATAACACTATATCTTTAGTCTTAACATCGTCAACATAGTTTTTGTTTATGATGGTAATTACCTCTGTGAATATCTTCAATTCTTCATAGCCGCTTTGGGCGCTTACAGTTCTAAGGGTATATGTGCCGGCAAGGAATGCTATTACACTTATGGCACATACAAAAGCCGTTAAAATCAATCTTTTTTTTGTCATTTTAAAAAACATCTATTTATCCTCCGAATTTATTTTAAATAGATAATTAACTAACCCAATCAAGATTTTTTGAGCCAATGTTCAGGATTGAGGGGTTTGCCTTTGTATCTTATCTCAAAATACAAGGCTGTAGTTCCCAGCAATTGCGACTCCCCTACTTCTCCGATAGTTTGCTTATCTTTTATTATAGCTCCATTTGTTGAAAAAATTCTTGCCAGATTACCGTAAAGAGTATGATATCCTCCACCATGGCTTACTATGACTAATTGACCAAAACCTTTAAAACTCTCTGCAAAGACAACCTTGCCTTCATGGACAGATCTTACCTCAGAGTTGGGGTGAGTTTTGATATGAATTCCGCTTCTGTAAACCGGGAGATTGAAAATGGGGTCTGCCTGAGAACCATAAGGCAGTGCAATAGTCCCAATTACAGGCCAGGAAAGTTTCCCTTTTAGTTTAGTAAAGGCGCTGTATTCGGGCAAATCCTCGTCTTTGGTTCCGGGTTTCGTCTCAATGCCTTTCTTTTTCCTTAGTTCTCTTTCTTTTCTATTAGCCTCTTCAATAATTTTGAGTATCTTGTTTGAAGATTCTTGTAAGCTTTTAACCATATTTTCATAATGACTTTTTTCTTTTCTGACGCTTGCGAGAAACTTTTCCTTCTGATTTTTCTTTTCTTTTTGAGATTCAACGAGCATCTTTAGTGAATCCTCTTCTTTCTGCAGTTCTACCTCAAAACCTTTAAGTTTTTTAACCTTTTCACTGAGAGTTGCAACAGTAGCGAGATATCGTTTAATGAGGGACTGATCATAGGCTGATATATCCTTTAGGTATCTGATTGACTTCAGAACATGGGAAGGATCTTCACCGCTTAAAACTATCAGGACTGGATCGTTTTCATAAGTAATCCTTTGAAGGGCTCTCAATCTCTTTTTTAGGAGTTCTCTCTGCCATGCTAATTTTTTGTTGTAATTATTTATCTCTCCCTGCAGGGTGTGGATATTAGAACGCAGCTCACTAATCTTTGTCCTTTGTATATTGAGTTTATTCTCAATTTCTGCAAGCTCGGCACTAATTTTCCCCAGATCCTCGAGGATATTTCTTTCTGTTTTTTTTACGGTTTCGAGCTTTTTCTTTTGTGTTTTGAGTTCCTGCTGCGTTTTCTTGTATTCTTCCTGAAGATTCCTAGCGTTTGCATATCCATAATAATAAAACAAAAAAATAAGTAATATTAAAGGCAGAATTACAAGAGATGCGTAAAAAACAAACGGCAGGGAACTTCTTCTGGACATTCTAAATCCTCAGTCTGCCAATGGCTATAAAAGAGCCTATTATCCCAAGTAAGCAGCCTGTCAAAATCAAAAAAGGAAAGATTAGCAACGGCAAGACGATTCCCTCAAAAACCGGCAGCATACCGCTAAGTTGATATTTTATAACCATAAAAATAATCATAACTTCAATTACAGCAAAGAGCCCCCCTGCGAGACCGAGCATCCCGCCTTCCAGAATAAAGGGAGCCTTGATAAAATTATTTGTTGCCCCAAGAAGCTTCATGATTTCAATCTCTTCCTGCTTGCGGTAAAACAGGATCTTAACGGTGCTGTAAGATATGAATATGACAACAACAGAGATAATCGCTAATAAAAAAATACCAACCCCGTGCACAGATTTTTTAAGAAAGTGAATAGTTTCAACAATCCTTTCGGCAAAGTAGGTTTCTTCTACGCCGTTGATCTTTTTGATATCCGCTGAAATGTTCTCAACAGCCGAGCGTGAAACAAATTCTCTTTTGAGTTTAAGCTCTATATAAGAAGAAAAGGGATTATCATCAATTCCTTCTAAAATAGCTTTGGCAGTTTTAACTGTTTTCTTAAAGTCATCTAGTGCATCCGCCTTTGAGATATACTTAACCCCCGCTATATCATTCCTTTGTTTTAACTGATTAATTATTTCATCTGTTTCCTCTCTGGATAGGTTATCCTTCAAATATATGACTACAGAGAAAAGTTCGGGAAGGCGGTTTGTCGCAAGGTGAAAATTATAAACCAGGAGAAAAGTTACAACCATTATAAGAAGGCTTGAGGCAATAGCGAGGGCAGAGAGGATATTAATCCACTTTTCCTTTAGAATGCTTTGAAATGTTGATTTAAGTATATAATGCATAGCTCTATGTGACTCTCTCTATTAGATTGCCTTCGTCGAGTCTAAAAACGCGTTTCCATGTGTTTCTGAAGAGCTCCCTGTAGTGGGTTGCAATTATGACGGTTGCTCCCTGAATATTTATTTCGTTTATGAGCTGCATTATAGCGGTTGCAGTATTTGGGTCGAGATTTGCAGTCGGTTCATCTGCGAGTATGAGCTCTGTTTTCGCGGCAATAGCCCTTGCAATTACGACCCTTTGCTGTTCACCTCCCGAAAGGATTTTAGGATAACTGTCTGCCTTATGCCTCAGATGGACTTTTTTCAAAGCCTCATAAACAAAATTATTAATGTCTTTGGCTTTTCTTATCTGAAGGCTTAATGCAATATTATCAAATACGGTCATATTGTCAATGAGCTTGAAGTCTTGAAAAATAATGCCTATATTTCTCCTGAGATATGGAATCTCTTTTTTATTCAATGAGGTCACTTTGAAATTTCCGACCCTGATTTCCCCTTCGTCCGGCTTTTCAGCGTGGTAAATAAGCTTTAGCAAGGTTGTTTTTCCAGAGCCTGTTGGACCTGTTATAAAAACCATCTCTCCCCTTTTTACTTCGAAGGTAATATGCCTTAGAACGGTTATATTGTTATAAGATTTTGAGACATTATTAAATGTTATCATTTTTCGCTACATCGTATTTGGTCATAAATTGTTTATAACAGTTTTTGCTATATTTTCGCTTGTCAACCCAAAAAAACTGAGAAGTTCAGAAGGTTTACCCGAGCATCCAAATGAGTCTCTGACACCTATTCTGATAATTTTAACAGGGTGATTTTCCGACAAAAATTCTGATACGGCGCTGCCCAGACCGCCTATTATGGAATGCTCTTCAGCAGTGACGATCAGGGGAGTTTTGTTAGCGACTTCAAGAAGAACTCGGGTATCGATGGGCTTAACTGTTGACATATTAATTACGCCTGCGTCAATACCCTTTGCCTTTAGAATATCCCTTGCCTCCAATGCTGCGGCTACCATTATGCCGTTTGCTATCAGAACGGCATCACTGCCAATATTGAACACATGGGCATTCCCTATATTGAAGGAATAGTCGGCAGGCATTACCGAAGGCACTTTTGCCCTACCGAGCCTGACATAAACGGGTCCTACATATTCCGAAATAGCATTAATGACTTGTTTAGTCTCTAAGCCATCAGCAGGGACAATAACAGTCATATTAGGCAAAACCCTCATTAATGCTATGTCTTCGAGTGATTGATGCGATGCCCCGTCTTCGCCTACAGAAATACCGCCATGAGTGGCAACCAGTTTCACATTAAGGTTTGAATAGCATACCGTTTGCCTGATTTGCTCCCACGCCCTGCCTGTCTCAAAAATAGCAAAAGTGGAAGCAAATGGTATCTTGCCTGTCAGGGATAAACCAGATGCAGTACCTACCATATCTTGTTCAGATATACCCATATTAAAAAATCTTTGAGGAAATAGCTTTGAAAACTTTTTTGTCTTTGTGGAGCCGGAAAGGTCTGCATCGAGCACAACTATTTTCTCATTTATCTTGCCGAGTTCGGCGAGTGCCTCACCATATGCATCTCTTGTGGCGATTGCAACCCCGAAAAAACTTCCGTTATCTTTTTTTCCACTAATTTCCTGTGTTCTACTTCCCATCTTCTCCAAGCTCCTTCAAGGCTATCCCAAGTTCATCTACAGTAGGTGAGATGCCGTGATATTCAACCTTGTTTTCAAAAATCGAGACCCCCTTGCCTTTTATTGTCCTTGCTAAAATAACCGATGGTTTAATCTTAATTTTTTCAGCAGCATCAAGGGTTTCAACAATCTGCTCCATGTTATGCCCGTCTATTTCAAATACATGCCAGCCGAAAGCCTCCCATTTTTTTGCAACTGGTTCGATTTTCATTACCTCTGAACATCTTCCGTCTATCTGAAGGTCGTTTAAATCAACTATCGCACATACATTATCTAATAAATAATGGCTTGCCGTCATCGCCGCCTCCCAAACCTGTCCCTCCTGTATCTCCCCGTCTCCAAGGAGACAATAAACCCTCGAGTGGATATTGCTTAGCTTAAGCCCCAATGCTATACCATTGGCGATTGACAATCCTTGCCCCAATGAACCAGTTGATATCTCAACTCCCTGTAAGAGTTTAGATGAGGGGTGACCCTGTAAGGGCGAATTAAATTTTCTGAGAGTTTTTAAAAGATTCTGATCGAAATACCCTGTTAGGGCTAAAGCAGCATATAAAAGAGGGGCTGCATGCCCTTTGGAGAGAATGAATCTGTCTCTTAACTCCCACTTCGGGTCTGACGGTTTGTGTTTCATTTTATAAAAATACAAGGCTGCTACTATATCCGCAGAAGATAGAGAGCCGCCCGTGTGTCCCGAACCTGCCTCTGTGAGCATCTTTACAATCGCCACTCTAATCCTGCGAGCCTGTTCTTTGAGAAAGCCAATATCTTTGCTTGTAATTAATTCTGCCACTTTTGCCGAGCCTTTCTATAAGATTTGTTTTTATTGAATAATTATAAACTATTATAAACAATGAAAATGAAAAAAGAAATTCCCAACCTCATTTTTGGAATTAAGATATAATTATATAAAAATGTTTCTGATAATTTATGTGTGTGAAATTAAGGTTGAATAGCGATGATTAGCTGGGTCATCATAGGTATTATAGTGTTGTCAATCTTGTGGTTGATCTGGGTCTATAATCAGCTCATTGCCTTAAAAGATATTAGAAATGCATGGTCGCAGATAGATATACAGCTTAAGCGGAGGCATGACCTGATTCCTAATCTTGTAACTGTGGTAAGAGGCTACATGGATTTTGAGAGGCAGACCATTGAAGCTGTTACATTAGCGAGAGCAAAAGCGATGGCAGCTTCAAGCGTTCACGAAAAAGCTGCTGCAGAAAACCTATTGACTCAAGCTCTTGGAAGATTATTTGCCTTGATTGAAAACTATCCTGTATTAAAGAGTAACGAGAGTGTAATGTCTTTGATGGAGGAACTCGTCACAACGGAAAACCGTATAGCCTTTTCAAGGCAACTTTACAATGACTGACTATTGATAAAAATATAACCCCAATCTATTTATGATTTTGTAGCCGCCGCTTACGGAAAATAAGAAAATAGTGAAAAAGACTAACAAAATTCCAAGAACCTTTGCATGATTATAAAATTTGTTATATCTTTTGATGAACAGAATCTTGAGAAAAAAGATTATTAAAACTACGGTTGCTAAAATAGCGTGTATCACTCCAAAGGCTGAAAAATTAATTCCCTCAGTAGCTAACTTTGTTAGCATATAAATACCTAAAAGCACATTGACAATAATTAAAACAAAAAGCATCCTCCCCGAAATCTTATGAAAAGACTTCAGTTTGTCAATGCTAAGTCTTCTATCTTCCCTTCCGAATATTTCGAGGATAGTAAAAAGAGAAACAAAAGAGAAAAAAAGTATCATTAAAGCCACTAAAATCTTAATCGAAATCACGGCAATTATTTAGGTAAGGTTTTAGAGAGATAATCAATAATTTTTTTAGCCTCTTCATCTGTTATAGCGGCGCCATTAACATTTTTCATTCTCATGACTGTTTTCTTCCATTCATCTTCGGTCTTTTTCTTGGATTTAGGCCTATCAATACTATGGCAGGTACTGCATTTTTTCTCAAAAAGAGACTTATTGTCAGCATCTTTTGTCTGGGAATACGCTGGAAAAGTAATAAAAAGCGCAAGGCTTAAACAAAGGTAAATACAAAAAGCCTTTTTCATGTAACTGTTCTCCTTATTTTGTTTAATTACAGTTTAAGTAATATCCGCTAAAAATTCTAACAGCAAAGGTTGCCATATAAACCTTTAATAGCAAACTGGTGATTTTATCCAAAATAAAGTAGGCGATGCAGGGATTGAACCTGCGACCTCTTCCGTGTGAAGGAAGCGCTCTCCCACTGAGCTAATCGCCCAAGTTACCGAAAAATAACCTATTTTGAGGGATAGTGTCAAGTCACTTCTAAGTTTCGAAATCGGCGATAGAACCAAAAGGTTATACAAAATCAATAAAACTAATAGGAAGTCTCTCAAAGGCTTACATATGTGAGAAGGTAGTTCTTGGGCAAAGAAATCGTGTCATATCCCTGCTTGAATATTATTTTGGAAACCTGTGAAATTTTATAAAACCCTAAATGCTAATCCAAAACATTTTATTTTAATAAAGTCGTTACTATTTAAACTCGAGTAGCCTATTATTCTCGGTCTAATCCCAATAATATTTATGAAAAGAAAATTTCTTCAAAAGAAACCTTGGCAACTTTTTATAATTCTGTCCCAAAACAAAACCCGAAATCCTCATTAATTCATACAATGTAAGATATGGAAGATATATGGAAAAGTTAACAACCCCCGAAGTTTTCAAACAATATCTCATTTCATAACACAAATAAGCCAAACCATCCTTATAGTTTCCAGCATTTATAAGCTCCAAATTCTTCAAGGCTACCCCTGAATCAAAGAAACGTTTAAAAACAGTTGTTAATGAATAGTTATGGGAATGATATACAACAGATTTCGGGTTATAAAAAACGTTGTAGCCATTTTCAATTACGGTTTTAGCCCATTGCTGATCTTCGCTCATGATAAGGTTTTCATCAAATTTAAAAGCCATCAATAAATCCTTTCTCATAGAAGAACTGACGTTCGAGAAAAAGACATCCTTAATATTTAGAATATTTTTCTTATTTCTTGTTGCCTCTTTATCAGGGTATTTATAGGATAAGAATGATTTTTCCATAATTTTTGCCTCTTTATAGGGAATTTGCCTGCTATATACCCCAGCGATATTCGCACTCTTTTTTAGAGGTTTAACAAGCTCCGAAAGCCAATTCTCATCAACAGGTATAGCATCCTGCACGAGCATCACAATATAATTACCCTTACATAAACTCACTGCATAGTTTCTCGTTCTGCCATGCCCAAAATCTTTGGGATTAATCTTGATTAACCGCACATCAAATTTATTTACAATGTCGAGAGAGTTGTCTGTCGATCCCGAATCAATCACAATCACTTCAATTTTATCCTCAACTTTTTGCATAAAAACTGAAGTGAGCACTTCCTCAATTCTTCTACCTGGATTTTTTGTAAGAATTACAACGGAAATCATAAGACAAACAATTTATAAATTAAAGTCTTCCTTCTTTAAAATTAACAAAATCCCTTAAAATATAGCTATCCACTATTGATACATATGACTGTAGCTAAATCGCTTTTTATGAGATTCCAACAAACCTTTAGACGATTTATTTATAGTTATTACCCAAAAGAGATAGAGCCTTTTTCTCACAAAGGGAACAGTTTTTCGCTCCTTCTCGGAAGGCGTCCTTGCCTTCCTCCGAGATCGCCATCACCCCTCACTACGATGGTGCAAGCCGCTCAAATCTATTCCTCTTGTCAAATTAGTTGTTTCCAATGTTTTTTCTATCGCCGATTTAGGGTTATAGTTGCCTTTTAGTTTCTGAGATGTTCTATGATATAATATTCTTTAAGCTCGAGCCCCCTTAGCTCAGTAGGATAGAGCACAGGTTTCCTAAACCTGGTGCCGCAGGTTCGACTCCTGCAGGGGGCATGTTTTTCCATTGGTCATTCAAATCTTTTCAAATATTGCTGAAGCTCAGATTCTAAATTCTCGGTGAAAACGCCGCTGCCTATAAGACTTTGCATCTCTTGAAACTTCCAGAATCTAATCTCCTCTATCTCCTCTTTGTTAAACTCGCAATTCTCTTTCAAGGTTGTTGAGAATGTATAAACAAATTCCCTCTCAAGGCTTCCTGAAAAAATATGGGAATATAAAAAGTGGATTTCTTCAGGCATGAATCCAAGTTCTTCTTTAGTCTCTCTTTTGGCAGCATCTAAAATATTTTCACCAGGCAGAACATGTCCGCCTACCGAGGTATCCCATTTGCCGGGGAAGATGTCTTTATTTTTAGAGCGCTTCTGTAGCAAGAGCTCTCCTTCAGTATTAAAAACAAGGACATGGACAACCTTGTGTAAAAGATATGTCTGGCTATGAAGCTGAAGTCGCGGCGCTATACTTATGGTTTTGCCTTCGATATCGACTATCTCGAGTATTTCATCCTGCATTTAGATATTTGTTTATTTAAATATTAGATAACATACATCTCTGGTCTTCTGTCTTTAAATAAGTCATTGTAAGGATTTATTGACTTATTTCGTGCTAATTCTGGATTTATTTCAACCGTGATTAACTCCTCCTGATCATCAGATGCCCTTGCTAAAATCTCACCCAACGGGGAAATAATCTGGCTCATGCCTATAAATCTTAGTGTCTGGCCGCTTTTCCTGCTTTCAAAACCAATTCTGTTGGCTGTAATCGTAAAAACCCTATTTTCAAGGCATCTGTATGGCATAACATGCGGACAGTAGGGAAGTATGAGATTTGATGGATGGACAATCAATTCAGCGCCTTTTAGGGCTAATGTTCTCACAGATTCGGGGAAGAACCAGTCAAAACAAATCATTATGCCGACTTTCCCAATTTCTGTATCCCAGACCTTAAACCCAGTGTCTCCAGGGGTAAAAAAAAGCTTTTCTTCAAAAAAAAGGTGTGCCTTGCGGTATATACCTATTAAACCAGTAGGGCCTATAAAAATAGCTGAATTGTAATACTTATCACCTTTTTTCTCAGGAATGCCCGCAACGATAAACACCCTTTTTTCTGCCGATAACTTTATAATTTCACGCGTCGTTTCCCCATCAGGTATTGGCTCTGACAATGCTTCAACTTCATCCATTGAGGCAAACTGATATCCTGTGGCAAAAAATTCGGGGAGGACAATAAGGTCGGCTTCGGTTGATTTAATGGTGGTAAGTGTTTTATTAATATTATAGTCTTTGTCGCCAAAAATGGGATTCGTTTGGTAAAAACCTGCTTTTATCATTTGATTATTTCGGCGTTCATATATGGTATCAAGGCTTCTGGCACAAGAACTGTTCCGTCTTTTTGTTGATAGTTTTCAAGGACAGCCACGAGAGTCCTTCCTAAGGCGAGCCCCGAACCATTAAGGGTGTGGACAAACTCAGTTCCTTTTTTGCCCTCTCTTTTGAATCTGATATTAGCCCTTCTGGATTGAAAGTCCTCAAAATTTGAGCAGGATGAAATTTCCCTGTATCTTTGCTGGCCCGGGAGCCAGACCTCCAGATCGTATGTTTTTGCAGATGAAAAGCTCATATCTCCTGTGCAGAGAACAATCTTTCTGTATGGCAATTTGAGTCTTTGAAGAATGTCTTCGACATCTGCGGTGAGCTTTTCGAGTTCATCGTAAGAATTTTCAGGCTTAGTAAACTTAACAAGTTCCACCTTATTAAACTGATGCTGCCGTATAAGCCCTCTTACATCCTTGCCATAAGAGCCCGCTTCTCTCCTGAAACAGGGTGTATATGCTGTATAATAAATGGGCAACTGGTCTTCTCTCAAAATCTCTTGCCTGTGAAGATTCGTCACAGGCACCTCAGCGGTGGGGATTAAAAAGTATTCGGGATCGGCAATCCTGAAAAGCTCAGCCTCAAATTTAGGCAGTTGCCCTGTGCCTATCATGGTATCTCTGTTGACCATAAGCGGCGGAAATATTTCCTTGTATCCCTTAGATGTATTAAGGTCGAGCATGAAATTCATGAGCGCCCTTTCGAGTCTCGCGCCCTGCCCCTTCAGGACTGAAAATCTTGAACCTGCAATCTTGCCACCCCTTTCAAAATCTATGATATCGAGAGCCTCTCCGATGTCCCAGTGGTTCAATGGAGTAAAATCAAACTCTCTGATCTCGCCCCACCTCATTATCTCTTTATTTTCAGTCTCGTCTTTTCCTTGAGGAACCGTATGATGAGGGATATTAGGCAGATTAAGAAGGAAAAAAAAGTTCTTCTCTTCCATTTTTATGAGACTTTCTTCCAGACTCTTTATTCTGTCAGAGACAATTTTCATCTCTGCTATTAAGGACTGCGCATCGAGCTTCTGTCGCTTCATTTTTGCTATTTCTTCAGAGACAACATTCCTTTTATTTCTGAGTTCTTCAGATTCTCTAAGCAGCTTGAGTCTTTCTTTTTCAAGATTTATAAAATCTGACAGGTCGACGTCATAACCCCTTTTTACAAGGGCTTCTTTAAGCAAATCAATATTATCTCTCACAAATCTTGAATCAAGCATTTGTAATCTCCCATTGAATTTTCATGGTATTATTACTTCCTTAACTTAAATTAAAACTATTGAGATTTTGAGACTATCGCCCAGCCTCAATTAAAATTTTTTTTGACCCCTTTGCCTTTCTCAAGACTGTTGCATCGTCAACAATTTTACCCACGAGATTCACCTCGCTTGCGGGAACAGGGTTATCGTCTTTGCTCATAGGTGTGGGGCCAAAAAAGATAGCAAGCGCCCTGCCTGGGGGCCAATAACCGATATCACCAACTTTGACAGAGATTGTTGATGTTTCATCGAGGGGGAAGGTCACAGGAATCTCAAAATAAAATTCATCACCCCATTCCTCAGGAACGGCTTCAATAGGAAGTTTAGCAACTATTGCCCTTGAGCAGGCGGTATCAAATAGTTGAGCCCTGAGCGTGAAGCTACCTATGGAAATAGTTATTTCATGCATTCCCAGTTATCCTTTCTGCTACACTAAACGATTTATTCAAAATGGAGCTTTAATAGCCAAAAAGATCATGAGTCAAAAAGCCCTAAAATAGCATCAGTTTTGTTATCAATATTTTTGATATTGGCAGTGACAGAACTATATTCATTTTTAAGTTTATGCAGTTCATCTGCTATATTTAATGAGGTCAGTATGGCGGCTTTTAGAGGAGTAATATTCGGCGTGGTAGAACAGACTTCCTTGAGTTTAGCATCCACAAAACTGGCTAACTGTTCAATATACTGAGGCGACTCCTCACCTTTGATAACATATTTCTGCCCTAAAATATATACATCAACACTGCCCATCCCTGCATTACCTTAATTCCATAGAATCGAGTTCTTTTAAAAGTTCCTCTATCTGACCCTTAACCGCCGCCTTCTCATCTTTTAATTGTTCTATCTCCCTTTCTTTCATCCTTACGGTATCTTCAAGCTGGCTCACCCTGTTCTCGAGATTTGCCTTTTCTTCCCTAAGTGCCTTGACCTTTTCTACAATAAAGGAAACCTTTTCTTCAAGAGCCTTTACAACTTCCATAAAATCCCTCCGTTTATTTTAATTTGCTGAATTACATAAGAAACAAATTTCATAATGATACACGATTTATCTCTAAAAATAAATGAATTGCAAGCGCCCGAAAAATAGACATAGAAAACTGTCATTACGACCCAGAGCGAAGCGAAAGAGCCAGTCCTGAGCTTATCCGAAGGGAAAGCAATCTCGTCTTTTTTATAAGGGATTGCTCCACACCCTCTTGGGGGCTCGCAATGATGGATAAATAAAAGGGTTCACCGTTTTATCTCTATTTTTCGGACTTTGCCGCAAGTATTGATAACCTTTCAGTCAATATGCTAACAAACTCACTTGTATTTTCGGCTTCTCTCTCGATACTATATCACTATCCACCATTAATGATGTCCGCCTGCTGAATGACCCCCGCATATTATATTATAAACAGCATCCTTACTGCCGGCATTTTCCAGAATGCATTCATTATCACCTACTATATGTATTGCATAGCCTTCTTTCAGCCTTCCAGTGTAATTGCCGAAGACCTCCAAATCTCCCTACATAGCAAGGATTATCTCCTCATGCCCCTTACCCGGCTTAACAAGCCTGTCTTTTTCACCCGGCTTCAAAATCCCATAAATCAAATAACAGGCATGGCTGCCTGTCTCCTTATAGCCAACGATATACTCCCCGAATTTCGCATCAACAGCCATATTTTTGACATCAAATATTTTCATAATTTGTCCTCTACTGTTTTTAAGTTCTATATTCAGCATTTATCCTTACATAATCTTCAGTGAGATCACAGGTTAATACCCTTGCTGAGCCTCTGCCAAGATTTAAATCAATTAATATCTTTATTTCCCTGTCTCTTAATTTTTCATTAGCCTCCATGTCACTGCCTGTTGTTATGCCGCCTTGTGCTACTTTGAGGTCATTGAGATAAATATCCACAAACTCCTCTTTTATCATTGCCCCTGAATATCCCAGGGCTGCCATTAACCTCCCCCAATTAGCGTCATTGCCATAAATAGCCGTTTTTACGAGCAGTGAATTGGCTATAGCAAAAGCAGCCTTAAAGGCGTCAGAGGAGCTTTTTGCATTGATTATCTCTATCTCGACCAGCTTGCTCGCCCCTTCAGCATCCTTAACAATAAGCCTGCTCAATTCAAAAGTAATATCTGAAAGGGCTTCGGAAAATATTCTGTAATCTTTTGTCCCCTTTTTTATAATGTTATTGCTGGCCGTCCCATTAGCCATAATAAGAACAGTATCGTTCGTTGACATATCGCCGTCGATAGTTATCCTGTTAAAGGACTGGGAGACTGCAGACCTTAAAGAAGCATCGAGGGCGGCTCTCTCAATATTAGCATCTGTGATGATGAAACAAAGCATTGTTGCCATATTCGGGGATATCATTCCGGCGCCTTTACATATAGCAGAAATAACAATCTCTTTTTCCCCACATGTTATCTTTCTATAAGCAATCTTGGGGAAAGTGTCAGTGGTCATAATTGCAGAAGCAACATCGCCAAGCGATGATTTGCCAAGATTTTTAACCAACAGCGGTAGTTTCGGACGGATTCTATCCATCGGCATCGGTGCGCCAATAACCCCCGTTGAGCAGATGAATATATGTTCTTTCTTTACCTTAAGGAGATTCCCAATGGTCTCGCTCATCTCAAACGCATCATCCATGCCCTGGCTGCCGTTACAGGCATTTGCATTGCCACTGTTGACAATGACAGCACGCCCAATGCCTCTCTTTATCCTTTGCATATCCAGTCTGACAGGCGCTGCTTTTATTTTATTTGTGGTAAACATACCCGCCATGACGCAAGGGGTTTCAGAATATATCAGGGCAATGTCTTTTCTTCCAGGTTTCTTAATGGCAGCCTCTGCCGTTGAGAAAAGAAATCCCTTAGGAGCTTCAAGACTCATCTTCCGCGTCTCCAGAGTTGTTTTGCAATTATCAAATAGCCCATAGCCAACGTGAGCAGAATACTCATTACCTGAGCAGTTCTTAAACCGCCAATATAAAGGCTGTCTGCCCTCAAGCCCTCTATGAAAAACCTCCCGATCGAGTATAGTATTACAGTTACGGCAATGATAAAACCGTCCCTGAAATGCCTTGTCCTCAGCCCAAACCATACAATTAAAAAAACTGCAAGATTGTAAAAAAGCTGATACAGCATTGTAGGGTGAACGGGAATATTGGGAAATTCATCTCCGGCAGGACTTCCTCTCGGAAAGACTATCCCCCATGGCAAATTCGTGGGCATTCCGTGAGCCTCACCGTTCATAAAATTTCCAAATCTTACAAAGGCTTCACCGAGTATCACGAGGGGAACAACAGTATCCCCGAATTTCAAAACAGGGATTTTATAGCGCCTTAAGGCAATTAATACGGCAATGCATCCAGCTATGAAACCTCCATGACTTGCTAATCCACCACGCCAGATGGCGGGAATTTCTTTTAAATTGGCGCCATAATATTCCCAGTTGAAAATAACGTAATATGCCCTTGCGCCTATAAGACCAGCAAGGACAGCCACAAAAACGAGATTAATTATGTCGTCTTTAGTTAAAGGAATACCTTTCCTTTGAGCATCTTTTGTGACAAGGTAAATGCTCAAAAGTATTGCGAGCAGATACATTAAACCGTAAAATCTTATCTCCAGAGGACCTATCTTGAATAAAACGGGGTGCATTCTGAAAGGTTAACAGAAAGAAGAGTTTGTTTTCAATAGTGAGTATATTTCCTAAAAAAATATCGATAGAATCACTAAACGGTTGATTTATCAGTCATCGCGAGAACCCAAAGGGTCGGTGGCAATCTTATCTTTTAAAAACTACGATTGCTTCTCTATCGCTTCGCTCTAAGTCGCAATGATGATTTTCTATCGCTATTTTAGGGTAGAAAGGGGCAATTGACAAAGGATTTGCTTTTCCTTTAACATTTATATCTTTTATGTGAATCCCTCAAAGCGTTTTCTATTAGCTTTATGCTTTGATTGCGATCTATTTATCACGGGGAGGCGGCTATAAACCTGGGTTTTGTTAATGTTTCGCTGAAGAATATGGGAAGTTTGTCTATCTATGCAGAACCATGTTCTGCCTGCCTAAATTACTTTTAAAGCTATGGGGGGTTGAGGGCATAAATTTCCATTACACTTAGTTGTATAAATAAAGACTGTTAAGAGGGGCATATGTATTTTCAGGATTTGATCATGAAACTGAATGAGTTTTGGGCAAAGAAGGGCTGTATCCTTCTGCAACCTTATGATATAGAAGTGGGAGCGGGGACCTTTCATACAGCGACCTTTTTTAGGGTAATTGGCCCTGAACCATGGAAAACAGCATATGTCCAGCCAAGCAGAAGGCCGACTGACGGCAGGTATGGTGAAAACCCCAACAGACTCCAGCATTACTACCAATATCAGGTTATTATAAAACCATCTCCACTGGAAAGTCAGGATTTATATCTGGAAAGCCTTGCCTATATCGGTATAGAAGCGACAAAACACGATATCCGTTTCGTGGAAGATGACTGGGAATCCCCAACTTTAGGCGCCTGGGGGCTCGGATGGGAAGTATGGCTGGATGGCATGGAAATAACCCAATTTACATATTTTCAGCAGGTAGGTGGTATTGATTTGAAACCTGTTTCTCTGGAAATTACATATGGACTTGAAAGAATAGCCATGTATTTACAGGAAATTGAAAATGTATTCGAGATAAAGTGGTGTAAGGGCATTAAATATGGGGAAATACATAAGCAGGGGGAGATAGAATTCTCTAAATTCAATTTTGATTACTCAAACCCTGAACTGCTTATTACCCAGTTTGAATTTTGTGAGAAAGAGTCTAAAAGAATGAATGAGTTGGGTTTGGTCTTACCGGCTTATGAATACTGTCTGAAGAGTTCACATTTCTTTAATCTGCTTGATGCACGGGGTGTCTTATCCGTCACAGAAAGAACAGGTTATATTGCAAGGGTCAGGGCTCTTGCAAGGCTTTGTGCAGAAGCCTTCTTAAGACAGAGAGAGAAAATGGGCTTCCCATTACTACAGAGGTAACTTAATGAATAATAACAAAGAGATAATTTCAGACAACACAAGCACACTCTTGATGGAGCTTGGCACGGAAGAAATTCCTGCCCGTTTTCTTACCAATGCATTAAACAATTTGAAGTCTATTGCAGAGAATGTTTTCAGAGATAACAGGTTGCCTCATGGTGAGATTAAAACTTACGCTACTCCAAGAAGACTTGTTCTTATAGTAGAAGTCGAAAAAAGACAGGTAGCCTTAGAAAAAGAAATATGGGGGCCCCCTGTCAATGCAGCATTTGATCAAGAGGGCAATCCAACAAAAGCGGCTGAAGCATTTGCAAAAGCCCATGGGATATCTATCGACGAATTACAAAGAAAAGAGAAGGGTAAAGGGACATATATAGTAGCCGTTATTAAAGAAGAAGCCAAAGATGCGTCAGATGTTCTGCCTGAAGTGCTGAAAAAGATTATTCTTACTCTTAACTTTCCTAAAAATATGAGATGGGGAGATGGCGACCTTAGGTTTGTCAGACCTATCCACTGGATTCTCGCAATTTATAATAACGAGAAGGTAAGTTTTGAGATAGATGGTATAGCGAGCAATGTAATGACAAGGGGACACAGGTTCCTCTCTCCTGCGTCATTTGAGATAAAAGACCCTAAATCATATATACACTTTCTCAAAAATAACTATGTCATAGTTAATCACGAAGAGCGAAAAAAACTAATAATAGAAGGCGCTAACAAATTGGCTGCTGAAGTAAGTGGACAAGTAATCTGGGATGAAGACCTGCTTGAACATGTTGCTTTTTTGGTAGAGTATCCTGTGCCTGTTTTGGGGACTTTTTCTCCTGAACATCTTGTTCTTCCACACGAACTATTGGTTACCGTCATGAAAGGACATCAGAAGTATTTTGCTCTGGAGGATTCCCTTAAAAGGCTTATCAACAATTTTATTATCATCAGCAATACAAGGAGCGCCAACGCTGATACCGTCAGAAAGGGCGCTGAAAGGGTTATCAGAGCAAGATTTGAGGATGCTCGTTTTTATTTTGAAGAAGATTCAAAAACTCCTTTAAAAAACAGGCTTGAAGCACTTAAAAACGTAGTTTATCATGACAGGCTCGGAAGCCTTTACAACAAGACTCAAAGGATAGCATTTATAGCCAGCTCCATATGCACCCACTGTTGTCCTGAAAGGATAGACGATGTCAATACTGCTGCGCTTTTGTCAAAGACTGACCTCATAACCGGTGTAGTGAGAGAGTTTCCCGAACTACAGGGCATTATAGGTAGTTATTATGCATCAAAAGAAGGCTATAACGAATCTATCTCCAAGGCTTTGCGTGAGCAGTATCTTCCTTCACATACGGGCGATTTGCTACCGGTGACAGATATAGGAGCGATCGTAAGCCTTTCAGATAAACTCGATAATATTGCTTCTTTCTTTACGCTGGGCTTATCTCCAACAGGTTCTGAAGACCCTTTTGCTCTTAGAAGGCAGTCACACGGAATTATCCTGATCGCCATGGAAAAAGGTTATGATTTAAGTCTCGAAAATATGTTAGATATCGCCTTAAAGCCCCATGAGATTAAGGAAAAAAGTGAACTTATGAATTCCCTTTCGGCATTTTTTGAGCAGAGAATAGATTATATTCTTCAATCTCAGGGATATCCTGGGGATATCATAGCAGCGGTAATGCCTTTTGTATGGACAACCCCTCTCCATAGAATAAAGGAGAGGATGAAGGCACTGATTAACTTCAAAGACGACCCTGATTTCGATTCATTATTACTTTCAATTAAGAGAATTAACAATATAGCCCCAAAATCCGTTCCCGCCCCTGTCAAAAAAGACCTGTTCGTGCAGGAAGAAGAGAGGCTGCTTTATAAGGATTTTGAGAGTGTCCGTGACGAGATTAATTATCAGTTAGAAATCTTCAACTATATTAATGCACTCAAGATCCTAAAGATCCTACGGAATTCAATAAACAACTTTTTCGAAAAGGTCCTGGTTATGGACAAAAGTGAAGAAATAAGAATGAATCGTCTTGCCATCATAAAAGAGATTCAAACTCTCATTATGCGTATTGCTGATTTCTCAAAGATAACCTAAGAATTGCTAGTAGAGGTTAATTTCTTCTCCTCTGCTAACTTCTTCAACCTGGCATTAGGGAAGTCTAATTTCGGCGATAGAATTAACAGTCCCGGAGTATCTTTTTAATAACCTCTTCGTAGAAGTTGGCTTCAGGGGAAAATTCAATATCCACATATAACAGATTGGGCGGATTTTTATATTCCCTGATTTTTACGATATCCTTCTCGGTAGTGATAAGAAAATCACAATTAAGCTTATCTGCAATTTTTTTAACCCTCAAAATATCTTTTTCCCGATAATTGTAGTGGTCTGGAAATTCCTCCCATCCACAGACATTAATCTTAAGAGACGAGATGAGTTCCTTGAATGACAGTGGTTGAGCTATTCCACAAAAGGCAAAAAATCTCTTGTTTTGCACTTCCTCTGGCGAGATACTCCTGCCGTCGGGGTATCTGACATCGCTAACCTTGTATTCTGCGAAGTAAACAGGGGCTTTAGGGTTAATCAACTTGAACTTACTATTAAGCTCCTCATTTCTTTTTTTGGTGATTACCAGAAAATCTGCTCTCTTTAGCTCATATGGCTGCTCCCTTAAAGTCCCAAAGGGCAGCAATTTGCGGTTTCCAAATGGATTGATACCATCCACAAGCACAATATCAATATCCCTATAAAGAGACCAGTGCTGAAAGCCGTCATCAAGAATGAAAACTATTTTATTTTCTGGAACGAGACCTTTCAACCTCTCAAGAGCGAGTTGTCCCCCGAGATATCTATCCGGAGATTTTACCAGAGGGACATCTCTCAGCTTCTCAGACATCATGAAAGCTTCATCGCCAAGCATGTCGGCTGATAAGAATGCCTTGTCCTTTTCTTCATCCAATGTTTGTTGATAATTCTTTGGGAAGTTCACCAACATAGGGGTTTTTGCCTTGCCTTTATAGCCTCTTATTAATATGACAGGCGAAAGCCCCCTTTTTCTGACTTCCTGTGCAAAAGCGATCACCGCAGGGGTCTTGCCAGTTCCTCCTGTCGTAATATTGCCGATACTTATAACCTTGCTCGGAAGCCTTTTTTGTCTTGAGAGCTTATATTTTTTGACGATTGAATACCCTAAAAAATAGATAAACTCAAACGGATCTATTCGTTTATGCATGGTTTTTAGTTTGGGGGATCAAAACATTGAGAGCAACATAACTCTTCTAAATATCTATATTCCTAGCCTCAAGGGCATGTTTTTGTATGAAGTCTTTCCGTGGTTCAACCTGATCGCCCATTAGAACTGTAAATATCTCGTCTGCCCTTATGGAGTCTTCAATAGTAACCTGCTTAAGGGTTCTTTTTGCTGGATCCATCGTGGTTTCCCAGAGCTGAGTTGGATTCATCTCTCCCAGTCCTTTGTATCTCTGAATTGTAAGTCCCTTTTTAGCTATCTCTGTTGCCTTCTGAATAAGCTCTTCTATGGACGACACTTCCTGTCTTTCTCCCTTGATATTGATCCCGTAAGGTGCGCTGCCGAATATCTCTGTTATTTCTCTATGTAAAGCCGCTGCCTCTTTGAATTCGGGAGACTGAATGAACGGTACCGAGAGATTAACTTTATAATTACTGCTTTTGAGAATAACTGAATAAGACTCTCTCTCTTCATCAAAGACTATATCTTCATGTTTTATATCCCTTGCTGTATCTTTTATCTCCCCTATTATGGACCGTAAAGAATCCTCGCTTTTTAAATCGGTTTTTTGTATGCCCTTTTTAAGCAAAAAATTAATTATGAAAGGATCTCTTCGGCTTTTTCTGAACCAGTTCATCAGGTTTTCATAGTCATAAGCCTTCTTTAAATATGGTATGAGCTTTCTCCCGCCCAATTGCCCAGCAGGAGTTGTTATTTCAATTTCCTCAGCAGCAAGTTCAATAAGCATCTTGACTAGTTCACTCTCGTTTTGCACATACTTATCCGTTCTGCCCTTTCTAACTCTGAAAAGAGGGGGTTGGGCTATGTAAAGATATCCACTCTCGATGAGTTTTACCATCTGTCTGTAAAAGAAGGTAAGAAGTAAGGTTCTAATGTGCGCCCCGTCAACATCCGCATCAGTCATGATGATTATCTTGTGATAACGGCATTTAGTAATGTCGAATTCCTCGCCTCCTATCCCTGCTCCAAGGGCTGTAATCAGAATTTTAATCTCTTCAGAAGTAAGCATCTTGTCAAAGCGCGCCTTTTCCACATTTAAAATCTTCCCCCTGAGGGGCAAAATTGCCTGAAAAAGCCTGTTCCTCCCTTGTTTTGCTGAGCCCCCTGCAGAATCACCCTCAACGATAAAAAGTTCTGCTTTATCTGGTTCCTTTTCCGTGCAATCAGCGAGCTTTCCGGGAAGTCCTGTATCCTCAAGGGCTCCTTTCTTTCTCGTAAGTTCCCTCGCCTTTCTGGCAGCATCCCTTGCCCTTGCAGCCTGTATCGCCTTTTCTATAATTTTTCTTGCAACTGAGGGATTCTCCTCAAAATATGTAGAAAGAGCCTCATTTGATATCGACTCAACTATACCCTTAACCTCACTATTTCCAAGCTTCATCTTGGTCTGCCCCTCGAACTGCGGATTGGGAAGTTTGGCGCTTATTACAGCCGTCAGCCCTTCTCTTATATCCTCCCCAGAAAGGCTTTCCTTGCCCTCTTTTAATAAACCAGAAGAAATGGCATAGTTGTTGGCAATCCGGGTCAAAGAAGATTTAAAACCTACAAGGTGTGTTCCTCCCTCTTTGGTGTTTATGTTGTTGGCAAAGGTATATATATTTTCCGCATATCCGTCGTTATATTGAAGGGCGATCTCAACGGAAACCCCTTCTTTCTCACCGTTCATATAAATTGGTTTGGGATGAATGGGGACTTTATTTTTATTTAAATGTTCAACAAAGGAAACTATGCCTCCTTTATAATAGAAAGTTTCTGCCTTGCCAGTTCTTTCGTCGGTTATGCTAATCTGAAGTCCTTTATTCAGAAATGCTAACTCCCTTAACCTTTGGGCAAGGACTTCATAGCTATATTCAAGGGTCTCAAAAATGGTTGCATCTGGCTTGAAAATAATCTTCGTTCCTCTACCTTTAGTCCTGCCAGTAACAACAAGGCTCGAGACTGGACGCCCCCGCTCGAACCTCTGGTGATAGACGAGGTTATTCTGTTTTATTTCCATCTCAAGCCACTCAGATAAGGCATTAACAACCGAAACCCCAACACCGTGCAAACCACCCGAAATCTTGTAAGCTTTCGACTCGAACTTGCCTCCTGCGTGTAGTTCTGTAAGAGCGATTTCCGCTGCCGTTCTTCCTTCGGGATCTCCCGGGTGGGGTTGAACAGGGATACCCCTGCCATTGTCTATGACTGAGCAGCTATTATCATGGTGTAAAATCACTTCTATACTGTTGCAATAGCCAGCAAGGGCTTCATCTACACTATTGTCAACAACTTCATAAACAAGGTGGTGCAAACCTTCTATGCTTGTGGAGCCTATATACATAGCAGGCCTTTTTCTGACGCCGTCAAGCCCCTTTAAAATCTTTATTTCTTCTGCGCCATAATCACCGTTTTCGAATGCTGTTGTTTGCGCGACACCTTTTATTTCATTTTCAAACTCGTGCATCTTCTTCTCACCTTAAAATACAAGTTACTTATAATTACAACCTCTTAAGACCTTAAAGGCATTATCACACATTTATAATCATCCAACCCTTCCGGCTGCATCATTACAGGTTTCTGGGCATCGAGAAACCTCATTACTACTCTCTCAGTAGCCATTGCGTTAGCTGCCTCTAAAAGATATCTCGCATTGAACGCTATGCTAAAGGGCTCTGCATTATAATCAGTCTCTATCTCATCCACCGCTTCACCATAGTCAGGATCGGTTGCTGTGAGTGTCAGAAGATTTTTACTGATGTCAAATTTAACTATATAGCCCCTTTCCTTGCTTATAACCGAAACCTTTCTCAAGGTTTTAATAAAGGCATTTCTATCAACAATAAGATTTTTCTCAAAGGATTCTGGTATCGCCCGTGTATAGTCGGGGAAGGTTCCTTCTACCTGTCTTGTCAGGAGATCCACCTCATTAACTTTAAATAATACATGATTTTTCCCTATGGTTATATTTACCATGTCTGAGGTATCGCTCAAGATCTTTTTTATTTCTGCGATAGCTTTCTTGGATATCAAAATGTCCTTTGGTTCTTTGAGCATGGCTTTATCTTTTATCTCCAGAGGACTACTGACAAGAGCAAGACGGTGTGTATCTGTGCCCACAACAATGAGTGTATTATCAGGCATTATCTTAAAAAGCAATCCGTTGAGAAAAAATCTTATCTCCGCTTCTTTTGCCGCATAGAGAGACCTCTCTATTATCTGATCGAGAAGCGAAACAGTCAGATAGATCTCTATTTCTCCATGTAAATCAGGCCATTTTGGAAAATTTTCTGCAGGCAGACAAGCAAGCCGTATATTGCTTCTCTGGCATGTAATTTTTAACCATTTGTCTTCGATGGTTTCAAGAGATAAAGGGCCCTCCATTTCCCTAATAATCTCGAAGAATTTCTTGCAGGGAATACAGATTGTTCCTTCTTTTTCAATCTCCAATTCAACCGGTTCTCTGTAAGCCGTCTCGAGATCTGTTGCCATTATAAATGATTTATGCGTCTCTGCATTAAGAAGAAAGTGGTTTAATATCTGGCGAAAATCTGATCCAGCCTTTTCAACTATGCTCTGAACATTAGCCAATTTCCTTTGTAATAGGTCTTTCTCCACTTTTATCTTCATTATTCCCTCCTAAATATTACTTTTGACGGCTCTACAATAATTCGTCGAGATAAAACAGGGTAAAAGGTGTTTACTACTTGAAGATATAAAGACTCCTTATTCTAAATTCTAATTTATCCCGAGTTTCTTACTGATGTTATCTATCGCCCTGCTTATGTCTTCTTCTTTAAGCCTTCTCTCTTCGATCTGTTTGCAGGCGTATATAACCGTAGCGTGTTCCTTGCCCCCAAAGTTATTGCCGATCTCTGAAAGCGATAGTTTTGTGTTCTGCTTTGTAAGAAACATTGCAACCTGTCGCGCCACAACCAACTCTTTGGTTCTCCTTTTAGATTTCAAATCCTGTAGCTTTATTCCGTAATATTCGCACACTGCCTTTTGAACATCTTCCACTGTCAAGGGTTTATCTTCATCTATTATCAGATCTTTGAGAACCTCTTTTGCAACATCAAGACTTACAGGCGTTTCTGTCAAATTGCAGTATGCCCCCAATTTAATCAAACAGCCTTCTAAATCTCTAATATTCGACTTTACCCGTGAGGCTATGAAATATGCTACATCCTCAGGCATTTTCAGGTGTTCCTTACTCGACTTCTTAAAAATAATCGCCATCTTAGTCTCCACCTCAGGCACTTGAATATCAACAATTAAGCCAGTATTGAATCTCGACCGTAGTCTATCAGTTATGTCATATATTTCAACCGGCGGCCTATCGCTGCAGATAACAATTTGCCTCTGTCTCTCATAAAGAGAATTAAAAGTGTGGAAAAACTCCTCCTGAGTTGCTGGTTTTTTGGCGATAAATTGAATATCATCTATAAGCAAGACATCGAGATTTCTGTATTTCTCTTTGAAATCGGTCATCTTATCATGCCTAAGTGAAGATACTACCTCACTTATAAACTGTTCAGACGAGAGATAACAAATTGAAAGAGAAGGATTTGCATCAATTATAAAATTACCTATAGCATTAATAAGATGTGTCTTGCCTAATCCAACCCCTCCGTAAATAAATAAAGGATTATATGTCGAACCGGGGCTCTCTGCGACCTTTTTTGCGGCAGCATTTGCCAATTGATTTGAAGGACCAACTACAAAATTCTCAAAGGTATATTTTGGGTTTAAGAAAATACCCCTTTTTGCAAGCTTATTCTTTCTATTTTCTAAAGCCGCTGCTACGCTCCTTAGCTTGACATCCTCCTGATCAGAATTTTTAACGTTATAAATAATCTTGAGCTGCCGCCCACAGATATTACCAATTATCTCTTCGAGAATATTAGGGTAATAATCCTCTATCCATTCCTTGAAAAATCTGTTAGGTATCTCTACAGTTGCTCGATTGTCATCGAGACTAATCAATTTCATAGGCTTAAACCACAGATCAAAAAGATTACCCCCAACCTTCTTTTCTACTGCAGCGAGAAAATTATTCCATACTTCTTGAGGGTTCATATTTTATAATATTATCAATGGTTTAAAAGCTAATTTCACTTTAATTTATAGATATTTATAAACATTTTATTAACAATTGTTAAAAAACCTGTCTTTTCAGCAACAAAATTATAAAACAGCCGTTAAAATAGTTTCAATAAAATCTCAATTGTTATGAGTGTAAAGTTTTCAACAAAAAACACCCTTTAAGTAAGAAATATTTATCAAATATATTTACAAACAAAATTGCTGATTCAAAAGACTTCTCCGTTCTTATAAACATTTCAACATTAATATATTACTAATTACTAAAAGACTTTAAAAATTAAAAGCGAAGAACTACAAAGACTTCCTCAAAAACGCATCAATAAAAACATCAATTTCCCCATCAAGGACAGAACTTACATTCCCTATTTCTAATCCCGTTCTATGATCTTTAACAAGGCTATAAGGTTGTAAAATATATGATCTTATTTGATTTCCCCACGATATATCCTTTTTATCCCCTACAATACTTTCGAGTTCCTTTTCTTTCTTTTCCTTACTTATGTTGTATAGCCTTGACTTTAAAACCTTCATAGCTGTCATCTTATTTCTTAATTGAGATCTCTCACTCTGACACGAAACTACTATTCCTGTTGGTATGTGAGTAATCCTCACAGCTGAAGATACTTTATTTACATGTTGACCCCCGGCTCCAGAAGCTCTAAAAGTATCGATTTGTAAATCTTCGTCCCTAATATCGATTTTTATATTATCTTCTATGACAGGGTAAACGAGAACTGCTGAAAATGATGTATGTCTTCTTTTATTAGCATCAAATGGTGATATCCTGACAAGTCTGTGAACACCAGCTTCTGCCTTAAGGTAACCAAAGGCATAGCTACCTAATACAGTAAAAGTAACATCTTTAATTCCAGCTTCGTCACCTAACTGCAAATCTATAATCTCTGTTTTAAACCCCTTCTTATCTGCCCACCTCAAATACATTCGCATGAGCATCTGAGCCCAGTCCTGACTTTCAACTCCTCCAGCTCCAGGGTGGATAGTAACTATGGCGTTATTTTTATCAGTCTCTTCGGAAAAAAGAAGTCTCAATTCAATAGCAGCAAGAATATCTTTAACTTTCTTAATTTCCTGTTTTAATTCTTCTTGAAAAAGTTCCCCTCCCTCTTCTTCCAATATATTTAACGAATTATTCAGATAAACTATCCTATCGAGACATTCTTCGATTGGTAAAATAGTCTCCTGAATATCAGACTTGAGTTTTTGTAACTCAATTACTCTGTCAGGATTAGACCAAGACGAGCTTAAAGAAAGTTCCTGATCAATTTTTAATAATTCCTCTTTTTTTGTATCAAATTCAAAGGTAACCTCTGAGGTGGTATATCCTTCTTTTTAATTCAGCCAACTCTTCTGAAAGTTCTTTTTGTAACATCAATTTCCCTTACCCCTTCTTAATTCTCTAAGCTTTTGTTTCCATTGATGTAGCGTTTTATCGAAAGGATATATTCACAGATAGTAAAGAGAGAATTCCCTTCATGTATCGGTTCTATAGATTAAAACAGGCAATAAAAATATAAGCTTTTGTGCATTCTTACCAGAGAAATCAGAGTTTTTTTAAAGACATAAACAGAGCAGCCGTTATAATAATGCACAAGAAAGAGAATATGTCTCCATATTTTGTGTAAAAAGTTATGGTTTTATCTTTAGCGACCTCACCGAATAAATACGTCCTTTCAAAAAGCTTGGAAGTCTCCATTATCCTACCGCTACTGTCTATAAACCCAGATATACCTGAGTTTGCGGCTCTTAGAACGGGTTTTCGGTTCTCAACAGCACGGAAGACCGCCATACTGAAGTGCTGATGAGGTCCATGGGTATCTCCAAACCAGGCATCGTTTGTAATCGTCACAATAAAATCGCCCCCATGCATGTAAAACTTTCTCACCATACCGGGGAAGATAATTTCATAACAGATTAGGGTTGCAAAGCTTCCAAATGGTGTAACGGCGGTGAGATAAATGTCACCGGGATAATAATCACCAACACCATAAACAAGCTTGTCTATGAAGAAAAGGATGTTCCTTAGAGGTACATACTCGCCAAAAGGCACTAAATGCATTTTATCATATAAGTATGTAATATTGCCATTTTTATCCAGAAGAACAGCACTATTGGATAATCTATTTTTCTTTATTAAGGCGTTCTTTGTTGTTTCCTCGTTTTCCTTTATAAGAATACTACCAAAAAGCATATAGGAGCCAAGTTCCTTTTGAAAAGATATCAGATCTTCCGTAAGATATTTGTCTTCTCTGAAAATAAAAGGGAGTGCCGTCTCGGGCCAGATAACGATATCAGGAACTCTGCTTATTGATTGGGTGGTCAATCCCTTGTACACGTCCAAAACCTCTCTCTGATAAGCTATGTCCCATTTCCTATCCTGTTCTATGTTGCCTTGAATAATAGCGGCTTTAAAGGTCGTATCACTCCTTTCTTGATAAAGTCTGAAAAAGCCATATGATAAAACTATAACAAAAATTATGAGAAGGCAGAGCGAACCTACGATAAAATGAAGAGATGAATAAAGGGGTTTATCAATCCTGATTTTTTTTGTAATAAATACATCGGCTATTAGACCATTAAAGGCTACTATTAAGAAAGATACGCCATAAATACCTACTATATCGGCAATTTGGATTAAAGGGAGAAATTTATACTGACTATACCCTAAGCTTGACCAAGGAAACCCTGTTAGTGCATAAGAGCGAATGAATTCAAGGGATGTCCATATGCAGGGGGCTATTAAAAGGGAAGGAAGGGGGGTTTTTTTGAGAATGATGCTATAAAGAAGGCAAAACATGGCGGTGTAAAGACTTAAATATAGGCAGAGCAAGATAATTAGGAAGATACTTAAGGAGAGATGCATAGAACCATATACATGCAGGGCGTGGTAAATCCAGTAGGTGGTTCCAAAAAAATAAACCATTCCAAGGGAGAGCCCAGCCGTAAAAGCAAATTTCATACCTTTGTCATAAAGTGAGACAAGAGCTGGGACAAGAGCAAACCAGGCAAGAAAATAAAGATCTATATTTGGAAAGGACAAGACAAGGAGCAAACCAGAGAAAAAAAAAGGTAAAAGACTTGGAGAAACGCCAAAAAATTTCCTATTTTTCATATATCAAGAATAAGGTGTCGAATAAAAATTCCTCACCAGCCCTCTCTATTAGCTTCGTTGATTGAAGGAATTTTGAAAACCTATCACGGAATTTTAAGCTCATTAGAGTTTAAACAAATATAAAACTAATTATGGTATCATAAAAACATATATGTCCGCTATCGTCATTATACCCTGCCGTTACGCCTCAACCCGTTTTCCGGGAAAGCCTCTTCAGTCTCTAATGGGGAAACCCCTTATACAGCATGTATATGAAAGATCTTCAAAGGCAAAGAACATAAAGAAGGTTTTTGCGGCTACCGACAGCGAAGCTATAATTGAGGCTATAAAAAGCTTTGGAGGAAACGCCGTAATGACTTCCGATACCCATCAATCAGGGACTGATAGAGTTGCAGAAGCCTTTTTAAAAATATCCGAGATAAACAAAGAAATCTCGCCTTCTGATATAGTTGTTAATGTTCAAGGGGATGAGCCTATGATAATGCCCGAGATGATAGAAACTGTGGTCGGGCTTTTAGATGATAGCAGGGCTAATATGGCAACCCTCGCAAAAAAAATAGAAAGTTATCACGAACTAATTAATGCGAATATAGTTAAAGTGGTCTTTGATGCAGAAAGATTTGCCCTCTATTTTTCAAGGTCACCAATACCCTATTGCAGAGACGAGTGGAAGGACTTATATAATATCGGGATGGAGCCCTTTACTGGCGAGCTATTCAAACACATTGGGATATATGCTTATTCAGGGGCATTTTTGTTAAAATTCGCGAAACTTCCCGTCTCGCGGCTCGAAAGAATTGAAAAGCTCGAACAATTAAGGGCGATCGAGCATGGATTTAAAATTAAAATTGCGATTACAAAGCATGAAACGATCGGCGTTGATACACCTGAGGATTTAGAAAGGGTCAGGGAATGTCTAAGTATATCTTCATAACTGGCGGAGTTGTTTCTGCGCTTGGCAAAGGCATAGCAGCTTCTGCCATAGGCGCTTTGCTTGAGGCAAAAGGACTGCGGGTATCCATACAGAAACTCGACCCTTATATCAACATTGATCCCGGAACATTGAGCCCTTTTGAACATGGCGAGGTCTATGTAACAGACGACGGCTGTGAGACCGATCTGGATTTAGGGCACTATGAAAGGTTTACGAGCTGCAAGACTACTGTATTTAACAATTACACCACTGGCAAGATATACAACAATGTTATAACAAAGGAGCGCAGGGGGGACTATCTAGGAAATACTGTTCAGGTGGTTCCTCATATTACAGATGAGATAAGACTTGCTATAAAGTCTGCCGTTACAGATTCAACGGACGTTTTGATAGTCGAAATAGGCGGCACAGTTGGGGATATCGAGAGCCTGCCGTTTCTTGAGGCTATCAGGCAATTCAGATATGATGTCGGCAGGGAAAATGTGTTGTATGTCCATCTGACCTTTGTTCCTTACATAAAAACTGCAGGAGAACTCAAGACCAAACCAACCCAGCATAGCGTTAAAGAACTTAGGGAGATAGGTATCCAGCCTGATGTTTTACTCTGCAGATCTGAAATACCCCTACCAAAAGATATGAAACGCAAGATCGCAATACACTGCAATGCCGATATCGATGCTGTTATATCAGCCGTTGATGTTGAGACAGTGTATGAGGTTCCGATTCATTATAAGTCAGAAAATCTTGATAAGGTTATTGAAGCCAAACTCTCTCTCAACAACAAAGAACCTGACTTGTCGGTTTGGTCTGATGTAGTCAATAAAATTAAAAACCCCGAGAAGGAAACCCGCATAGCTATAATAGGGAAATACATCGGTCTTAAGGATGCTTATAAAAGCCTTATGGAGGCACTCTCCCATGGCGGTATAGCGAATAATGCACGGGTAATGCTTCAATGGGTTGATTCAGAGGAAATTGAGGCAAAGGGTGCTGGAAGGCTTTTGGCAGATGTTGACGGCATTTTGGTGCCCGGAGGATTCGGGAGCAGAGGTATTGAGGGGAAAATAGAAGCCGTAAAATATGCGAGACAGAAAAAAGTTCCATTTTTTGGCATATGTCTTGGTATGCAATGCGCAGTTATAGAGTTCTGCCGCAATGTATGCGGTCTTAAAGCCAACAGTATGGAATTTGACCCTGTAGTTGAACATCCTGTAATCTATCTGATGGAAAGCTGGTATAACCATAGAACAGGCAAAAAAGAAATGAGGACTCAAGATTCCCAGAAGGGAGGCACGATGAGGCTCGGGTCATATCCCTGTATTCTCAAGGAGTCAACCAGAGCATATGAGGCGTATCGTCAAAGGGAGATAACCGAGAGACACCGCCATAGATATGAATTTAATAATGCTTATAGAGATATACTCACCCAAAAAGGATTTATCATTAGCGGGGTTTCTCCTGATGGAGAGCTTGTTGAAATAGTCGAGCTCGAAGACCATCCATGGTTTCTGGGGTGTCAGTTTCACCCTGAATTCAAATCAAAACCGCTGGAGCCCCATCCTTTATTTACGGCTTTTATCGGGGCATCTTTGAAGGCACAGCGTTCATTATTTATATAAGGAGAAGGTCAACTTCATAATGAAAAAGCTTATGTTTATAGGTGATTCCCTTATAGAATTTTATGACTGGGAGGCTCGTTTTCCTCAGCACGAAGTATTGAATCTGGGTATTTCCGGCGAGAGAGTGGAGGAATTGCTTGAGAGACTACCCCGCCTGGTTTCCAGAGTGAAAGAGATAGATTTTGTATTCATCATGACCGGGATTAATAATATAGCCATGGAGGACTTTGATATTGTTGGCTCTTATAAAGGCATTGTAAGCGCATTGAAGGGCATTTATAATACAGCAACGATAGTAGTTCAGAGCGTCCTGCCCGTGTCCCTTTATTGGATAGACAACAAACTGATTCGGACAATAAATAGTTCTCTAAAGGATATCAGTAGTAGTTATGGTGCTGACTACCTTGATGTTTACACCCTTTTTACGAAGCCCAATGACAAGGCAGACCGCCTGCTACTGCTCGATGATGGTGTTCACATCAGTGACAAAGGTTATGAAGTCTGGTCAGCCGCCGTTGAACGATATTTGAAAGACAAAATCACTTCTTTTCCTCGAGCAGGATCTTGTGCTTAAGCAAAGAGATTTCCTTGACAATGCCGTCAAAGGTTTTCTGCTCTCCAAAGAGGTTTCTTAGAAAGATTTTATCTCCTTCCGGCAAGAGGATATCAACATTTTCAAGATACAATTCTTCCTGCCCATTTCTGATTACATAAACATTAGCTTCACACATCTTTTACCTCCTTTATTTTATCAATTAAATGATCTATCAGATGAGGCAGAGGTTCTTTTAAGACACCCATAATCTCAACCCCTTCTTGATTGAGGGGTAGAAGGAATTTTTTTGCAGGCGAAGAAGAAACGGCTTCAGCTATTGAAGGTGTAAGTTCACCAAGAAAGCCGTTTGAGAGGATTATACTTAGAGGTCCTGCTATTATATCGGCTTTTTTGACATTCAGAATAATTGCGTTTTCTCCCGTAGCGCCTTTGTTTGCCCTTGCCTTCATCATAGAGGTGGTTGCTGTGGAGTTTGTCCCCAGTGCTGTTATTTCAAAAGATTCACCGAATTCCTCTTTTAATCTCTTGATTATAAGGCTGCCTATTCCACCGCCTTGCCCGTCTATGACCGCTATTTTCTTCATTGTTTAAGTATAGATATAAGGATTATTGTCTGTCAATTGGGCACTAATTCTCTTTTTTTAGAAAAGTCTAAGCATGTTATAATTTTTAAATGTTCGATGTGATTAAGATTTCAGCTGTTTTAATAGCCATTCTTGTTTTAATCCGGCTCAAGTGGAATATAGGTTATGTATTGATGACCGCTTCAGGACTTTTGGCGCTCTTGTATCTAATGCCGCTGGACGCTATTATTTCAACAATCAAGCTAACTGTGACAGATGCAGTCACAATCAAACTCTTCTTTGCACTAACATTGATAAGGGTTCTCGAGATTATTCTGAGAGAAAAGCAAGTTCTTGCACTGATGACTTCGTCTGCTCGTATCCTGCTTAAAAAGAAAAAGTTTGTGATAATTTCTATGCCGGCGCTAATAGGGCTTCTGCCTTCTTTGGGTGGGGCTTATTTTTCAGCCCCCATGGTTGACGAATCCACTAAGGGGCTTAAAATGTCTCAGGAAGAGAAAGGCTTTATAAACTATTGGTTCAGGCATCCGTGGGAGTGCATCCTGCCTCTTTATCCAGGCATCCTGCTTGCCGCCGCCATAAGCCATATAGAACTCAGGTCTTTCATATTGGCAAATCTGATATACACAATTTTGATCTTTGCAACAGGCTTTATCTTTAGCATGAGGTCTATATCTGGAGAATTTAAAGTGGATAGGGAGGTTTTTTTTAAAAACGAAAAGAGTGAGAGATATACCGAATCGTCGGAACTAAAACGGAGCCATCCCTATTGGAGCTTTTTCCCTTTGATTTTGATTTTATTTCTTGTGATAGCTCTTGATATTGAACTCCACTATGCGTTGGCTTTGACTATTTTATCTTTGCTCGTATTTTACAAGTTTAAGGGTGCTGATATTTTAAGGTTTTTAAAATATGGCTTTGCCATCGAAGTTGTTGTTCTCATAATTGGCACAATGTTATTTAAAATGACGATGGAAAACTCGGGGGCGGTTGGGCAGTTGAGTAGATATTTTTCTGACTCGGGAATGCCCCTTTTGCCAATTTTGCTGATATTGCCATTTATAACAGGCTTACTGACGGGGATAACTATAGCCTTTGTAAGCAGCACCTTTCCTTTGCTTATAAGCATAAGCGGTGGAGCCTTCCTGAACGAGATGACCCTTGCCTTTGCAGCAGGTTTCATAGGGGTATTGCTCTCGCCCGTTCATCTCTGCCTTGTTCTTACGAGAGAGTATTTTAAGGCAGATATGTGGGGGATTTATAAAAAAATAATCCCGGGTTGTTTGATTGTATTAACAGCCGCTCTAATTTTGTATCATCTCTTGTAAAGTTGTTAAATCGCCCTATTAAAAAACGGGTTATCGAAAAATCGTTTGTAGAAGGTATAATTTAACTGTATGAAAGAGCAGCCTACATTAAATACTGAACAAAGCAAGCCCACTCTCCCCGCTTTTGTTTTTAATAGGTTCGAATTCGCCGGCGCATTAGGCGATTTGGGCACCATGCTTCCATTGGTTATAGCCCTAATAATAATAAACGGTATGAATGCCGTCAATGTTCTAATACCGATAGGCGTTTTCTATTTGATTTCGGGTTTGTATTTTAAGGTTACCTGCCCTGTTCAGCCCATGAAGATAATTTCTGCTTACGCTATAGCAATGGGACTCACCCCTCTACAGATAACTTCTGCCAGTCTGTGGATGGGTATTTTTACATTGCTGCTGGGCATAACCGGCTTGATTCATCTTATAGGGAGATACACTCCAACAAGCACTGTTCGGGGTGTGCAACTTGCAGGGGGGATATTATTAATGATAAAGGGTGTTCAATTCATTATTCAGCCTGATCCAAATCTTGTCGTTCAGTCCGTTGCCTCTATTAATGTAGGCATTATAATCGGGATTATAGGGATTGTAATCACCTTTATCCTTCTCGACAACCGAAAAATACCTGCCGCTGTCATCGTAGTTTTCGGCGGCATTCTTGCCGGACTTTTCATGGGCAAGCCTCTCAAAGCGGATGATATTCAAGTGGGATTTTATTTGCCATCCTTTATGCCATACGGAATACCATCATGGAGCGACTTGTTATTGATTGTCCCGATTGTTGTCCTGCCCCAGATACCCATGACTATTGGTAATGCCTGCATAGCTCAGGTAGATACTACAAGACAGCTTTTCGGTAATAGGGCAGAAAAAATGTCCTACCGCTCTATTTCAAACAGTCAAGGTATTGCGAACATTCTTGCCTTTTTCTTTGGTGGAATCCCCATGTGTCACGGGGCTGGAGGCGCTGCTGCCCACTATTTCTTTGGTGCGAGAACAGGTGGGGCTAACTTGATGATAGGAACTATTTTTGTGGTTTTGGGAGTTTTCTTCGGTAAAAGCGCAATGGCATTGTTCGGGCTTTTACCCGGGGCTGTCTTAGGGGTTTTACTTTTTTTTGCCGGTTCTCAGCTTGCGATAATGATACAGGACTTAAAGGATAAAAAAGAGATTTTCGTCGCCGTCACTATGCTCGGAATCACCCTTGCGTCCAATCTCGCAGTAGCCTTCATCTGTGGTTTAATCCTTGCCCATGCCCTTAAAACTCAAAAGATTAAACTTTAGCTCTCACTAATCGATATAAAGCAAATCACTTTGCATGTAAAAACACACTTCTCGCTATTTTTCCATGTAAGCCAAATTAAATGTTAAAATATTTACATGAAAGGATATCTCGCCTTAATCACACCTCTTTTGCTGATTACTACTGTTCTTTCAGCCTGAATATATTTTTTCAGCATTCCCTCCAGACTGATATAGCAGAGGATTTTAATGTTCAGCAACTGATACTCACAGAGACGGTATCATCAAGCCTAAGGGAATACCTTATGGATATGAAAGAGCAGACAGCATTTATTTCGCACATCGCCTCAAAGATGAAAATCAAAGGCCAAGGAGATATCGAGTGGCTTAAATCAAGGTCTCCCGTAATCAAACCAGATATAAAGACAAACTTGGGTATAATCAGTATGGGCGGCGATGTATTTTTTTATGACGGAGATATGGATTCACTCAGAAATACAACAAAGCATTTGCTGAGCAAGATGAAATCAAATCCCCCCGGCAATCCTGTTCTTGTAGAAACTGAGGGAACAATTTTTTTCCTCTCGGCAATAGACGGCTCTGATAAGGCAATTGTCTTAGCTGTAAGTTCATCGGATTTGGCAAAACATTTTCTCAACCGCCTTCAGGCTTTGAGAAAGGGCAATGCATGGGTTCTTACTGACAAAGGAACTCTCCTTTATCACCCGACTCATCCCGAGATGGCTGGCAGGAATATTTATGCCGCCGACAATACATGTCTTCAGTGTCATAAGAGCTTTGATTATGAGAAGATAGCTTTAGAAGATATGGAAAATTTAAAAGGCAGGGTCATAGGTCCTTCAGGCATTGATAAGGCGATAGCATTTTCCAAGGTGGGGATGGATGAGATTTCCTGGCGGGTTTTCCTCTCTGCAAATTATTCCGATATTGTCCATATTACTGAAAAAAGCATGGGGATTTATTCATATCTTATTTTATCTATCCTGCTGGCTACAATATTTGTTGCTGGCGCCTTGTTTTTATCAAATAAAAAAAGGATTTTGGCTAAAGAACTCGAGATAAGGCAGGAAAGCATGCGAAAATACGCCGCCGAGCTTGAAGAAGCCGTAAACCTCAAGACAGCAGCGCTTATCAGAGAAAGGGAGAAGTTAACGACGATTCTCAATGCAATAGGCGGAGGGATAATACTTATTAATCAGAGGGGCAAAATATTATGGGCTAATGACAAGATAAAAGAAATGTTCAATATGGAGGTGGTTGGTAAATATTGCGAGGAATTATGGCATGATTGCGATATATCGAGCACATATGCAAAGGATAGCATTGAGACAACTATAATATTTATAGACAACGAAAAGAGATTTCTTCAGATGATAACGGCACCTGTGAGGGATGAAAGCGGTCATATATACAGATATATAAGACTGATTCAGGATGTTACCGAGATTAAAAAGCTGGAGGATCAGATAATAAACTCTGAAAAACTTGCGTCTATCGGCAGGCTTGCGGCGGGCATAGCCCACGAAATAGGCAATCCGTTGACCTCTGTCTTCTCTTTTGTCCAGATATTGCGGGAGATGGAGGCCGATAAATTCAAACAGGAAAGCCTTGAAACAATATATTTTCATATTCGGAGAATATCAGAGATATTGAAACAACTATCCGGATTTTCGAAGATGCAGACAGGCGAAT
>Ga0209721_1000156_pt1 | contig 67535 bp, 59 predicted proteins | sample TshhotsprinmetaG_FD_184139 | JGI IMG/M metagenome (GOLD analysis project Ga0209721, IMG submission 184139) | Hot spring microbial communities from South Africa to study Microbial Dark Matter (Phase II) - Tshipise hot spring metaG (SPAdes)... | ecosystem: Environmental > Aquatic > Thermal springs...
TGGCTATGCCTATCGCCCCAACCATTCCCTCAGGTCCGGTGGCCTTGCGTCGCCTCTGGCTGCGGATGATGGCGCCCAGGACAAAGATAGCGAAGGCGGTGAAGCCTACTGCCACGCCAGCAACCAACCTCCTGTCTACCTCTATTCCAGGACTGTGGCTAAACAATATGAGGGAACCTATGACCAGGGCAACTATGCCCCCAGCAGTTAATAGCCCAAAGCCGGTGGTGAAATACTCGGCGATAAAAAGCACTACAGCCAGCAAGATGAGAGCTATGCCGCCCCAGTAAGCATTAAGTACGCCCAGGGAGTAAAACGCCAGGAGCAAGCTGATGCCCCCTACTACTCCTGGGATAATCAACCCTGGATTGGAAATCTCAGTAATCAGCCCAATCGTAGCTAAAGCAAACAGGATATAGGCAACATTGGGGTCGCTGATGGTTTGCAGGAATTTTTCAACGGCATTCATTTCGTTTCTGGTTGTACCATAGCTCGTGGTATCAATGGTAACTTCCGTGCCACTGGCTAGAGTGACCTTCCAGCCATTGATTTGGGAAATAAGGCTTTCCAGACTCTCCGCTCGCAGGTCGATAAGGTCACTTTCTAAGGCATCAACATCGGTGAACGATTTACTTTGCGTAACCGCCAGCTCAGCTTCTTCCATATTGCGGCCACGCTCCTCAGCTATCGTTTTCATCCACTTAGCCGCGAACTCAACTATTTTTTTCATCTGGTCTTCGGGTATTTCCTGTCCTCCAGCAGCCACAGGATGGGCAGCGCCGATAGTCGTGCCCGGCGTCATCGCCGCTATATGAGCCGATAGAGTGATGAAAGTTCCCGCTGAGGCAGCCCAGGCGCCTTTGGGTGAGACGTAAACCACAATGGGCACATTGGCGTTCATAATCCTCTGGACTATCTTCTCGGTGGAGTCCAGAAGCCCACCTGGGGTATCTAGCTCAATTATGCAGACACTAGCGCCATTCTTCTCTGCCTGACTGATGCCCCGGTCAATGTAGTCAGCTATCACAGGCACGATGATACCCTCCACGGTAAGAACTTCCACAGTGGTAGGGCTGGCAGCAGCGAGCAAACTGCCTGCTAAACCCGCAACTATGGGAATCACCAGCAAGGCCAGGAAGAAAATCCTGAGTCCAGTTCTCAGCATCTAGGATTATCCTCAAGCTTATAGGAATTCAGATTCCCACCTTTTCTCCTCCCATTCAGTATTATAGCCGATTCTGCTGAAACCAAACAAATGTTCCTCACCCTAAACGGCAAACTTGATTATGTTATTCACCTGCTTACCGGAAATGGGCACAAGTCAGTTAGTGAGCTAGCAAAACTGAGGAATTGGTTAGAGATGCATTGCTAACAAGATTAGGAACGGGATGTGAGTCATGAAGAGAATGACACCAAGTTTGCTCCGAACATCTTCTTTCGTCCAAGCGGAAAGAATAATTTCTTATCAGGTTTAAAAAGCTGGGAAAACTTCGGGTAATTCAGGTCATGGCTGTGACTAACTAAAGTCAGTACAAGAGATAATTTGCCACACTCATACCAATCACTATAGCTCCTATAATTATTCTAATAATTTTAGAATATTTAATGGCAATATTAAACTAACACACACCGCTATCATAATAATGCGAAAGGTGCTCTGAGACATTCAAAGATACCTCCCTCAGCTTAATTAATTAAAGATTAATAGAGGCGGTTTTTCCATTCAGATCAAGCTGGGTTAATGATGAGATTCAATGTGGCCAACTAAAATGAGTACAAGAGTAATCTGACAGCCATACCAAGCAGTACAATTGCTACAATCATTTTTATAATTTTAGCATATTTATCGGCAATATTAAACCTTTGATAAGGGAAAAGAACAGAAATAATGAATATAAACGACACCACAAGTAAAATGATACTAAAGGTCTTGAAAGACATTCAATTTCGCCTCCATCAGCTTAATTTAATCGAGGGGTTTATTATAACAAAAAATAAACCCCCTCATAAATTATTTTGTTATTGAGACCATATACCGGTAGGGACAACTGGTGGTAATGGTGGTGGCATATAATGGAACCTTATTATAACCCCTCTCCCGTATACATTTGTGGCCATTATAGTCGACGCCATCCCCGCTAAGGCAATACAAACTACTTTGGAAACTACTGGATCTGGAATAATCAAGGCTATTGCTGAACCAAAGTATAAGCCCGCACAAATCCTAATACAGAGGGCATTATCCAAATAAAGATGAAACCCCCACCAGTGCCATACAACTTTAGTTACACCTGAATAGGATAAGGTTTGAACCCCTTCTACCAAGTAAACGGCATTGCCTTCAGCTATTAATTGCTGCCCCGGTTCCAAGTATTGATTGCAATCTTCTAGGTATTTCTCTGTAACAGTAAGTGTAAAGTCGGGATTGGCTACCATGTATCCACTATCAATCATCGAGTTTGTTTGTTCCAGTCCTGCCAATAATGATTGATGTACTTCGCTGTTAATACTTTTGACTACCCCCTTCGGTGCATTCAACACGATATTGCCGGTCTCTGAGATTGATAAATAACGTTCCAGCTTGTTTATGGCGCTGGTGTATTCACGTTCAATCCTGGAACCGGGCAGAGGATTATCAGGTTGTTTTGCAGCAAGCGCCGGCTGTGCGACCAAAGCCATCGCAACAATAACCATTAACATAATAGTTAGAACTCTTAGGCACGGTTTCCTCATTTCTTTTAATCCTTTCATTATTTGTTTTAATTAGTCTTCCACTCCAAGCCATCGCCTCCTTTTTTTGCCTCAGATATTTGTAATAACTATTGGAGTTAATTGTGATTGTATCAACCATATAAGAATAACACTTTTGAGCAGCAATGTCCATACCTCGTATTAATTAATTAATATGTAACTATACTCAACCATACTTAACTATGTTATGGATATACGATTTTACTGGCTCGGCCAAGAGTAAGATTGATTTAACCCGCTTTAGTCTTCCGGTATAAGCATACTTGGTCAAATAGCCTGATAAAGCTAGTAAACGGCGATTTCCATAAATCTCAGGTTAATGCTAAACCAAGGGGCTGAAAGCAACAAAAATTCAAAGTTCATCATTGAAGCTGGGCACAGCTTAGTGTAGAATAGGCTAAGTTATTCGAAGAATGTTGCCTTTTTGTTGGAAAGCCCAAGAAGCGAGCTCGGTTTCAAGACGGGCTTGGCTTACCACCAAAATCAAAAGATTTTGGTGAACGTGAAAGTTCTACGAATTTTGGAGAGTGATCGAGAAATGACAAACCAAAAATGTAAGGGAATGCGAGATTTGCTTCCTGAGGATATGCTGCGCTTTCGCTGTATTGAAGATGTTTTCCGTAGCTGTTGTCGTAGCTGGGGCTATCAGGAGGTAAAAACACCCACCCTGGAATTTCTTTACCTGTTTACAGCTGCAGGCACGCTGACGCCGGGTATGTTGAGCAAAGTCTATTCCTTTTTAGATTGGGATGGCTGGAGTGGCGAGCGGGTCGTCCTGAGGCCAGATGGTACTATTCCTGTAGCGAGACTCTACATTGATAATCTGAGTGGACAGGAGTTAGCCAGGCTTTTCTATGTGACGAATATTTTTGCTTTCGAAGGAACCGGGAAAGAGAACCGGGAGCGCTGGCAATGTGGTGCTGAGTTCTTCGGCGGTGCCAAATTCGCTGCGGACGTGGAGATAATTCTCTTAGCTAAGGAAATCATTCGCAAGTTGGGCGTCAATAATGTTGAGTTGCAGCTGTCGCATGCTGGCTTGGTGAGAGCATTGGTCAAAGAGTTGAAGCTTGGCGCTGATGAGGAAGCTGCAGTAACACACAGCGTTTTAGAAGGTGATTGGCGGGCATTGACCAAAGCAAAGTCTGCCAGTCCCGAATTTAGCAAGCTTCTGGGTGCGCTCTTGAATCTCAAAGGGAGGTCGAGCAATTTTCTGCACAATATCAGAGCTTCGTTTCCCAAAGCCTCGAATGACTTTAAGTCCAGCGTGGCAGACCTCATAAACGTGACCGCACTACTGGATAGTGTGGATTGTGCTTATGAAATTGATATTGGAACGATACACGGCTTTGAATATTACACCGGAGTTTGTTTCCAGTTCCTGGCTACTGGGGAGAAGGTAGGTGGTGGAGGAAGGTATGACAAGCTCGTGCCACTTATGAACGGGAAAGAAATCCCCGCTTGTGGATTTGCCCTATATGTGGACCCCCTCATGAGAATGCTGCCACCCCAGGAAGAGAAACAGAATGGGCTTGCAATCCTAGTTAAAGGTAGAGAGTTGACGCCCGAAACAGTAAGATTAAGTTTTAGGCTAGCGGAATCGCTTCGCAGTGCTGGCTACATCACGGAACTGGATTTTGCCGACCGCGAAGGATCCAGCTATAGGTGGGTTATTGTAGTTTCAGGCAAAGAACCCTCTCCATTTATGCTTAAGGATTGTCTACAGAAGCGACGGCGAGAAGTAGCTTCCACCACCGAGGTTCTTAAAGCCCTGAGCGAGGGATGAAGGATTATCAAGACCGCACTATCAAAATTGCCCTTCCCAAGGGCAGATTTCTGTCGCCTACTGCCAACATGCTTGCTGAGATAGGCTTAGAATTTGAAGGTTATAGCAGCGATGCCAAGCAATATCGCCTTAGCTCGAAAAAACTTTCCAGCGTTTCTGCCAAGATACTTCAGGAGAAAGATATACCTATACAGGTAGCAGTTGGAAATTACGACCTGGGTATTTGTGGCTTGGATTGGATTGAGGAATTTGTGGTGAAGTATCCTACCGGTGCCTTAGTAAAGGTATCAAGTCTAAACTATGGTGAAGGGGGTATATATGTCGCTACCAGTTCTCTATCCGGGATAGCCAATCTTGCTGACTTATCAACCCAGAGAAGGGATTACCGCATAGTTAGCGAGTATCCTAATCTAGCTGAAGCTTTTGCCTTGAAACGCAGGATTAGAAAATTCCGGATTTTCCCGGTGTGGGGAGCTGCTGAGGCTTATCCCCCGGAAAACGCTGACTTGGCAGTGTTCTGGGGAAAGGATGGAGCATATGTAGCAGCTCGAGGCTTACTCCCCCTCAAAAAATTGCTTTCTGTTACTGCCTTTCTGATAGCCAACCGAGAAAGCTTGGAGAGTAAAGACCTTAGCGACATATTAGCATGCTTTAGCTCACAGCTTACCGTTGACTTGCGGACATCGGAAGAGAATGAGAGTGATATATTTAGAGAGCTGAAGATTTATGACATTCCTTGGTCAGCAAAAGAAATAAATCTGGCCTTGCCCGATGGGCACCAACAATCGCCGACTGTGCAATTTTTGAAACGAGCCGGGCTCGTATTTGATGGCTATTCTGAAAAAGTAGTGAGCCGTCGTCCTTCTGCTGAGTTAGAGTGGCTGGGCGTTAAAGTGATCAGACCTCAAGATATGCCTCAACAAGTAGCAAATGGGAATTTTGATTTAGCCATAACAGGTGAGGATTGGCTGCTGGATCATCTCTATCGCTTCCCTGCTAGCCCGGTGGAGAAGTTACTTACCCTGGGTTTTGGCACTGTCAAGGTCGTGGCTGCTGTGAGCCAGGAAATGCCTGTAAACAACATTGATGATTTAAGGGTGCTTATCCAGAAAAACCCTGAGCTAATTAAGTCACCTTTGAAGGTGGCCTCCGAGTACACAAATATCGCCGATAAGCACCTTAGAGACAATCACATTCACCCCTACAAGTTAATCCCAACCTGGGGGGCAAGCGAGGCATTTTTGCCTGATGATGCCGATATGCTCATTGACAACACTCAGACGGGGAAAACTCTCAAACAGCACAAATTAAAGATTATTGATGAAATTTTCCAGTCCTCGGCTTGCCTGATTGCTAACAAGAATAGTCTGATGTCTTCGGACAAGAAGGACAAGGTAGAGTTACTGACACAGAAATTGCGAGCAGCCTTAGAATGACGGTTGGAGGTTGTGTGGGGGTTGAGGAAGGGGCGAGATATGAAAAAAGTTAGAGGCTTTAATAAAGCCAAGTGGCTACTAAGAAGGGAGAATTTCTGGGAGTCTTTTGTCACCCCACCGGGACTAAAAACTCGGATAAAGCAAGTCTTTGGCGAAGAGCTTTCAGTTCAGGAAGTAGTCAACCGTATACTGAATGATGTCCGAGGCAAAGGTGACAAAGCTCTTTTGGAGTACACCGAAAAATTGGATGGTGTGCGACTCGGTTTCTTGGAGGTGGATAAGCAAGAAATAACTGCCGCCTATGAACTAGTAGATAAGGAAGTCATCGCCGCTCTCAAATTGGCAGCTAACAGAATACGGGATTTTCATGTTGCCTGTGGACGCAAAGCTGGTTTAATTGCCATTGACAGATATCTAAAACAGCAAAATCGGCCTTTACAAAAGGTTGGCTTATACGTGCCCGGTGGCAATGCTGCCTATCCATCGTCAGTGTTGATGATGGCGATACCAGCAAGAGTAGCTGGTGTTGAGGAGATTGTCGTGGTTTCTCCAGCGGGCAAGGGTGGTCGCATTCCTGCCCCCACGCTCGTTGCTGCTGACATTGTCAGAGTTGACCGTATTTTCAAGCTTGGGGGGGCTCAGGCTATTGCGGCATTGGCTTTTGGGACTGAATCTGTACCCAGGGTAGATAAAATCTGTGGCCCCGGCAACATCTTTGTGACCTTGGCTAAGAAAATGGTTTATGGCGTGGTGGACATTGATGGTCTGGAAGGACCCAGCGAGATAGTGATTGTTGCTGATGAAAAAGCTGACCCTACTCTCTGTGCTGCTGACCTCTTAGCCCAGGCTGAACATGATACTCTGGCTGTAGTGGTTTTAATCACCACCTCGGCTGAGGTGGCTGATCGCGTAGAGAAGGAAATTGAAACACAGCTAGGAAAGTTGAAGCGCTATTCTACAGCTCGAGCGGCTATTGATAGAGGAATGATAGTGCTTGTGGACAACTTGGGTCAGGCTGTGGAGCTGGTCAACGTTTTCGCACCTGAGCACCTTTCCATTATGACGTCCAATGCCTTGGCTCTAGCTCGCAGAATCTACAATGCTGGCTGTATCTTTGTCGGCAAGAACTCGCCTGTCGTTCTCGGTGACTATGTAGCTGGTCCCAGCCATGTCCTGCCTACTGGGGGCAACGCTCGTTTTAGCTCCCCGTTGGGCGTTGCTGATTTCCTCAAAGTTACCAATATTGTCGCTTTAGACAAGCTAACCATGCGAAAACTTGGCCAAGCTGCTATGCTGATAGCTGAAGCTGAGGGGCTCGATGCTCACGCCCGCGCTGTAGAAATCAGGCTGAAAGCAAAATAAAGGCTCAAATGGCAAAGTATTTGGATTTGTTTAGGATTTAGGATTTTGTATTATGGACATCAAAAAACTTATCAGACCTGAGCTCATAGCTATGAAGAGCTATACCCCTATTGAGCCGACGGAAGTTCTGAGTCAGGAAGCAGAATTGCCGTCTGGCAAGATAATAAAGCTCGATGGCAACGAGAATCCTTACGGCTGCTCTCCGAAGGTCTATCAGGCTCTCGCCACTTATCCCTATTATCACAATTATCCCGACCCTGAGCAAAGAGAGCTGCGAAAAGCTCTGGAGAAATATACAGGCTTAGATCGTGAATACATCGTGTGTGGCACGGGCAGCGATGAGCTTATTGACCTTATCCTCAGGCTTTTCCTCAATCCCGGAGACGAGGTGATCAATTGTCCGCCCACGTTTGGTATGTATCCCTTTAGCACTGATATTTGTGGAGGACGTCTTGTGGAGGTGCCCCGGACTGAAGATTTTTCCCTGGATATAACTGGAATGAAACAAGCTTTGACGAAAAGGACCAAGGTTATCTTCGTGGCTTCGCCCAATAATCCTACTGGTAATATCGCTAGTGAGAAAGAAATTTTGGAGCTTGTTGACGCCGGAAAGATTGTGGTTGTGGATGAGGCCTATTTTGAATTTAGTAATGTCACTGTAGCCAACTTGGTGCCGTCTTATCCTAACCTGATAGTATTGCGCACCTTTAGCAAATGGGCAGGATTAGCTGGCTTAAGGATAGGTTACGGCATTTTTCCTGTGGACATTGCCGATTATCTCATGAAGATCAAGCAACCTTATAATGCCAGTGCCGCTGCTCAGGCTGCTGTGCTTGCCTCCCTGGCTGATATAGATTACCTTCGGGCTAACGTGGCTAAGATAATCAGGGAGCGTGCGAGATTATTCGAAAAACTAAAGGAAATAAGGTGGCTCAGCCCTTACCCTTCACAGGCAAACTTTATCCTCTGTCAAGTCGTTGTAACCCAGAGTGAAACGAAGAAGAAGCAATCTCTAGCCAAAGAAATCTGGCAACAATTACGAAAGAGAGGTATTTTTGTTCGCTATTTTGACACGCCATTATTGAAGGATTGTCTGCGGGTGAGCGTGGGCAAGCCCGAAGATACCGATGCCTTGATTGAGGCACTGAAGGAGGTTAAACATGGCTGAAAGGAAAGCAAAAGTAGTTCGTGAGACCGCCGAGACGACCGTCAGAGTGGAACTCAACATTGACGGCAGCGGACAATTTCAAATCACCACCGGCCTAAGGATGTTCGACCACCTCCTTAGCCAGCTGGCTCAGCACGGAGTATTTGACATAAAAATCTCAGCCTCGGGTCCCGACCAGCACCACGTAGTTGAAGATGTGGCTATTTCTTTGGGCAAAGCTCTTAACCAGGCACTGGGGAAAAAGCAGGGCATTATTCGCATGGCACATGCTATCGTGCCTATGGATGAAGCTCTGGCAATGGTGGCGGTGGATATCGGGGGCAGGGCCTACAGCACAATCGAGGCGGACTTCAACGAAGCCAGCATCGGCGACCTGGACTCTGATTTAGTCCGCCATTTTCTGGTCTCACTTACCTCCGAAGCTAAAATTAACCTCCACGCCAAAGTGCTCAGCGGCATCAATGACCACCACAAAGCCGAAGCGTTATTCAAAGCTTTGGGGCGCGCCCTCGACTCAGCGACCCGCATTGACGAGCGCATCCTGGGCCGGATTCCCAGCACCAAAGAGGTTATCGAGGGGTAAAAGGTTGAGTTGATTTCAAATCCTGCTTGGGGAGGAAGTGTACTATTTTGGCAGTAGACACAAGCGAAATGAGCTGAACTCAGCATAAAACGGGGGTGAAAAGGTGTCTTGTAGCCGTCAAAGCGACTGTAAGTACACTATAAGAAACACAGAGAGTGCAGAGGTGGCACATATCAACACATATGGGGGACATTGAATGGCAGTATTGATAGATTGAGCAGATTGGATGACGATTTGTCCAAACTGACGGTCGAAATATTAAGGGAGATAGACGACGAGACTTACAAGCGCTGCAGTAACCAAAACCGAGGCAGTGGAGGGAGAACAGGAATCGACGTTACCTTGCGTCGTTGCCTGAAAGATAAGCTAGGAATCAAGGTTAAAGAAAGTGGTCATACCCGCTTACAAGGGGGTATCCCAGTAAAGCACGATGGTCACTTCGTTGTGGGCGGAAAGAATATTTTCATTGAATACAAAGGTTACCCTGAGGAGGGTCACATTCTTGCCATAATAATGGCAGCCCAATTAATCAAGGAAGGATTGGGCAATAATATCGAATTCTATCTCATCGTGCATAATCACAAAAATCTGGCACGAATGAGGGGCCGCACGACTTATAGAAGCATATCGCCCAAAATACATAAACGACATCTTCGGCTTGGACTGTCTAGAAGACTTTATCAGGGTGTTAAGGTTACCAAGCATGACCGGGTCTAGACCTTTCCCGTAATCAGAGTGCTTGGTCGTCTTCTGGGTTCAAGGAGGCTTAAGGTCCGTTACCGTCAAAAGATTTTCTCAATATGTGTTCCAGCAAGCCACCAGTGCGATGTCCCGCAGTGAATAATTTGCCGAGAAATATAAAAATGCATCCGGTTGAACGCTAAGCCCGTGGCGAGCAGGTTAGCTAGGCAGCGGAGACCGTTGTGTTTAAAATATGGCTTTGATTTGTGCCGCAGGAATACGACAACAGAGGTAGCAAATGCCGAAATTGAGTTGGGACGCCGTTCATATTTGGATGATGGGGCACGGCATCCACATCCTTATCATAGTAGCGGTGGGAGCTGTGCTGTGGCTTATCTTGGATAAGCTTCTACCGCCTATTGTGCGCCGCAGCGTAGCCCGAACCGAATACAAAGAAAGCAAGGAGGAGATAGAGAAAAGAGCCAATACGCTCTTGACTGTATTCAAGGGGACAGGGCGGGTATTTATTGCCATAGTGGCTGTGGTGATGATTCTATCTGAGGTAGGAGTGCCCATTGCTCCGATTCTGGGCGGCTTGGGCATCGCTGGTGTAGCCATCGGTTTCGGCGCTCAGTACTTAATAAGAGATCTCATCGCCGGCACATTCATTATTTTGGAGAACCAGTACAGGGTAGGTGATGTAGTCAGGGTAGGCGATATCTCAGGTTTGGTTGAAGAGATAACTTTGAGAAAGACTGTACTCCGTGACCTCGATGGCATAGTCCACCATGTTCCCAATGGCGAGGTCAGAGTTGCCAGTAACCTCACCAGAAGTTTTGCCAGAGTCAATCTCAACATCTCGGTAGCGTATGAGACTGACCTTGACCACGCCATAAGCGTGATAAACCGAGTAGGTAAGGAACTGGCTGAGGACGAAAATTGGCGCAGTGTAATTAAGAGTCCGCCCCAGGTGCTCAGGGTCAATAATTTCGGTGACTCCGGGATGGATATCAAGATTCTGGGGGATGTTGAGCCGATGCAACAGTGGGCAGTGATGGGCGAATTGAGGCTTCGCCTGAAGAAGGCATTTGATGCCGAAGGTATAGAGATAGCCTGGTCTCGCACCAAGATTTATTTTGGCAACCCTTTACCAAGCTCTCGTGAGAAAGAAAGGCAGCATTGAGAGAACTACTCGCTGCGCCGCTCAAGCGGAAATTCTTTATAATTCAGAAAGGGTGAGAAAGGGGAATTTTTATGAGTTGTGTGCTTAGGATGTTCATCGTAGGACTGCTGGTATGGCTGGGAGCCAGTTTTGGTTTCTCTTGCTCGGACACTACTCCAATCTACACCTATAACATAGTAAATATCTATCCTCATGACCGTAACGCTTTTACACAGGGACTAGTTTTCGAAGATGGTTTTCTCTACGAGGGAACGGGGCTTTATGAGCAATCCACATTGCGCAGGGTGGAATTGGAAACGGGAAGCGTCTTGCAGATACGCGAGCTTCCGTCTCAGTTTTTTGGTGAGGGTATAACCATTTACGAAGACAAGATAATCCAGCTCACCTGGCAATCCCATGTCGGGTTTATCTACGACAAAGACAGCTTTGAATTATTGGGAGAGTTCAATTATTCGACTGAAGGCTGGGGTATCACACATGACGGAAATCGCTTAATCATGAGCGATGGCACGCAGACACTGTATTTTTTAGACCCTGAGACCTTTGAAGTGATCAGTCAGGTTGAAGTCTTGGACAGTCGTGGCCCTGTACACAGTCTTAATGAACTGGAGTACGTGCAGGGGAAAATCTACGCCAACGTGTGGCAAACTGACCGAATCGCAATTATTGATCCTGAAACAGGTCGCGTGACCGGATGGGTGGACTTAAAGGGACTCCTGACCGAAGAAGACCGCAGTGAGCCAGTTGATGTTCTGAACGGCATTGCATATGACGCAGAAGGTGATCGCCTATTTGTCACTGGGAAACTATGGCCTAAACTCTTCGAAATTGAGCTCGTTGCCCAGGCTAATAGGTGTTTAGTCTTCTGAATTGGGTTATCGGTTACGGGAATTGTGCCCGCAGGACTCCTCACTGCTTCGGTAACGAAGCTTCTCAACGATAATTTCCGACCCCGCTTGACAATAGACGGCGCCGATTCTATAATCGAGAATACCTAGTAAGACGAGGTATTTAAGAAAAAACCGAGAATTATCGAGGCTGGATATAGGCTCCTTAGGGTAATTCGAGGTAACGCTGGATGAAAGAACCGCATACGGTACGTCGCTTGGGGGATTTAGCCCGAGCCATCATGTACCGACAGGCGTTGGTCAGGCATGAATCCTGGCCTCGTGCCAAACTCGAAGAGCTGCAGCAGCGCCGTCTAACCGAACTTCTTGACTGGGTAACACAGCGCTCTCCTTTTTATCGCGAGTTCTGTTCTACGCATCGTATCAGCAAGCCTTACAATCTCCAAGATTTCCCCATCTTGGACAAAAAGACCTATATGAAACACTTTGACGAAATTATCACTGACCCTCGATTACGACTTTCTGAAATACAAGAGCATGCGGCTCACATCTCGGGAGACGAGTATTACCTTGGGGAGTATCGCGTGCTTACGACAGCGGGCAGCTCCGGACAGAAAACGGTGATGGTCTTCAACCGGAAGGAATGGAGTATTCAAGAAGCGACAAGCATGCGGATTGCTGCCATGATGGGGATAATTCCATTTTCTTTGAGACGTCCTACGATTGTGACCATCGGTTCTCCCAGCCCCTTGCACGATAGCTACCGCCTGCCGTTGAGCATGAATGTTGGACTTTACCGCTATTACGTGTTGCCGGCTACAGCGCCGGTCGAAGAACTCGTCCAGAGGCTAAACTATGTTCGGCCCTATGTGCTGCGGGGGTTTCCATCCATGCTCGGTCTGCTTGTCACAGAACAGCTTCAAGGGCGATTACACATCAATCCTGCTATTATTGCCGGTGGCGGCGAACCGTTGACCAGTGAATTGAGAAAGCAGCTCCAGAACGCCTGGCCAAAAAGCTCCGTGTTTGATATTTATGGTACTCAGGAAGGGCTGCGCGCTATGGAGTGCAACCCTGGCCAGGGCATGCATATATTCGAGGATTTGGGCATCGTTGAAGTGGTGGATGAGAACAACCAACCTGTGCCTGATGGAACCCTGGGACACAAGATTCTATTCACGAGTCTATTTGGTTTTACTCAGCCCGTCATTCGGTACGAAATAGCAGACATGATGGTACTGGCTCCAGAGCCGTGCCCGTGTGGTCAGCCGTTTCGTCGCATTCTGGCTATCAACGGGAGGAATGACGATGTCCTTTACCTTCAGGGGCGAGGAGGAAGACAGGTTGCTGTTCATCCTGTCCATTTCTGGAACGTCCTGGAAAGCTTTGCTAATATACGGCAATACCAGGTGGTACATGAAAAAGATGGCATTTGTTTGCGGCTGATGTTTGAGGAAGGCAACGGGAATACGGCTCGCATTGTCCAGGAGCAACTGGCGCGGAAGCTGCAAGCGTTAGGCGTTGAACGCCCATCTATTCGTGTGGAATTGGTGACGACGTTAGAAGACCGCTCTCGCCATATGGGGAAGTGGAAGAACATTATCTCCAACGTGAAGCAGGCAACTCAATAACCAGAGATAGTTGCGTCTCGGTCGTCGGGCATTCCTTGGAAAAGCGGTAGTCATTAGATTTGTGCAGTTGGGTCGTGAGATGGCTGCTTTCTTGGTAGCTATTGTACGGGTGCTATTGCCGGTAATAAACAGAGTTCACGCAGCAGTCCTCGGTATCAAACCTTTGGAAAGAAACAGCCTCATCAGCATTGAAGTTAGACGTCACAAGGGCAGCCCAATCAAATTGCGGGACGGCTGTGAAGTCACGCCCGGTGACCCTGTCATCAAGCTACATTTGAACAATGCTTGGATTGCTGAGAAATGGCGCACGGGTGTGGGGTTTGGCGGAAGGCGTTTTCCTCGGGGTGCTTTCCATTACTTCAAAGAGGGCATGCAGCTTCTTGCTCGAAAAGTAGCTGACGGTGAGTATGGTGACATCGTAGCTGTATATGGCTGGACTGCCTTCTATACTCAGGCTAGCCGATTGGGATTTCAGGTTATTGATTTGCCGGACAGCTTGAGAGTAAAGCTGGCTTGGCTCCATATCACAGCATTGAGGCAGGCTCGTAGTATTCCCTGGCTTAAGGGGCGTGCTTCATCTCGTAAAGTATCGCAGATTAAGGCAGTGTGGCTGTCCCGAGCTGAACTCTTGAGAATCCAGGGGCACAATGGTTAGGGGCGGACTTGTCCGCTGCCCAAGATTATCCACTTGTAGCTGGTTAACTCTTTGAGAGCCATAGGACCGCGCGCATGGAACTTCTGGGTGCTTATGCCTATCTCGGCGCCCAGACCAAATTGCCCGCCATCGGTGAATCGTGTGCTGGCGTTGACATAAACACAGGCGGCATCCACCTCATTAAGGAAGCGCATGGCTGCCGAGTAATCTTCGGTGACAATGGCTTCGGAGTGCCCTGAGCCGTACTTCTCAATGTGTTCCAAAGCTTCATCCAGAGAGCCCACCACCTTGATAGCTGCCTTGAGCGAGAGATATTCCTTGCCCCAGTCTTCGTCCGTAGCTGGGACTAGCTTCAGAGACGGAACGGACTTGAGGATAGCCATAGCTCGCTTATCGCAGTGCATTTCCACCCCGGCTTTAGCCCATTCCTTGGCAATCGCCGGCAAATAAACGGGGGCAATCTCCTTATGAACCAGGATGCAGTCCAGAGCGTTGCAGACGGTAGGGCGCTGGACTTTGGCGTTGTAAGCGATGGCTACTGCTTTGTCTATGTCAGCGCTCTTATCTACGTAGGTATGGCACACACCGATGCCGCCGGCAACCACGGGCATGCTGGCGTTCTCTGAAACCAGCTTTATCAGTTCAGCGCCACCGCGGGGGATCATCAAATCAATAATTCCTTTCATCTTGAGCATTTCGTTGACCAGAGCCCGCTCTGTGGACTCGATAAATTGAATGGCTCCGGTGGGCACTCCGGCTCGGTCGCAGGCTTCTTGAGCCACATTAGCCAGAGCCTTATTGGAATTTATGGCTTCCTTGCCGCCGCGCAGTATCACGGCATTGCCTGATTTGATACACAGGCTGGATATATCTATGGTTACGTTGGGGCGGCTCTCGTATATTGCGCCAATGACTCCTAGAGGAACTCGCTTCTTACCTATTTGCAAGCCGTTAGGCAGCGTCCGCATGTCGAACACCTCGCCCACTGGGTCTGGCAGCGCAGCCACAGCTCTTGTGTCCTGGGCTATTGCCTCCAGACGGGATGGCGTGAGCAGCAATCTATCTAGCATGGCTTCGCTCATCCCCGAAGCCTTGGCTGCTTCATAATCGGTTTTGTTAGCAGCCAGGATTTCCTCCTTTTTGGCGGTAAGGGCATCAGCAATATTGAGCAAAGCCTTATTCTTAACTTCCGTAGAAAGGAAAGCCAGCTTCTTCGATGCTGCCTTAGCTGCTTTTCCCTTTTCTTCCAGCTCTCTTGCCGCCGATTTCATACTTTGCCTCTCTTGGTTTTTCACCTTTCACCTGATTCCCTATAGTTCTATCTGCCCTGCCTTCTTTCTTTAACTATGAAGTCAAATAATGAGGGAACATTCTGGACGTAGCTAAATCTCCTAATTCGTCTCTCTGCTAGCTTAACATACTCCTCGTTTATCTCATAGCCTACATAGTGTCGTCTGGTTTTTTATGGCAGCTATAGCAGTTTGCCCGCTTCCCATAAACGGGTCTAGGACTACATCTCTTTCATAGGTATAAAGCTGAATAAGCCTATACGGCAGCTCCACGGGGAAAGGGGCGGGATACCCGATTATCTTCGCCTGCTCTGCGGGGAATGTCCAAACACTTTTTGTTAATTCGAGGAATTCCTCTCTAGATATAGTGGTAGTCTTATTCGAGAGTGGCTTTCGGCTAAATGTGCCTTTAGATATATATTCGTGAATGTCTCCAAGTGTTGGATTGGCTGCTGAAAGCCAGCTTCCCCAAGCTGTGGAGGAGCTGGAGGTTGAGGCCTTGTTCCAGATAATTTCTCCTCGCATCAGAAAACCTAAGTCAAGCATGTCTTCAACGACAAAAGCGTGCAGGGGATATAGGGTTTTCTGCCAAGGTTGGCAATATTTACGCAAGCTCTGCCACCGGGCACGAGAACTCTGTACACCTCTCGCCATACCCTCCGCAGAAACTCCTTGTATCCTTCGAGTGTCAAGTCTTCATCATACTCTTTGCCTACGTTGTAAGGCGGAGAGGTTACCATAAGATGAACGCTGTTATCAGGCAGTTCGTCCATCTTTTCGCTGGACTTACAAAATATTCTGTCCAAGACTTCGGAAGGAACAGGGTTCTCCACATATCTAGCTCTTTCTTCTTTCGGCAAACCCTCGTACAGTCTGCTGGCATAGAAGCGAGTGGAATCGTGGTTTATCCGCCTTGGCGAACCGAATGAGTTCATCTCGGTGGCTCTTTTTCCCCTCACTTTTCGCTCCAGTAATCCACCCATCTTTGGTACGGATTGTAGTCGATTTATGTTCTTTGCCAGAATATATCGATATTCTTACATCGCTTATCGGAAACTACAGCTCCTAATGTTTCCCTTGTGATTTCTACACCCCTGGGGTTTGTTCCTGGCTTGGGGAGCTTGACATATGCTACTCGACCCATCTTATTAAACACTTCCCTTTGGATTTCTAGTGGCAGATAGTAAAATCCACCCCTGTCGCCCAATTGACCTGCACGAATAAAATATCGCATCGAGGGTAGTAATTTTCCCGAAATTCCTGTGCTTTTGCGGCAGCAACGGTCCACACGAGTTTGACTCCACTCAATCCCTTAGCCTTAATTGTCTTGATAGACACAGGTTGCCCAAATAACCTGAGGTCAACTTCTGGCTTGGTGATGCGGATTCCTGTTTCTACGTTCTCCTCGCCAAACCTGTATATGAGTAAAGTTGTTATGATGCTCTCTCTGACCGACACAACTTGCATCCCGGTTGTGCCTGCTCGTGAGCTTTCTAGCTCCGCAATGTTAAATAAGTAGGGCAATTTCCTCTGTATTCTAGCTTTGAGTTCTTTGTCCTCAAAGATTTTTATGAGATGACTATTCACTTATGCTCCTCAAAGTCTCTTTTCATGCTATTCACACTATCACCATATTATTCCTGTGAATCACCTCGTCGCCGTAGTCGTAGCCGAGGAGACTGCCGATTGTATCGGAATGCTTTCCGGCGATAGTAGCTATGTCGGAGGAGCTATAGTTGGCAATACCACAGCCAATGCGTCTGCCCTTTTCGTCCAGAATATCCACGATGTCGCCGCGGCGAAATTTCCCTTCCACCTTGATTACTCCAGCCGGAAGAAGGCTTTTGTTCAGCTTCTTGAGGGCGGAGACAGCGCCTGTGTCCACTGTGAGCTTTCCTTTGGAAGCCAGCCCGCTGAGCATCCATCTTTTTCGGCTCTCCATCTTGTTTACCTGAGCTGGAAAGAATGTGCCGATTTCCTCTCCCTGGCTAATCCGAATTAGCACATCCGGTTCTCGCCCATTGGCGATGACCACATTTACTCCCGAAGCTGTTGCCAGCTTGGCTGCCTCGATCTTGGTAACCATGCCACCGGTTCCCTGACGATTGGCAGTACCGCACGCCATGCGCTCAACTTTGGCATCAATCTTGTCTACTCGGTGGATGAGCTGGGCATCGGGGTTGAGATGTGGGTCGGCTGTATACAAGCCGTCAATATCGGTGAGTATGACCAGGATATCGGCGTCAACCAGGTTAGCCACCAGGGCAGAGAGATTATCGTTATCCCCGAATTTCAGCTCTTCGATTTCATCAATAGCGACGACGTCGTTCTCGTTCACAATGCAGATTATGCCCAGCTCGATAAGAGATAGCAGAGTGTTACGGGCATTGAGGTAGCCGCTTCGATCGGAGAGGTCTCTTTTGGTGAGCAGTGCTTGAGCTACGGTTATGCCATGCTGGCTGAAAAGTTGTTCGTAGGTATACATAAGGCGGCTTTGTCCGACGGAAGCCAGGACCTGTTTGAAGGGAGTGTTCTTGCGTTCCGGAATATTCGTCAGTTTCTCTCTGCCTGAGGCAATAGCTCCAGAGGAGATTATGACAATCTCCTTCCTCTGGCTATGAAGCTGGGCTAGCTGCCCGACTAAGTTTGACATAACTTTCAAATCCAGATGGTTGGTGCTGGAGGTGAGGAGGCTTGTGCCGAATTTAGCCACTATACGGTTGTAGGACATGGGAATAAATCTAGCAGTTTTGAGTTATATTGACAACCCAATTGGGGAAGGGAGATGTCCTGTCCTAGCTCTTTGCTGGTACGGAGGACTAATGGTTTTGGGCAATTGAAAAAGCGGGCTTTAAAAACTGGCGGTAGTTCATAGACAAAGTTGCCAAAAACAAACATTGGTGTGGGCGATTTGAAGCTCTTTCTTCCATATAGCACTGGGACAGGCTATAATACAGCTCTTAAGGTGAGCTTTTTCGAAATAGGTCTAGCAGCCAAGTTGCCTAACACAGTGATAAGTTATTTCTCAAGTGCAGGTTGTTTTGTGTGCCATATAGATTCATATGTTATTGGCATTTTAGATTGCTGCCACAATGTATGGCTGGTAGTAAATTCGGTATCGCATGAGTGAATATAAACCGAGAATAGACCTGCGTAAGTCTGTCATCATAATAGTTCTGGCTATCGTCCTGATGGCGGTAGCAGGGTGGCTTCTATCACGTGAGAATTTCTATGAGATGTTCAGGACTATTAAGGACGCTGACCATTTGTTTACTGCATTAGCCATAGCCATATATTTTATTAGTGTTGCTGTTTGGGCGGCTCGCTGGAAGGCAGCGCTTTCTTTCATAAACTGCAAAACAAGTTTTGGTATTCGTTACTTTATTATTTGTGCTGCTATTTTCCTGAACAATATCACCCCTGTGGCACGTGTGGGGGGTGACCCATTCGGAAGGGTTTATATGTTACGTAAGTTGGAGAACATAAGTTATTCGTCGGCCATAGCTTCTTCTGTTGGTGAACATGTTTTTACTCCTCTTGTCATAATATCATTTCTGATGGCTGGGTTGTTCTTGCAATTTGGTAAAGAATCGCCTCAGTTAAGCTTAATTCTAGGGGTGATTTGGGCTTTGGTTGCTCTCGGAATGGTCTTTTTCCCGCGTCTCTTTTTTAAAAAAAGGATTGCACTAAATGGTATAAGTCGCATCACAAGCCGCGTTCTTGGTTGGTTTGGAAAGCGTGAGGATATTCAGGAATTGGTGAAGGGAGTTGATGCTTTTTACTCGAGTTCTTATGCAACAATGGACCAGTTAAAGAAAGTATCGGCGATTGGAGGGTTGACATTGGTGATCGGGGCACTCGATGTTTTGCGAATTTACATTATATTCTTAGCTCTAGGCTATCAGCCAACACTTTCCATGCTATTGCTAGCCTCGTCGGTGCCGACCATCGTTGGTCTTATACCTTTCTTGCCGGGAGGTTTGGTTCTTATCGAAGGGTCGTTACTTTCGGTTTTTGCCCTCTTTGGTGTCCCCCTAAATCTAGCGATGGCAGCGACACTGATTGAAAGGGGGATTTCGTTTGTTTTGAGCACTATAGTAGGGGCTGGAGTTTTCTTTTATCTAGGCTTTAAGATAGCGACAAAACCCGTCCTGGTAAATAAGAACGAAATTAAGAAAGATGCGAGTAGCATTGGTTGGCGATGAGTATTATCCCGATATAGGTGGGGCAGCTCAGTATGCCTTCGAGTTAAGTCTTCAATTAGCTAAGTTAGGTGTAGATGTGGTGGTGATCACACATGCACATCGTGGGCAATTAGAAGAGGAGGAAGTTGACGGAGTCAAGATCAAGCGGGTGAAAGGCTTAGTATTACCTAATCCTCATCGTGCTGTTTCGCCGCTATGTTTTTGCCGCTGCCATAAATATATCGCGTATAACGATTTTGATGTGATCCATGGACTCGATATGTATTCCACTGTGGCACTAATGGTGATTCGTTCTGCCAACAGGCTCCGTATTCCTTACGTGATAACTTGCCACACAGTGATGAATTCGCCTATTTTAATATGGCTGCAGCACTTGGTTAAGCTAGCACTGGGCAAAATTGACCACGTAATAGCTGTGAGCCGGGCATCGGCAAATTTCTGCCGCTTGTTAGGCTTCCCCGATAAAAGAATAACTGTTGTCCCCAACGGTGTTGATTTATCGTGTTTCAATGGGAAAACAGACGCTTTCCTGATGCGAAAGGAATTGGGCATTAGTGACAAGCCCGTGGTAGCAACAGCGTTGCGTCTGATCAAGCGGAAAAACCCGGATTTGCTCCTATCAGCGTTTGTTAAAGTCTTGCAGGTTATACCAGATGCCAAGCTGGTTATCGCCGGGTCTGGTCGGGAAGAGGACAATCTTTTGCGTCAGATACGAAATTTGAACATAACGAATTCGGTATTTATGGTGGGAAAATTGCCAAAAGAGAAGGTGGCGCAGCTCATGGCAGCAGCGGATGTTTTTGTTTTACCATCCAAGATGGAATCGTTTGGGTTAGCTTTACTGGAAGCTTCAGCTACTGGTGTGCCAGTGGTATGCTCGAATGCCGGTGGAGTTTCCGAAATATTCCGGGATGGTTTTGATGCGCTCCTCTATCCACCGGGAGACAAGGATGCTATGGCAAGAGCCATAATTCGTCTGATTCAAGACAAGGAGCTAGCAAAAATCATTAGCGCACATGCTGTAGAGACTGCTAAGAGGTTTTCTTGGGAGATGACTGCTAGGCGCACATTGCAAGTTTATGAGGAGGTGTTACAAGGAAATGGCTCAGGTTGCTCTCACCGTTGATGTTGAACAGGATGCGCCACCCTATCTCAACACATGGCGAGGTGTGGAACAGGGATTACCGCTGCTGCTGAGAGTTCTTGATAAACATGCTGTGCCAGCCACCTTTTTTGTAACGGGACAGACGGCAGAGAGATTTTCAGGATTAATTGCCGAGATTGCTCAAAGGTATGAAGTTGCCTGTCATGGATACGAGCATGAAAGGTTTGATAAATTGGCTGTGGAGGAGCAGCAACAACGTATTGAAAAAGCGACAAAGATTTTGCAAAGGATCACAGGAACAAAGCCTCTGGGATTTAGAGCACCGAATTTCAAGCTCACTGCATACACAGTAGCTATCTTAGAGCAAATGGAGTATGTATACAATGCTTCAAAGGCGAGTTATAAAAGAGGTACGAGACAGGGTGATTCCAGCCTTGTAGAAATTTCTAACACCTTTCCCTCTAGTTTCCTACGTTTGCCTATTTGGCTTTCTTGCCAGGTGCTGAATTTGTGTCTCAATCTCTTGCCCTTAGTGGTTTTGGATTACCATCCCTGGGAATTGGTTAAGATATCGAATGTCAGATTCGACTTGCGATTTGCCACGGGAGACAAGGCTTTAGATAAGCTAGACAAGATCATAGGCTACCTGCGTGCCAAAGGGACAAGGTTTGTGACATTGAAAGAAGTCGCCTTAAGCGAGACGCATAAGGTTAAGAGATAAAACTCTCAAATTGTAAAGGAGTCAAATGATGTTTGGTAAAAGGTATTTTGAAAAAGTCTTTTCGAAAGAAGACCCTTGGAGGTATTTTATATGTGAATACGAGAGAAGGAAATATATCAGGCAGATAGAGGCTATCAAACGACATGTGCCTCACCCTGAGCGTATTCTGGAAATAGGATGTGCCGAAGGAGCTCATACCCTGATGCTAGCGAAGGCATTTCCAGAAGCCAGTATAGTGGGCGTGGAAATATCGGAAACTGCGGCTAGGAGGGCGATACAGAATTGCTCAGGTTACCCGAATGTGAACATACTTGAGGCAGACATAATAGGACTATTCAAGCAAGCCTACTTCCCAGAGAACAGCTTTGATGTTGTCATTCAAAGTGAGACCCTCTACTACCTGTTTCCTACGTTGGTGATGCAACTGAAAGTGGTGCCTTATCTGCGCGGTGTGACGAAAATCATGAAGAAGAACGGCATTTTCGTCACATCTAACCAATATAGCATTCGGACGTGGTTAGCCATGGCTACCTATTATTGGTTATTGAAGCGACTCTGCAGGTTAGCCCACGATTCTGAGTACAGAGAATGGAATGATACTGGGCGCAAATATGTGGTTTATGATTTGAAGGTCTTTATGAAAGGGATTGAGAAAGGCAGCTCCTGAACTGATTTATCTCGGGCGGCATGAAAAACTCCAGCCACCAATAAGTATACGATAAGAAATGCTGTACGTAGGCAGACAATTATTCGCCTAGCACCTGAACAACTATTTCCCTGCGGCGGGGGCGATTATCGAAATCTACAAAAACTATCTGTTGCCAAGTACCTAGAGTTAACCTCTTATTGACAAAAGGTATTACTAGTGAAGCTCCGAGTACGGAAGCCCGAACATGGGAATGCCCGTTCCCTTCTCCCCAAGTCTTATTATGCTCGTAGGGAATATTCTCTGGTACCGCTCTCTTCCACATACTTTTGAAGTCGGAAAGCAGATTTGGTTCGTATTCTATCGTGGTTATTCCAGCTGTTGAGCCAGACACAAACAAGGTTACTATGCCATTGTTTATCTTTGATTCCGTCACAGCGTTAGCCACCTGAGAAGTTATATCAATGATGTCGCAATCACCTCTAGATTGAAGGGATATTTCCTTGGTCTCTACGGTCATATGTGCACCTCCTGCCATATAATGTCGTCTAACTCAAATACAGGTCCATCGCGACAGACTCGTTTTAAGCCTTTTTTAGTATCTATAGTGCAGCCATAGCAGGCTCCCAACCCGCATCCCATCCTGACCTCGAGGGAGATCTGACATTTCTTCAACTTGAGTTTACCTTGTCCTGATTTTGTCGGTATTCGCAATGACGTATCTGCTAAGGCTTTGTACATATCCACTGGACCACAGGCGTATACTTGGTCAGCCCAGTCCAGGTAGTCACGCAGAATATCTATGGCTAAGCCCTTTTGCCCCAGGCTGCCATCTTCGGTGACGGCGATGAAACGAATTTCTCGATGGTTGACAGCGGGCGGCTGATAGGCGTCGGGATAAATCTGAGCCGCTGTGTTTGCACCGTGAATCAGAGTGACAACGCAGTGAGATGGGACACGCTGGGTCAGAAAAATAAGCGGGGCAATGCCAATTCCTCCGGCTGTCAGCAACAATTTCCTCGATTGCGGTTGGACGTTGAAGCCATTGCCGAGTGGACCAAAGATGTCCAGTTTATCGCCGCTGCGTTGCCGCGACAGCCAGAGAGTTCCTTTTCCCACTATCTTGAAAAGGATGGCGACCTTATCCTGCGAAACCTGATGCACGCTGAACGGGCGGCGTAGAGTGAGGTCTGGGCATCGCACTGTGATGAATTGCCCGGGCTGGGCTGCAGTGGCTATATCTGGTGCTTCAATCCACATAAGGTAGGTGCCGGGCATGACCTGCACATTAGAAATAATGGTGCACAGGGTTTGTTTCATGCTGACAGCTTATCCTACATGGATTAATATTTTCTATTCTTTAGATATTTGTGGAGCGGTTGAACGTTAAAAACTTGACTGCTGGTCGCCAGCGCCTCTATAGCTACCCGCGCAGTATCCAAAGAAGTGAAGCAAGGTATTCTTTTTTCGGCGGCGGCACGCCTGATAGCGAAACCATCTTTTAGTGGGATGCGTCCCCCTGTGATAGTATTAATCACGCCACTCACAGAGTTATTCTGAATAACGTCAATTACATTGGGGTGTCCCTCGCTAAGCTTCTTGGTCACCATTTTCACCGGTAGTCCCATGGATTCAATCATAGCAGCGGTTCCTTCGGTGGCATAGAGTTCGTAGTTAAGAGAATGCAAGTTCTTGATCAAGGGCATGGACTCATCTTTATCCTTGTCAGCAATACTAAGTAACAGGCTGCCTTTTTGCGGGAGCATCAATCCAGCAGCCAGAAGAGCCTTAACCAAAGCTGCTTCAAAGGTGTAGTCAACCCCCATGACCTCGCCTGTGGATTTCATCTCAGGGCCAAGGTAGCTATCCACTCCCGGCAATTTGGACATGGAGAAAACGGGAGCTTTTATAGCCACTAGCTTCTGTCTTTTCCACAACCCACCTTCGTAGCCTTGCTCCTTAAGGCTAATTCCAGCCATAACTTTAGTAGCGATTTTGATCATGGGCACGCCGGTTACTTTGGAGATGAAGGGCATGGTTCGGCTAGCACGGGGATTCACTTCAAAAACATATACTGTGGAGCGACCATTCTCTTTCATAATCACCATCTGAACGTTCATCAAACCCTTGATTCCCAGAGCCAGCCCAATTCTAGTAGTATAATCCACGATGGTATTCACTTCCTCTTCTGTGAGGCTGATTCCGGGGTAGATGGATAAGGCATCGCCACTATGTACCCCAGCCTTTTCGATGTGCTCCATCACGCCAGGAATGAGGACCCTTTCACCATCACAAATGGCATCCGTTTCGACCTCTTTACCTTGGAAATACTTATCAATAAGGACAGGATGCTGGCTGTCTACCTCTAAAGCTAACGTTAAGTGGCGGGTCAGCTCAACTTCGTTATACACGATTTCCATAGCCCGCCCTCCCAGCACATAGCTGGGGCGCACCAACACTGGGTAGCCCAAGGTTTTAGCTATATTTAATGCCTCGTCTAAAGACCTTACTCCGGCTCCCGGTGGCTGAGGGATGCCTAATCCATCTAGGAAATCTTCAAAACGACGACGGTCTTCAGCAATATCTATAGCTTCAGCACTGGAACCGAGTATCGGTAAGTTGTTGCGGGCTAAAACGTTAACCAGGTTTAATGGTGTTTGTCCGCCAAGCTGGACTACTGATGCCGGAGCAACACCATTGTTATTTTCGTTGTCAAGTATATTTCGGATGCTTTCCTCGTCCAGAGCTTCAAAATAGAGACGGTCGCTAGTGTCAAAATCAGTGGAGACTGTTTCGGGATTGCAATTAACCAAAATGCTTTTTATTCCTATTTCCTTAAGCGCCCAGACTGAGTGGACACAGCAGTAGTCAAATTCGATTCCTTGCCCGATGCGTATAGGGCCGCTGCCAATAACTACAGCTTTCTGCCTTTCTAAAGGTGAAGCTTCAGTCTCTTTTTCATAGGCGCTGTAGAAATAGGGTGTCTCAGCCTCAAACTCGGCAGCGCAGGTATCCACCATCTTGTACACTGGACGAATGTTCCATTCATGACGAAGTTGCCTTACTTGTTCCGGCAACCTATCAGCTAGAGTGCCTATTTGCTCGTCGGAGAAACCTAATCTTTTTGCTTCCCACAAAAGCTCCGGTGTTAACCGCTCGGAGAGAAGACGTTTTTCCATATCCACAATATTCTTGAATTTGTAGATAAACCAAGGGTCTATGCCGGTGATTTGACAAATCTCTTCAGGGGTGGCTTCCCGTCGCAGCGCCGCCATAATTGCCCATAGCCTTAAGTCGTTAGGAGGGTAGAGGGGATAAGATTCGAGTCCTTTCCCTTTACTCCAGTTGGGGTCTTCCCAGAGCAAAGTGCGTTTGCCGAATTCCAGAGAGCGCACAGCTTTTTGAAAAGCAGCCTCAAAACATCTGTCAATAGCCATCGTCTCACCTGTGGCTTTCATCTGAGTACCGATTGTGCGGTCGCCTAAGGCGAATTTATCGAATGGCCACCTGGGGATCTTGACCACGCAGTAATCTAGGGCTGGCTCAAAAGAGGCTAATGTCTTGCCTGTGACCCTGTTGGGTATTTCATCAAGCCTCTTGCCTATAGCTATCTTGGCAGCCACTCGAGCGATGGGATAGCCAGTGGCTTTACTGGCTAAAGCTGAACTACGGCTGACGCGAGGATTAACCTCAATGACGTAATACTGGCTTTTAGTGACCTTTTTCTGGTTGGGAGCCCATTTTTCCGCCACCACAGGATGGGGAGTAAGGGCAAACTGGATGTTGCAGCCGCCTTCAATTCCCAAGGCTCTTATAATACGGATGCTGGCTGACCGTAGCATTTGATGTTCTTTGTCGGTAAGAGTCTGGCTGGGAGCTACCACAATGCTATCCCCAGTATGCACCCCCATAGGGTCAATGTTTTCCATATTACAAACTATAATGCAGTTGTCGGCACCATCTCTCATAACCTCGTATTCAAGTTCCTTCCAGCCCAAGATGCATTGTTCCACCAGTACTTCATGGCTCATGCTGGCGTCCAAGCCATTGGCAACTATTTGTTCCAGTTCTTTTATTGTGTAGGCAATGCCACCTCCAGTACCACCCAATGTGTAGGAAGGACGGACAATAAGAGGCAAGCCGATGGAATTGACTAGTTCCACAGCCTCCTCTACCGATTTCACAGTTTTGCTGGGAGGCACAGGTTCGCCAATATCAATAAGAAGTTGCTTAAACAAAGATCTTTCTTCGGCTTTCTTTATGGTTTCTAGTGGTGTTCCTAGAAGCCTTACACCGTACTTATCCAGTATGCCGGCGTCGGCTAATTCCACTGCTAAGTTGAGCCCTGTTTGCCCTCCCAAAGTAGGTAGTAAGCCATCGGGGCGCTCCCTTTCAATTATGCGGGTCAAAACTTCGGGGGTGAGCGGCTCAATGTAAACGATATCAGCGATGCCCTCATCGGTCATGATGGTGGCTGGGTTTGAATTCACCAGTACTGTAGTCACGCCTTCTTCCCGTAAAGCTCGGCAAGCCTGAGTCCCGGAGTAATCGAACTCTGCCGCCTGCCCAATTATTATTGGCCCCGAACCAATGACTAAGACTTTAAGCAGTCTGGACATGTTTTTCTCCTACTCAATCACTGATGCTTGCCTTCGGCTTTATACAATCTATCCATAATTGCTCTTCCCAGCCCAATTTCCGGCACAGGCTGGGCGTAGATGATATCTAACCCTGCTCTATCCAACCTGTGAAGACAAGAAAAGAAATTTGCCGCTGCCTCTCGCAAATCACCTTGGGGCGAGAGGACTTCTACTGCCTCATATGGCAGCTCCTTTTCTGGTTTAGTGAACGCCAAGAGTCCTATTCGTTTTTCTTTTGAAACTTCAAAGTTCTTATCTTGAAGAATTCTTACAGGAGTTCTGGGCGAATAATGATGGGGTAATTGTCCTGGCGAGCGAGGTCTGTCGGGATTGTTCGCGGATATTTTTACCTCTCCTATTACCGCCTCTATTTCTTCAATAGGTAACCCGCCAGGTCTTAAGATGATGGGGTCTGGCCCGGTAACGTCCAGCACGGTAGATTCCACGCCAACGGGGCATCTTCCCCCATCCAGTATGAGGTCTATCTTTTCCCCTATTTGCTCCTTTACATGCTCTGCAGTGGTTGGGCTTAGGTACCCAAAAGGGTTGGCACTGGGAGCAGCTATCGGTGTTCGCGCCTCTCTAATCAATTCCAGGGCTACTGCGTGCGAAGGCATCCTGACAGCAACTGATGGAAGACCTGCTGTCACAATATCTGGTATAGCTTGGGTTTTGGGTAGCACCAAGGTCAGAGGACCTGGCCAGAAACTCTCTATAAGTTTCTTAGTTCTTTTGTCTACCAAAGAACACACCTTCCTTATTGAAGAGAAATTGGCTATATGGACAATGAGCGGGTCGAATCGCGGGCGGTTCTTCACCTCAAATATTTTGGCCACTGCTAGGGAATTTAGTGCATCTGCCCCCAGTCCGTACACAGTCTCGGTAGGAAATGCCACTAGACCGCCTTCCCGTATAATAGCGGCAGCTTTCGTGATAACTTGAGGTGTAGCAACAGCAACTTTCATAAGTTAAGAGTTTTTTGTATTTTCAGCAGCGTATCTTGGAAAGGAGGAGTCTTGAACCAAATGTGTCCTGTTATTTCATTACAAAGAGTTTGGTAAAGGAAGGAGATTGACTCAAAAAGCTCTGGGGGGAGTGGTGGAGGCGTTGACCTTACAAGTTCCTTCCACCTTACGCTATCCTTTTTCTTCGCCTCTTCTACTTCCTTAAACCAAGAAGTATTTCGGTAAAATATCCTAGCAACCTCTTTGCTTACGGGTATGCCTTTGAATGTGAACCTACACTCGTCTGGTGTTCCAAGGACATCCACCAACAAAAGGTTTCGCTTTTCATCAAATCCAAACTCAACTTTGCCATCCTCGTGGACAAGACCTAATCTATTAACTTCTTTGGTGACGAGTTCGTTAATCAGTAGGGTTGTGTCTTTGATTTTCTGCATTTCATCTTGGCTCAATCCGGCAATATCCCTCGCCTCTTCCCAGCTTATATATCTGTCAGTCTTTTCCAGTTTCGTAGACACGTCCAAGACAGGTTTCTCAAGTTTCTGTCCTGGCAAAGGCATTTTGCTCAAGCCAATGTCTTCCAGCCTCAGACTCCCTTCTTTTAGCCTCTTGAAAACGCTTGAGCCTTCCGGTAGATAGTTGCGATAGACGATCTCAAGAGGTATAAGGAAATTGGACGTTTCTTTTTGGTAAGCTGAGTAATCATAAACATTTCCCCTAATCTCAGGCTTTATCACTCGTAGCAGTTTAATCTTCAGAGAATTGACGGGCTCTTTAAGCTCGCGCAGAGATTTTGGTTTGCCATCCATCACCCCTAAATAATGGGTTTTTATGCCCTTGTCTTCAAGTTTTTCAAAGAAGTGTGCACTCATAAGACAGAGTGACTTACCTTTGTTTGTAATATGGTCGGGCATCTCACCCCAGTCGAACACCGAATAGCGGTCAGAGAAGATGAAATACCCTATCCCGGCCTTGCTAGCTTCGGGTTTTTCCAGAACCGTTAAGTCTTTCACGCTACCCATTTTTGTCTACCTCCTTATTTTCTGTCTCTTTTCTGTTTTCTTCTTGATATTCTTTTGCCTCTTGTTGCAAGCTCTCATCTGAGAAGGCACGTATTTTTATGATATTTCATGAGGCAAGTGGTGCCTGCCTGCTTACTATCGGCCCGAGCCAATCACTAAGACTTTAGATATTTTGGACACGTTTGCTCTTTTCTCCTATTCTAGCCTTTCACCATCTCTAGAAATCGCTCAAATAGGTACATGTTGTCCAGTGGCCCCGGGGAGGCTTCGGAGTGATACTGGATGGATATGATGGGCAAGTCCCGGTGGCGAAGCCCCTCCACTGTGCCATCGTTTAAGTTTATATGGCTGACCTCTAGTCCGCCTTTCAGGGTATCGGCATCTATAGCATAGCCATGGTTTTGTGCTGTGATATAGACCCGACCTGTAGCTAGGTCTTTCACAGGATGGTTACCACCACGGTGCCCGAATTTGAGCTTGAAAGTCCAAGCTCCCAAGGCTTTGCCTATAAGTTGGTGTCCCAGGCATATGCCCATTATGGGTTTCTTACCGAGGATACTCTTTACCGTTTTGACTATGTCATCGAGGAGTGCAGGGTCACCAGGTCCTGGTGACAAGACGATGCCGTCGGGGTTTAAGGCCAAAATTTTCTTCGCTGAAGCAGTGCAGGGGATAGCGGTCACTCGGCAGCCAAGATAGGACAAGATACGCAGTATGTTGTATTTCAGACCGCAATCAACAACCACGATATGGCAGTGCTTTGTTTCGCCACCATCTTTGTCCTTCAGGGCGTGGGAAAGTACACTGGCAACAGGTGGCGCATTGGGCTGCCATTCGTATGTCTTGTCGGTGCTAACTTGGCGAACGAAATTGATGGCATCATATCTGGGCACGGTTCTCAGTTCCTCTAACGCCTCCCCTGCTGTCATTTCCGATGTGATAATTCCCATCATCACCCCTGCCGACCTCAAGCGGCGCGTCAAGGCTCGTGTATCTATACCGGCGATGCCTGGGATGCCATAAGCCAGCAGAAATTCATGTAAAGTCCGGGTACTTTGCCAGTGGCTGGGCTGCACACAATATTCACGGACTACAAAACCTCTGACTTGAATCTGCTTGGATTCAAAATCGGAGTCATTGATGCCGTAATTGCCAATCAAAGGATATGTGGGCACTAGAATTTGACCAGCGTAAGAGGGGTCTGTGAGCATCTCTTGGTAGCCGGTCATACTTGTGCTGAAGACCACCTCACCGTAGGTGGTAGCCTCAGCGCCGAAGGCTTCGCCTTCGTAAACCGCGCCATCTTCGAGAACCAAAATGGTTTTTTTAGCCATCAGATTGCCGCGTTGCTTTGTTTGATTACCAATGAGTCGTCTATATGAACTAGCTTGCTGTTTGCTATAGTTGCCATTATCTTGCCCCTAAACCTGTAGCCTTCATAAGGAGTATTTTTGCCTTTGGAAACAAAGTTGTGGCTATTCACTACCCATTCTAGGTCAGGGTCGAGCAGGGTGATATTAGCTGGGACTCCTATCTTCAAAGTGCCTAGTTCATTATTTCTAGCGATGATTTTTGCTGGCTCATGAGTCAACTTGGAAATCAACTGAACAAGGCTTAGTTTTCCTTGGTGCACCAAGCTCAGCAGACAACCAAGGGCAGTTTCGAAGCCGCTGATGCCAAAAGCAGCCGCTTCCAGGCCACAGTTTTTATCTGCTGAGGTATGTGGAGCATGGTCGGTGGCGATAGCGTCAATTACTCCTTCTTTGAGCCCTTCGATTAAGGCGTTAACATCTTCCACGGTGCGCAGAGGCGGATTTACTTTGGCATTGGGATTAAGAGATTTATGCGGAGGTCCACTTGTAATCTGTGTTTCGGTTAAGGTCAGATGGTGAGGGGTGACTTCGGAAGTCACCGGGATCGTTTCTTCCTTAGCGCGGCGAATAAGCTCCATAGAGCCTTTGGTGCTGACATGGGCAATGTGCAATTTAGCTCTGGTCAGCTTAGCCAGAATAAGGTCACGGGCAACCATAACTTCTTCAGCAGCGGCGGGAATCCCTTTCAGTCTCAACTTATCAGACATCCGACCTTCGTTTATGATTCCCCCAGCGCTCAATGCCTTATCCTCGCAGTGGTCAATGATGGGCAAGCCTAAGGTTCGGCTATGCTCGAGGGCACGCCGCATAAGCTGCGAGTTCATTACAGGAGCGCCATCGTCGCTGAAACCCACCACCCCAGCCTCAGTCAGCTCAGCAAAGTCAGTCAACTCCTCGCCTTTTCTATTTTTGGTGATACAACCTATAGGAAAAACAGCAACCACGCCATCTTTGCTGGCTTTTCGTTTTACCCAATCTACGACTGCCGCATTGTCTAAAGGAGGGTCGGTGTTAGGCATACAGCAGACAGCGACAAAGCCACCTATGGCAGCCGCTTTTGTCCCTGTGGCAATCGTTTCTTTATTTTCAAAGCCTGGCTCACGGAGGTGACAATGTATGTCTATAAAGCCGGGACAGACAATTAGTCCTGTGGCATCCAGAGTTTCCATCTTTTTCTTAGTCCATTCAGAGAGCTGTCCTGAAAGGATAGCCCTCCCAACTTGCGCAATCTTGCCCTCGACAATAAGCAGGTCGCCGACCTGGTCTATACCCTGGCTGGGGTCAATTATGCGGGCGCCGTGGATAAGTAAGAACATAGCTTCGTTATTCATGGTTTAATATAGCTGCTGGGCTTGAATCCTTGAGCTTGAGCATCACCTTCCGAGATGAAGACAATCAAATTCTCAGGCTTAATTCTCCGAGCCCATTGACTGGCAGCACTATGATACTTCCTATTTTCTATCTTCCCTTCATGCCAGTCTGAACTGGCAACATACTGAGGATTAAGCTCATGGTCACAATAGACACACCGTAAGGTCACAGGTTCACGGCTGATTATTTTGAACACAGGCTTTATATACCTTACTTCTGTTTCTTGGTTAGACACACAGTTTTTGTTAGGACACTTAACTCCGGTATCTCGCTTATAAACAGGATAATCTAGTTTCAGAGCAAAGGAGTCATCTTTTTCAGGGATTGCAACTTCTTTAGCTCCTAACAAAAGAGCAATGAGAGCCATTCTTACAGGCAGCCCGTAAGCTGCCTGCTTGAAGTACATGCTGCGTGGGTCGGCATCAAGTTCATAAGCTAGCTCATCAACCCGGGGTAAAGGATGCATAACAAGCGTTTTCTTAAATGCCTTGCCTTTAAGTAGTTTCTTATCCACCACAGGGTAGCCTTTCTTCAACTCCTGCACCTCTGCCTTAGGAGCATATCTTTCCTTTTGGAGTCTGGTGACGTATAAGGCGTCAATCCCTGCCCTCAGTTCTACTTGAATGCTCACGTCAGGCAACATGGCGAGCTGATGTGGGCTACTGGGGGTAATGTATATAGCATCTATGGGGAAGGGTCTTCTTTCCATCACCTTGTTCACTGCTTCGTACTTTTTCAGCTCACCCTTGTATTCTGTGCGTAGTCTCTTGAAGACATGCTCTGGCAGCTCCAGTTCTGGTCCGGGGCGGAAAAGAATCGTGGCACCGAACCTAGCTAGGGCGTAGATTAGCGAATGTACTGTTCGCCCGTGTTTCAAGTCACCCCACAGAGCAATTCTCAGTCCCTTGAGAGTCTTTCGCTCTTTTCTAATGGTGTAGAGATCGCACAAGGTTTGGGTAGGATGTTCATGGCTCCCGTCACCGGCGTTTATCACAGGGACGCCAGCATAGTCAGCAACTACCTTAGCAGCGCCTTCCCAGGGGTGCCTGAGCACAATTATGTCGGCGTAGCTTCCTACCACTTTAGCCATATCAGCAAGGCTCTCACCTTTAGCTAGAGAACTTGCTCCAATGTCCACGGCAGTTATGACACGTCCCCCGAGTCTAAGCATTCCAGCTTCAAAAGATAGCCTGGTTCTGGTGCTAGGCTCAAAAAATAAACTAGCCATGATCTTGCCCTGACATAGTGCGGAGTATTTATTTGGTGAAGCAGCTATCTCATCTGCCAGAGCAAACAATGCTTCTATTTCCGCATTGGACAAATCATCTATTGTCACCAAGCTTCTATTTGCTAGATTCATGATTTCGCAGCCTTTCATTCTCCTTTGATTGGCTGTTTGTTTACCAGGTTTTCGATTATCACCTTATCAATGCCATCAGTCTCTTCAAGTAAAACTCGTATCTCCTCATCTCTCGAGCTCGGGATGTTTTTGCCCACGTAGTCGGCGCGGATAGGAAGCTCTCTATGACCACGGTCAATAAGAACAGCTAATTGAATCGTTCTTGGGCGCCCCAAATCTATCAAGGCATCCATAGCAGCACGAATACTTCGTCCGGTATAGAGAACATCGTCAACCAAGATTACTTGTTTATCGGTAATGTTAACGGGGATGTAAGCATTGTTATTGCTCGGGTTTGCTGGCTTTGGATGCGGGAGGTCGTCGCGATAAAGGCTGATGTCCAGAGTGCCAGTAGGTATAGAAACTCCTTCGAAGCTGTGGATTATTTGAGCTATGCGTTGGGCTAAAGGCACTCCCCGAGTTCGCATGCCCACCAATACGAGATTCTGGGCGCCCTTATTTCTTTCTACAATCTCATGGGCAATGCGAGCAAGTGCCCGATTTATCTCCCCTGAGGTTAGGAGGATTTTTTCAGGCATCAAAAAACCTCCTGCCTTCACACTGGCAAGAGGTTTCAATTGGTGGTTTTGCTACGGTATGATTAAGCACCTTTCCCCTTACCAGCCTCGCTGGACTGATTTAAAGGCTTGATAAATTATGCCACAAGCGTGGAAATAAAGCAACTATAGGTGCTAAGCTTTGAATGCAGGGAGATTTCCCTGCAATTTGGCTAGGGAAAGGGGCAGCTTGGAGCTACCCCTTTCCCCCCAAATGAGGCTTAGGTTTACTGCTTAGAAACTTTTGGCGCTGGCACTGTAGATATAGGGGTTGTGGTTGGGGTGTTTGCCTGTACCGGGGAGTAGGGTAGAGAAGCCGGCCGGCGCGGACGGCGCAAGAACGAGGGAGCGTCGAGCGTTTCGCCACCGCCTCTAACCAAACGGCGAAGCTCTTCAGTCGCGGCTCCTCCCTGGCCATATTGAGTAACAAAACCTGTGGCAATGACCGTTATTTGGATTTCGCTGTCCATCTTGGGGTCGTAGACCACGCCGAAGATGATGTTTGCTTCAGGGTCTACTGCCTGAGCAATTGATTGAGCAGCCTCGTTGCATTCGAACAAGGTCAAGCTGGGACCACCGGTTATGTTGAACAGCACACCCTTAGCTCCAGTTATGGATACATCGAGCAACGGGCTGGCGAGAGCAATCTTGGCAGCTTCGGCAGCACGGTTTTGTCCACTGGCTCGGCCGACAGACATCCAGGCTGGACCGGCATCCTTCATTACTGACTTGATGTCAGCAAAATCTAGGTTGATTAAACCAGGGACGGTCACCACTTCAGAAATGGCTTTAACCCCGAGGAAAAGAGCGTTGTCAGCCAGTCGGAAGGCACTATCCACAGGCGTCTTAGCATCGCAGAGCTGAAGAAGACGGTCGTTAGGTACGATGATAAGGGTATCAACCTTACTGGTTAAAGCCATTAATCCTTCTTCGGCTGTTCTCGCTCTATGCGCTCCCTCGAAGGAGAATGGTTTGGTTACCACGGCAATAGTGAGAGCACCGGACTTTTTGGCGATTTCCGCCACAATAGGAATACCACCTGTGCCTGTGCCCCCTCCCATACCGGCAGTGACAAACACCATATCGGCACCTTTAACGAGGTCTTCAATTATTTCGCGGCTTTCTTCCGCTGCTTTAGCTCCAACCTTGTGATCACCCCCGGCACCCAAACCCCTGGTTAATTTCTCACCCAGTTGAATTCTAGTAGGGGCTTCAGCCAGGGCTAACGCTTGACCATCGGTATTCATGGCTACGAAGTCAACGCCTTTTATGCCCTCCCGAACCATACGGGTAATGGCATTGCATCCGCCGCCACCAATGCCTATGGCCATAATTTTTGCTGGACTTGGAGTATAAATTTGCTTTGCCATTCTAACCTCCTTTCACAAATCAGGCACGAAATAGCCTTCTAAAGAAATTTACGAAGCCACCAAGGACCCCAGCTCTCTTTACTTGCAAAGCTGATCCTTCTCTGCCGCGCACCTGCCATAGTATTAATCCCAGTGTGGTGGCGTAAGACGGGTCATGAAGGATATCGGAGATCCCATAGATGCCCGTGTTCAAGGGGCGACCTTTGCGTACTGGCATTCGTAGCAGTGTCTGAGCTAGCTCATCGAGGCCGGGCAGATTAGCTGTACCGCCGGTTAATACCAAGCCGAAAGGTGCTAGGGTGTGATAATCACTGGTAGGCATTTCCAACAATATGAGTTGGAGTAATTCTTCCATACGAGCCCGGACAATATTGCACAGGTCTTTGTAAGAAGCACTATGACCATTTTCGATACCTACCTGTACCGTCTCATCAAGCTGTAGGTTGGGGGTGACATTGGCATACCTCTTCTTCATCTTTTCTGCGATGTTGAAAGGTAAGCCCAGTCCTATGGAGATATCGCTGGTCACTTGGTAACCGGCTACAGGGATGACGGAAGTGTGGTAGATACTGCCATTTTTAAATACTGCTATGTCTGTAGTGCCGCCCCCAATGTCAGCCATGATAACACCTGCCTCTCTTTCTTCGGGAGTTAGCACTGCTTCTGCACTGGCGAGAGGCTCAAGGACTAAATCCTCGACATCAACGCCAGCACTGCGGACACATTTGGCCAGGTTTTGTATCGAAGTCACTGAAGCAGTTACGATATGGGTTTCCACATCTAACCTGGTGGCATGCATACCTACTGGCTGTTTCACTCCTTCTTGTCCATCCAAAGCGTAATATCGAGGAATAGCATGGAGCACTTTCTTTCCTTCGGCGACGGCAATATTACGAGCTGCAGACAGCACCCGTTTAAGGTCTTGGGGACGGACCAGTCTGTCCTCTCGAGGAATAGCCACTACCCCTCGATTGTTCAGACTGCTGACATGTCGGCCGGTGACTCCAACGTAGGCAGAATCTATGCGTATGCCGCTGATTCTTTGTGCTTCTCTTACCGATGCAATGACAGATTGTTTGGCTTCATCCATATTGACTACGACGCCTTTGTGCATGCCATGAGAAGGCACGACTCCCACCCCCAAAACTTCAATATCGTCTTCTCCTTTAACGTTAGCCACGATAGTGGCGATTTTGGTGGTGCCAACATCAATAGCTGAAACGATTCTTTTTGCCATTTTCACCTCCTTTTTTGCTGAGAATGCTTGCCTAGCTGAGTCGCTCGGCTATCCTTAATCTGGCGCTGCGACTGCGTGGGTTGGATTCTATCTCCAACGAGGTAGGTCTAATAACCTTCCGTGAGATGAGCTTCAAGGTGGGCATATGCCCACAGCGACAGACTACTGTGCCCGGGGGACATACACAGTCGCTGGCAGCGTATCTCATGAATTGCTTAACCATACGGTCTTCTAGAGAATGATAGCTGATGACTGCTAATCTCCCGCCGGGACGAAGGAGGGTGATGGTTTGTTTAAGGGCCAACTCGAGATTTTGGAGTTCACTGTTGACCGCAATGCGAAGCGCCATGAAGGTTCTTGTAACAGGGTGAATTTTGCCCCGATGTCTCAGGGCACCAGAAGCCTGCTCTATTAAATGAGCAAGCTCTACGGTGGTGGTGATGGGGCGATTTCGGACGATTTGGCGCGCTATCCGCCGACTGTGACGCTCTTCACCGTATTTCTTTAGGAGCTTCGCTAACTCTTCCTCTGGGAAGGTATTGACAATGTCGGAGGCGGTCAAAGCTTGTCGAGGGTTGAACCTCATATCCAGAGGAGCATTGAGCTGGAAGCTGAAGCCGCGTTCGGCTGTATCCAGTTGCAGGGACGAGACACCGAGGTCGAAGAGAATACCGTCAACTGGATGAAATTGGTATTCTCTGCATATCGCTTCGAGGTTAACAAAATTGTCGTTAACCAGAATAACTTCTTCACCGTAACTGCTGAGCCTGATTTGGCTTAATCTGATGGCTTCAGGATCAGCATCAATGCCCAAAAGTCTTCCTGTAGGGGAGATCTTTTCCAGTATGGCTGCTGCATGACTGCCCAGACCGACAGTGCAGTCAACATAGTAGCCCCCTGGTCGAACCTGTAACCCGGCTATGACCTCGTTAAGCAGAACGGGCACATGGACTGGTATAGGCATGGTGACGCTCATCCACTATACTCCGCTTTCAATTATCTGGGATGCCTGTTCGTCAGCCAAAGCTTTAGCGGCTCTCCATCCTTCTTCGTTCCAAATCTCGACGTAAGTGTTAGCGCCGACAACAATCGCCGTGTCTCGAATCTCAGCGTATGCGCGGAACGAGTCGGGCAGCTTTATGCGTCCCTGCCCATCGAACGTGGTGCTGTAGGCAGACGGGAAAATAGCGCGATTTAACTTCCTTAGGTTGGCGGGAGTCAATGCCTTTTCAGCAAGCTTGTCCGCCAGGCGCTTCCATTCTTTTGCCGGGTAAACGGTAATACACTTTTCTCCCATCCCCTTGGTCAGTATCACGCCGTCCTTCATCTCTCGCCTGAATTTCGGTGGCAAGGGCACTCTGCCTTTCTCATCCACTTTATATGGGTACTCACCGAAGAACATTTTGTTACCTCAGTTTCCCACACAAACCCACAGTGTTACTCCATTTATCCCGCTGTTGATGGTCTTTTCCACCATTTTTCCCCATTTCTCCCCACAATGCTATTATAAACCTTACCCTTGTTTTGTCAATACTTTGTGAGGGATTTTTTTGAAAAAATTGGATAATTTTTTCGAAGCGGCGTCGAAACCGGATTAAGTTGAGTCAGTGAACATACTGTTCTTTATGCCCAGGAGACTTTGTTTTATCTTAGGCCGTATGGTAAGATATGAGGTTTGAAGGCTCTCGGTTAGGAAACCATGCGTATTGATATCTTGTGTCTTTTCCCGGAAACGTTTACCTCTCCACTCAACCAGAGCATCATAAAGCGTGCTCGGGAGCGGGACTTGGTGGATATTGTGGTTCACAATATTCGCGATTATACGCATGATAAGCACCGTACTGTTGATGACTATCCTTATGGCGGGGGACCCGGCATGGTGCTCAAGCCCGAGCCTATCTTCGAAGCAGTCGAAGCAGTAAAGGAGCAACTGGATGTGGGTGAAGTTCCTATCATATTGCTGAGCCCGCAGGGTCGGCTTTTTTCTCAATCTGTGGCGCAGGAACTAGCCCGTCACTCCAATCTAATAGTGATTTGTGGGCACTATGAAGGGGTGGACGAGAGAGTGTGCCAGTACTTAGCCACTGATGAAATTAGTATTGGGGATTATGTCCTGAGCGGGGGAGAATTGGCTGCCTTAGTGGTGGTGGACGCTGTGACCAGGCTGATACCAGGAGTGGTCAGCTCACAAGAATCGGTCAGCCACGATTCTCACAGCGACGGGCTTTTGGAATACCCTCAATATACCAGGCCACAGGTATATCGAGGTTGGTCAGTACCGTCAGTTCTACTTTCAGGGAATCATGGCGAGATCGCTCAATGGCGACGACGCCAGGCGCTCCTGCGAACGGCAAAACGGCGCTCTGACCTTTTAGAAAAAGTTAATCTTGGCGAAGAGGAACGAAAATGGATATTAGAGAATTTGTCAAACCCAAAATGAATTCCAGTATTCCGCAGGTTTCCCCGGGCGATACAGTTAGAGTTAGCTTGAAGACGAAGGAAGGGGAGAAGGAGAGAGTGCAGTACTTCCAGGGGGTTGTGATTAAAATGAGGAAGGGGGTTGATGGAGGAAGCTTCACGGTAAGGAGAGTATCTTACGGCGTTGGTGTGGAACGTACTTTCCCATTTCAATCTCCCTCTGTGCAGAGTGTGGAGGTGCTCAGACACGGACGAGTGCGCCGTGCCAAACTCTACTATATACGCAGACTCAGTGTTAAGCAGGCTCGTTTGAAGGAAAGGCGAGAGCAGATATTGGAAGAAGCCTTGCCTCAGGAGGAACCTCAAGGGGCAGAGCTTCTAGGGGAAGTACCTCAACAAAAGGAACAGGCTGTTGAATGAAGTATGTGGAGGTGGCAGTAAATTCGCCAGGGAGCCGAGCCACTTTTAGCTACGCCATACCATCAAGGTTCAGTACTGGCATTGGACAAGGTGTTTGGGTTCCGTTTGGCTCTCGGGTTGTCCAGGGGATTGTGCTAGGGTTATCTGATGAGCCGGCGGTCGCAGAGATCAAAGAAATACTTGGTGTTATTGCTGATTTTCCTGTACTTTCCTCCACGCAAATAGAGCTTGCCCGATGGATAAGCCAATACTATCACTCTACACTCTTCGATGCCTTAGCTTTGATGTTGCCTCCAGGCTTTGAAAGACAAGCCATCACTTATTTCCAATTGACAAGTTCCCCAGCAGATTTGTCCCTAACACCGGACCAAGAGCAGTTTCTTGACATTATCCGAAGGAAAAAGAAGACAAGCTTACTTGAGCTGGAGAAAATCCTTGGCAGAAGAAAAGCCAGACAAATCGCTGGCCACTTGTTAGCCCGTGGGCTAATTATTAAAACTCTGGAATTGGGCAAGGCAAAGGTCAAGCCCAAAACAGTTTCTTATATTAAGCTAATAGCTGCGGAAAGTGAAATTGAAGCAGCCAAGATTCGGTTGAACAAATCTAGAGCTTACAAGCAAGTTGAACTCTTAAAATTTCTAGCTAGACAAACTCAACCCATTTCACTTAGCGAACTACGGAAAATGTTCAAAGTTTCTCCAGCTACTATCAAAGCTCTAGAAAGATGCCACTTGGTCTCCCTGGAAAAAGTCAGAGTAAAGCGTGACCCTTTATCTCGTTTCAGCTTCACTCCTTCTTCGCCACCGGCTCTCACTTCATCTCAACAAGCTGCTTGGCAAGCGCTCCGAGATGTTATTGTGAACGGAGCTAGACAATCTGGCAAAACACCTGTTTTTCTGCTGTTCGGTGTTACTGGTAGTGGCAAGACCGAGATTTATTTGCGAGCTCTGGAGCAAGTCATCACCAGCGGGAAGCGCGGGATTTGTCTTATTCCGGAAATTGCCTTGACTCAACAAACAGTAGAGAGATTTGCTAGTCGCTTCCCTGGGCGTATAGCTGTACTGCACAGCGGGCTTTCTCCAGGAGAACAGTTCGACGAATGGCAGTGGATAAGGGAGGGGAACTGCGACGTGGTTATTGGGCCAAGGAGCGCCCTGTTTGCGCCGTTGCCCAATCTAGGTCTTATCATCATTGATGAAGAGCATGAATGGACATACAAGCAAGAAGAGAAATCGCCTCGCTATCACGCTCGAGATGTTGCCATTAAGTTGGCTGAACTCAATAACGCTGTGGTCATTTTAGGTAGTGCTACACCTGATGTTGGCAGCTTCTATAAAGCACAGCAAGGCGAATATCAGCTCATAGAGCTAAAAGAAAGAATTACTCCTCGTGGTTATTCTCCTCTTCCCGAAGTAAGCATAGTAGATTTGAGGGAGGAACTTAAATCTGGGCACACAAGTTTACTTAGCCGTTCTTTGTTAGCGGCTATGAAAGAAACCTTGGCGCAAGGCGAGCAAAGTATTCTTTTCCTCAACCGCCGGGGCACATCTACCTTTGTTCGATGTGGTAACTGTGGCTTCGTTTTTCGCTGTCCTCGCTGCTCTATAGCTCTTACTTACCATTCTGTAGAGAAAAGATTAATTTGTCATCGTTGCCGCTATTTTGTTCCGATAGCTACGAGTTGTCCGCAGTGCTTTCGGCGCCACCTCAGATTTCTGGGTATCGGCACACAAAGGGTGGAGGAGGAGGTGAAGTATTTCTTTCCCGAAGCAAGGGTACTTCGCTGGGATAGAGATGTGATTACCAAAAAATATACCCATGAGGACTTGTTGAAAGACTTTCGCGACTGCAAAGCAGATGTTCTTATTGGCACCCAGATGATCGCTAAAGGATTAGACCTGCCTCAGGTGACTTTAGCTGGTGTGATCAACGCCGATATTGGTCTTAATTTTCCTGATTTCCGAAGTAGCGAGCGCACCTTCCAGCTCTTGTGTCAAGTGGCAGGAAGAGCCGGACGGGGGGTCAAAGCTGGAAAAGTGATCATCCAGACCTACTCTCCTGATAATTATGCTATTGAAGCTGCTGCTAAGCATGATTATCTCGGCTTCTACAGCAAGGAAATAGAATATCGCCGCGAGTACAACTATCCCCCTTTCAGCCGGTTGGTGCGGTTGGTTTATACTCACACCAACGAGGCATCCTGCCGTCGTGAAGTGGAACGGATTTACCACCTGATAGCTGATAGCTGGCGGCCGACAGATGGTAGCATAATTGGTCCCGTGCCTGCCTTTGCTTTCCGAGTCAGAGACAGGTATCGCTGGCAGCTTTTTCTTCGCGGTCCGAACCCCGCCCCAATATTATCTCAGGTCACTTTGCGACCAGGTTGGACTGTAGACGTTGACCCAGTAGAAATGGTTTGAGTTTGCAAGCATTTGTCTACAGCTAGCAATTGCCGAGGAAAATTACCTTCCGTTTTTATAGCTTGTCATCCACCAACGGCAGGTGGAAAGACGTGCAGCACGTCTCCTTCTTTTAGCGCGTTGCTCTTCAGATTTCGCAAAGCGATGCCGTTCAGCAAAATGAGCGAATAGTCCTGTATCTTGCCGTCGAGGCGAATTCCGGCATCTGCAAGTTTTTCCCGGAGCTGAGAACCGAATTTCTCATCGAGCTGGATTAGTGCCTCATCTATATTGTCGGCTTGCAAGGTGGCGCTGTCTATACCCAGATAAGAACGCCAGAGGCTATAGAAGCGTACCAAAATTAAAGCCATGTCTTCACCTACTTAGCTCGATTCTATCAATAACAAACTCCTTGGCATCAACTAGCAGGATTTGGTTGCGTACAGATATGCCGACCCCAGTTATAATCTTGATTATCTCCTGAACTTCGAGTGCCGCAATCATGGCTGCTGTGGCAGGAGGATTGCCAATCGTGGTTTCTATGCCTTGTTCGGGCGTGGTATCCGAGGAGGAATCATAAAGCGAAGATAAACCAACGTCTTGAGGAAAAATAGTCATGAGTTGTCCGCTGAACCCAGCTATTGAGGCGTAGACATAAGGAATGCCCAGCTCACGGCAAGCCTGCTCAACAACCAGGCGCGACGGCAAGTTATCCAGCCCATCAGCTACGACATCGGCATCACTAAGGAGATTACGGGCATTCTCCCGGGTCAATCTTTGGCGGAATGCCGTAACCTTGATTGCTGAATTTATCCTGGCAACTCTTCTTGCCGCTATAGTCACCTTATATTTGCCCAGATTCTGTTCTGTGGACATAATCTGTCTGTTCAAATTCTGTTCTGCGAAGCGGTCGTCATCAATAATAATTAGATGCCCCGTTCCGTGTCTGGCTAGCAACTCAATAACAGCGCTGCCCAAGCCTCCTGCTCCTACTACGGCTACAGTTGACTGTAGGAGCTTAATTTGTCCATCCAGACCAATTGTCCCTATATTGCGGAGATAGCGTCGGGGCACAATCCCTTGTTGCAATGCTGTTATTTCCACTTCCTTCGCTGACATCCCTAAAGAATTGGCTATAGATGCCTCGGTTTTTAAGCTGATAACGAGCACCTCTTTCCCGTCGGGAGCGATACATACTTCTGCCGATTGAGCGATATGCCGGCTAATCTCTTTGTCGGTCTTATTGTTTTTCACTAAGCCACCTTTACCGCCTGTACAATATGTACCCTATATAAATTATAATATGTTAAGAAGCAAATTAGGGAAGGGAGATTAGGACAGGTGAATGAAGTCAAAGTAAAGGAAGGGCAGGAACTTAACGGTCTGGGGATAATGCTCAAGCAGATTATTGACGCTAACCTTAAGGATCCCAGGAAATTTGAGAGTGTCAGGAATGTGAGGGGAAGCGTAGTCATCAGGGAGGCAACTTCTGGTGTAGCCGTTACATTGCATCTCAATAGGGGCGACTTGGAGTTGGAGAACGATGCCATCGCCAAGCCCACGGCATCCATGGAAGCCGGGTTTGAGAATCTGGCATATATCAGCTCTGGTCAACTCAATCCGGTGGTCGCCATATTCACAGGTAAGCTTAAGTCTAGAGGTAATTTATTCCTGCTGCTCAAGCTGTCCAAAATAATGGTGCTGAAATAGGACAATCTGCGTTGGGGCAGGCTTTGATATAAGGTCATCTTTATTGGTGGGACGGTGGCAACTGTATGATACCTCTAAAATGTTCATAAAATGATATAATTGAGTACTAAGAATCCACGGGAGGAGGTAAGAATGGCTATTTTATTTGGAACCCAAGAATGGGTAGATGCTTTGAAGGATGCACTGAAGAAGAGCCAGGCATATAAGGAGGCAGCCAAGAATTGGGAAGGAGATTTGTACATCATTGTGGAACCTGACGCGGCGTACAAGAATAGGCACATTCTGTATCTGGATCTATGGCATGGCGAGTGTCGTGAGGCTCGCGTGATTACAGACGAAAATGAAAAGTCTCCGAAGTACCGCATTTCTGGCCCGTTTACCAGCATGAAGCAAATACTGGACAAGAAAGTTGACCCGGTCCAGTCCATGATGACTGGCAAGATCAAGGTCAAAGGCGACATGGCTCAAATAATGAAGATGCCCCGAGCCGCCGTGGAGCTGGTCAATTGTATGACCGCATTTGAGACAGTGTTCCCTAGCTAGCCGTTCAACCCATGTGACAATATGGGCTGCCAGTAGCAATCAATCTATCTGGAGAAGACGAGTTAGCTGAAAGGATATAGATATGTGGTATTTTGTTGCTCCTCAGGTCGTTTTTGGACAGGACGCGCTGAGTCATCTGGCTCAATTGAAAGGTAAACTTGCATTCATCGTTACTGACAAGAACATTGTTAAGCTTGGGATTGTTGACAAGGTCAAAGAACAACTCTCTCAAGCAGGGATAGGAGCTACGGTTTTTGATGAAGTTGAGCCTGACCCATCGCTGCAGACCGTGGAGAAAGGCGTAGCCCTGATGAATAGCTGTGCGCCAGATCTAGTTGTTGCCGTCGGCGGAGGCTCAGTTATGGATGCAGCTAAGGCGATGAGGGTGCAATACGAAAGGCCAGATATCAGACCCGAGGAGATTAACCCATTTATTTCAGACCTGGGTCTCGGTAGGAAGTGCAAGCTTGTTTGCATTTCTACAACTTCGGGTACCGGTGCCGAGGCAACCTTTGCCATCGTGCTGACTGATACAACGGACCAGAGGAAGCTGAGTCTTATCAACCGTGAGATTGTGCCCGATATCGCTATTGTGGACCCAGAACTAGCAAGAGGAATGCCTCCGCAAATCACAGCGGACACCGGTATGGACGTGTTGACCCATGCTGTTGAAGGATTCATCTGTACATGGAAAAATGACTTCACTGATGGTCTCTGTCTTAAGGCTTTACAGCTCGTTTTCCAATATCTTCCCAGGGCGGTGAGAGACGGAAATGATATGGAAGCCAGGGAAAAGATGCATAATGCGGCTTGTATTGCAGGTATTGGCTTCATCAACGCGCTGACAGCTATGGCTCATGCCGCTGGTCATTCCTGGGGTGCTTTGTTCCATATTCCTCATGGCAGGGCGGTAGGCTTGTTTTTGCCTTATACTATTGAGTTCATCGGCGAGGCTCGTGAGGAGCTCTGGTCAGAGATAGCTTATGCTATCAAACTCCGAGTGCCTGAAGGCGAAAGAGCCGGTAAAGTTTTGGTTCAAGCTATACGGGAACTGGCTCGCAATATCAATCAACCGTTGAACATCAAAGAAACCGGTATTCCATCGGAGAGTTTTCAGAAAGCTATTCCCAAGCTAATAGATAATGTCATGGCTGATGGTTCGCTCATCGTCTCCCCCAGAATACCCGATGCTACAGAAGCTGAGAAGTTTTTCCAGTATGCATACGAAGGTAAAAGCATAGATTTCTAGCTCCGCTGGAACTTGGTTGTTGATTCCGAAGATTCCGGGGCTGCAAGGAGGTAAGGAATATGGCACGTTTCATGGTCGTTCATAAAGCACCGTTCACCGAGGAGGAGTTGATTGCCCGCGCCAAAGCTGCACCCAATTATTTGCCGGAAGGCGTCTCCTGGATACGCAGTTACTGCGATTTCAAGGGAAACACGCATTTCTGTGAATGGGAAGCACCTGACGAGAAGCTGTTGAAGCGAATCCTCAACTTGACGCAGGCGCCATTTGAGACAATCCATCGGGTGCGACGAATGGACGCTATCAAAGCCAAATTCGAGGAATGACTTGGGTTGCCCCGGTCCTTATGGGCGAACGAAAGGAGGACAGACATGTTCGGTTATATGGGGCAGATACTGAGGGTTGATTTATCAAGCGGCAGGCTATCCAAAGAGGCTCTCAAAGAGCAGGATTGTAAGATGTTCCTGGGGGGTAGCGGACTGGCAACGAAATATCTTTTCGACGAAGTGCCCAAGGGCACCGATCCCCTGAGTCCTGACAATAGGCTAATTCTTATGACTGGTCCTTTGACGGGCACGGAATCACCGAGCGCTGGCAGGTACTGTGCGGTTACCAAATCGCCTCTAACTGGTCTGTGGGGAGAAGCAAACTCTGGGGGCACCTGGGGAGTGTATCTAAAGAACTCCGGCTTCGATGGAATTATTTTTGAGGGTGTGTCGCCACAGCCGGTGTATTTGGTAATAGATGACGGGAAAGCGGAATTGAAGGATGCTAAGGCTTTGTGGGGCAAGGGCGTTGGTGAGACTACCAGAACAATCAGAGACGAACTGGGGGATGCCTTTAACATTGCCTGCATTGGCATCGCCGGTGAAAACTTGGTCAGGTACGCAGGCATCTTCAATGATGTTCATCGTCCTGCCGGCAGATGTGGTGTCGGCACAGTAATGGGTTCAAAGCGGTTAAAGGCAGTGGCTGCCGGAGGGGCGCAGGAGATCAAAGTAGCTAGTAAGGAAGCCTTCAGCCAGATCTCTAAGAGAAATTACGACCTGGTCAATGAAAGCCTGCTGAAGATTACATTGGAAACCTACGGGACGGCTATGGTTACCGATCTGGTGAATGTGAGGGGAGGATTTCCTACCAGGAACTGGCAGACTGGTGTGTTTCCGGACATAGATAAGATAAGCGGGGTGACGATGGCAAATACCCTCCTGGTGGACAGAAAGCATTGCTATGCCTGTCCTATTAGCTGCGGTCGGGTAACAGTCGTCAGGAGTGGTCCTTATGCCTGTAAAGGAGAAGGTCCAGAATTTGAGACGATCGGTGCCTTCGGTGGGATGTGTGCGCTAGATAATCTTGAAGCGGTGACGCTGGCACATAACTTGTGCGATGAATACGGATTGGATGTGATTTCCACAGGGAGCACGATAGCATTTGCCATAGAATGCTATGAGAAAGGGATATTGACCAAGTCCGACACCGATGGATTGGAACTGAGATTCGGTGAGCCAGATGCTGTCATTCAGCTCATACACAAAATAGCCAAAAGGGAAGGTATCGGCGACTTGTTAGCCGAAGGAACCAGAAGAGCGGCAGCAAGGCTGAACAGGGGTGCGGAAAGGTTTGCTATGCACGTAAAGGGATTGGAGTTGCCGGCTTACGATCCACGAGCCGCCAAGATATGCGGCCTGGCATTCGTCACGGCTAATCGTGGCGGCGATCACATTACAGCCTATGTTGAAGGTCCAGCTTTTGTAGACACACCGTTCCTCTGCGTTGAGAATAGCAAAATTGAAGATTGGATGGTGGAAAATCCTGCCGAAGCCAAGGTTGTCAAAGACCTTGAGGATGCCCTCACGGTTTTTGATTGTATGGGGGTGTGCAAGTTCATGGGCATGGCGCTGGCTGCCGAAGACTGGGTGGATATGATAGCCAATTGTGTTGGCTGGGAGCTCAGCGTCAGCGATTTCCGAAAAATCGGCGAAAGAGTTTATAACCTGGCTAGGGCTTTCAATGTCAGGGAAGGACTGACCAGAGCGGATGACACCTTGCCGAAGCGATTGCTTGAGGATCCATTACCCGAAGGCGCCGCACAGGGGCATACCATGAAAAGGTTGGACGAATCACTGGATGCCTATTATGAGTTTCGTGGCTGGGATAAGAACACAGGAAAGCCGACCCCGGAAAAACTCAAGGAGCTGGGTCTGGATTATGTGATAGACAGGATATAGACGGTGAAGTTATGGCTAGCGTGTCTGACAAACCCTGGCTGAAACAATACAGGATGGGTCCTTATAAGCTCCCGCATACCAAAGAGCCCTATCCTAGGACAACCATCCATAATTTTCTCGATGCCACAGCAGCGGAATTTCCTGATAAAGCTGCTTGCTTCTATTTGGGGAAGGAAATCAGTTACAGGGAGCTGAAGTCGCTCAGCGATAGGTTAGCTGCAGCGCTGGTTGATCTGGGTGTTAAGAAAGGCGATAAGGTAGCTACCATTCTGCCAAACTGCCCGCAGTTCATGATCAGTGATTTTGGGATCATGAAAGCTGGAGCTACACATGTTCCGTGCAGTGTCATGCACAAGGCCGCTGACCTCACTTACGAAATCGGTGAATCAGGGGCTGAAACGGTCATCTGCGCTGAGATGTCTCTGGAAACCGTTACTTCCATAAAAGACAACACCAAACTAAAGAACATAATAGTCACTTCGCTTATGGATTATTCATCGGAAGAGCCAGAGTTAAAGAAGATACCAGGCGCATACCAGTTCCGTGAATTGATAGCAAGCCATGAGCCCAGAGCTCCTGAAGTGGATATTAACCCCCTGAAAGACTTGGCTGTCTTGCCCTTCACCGGCGGCGCTACTGGGATGCCAAAGGGTGTGATGCTGACGCATTACAATCGTGTTGTGGCGGTGATGCAGACAACTTGGGCATACGAGCCTTTGAAGGTTGGAATCAAGGGAAAAGTCTCTGCCATGCTGCCTATTCCTCTTTTTCATGCCTATGGGCATCTGATGATGCACTTCTGCGTCTACTGGGGAATTAAGTGTTACCTACTTCCTGATCCCAGGGATATCAACACACTTGTTCAGATGCTTATGAAGTATCGCCCATTCTTTTGTGCCTGTGTACCGACTCAATACTCGAGGCTTGTTGCTGCAGGGTTAGGGAAGATTACCACGATGTTTGTGTCCACAACGGCGGCGCTAGCACCTGAAATTGCTCAGAAATTTCGTCAGGAAACAGGTGTCCCCATAACCGAGGCTTATGGTTTGACCGAAACAGGTGGCGGCACACATATAAATCTCTCCTCATTCTCCAAAATCACAGGATTTATGCCTTTCGAGAAGTTTGGCTCGATTGGCGTACCAGTACCGGATACAGATGTCAAAATTGTGGATCTTGACACGGGTAAGGAGGTAGAAGCAGGGCGAGAAGGTGAATTGTGGGTGCGGGGTCCGCAGGTCATGGTTGGGTACTGGCCTGAAGTGGGCAAAGGGCTTGTTGATGGCTGGCTGCCCACAGGCGATGTCATGAAGATGGATGAAGATGGTTATTTCTATATCACCGACCGCCTAAAGGACATGGCTAATATTTCTGGGTTCAAGGTCTATACCAGGTTAGTTGATGATGTCTTATATGAGCACCCGGCGGTTGGAGATGCGGTGGCGATTGGGATTCCCGACCCGGAGCGCCCGGGCAGCGAAAGAATAAAAGCCTTCGTCAGGCTGAAAAAAGAATTCCAGGGCAAAGTTACTGCTGAGGAGATAATCAATCATTGCCGGGAAAAGCTGCCAGCATATGCCGTGCCCAAATTCATTGAATTCAGAGAAGAGCTACCGCTCACGGTTACTTTAAAGCTATTCAAAAGACAATTAAGAGAAGAAGAGATAGCCAAGATGAGAGCTAAGGGGAACTGAAATGGAACCGATAGCTCCCAGTGTTCAGTATCAAAAATCTATTTATACGTGCGAGTTCTAATGTCGCTGCGGAGGTTTATGCTGTATATTCGTGGTTCCTGAAAGCACCAAGCACCAGAGAATGTTCTGAAGTGTCCGTCAAAAAAGCAGTAGCATGCGTCAAAGTTTCAGGCTTATTTGAACCAAGTAGTTTGACGCACTGAAAATTATGGTTGATAAATAATCTAGCTAGTGTCTTGAAAGTTGCAGTGTCCATATGCCGAGTTATGAAGATTTAGAAGCCAAAATAATAAATACCGGCGAGTGCACAGTATGTGGGGCATGTATCACAGCCTGCCCTGATTCCCACATCAAATTCATCGAAAACAGGCCAAAGCGTCCCAAGCGGACCATAGATTGCGTAGGTTGCAGCATTTGTTACGAAGCTTGCTATATGCTAAGGCACGACCTGATAAAGGACATAGAGAGCAGTACTATCGGCTGGGGTAAAAAAGGAAGCATAGGGCTTTACCGCTACATGGTAGTGGCAAGGACGAAGGACCCTGAAGTCATGAAAGTCTGCCAGAATGGCGGAATAGTAACCACTTTACTAGAGTCTGCTCTTGATAGCGGTATCATTGATGGAGCAGTTGTGGTTGGCAGCGAGGGGTTGGCCCCGGTAGCTTATGTCGCTAGGACTAGAGCTGAGGTTATTCGGGCTGCCAGTAGCAAATACGGTGTGGTGCCAGTGCTGAAGGAACTGCGCGCTGCCGTTGTTGACCAGGGACTGAGCCGAATCTGCATCGTGGGGTGTCCCTGTCACATGCAATCGGTGAGATACCTGAAGTACAAAAACTTGCCCTTAGCATCGTCGGTAAGTCTAGCTGTCGGACTGTTTTGTCGAGAGAACTACGAATATACGTGTTTAGTGAACAAAATCCAGACATTGGGGATGGATGTTAACCAGATAAAGAAGCTCGATGTTTCCAACGAATTCAATATATATACCAGTGGAAAGAAACGGTCTCTGCCGATAATTGAGGTCAAGAGTTGTGTTCCTAAACATTGTTTGGTTTGCCAAGACTTCGCTGCCGAGCTTGCTGACATTGCCATTGGCGGTGGCTCGGAAGAAGGATGGTCAACTGTGATAGTCAGAACTGAAGAAGGCGACAAAGTTTTTTCTGGCATGGCAGAGAAAGGACTTATGGAAACAAAGGACGTAGGAGACCTTATTGGTGTAGAAGAAATAGCCAGCAGGAAGAAAGAGAAGGGCAAACAGACGAGGGAGATTTTCAAGTTAAAGGACGCTGGGCTCGATAAGCAGGAAATTGCTGCCAGGCTTGGCATAACAGTGGAGAGGGTATCTCATCGGCTGGATAATATTTGAGTACGTATAGTGATTCACAATCTCATTTACTTGACATAATTTAACCAATGGAGAATAAGGTAGTTACGCTTGGCATGGCAGCATTTGGTATCGCCACTCTGGAAGTTATCTCGTAGCCTAGCGAGATGAAGCGCCTTTGCGTTTTCTATAAAGGCTTACTTATTTAAGATTAGCTATCTAAGTTGGCTAAGCTCTCTTTTTACTCAAGGCGTCGCGGTCGCCGCCGCTCATTCCGGCGAAGTATCTGGCCAGCTTCTTTCTGGACTCGATATCGTACTGGGTCGTGATAGCAATCTGCTCCATTATAGGTGAGCCACCGCCATGATAGGAGCCTAACCTGGCGACACCAGAGGCTGTAGAAACTAATACATCCTCCATATATCGCCAGAATTGAGCTTGGTCCTCCGCTGGCATATTGGGATTTCGTTTGGTGTATTTCAAAAGTAAGGCTTTGGTCTCTGGATTGACAAAATCCCTTTCGTGGGGAAAAGTAGCAGGTACACCGCCTGAAATATTGCAGAGTATTTCCGCTTCTCGCCACACTGCCTCACCTGTCAGACAACGCCCAACATTGCAGTAAATGGAATTGGGTATGTATGAGCCTGGTCCATAAGGCATGAATCCTATGCCTGGTATGTAGACCTCCGGTTTGCCAAGGTCAGAAGCAATGTATCCGGCAGCGTAGCCTAGTTCAGTGACCATGATTATTTCAGCTAGTTGTTCACGCACATGCGGAGCTCTCTGAATATTGTTCACTTCAGCCGCTAGAGCGGCGGTTCCTAGCAGTATGTCACCCAGAGCAGGTTTACAGCCTGAATAGGAATGGCGGTGGAACAGTGCAAAGAGTAGAGCTAATACGCTGCCATGTTGCCATTCCCCGGCTAGGAATACCCTTTCCCAGGGTACGAAGCAATCTTCAAATATGACGTAGGAATCAGTTCCGCCCGGTGAAAAACCGCGCTTAAAATACTCTCTGCGTCTCAGGTTTCGGATGGAAACCACTTGCTTCACTCCGTCCCAGTCGCCCGGAACAGCAAAAGCCACTGCGTAGTCTTTATCTTCTGGACGCAATGCACGTGTTGGCACCACCAGTATCTCGTCAGCTACTGATGCCTCGGAGATGTGTAGCTTACAACCACTCACGATGATACCATCGCTACGCCTTTCCTTGATACGCACGTAAGCATCTGGATCCGGCTGGTCGGCGGGTCTCAGCATCCTATCACCTTTGACATCAGTCTGGGCACAACAGCCTACTAGGTCTTCATTCTGGAAGCGAACAAGCCACTTTTTGAAGTTCTCGTGATACTGAGTAGCGCCTTTGGTCATCTTGTCAGCTTCGTAGGAAACATTGTAGATGGCATTAACAGCATCAATGCCCATACAGCGCTGGATACAGCCTCCTACTTTCTGACAAAGCATACGGGTCATGTCCTGCTTTTTGTGCAAGTCATCAGTATTCTGGTGAATATGAGTGAAGCGGCTGATACGTTTGCCTGTGAGATGGGATATAGCAGTGCATAGGTCCTGATTCTCTGGCTTGGCGGCTTCCTCAAATGTGGTACCAATGGTGTTGATACAGTCCATCTGTAATTCATCGGTGCGGTCAATCAGGGCACCATTGTAGTAAACATTTCTTTTCATTTTTGCCAGACCCTGTATATATTGCTCTTTTGTTCTCATTTGTCCCTCCTTAAGAAGTTAATCAATGGCAAAATCTGTGATGAACTAGCTTTCGCGGAATCTTGCATAGTATATCATCTTTGCCGCCGACGTTTTCGCATTGTGTCTGGGCTGAAAGCCAGCCAGGTATGGAAAGATGATGGTTAACTCACTAAGGTCCTTGTCCCAGTAGATGGTTCAGCATCTTGTCATATCCCGGTGGATGCGGCGAGTTATATCTCAAAAATGTTGGAAGTGGATACCTGAAAAGGCCGATTTTATGGCCCAGTTCCAAACCCTGAGTCGTTGTTTCGACCTTGCTCATCGGTATGGAAAAAGCACATTCATGATCTTGAGTATGTGGGATAAGCCGTTCACCAAGTCCGATTAAAGAGAATTGACATTCGTCGTTCTTGATAGCTCGAGTGATAAGAGCTGTACAGCTACCCCCCGAAGCCAGAGTGGTGTCTAGCCCTCGCTTGCCCGTCCCTGTAAGGTAACCTGAGAGAAGCAACCATATTTGTGCAGGATTGCCGTAAACTAAGATAAGATGTGGTTCAAAGGTAGCTCTGCCCAAAGGAGCCATAAGTATGTGCTTGTATTTACCGTATTCAAATTTCGGAATATTTTCGATAACCGCTGCAGCCTGCTGTTTGTTCATTCCCCATAATCCGATGGACTCCTGGAAACTGCCATCAGCGACATCCGGCAGCAAAGGCAGAAATCCCATGCTCAAGCCTGCAATGTAGCAACTTTGGAATTTATCAACAGCTATAGCCCAGCCGTAGCGTCGCGCTATATTGATAGCGTGACACAGTGAAATAGTTACCCCGGCGTCTCTTTGAGGTGTCTTGGTCTTGTCAGGCAGTTCTTTTTCGGATTCGCACATCCGAATTGCCAGTGGAAAAGTTTGTGGACGCACATAGTAAGTCAATGCTTCGTCTATTTGTTTTAGATTTGCCATATTCTGTTCCTCCTGTGCTTTAAATCGAATGAGTAAGAGGCACGTTGAGATTTTTAGAAAACCTCAGCCTGACTGCATGTGTGCGCTATCTGTAGTAAGCGATTCTGCAAAGCTGGCGTGTCCTATTAGAATTCTTGCCTGTTTTCTAGCGCCTGCCCCAGGGTCAGGTCGTCAGCATATTCTAACTCAGCGCCGAAGGGCAAGCCACGAGCCAGGCGGGTAACGCGAATTCCCATAGGCGAGATAATCCGCTGCAGATACATAGCCATGGTTTCGCTCTCGACATTGGGATTAGTGGCTACAATCACTTCGGTTACTGACCCATCTTTGAGGCGAGTCAGAAGCTCTTTTACTTTCAGTTCTTCAGGACCTATTCCTTGCGCCGGGCTGATAGTGCCGTGAAGCACATGATAGACACCGTGATATTTTCCTGTCCGCTCCAAAGGCAGGATATCTGAAGGCTTTTCCACGACACAAATTTTGGAATGGTCGCGCTCTTTATCCTGACAGACGAAGCAAGGATCGCAATCGGTGATATTAAAACAGATTGAACAGAGTTTGATTTTCTCCTTCAGTGTCAAGATAGCCTCAGCCAAAGCTCTAGCTTCTGCGTCAGGGCAGCGCAGCAGGTGATAGGCTAGCCTTTGAGCGCTCTTTGGTCCAATTCCGGGCAGCTTGTTCAATTCCTCAATTAATCTGGCTATAGGCTCGGCGACGATTTTCATTTTTTGTTTCTCTCTCCTGAGTTATGCTGCTAAGTGAAGCGAAGGAACACTGGCTCTAATATCTCCGAACTAATAAACAGTTAATTACTTATGACTTATCAAAGCAACCCCGGTATGTTGAGCCCGCCGGTCAAGCTACTGAGATGCTTGTTGACCATCTCTTGTGATTTGGCAATAGCCTCGTTGACAGCAGCCATGACCAAATCTTGTAGTAATTCAACATCCCCAGCCTGTACTGCCTCAGGAGATATCTGCACAGAGCGAATTTTCTGGTGTCCGTCAATCACCACTTTGACGGCACCACCCCCGCTGGCGGCTTCTACAGTCATGTTGCCCAATTCTTGTTGGGCTTTGGCTAGCTTGGCTTGAAGTTGCTGGGCTTGACGCAATATTGATTTATCCATCTCTTTCCCTTCCTTCGACTTGGCTCAGGATTACCACTTTTCCTCTCTGATTCTAGCTCCCATTTCCAGTGCAGCCTTGATTATAGGATTTTGTGTTCTCGCTTGGGAGGCAGTCTCTTTTTTATACTCGACCAAAACACACCGTATCTTGTAGGGTCGCCCAAAGACTTCCTTGAGCTTTTTCTCTACTAGATGCCGATATTTAGCGTCTTCGATTTTCTCTTTATGGAAGGAGTAGTAGAAACCTAGCACCAGTGTATCATCCTCCAAGGCGATAGGGTCACAAGCGCTACGCAAGAAGGCATCCAGATTGCCACTGGAACCTTCCCCTCGCAAGGACTTAATGAAATCCTTCCAGTGACTACGGAGGTAATCAATGTCCTGCGGGGCGTCTTTATCGACAACACTTTCGACTTTATCAGGCTCCTCTGGCACAGGAACGTCAACCTTCTTTGAACACTCTGATATGGTTGAGGCAGCATCCACAACCACTCCAGGTTTGGTTTTGGTTATGTGCTCCTGTTTTGGCGAGGAGGATAAAGCACAATCTAATAGCGCTAGCTCCAAAGGCAAGGCTGAGTAGTTATCCGTGCGAAAATCTATAGCGGAGAAAGCCTTGACCGCCCTAAGTAAGTAGTCCAGTGAGGCACTTGTGCTAAGGCTGCCCATCTCTGCCAAGTCCTCTCTCGTAACATCTAATACCTCGTCACATTGGGACTTGGCTAGAAGCAACCCACGCAGGTATTCCACCAGGCTCAGATTGAACTGACGTAGGTCAACACCATCGCTGTTAAGGCTGTTTATTACTCTTAGTCCAGCTGCCACATCTTTGTTGAGGATACATTGTGCGAGTTGTTTGACCCGAGAATCCCAACCCCTACCTAGCGACATTTGAACTTGTTCGAGCTTAATGTTGTTACCATAGAGGGCAATCATCTGCTGTAAGATGTTTTCGGCGTCTCGAAGGCTGCCGGTAGCAGCACGAGCGATAAGCCTTAGAGATTCAGGTTCGATGTCAATTCGCTCCTTTTTGCATATCAGCTTGAGTTTATCCACTATCGCGGTTTGTCCTAGACGATGGAAATTGAAGCGCTGGCATCTTGATACTATAGTGGGCAGCACCTTGTGTGCCTCAGTGGTCGCCAAAACAAAGATTACATGACTGGGCGGCTCCTCGAGTGTCTTCAACAAGGCATTACAGGCTGCCTCAGTAAGCATGTGGACTTCATCTATAATATACACCTTATAGCGAGCGAGGCTCGGGGCATAATTTACCTTTTCTCTTAAGCCGCGGATTTCATCAATGCCCCGATTACTGGCGGCATCTATCTCTATTACATCCAAGGCTCTGCCTTCCGTGATGGAACGGCATGTTTCGCAGGTGTTGCAGGGCTCGCCACCAACTTGATTAGGGCAGTTGACTGTTTTGGCTAAGATGCGTGCAGTGCTGGTCTTGCCTGTGCCCCGCGGACCGCAGAAAAGGTAAGCGTGAGCTATCTTGCCACTCTCCACAGCACGGCGCAGAGTCTGAGTTACAGCCTCCTGCCCCACCACCTCGCTGAGGGTCTGCGGCCGCCACTTGCGGTAGAAAACCTCAGAGCCCATACACCACTATTATACACCCCGCCACTCAATCCCCAAAGGAGAATTTGGGTTAGTTTAGGAAGAAAACAGGGATCCCCGCGACGGCATAGCTGCCGCTATGACGTCATAGGTACTGAGCCTTTTACACCAGTCAGAAATCAAGATTTCGCACGGAGAACAGAGGACCGTTGCTCCCTAATTGACTAAGTCAAGAAAACTAAGCGTCTGAAGAGTTTTATTTGTTGGCTTGCCTCTCAGCCCAATCCCCGGCTATAGGCACCTTCCACATTTTGCCACTGCCAGCTTGTACCATAAGGATAATCCACAAGATAAACATTAGGATTCCAATGAGCACGCCCATAACTGTGGCAAAGACTGTAAGGCCTGGCGCAAGAGTTGCGACTGCAATTGTCGCTATTATGCCCTGAAAAACAATGAGTGCTACGGTTAACACACCAAACGTCATAATAGACTGCCAGGCATGGAACTTAACGAACTTACTCTTCTTTTCTAACACCAAGAAAATTATGCCGGTTACCCATGTAGCGACGTAGCAAAGAAGTCCGGCTACATTAGCCGACAAGCCCGTGCTGCTCTCGGCTTCTGGCTTAGTAGCGCCGGTGGGAGCGCCAAGCTCGGCACCACACTTGGAGCAAAATTTAGCCCCGTCGGGATTCTCAGCGCCACATTTAGAGCAAAACATATTCACCTCCTTTGGTTAAATCTACATCACATATTAAAGATGTGTCAATAGCCTTCTTTTATCAAGCTTTGGCGAAGTCAAGAGATTTTTGGCTGGGATTTCTGGCTCAAGATTCCTCGCTGCGCTCGGGCTCACGGAGCCGCTTTTCTCGCAAGCGATACAAAATCACAAAGGTTGCGTCTTTGACTGCTGGGATTGCTATTCACTGTTGTTGTATCCGGAGTCCGCTAGAGGCTCTGTGAATTCCCTAGCGTTCGAAGCTTAGCCAAGAATGCCCAAAATGCCCTGGCGAATCATCTTCACAGCAATGGCTGCCAAAAGTAACATAACCACTTTGGATACAGCGTTCACACCGGTACGTCCTAAGGCATTGACAATCCGACCAGCTTGACTGAAAGCAGCCCACTGTATAACTAGATTGAGAACAAAAGAAGATAACACAATGGGGATACGATACTGACCGATGAGCAATAACAAACTGGTAAGCACCGCTGGTCCGACAACTAAGGGAGTGCCTAAGGGTACAGCCCCTATCGTCTCGGAAGCCGATGAATCCTGGATTTCTACAATCTTGCCAGTGATCAAATCCTTGATAGCTAAAATCAGCAAAATGATGCCCCCCGCCACTAAGAAGTCTGCTACTTCGATGCCCAAGAGCGTGAAAATAGCTTTGCCAACAGCCACAAATCCCACGCCGACGCCGAAGGCAGTAAGCGTAGCTATATTGGCTGTCTGTCTCCGACCCTTGGCAGCTATTTCGTGGGTCAATGCCAGAAAGATAGGTAAATTGCCTATCGCATCCATAGCGACAAAGATCGGGACGAAGGTTAAACCTACTTCTCGAACAAACTCACTCATTTGCTTTGAAGCCTTGCTTTCTCAGCGCCAAAAATCCAGCCTCATCAAAGCTTTGGACCTCATATTTTCATTTCTCAGGAGAGGCTGAGGCGGATTTCTCGTTCTGGCGGAGAACCCAAGTAGCGGAGACCAGGCTGTCGTCTTCGTCCAAAGTCATCAGCCTAGCTCCTCGTCCACCCCGGCTCTGAATCGGTACCTGCTCCATAGGAATATTCACAACATTGCCTTTAGCTGATAGCATGACCAGAGAGCCTTGCGGTGAGACGAGTTTGGCTAAAGCTAAATTCCCGGTTTTCTGGCTGACCTTGTAAGCCCTCACGCCTTTGCTGCCTCTATTGTGGATAGGATATTTTGCTGTTGGGGTTAGCTTCCCAAACCCTCTTTCTGTTAGCGTGAGCACATATGCGTCGGGGAAGACAATGCCCATACCTACAACATGGTCGTTATCAAGGCGAATACCACGAACACCGCCGCTGGTTCGAGATGCAATCCTCAAGCCGGTGACCTTGAACCTGATACCCTTAGCGTTGCGACTTACCAAAATGACCTCATCTTCATTACCTACCACGGCGACTGAAGTCAGTTTATCTGCATTTCTCAGCTTCATAGCGATAATGCCGTTCTTCCTTATGGCAGCAAATTTATTTAAAGGCGTCTTCTTCACTAGCCCCTGCCTGGTCGCCATTAGCAGGAACTTATCCTCAGGGAAGCTTGGTATGGCTAATAAGGCAGTTACTTCATCTTCCAAGTCCACAGGCAGTAGATTCACCAGAGCTAGCCCTTTAGAGGTACGGGAGATATCCTCGGGAACCTCATAGCATTTAAGACAGTAAACCTTACCAGAGCTGGTAAAGAATAAAAGATTATCATGGGTATCGGCGACCAAGATATGGTTTACTGTGTCGCCACCGCGAGTGACCATTCCTGTGACTCCTTTTCCACCCCGATGCTGTAGACGATAGGTGCTGACTGGAATTCTCTTAATGAACCCCTTGTTGGTGAGGGTCACGACCATTGTCTCGTGAGGTACCAGGTCTTCGGTGCGAAACTCTTCGACCTCTTCTTCTTTCACGACAGTCCGCCGAAGATCACCGTACTTAGATTTGAGCTCTTGAGCATCCTGGGCAACCAATGAAAACACTTTCCGAGGGTTGGCTAACAAATCTTCAAGATAAGAAATATTCTTTATGACAGCCGCATATTCTTCGGTTATTTTGTCTTGTTCCAACTTAGCCAATCTTCGCAGCGGCATATCGAGAATAGCTTGTGCTTGAATCTGTGATAGATTGAAGGCCGCCATTAGCTCAGCACGAGCTGATTCCACAGTCTGAGACTGTCGGATAACCTTGATCACTTTCTCTAGGTTGTTCAGGGCAATTCTGAAACCTTCAAGTACATGAGCTCTGTCCTTGGCTTTATCAAGTTCGAACTGGGATCTTCTGGTAATGATTTGAAAACGAAAATCAATATAAGAAGTGAGCGCCTCTTTGAGATTAATTAGTTTAGGTTGTCCCTCAACCAAAGCCACCATGTTGATGTAGAAAGCAGATTGCATTGCGGTGTACTTGTAGAGGTTATTGAGTACCTGTTGAGGTTGGGCTTCCTTCTTGAGCTCGATGACTACGCGCATGCCTTCCCTATCCGATTCATCTCGCACCTCAGCTATTCCTGAGATTTTTCTCGCCTTGACCAGCTCGGCTATCTTCTCCACCAGCGCTGCCTTGTTGACCTGATAAGGGAGTTCAGTGATGAGCAGCTGTCTCTTGCCAGCCTTGGTCATCACTTCGGTGGCTTTGGCACGAATAACGATTTTTCCTTGGCCGGTGGCATAAGCATTGTCTATGCCTTCCTTACCCCAGATTATGCCGCCAGTGGGGAAGTCAGGACCTTGGACAAACGCCGCTAGTTCTTCTGCAGTAGCTTGGGGATTGTCAATTAGGTACACGATGGCATCACATATCTCGCCTAAGTTGTGGGGTGGAATGTTGGTTGCCATCCCCACGGCTATACCAGAAGAACCGTTAACTAGCAAGTTGGGTAACCTGGCAGGCAAGACCGAAGGTTCCTGGAGGGAGCCATCGAAGTTGGGAACGAAGTCAACGGTATTCTTATCAATATCCACTAGCATTTCTTCGGCAATTTTGGAAAGGCGAGCTTCGGTATATCTCATTGCTGCCGGTGGATCATTGTCAATGCTGCCGAAGTTTCCCTGTCCATCAACCAAGGGGTATCTCAGGGAGAAATCCTGTGCCATCCGTACCATGGCTTCGTATACCGGGGCATCTCCGTGGGGGTGGTATTTCCCGAGAACTTCACCGACGATGCGGGCGCTCTTTTTGTAGGGGCTGTTATATCGTAGCCCCAGCCCATCCATGGCATACAGAACACGTCGCTGCACTGGTTTCAAGCCATCACGGACATCAGGCAGAGCTCGGGAGACGATGACACTCATAGCGTAGTCTAGGTAGGAGTTTTTCATCTCCTCTTCGATATCAATTGGCTTTATGACTGCAGCTTCCATCAAATTAACCTAAAAAATTAGATGAGTTTCTCAAGAAATCTTGCGATTTGTGTAGTGGTGTCAAATCTCGGTTCCTTTTTCTCCATCTTCACCAACGATGGTGAAACCTTCCAGCAAAGTTTCCTCTTCAGGGGCAGCCTCTTCTTCCTCCTCCAGATATCCAAGCTCGGGAATTGTCTCGCCTTCATCAGTAATGATTCCTCGCCTGAGAAGGCTTTCTTTGAGACGCGTACGGAGATGCTCAGTAGCTTTAACAGGAAAGGATGGACGCCCAACTTGGCTGGGATGCTGATATACCTCTTTAATAATCACTTGTACTTTGCCGTCGTCAACATTGAGAATCGCTGCATCGTATTTGTTTCCACCCCGCATCAGTTTGAGGAGGCGCAATCCTTGTTTGGGTTCCACTTCTCCCAAGTATTCTCCATCTTCGCTCGTTACAATAAGATGTTGTTTCTTGGCTTTCAGGTGTACTGGGTCGCCAAACCCTACTTTGGCTAAAGTTTCACTGGAAGCCACATTATGAAGATTTACCACCCCCGCCTTGCCCATCTCAGTTATGAACAAATCTAGAGCTACTCCACGAGCTTTGCCCTTGGAGGTCAGAGCTTTCTTAAGCTTGGTGCCCAAGGTTGCCATCGAGTCCGACAAGCTTGTAAGACGGGATAGGTTTTTCCTGGCAATAGCATTGTCGGGGTCAAGCTCTAGCGCCTTAAGATAGGCTTCGTTAGCCCCCTCGATATTCCCTAGCTCTGTGAGCGCTCGCCCCAGACGGTTGTAGGCTTCGACGTCGCCGGGAAATTTCTCAATTATGTCCCTGTTTACTGCTTCAGCTTCCTCCCATCTCCCCTGAAGAGCTAAATCTATAGCTTCCTTACTCAGCCGTTGTCTTAATCGAGCCTTCTCTTCATCTTCTTGTTGATAGGAGTTTATATACATTTCCACAGGCTTATATACTTACGATGTCCGACCAAGATTGTCAAGCTTCCTTTTCCAGCTCAAAAGCCTGATGCAACGCCCGAACAGCGTCCTTAACTCTGTCTTCAGAAATAATACAGGTGATTCTGATCTCGGAAGTGGTGATTAGTTGGATATTAATGCCCTGCTCGTAGAGGGCACGGAACATCCTAGCGGCATACCCTGGTGTATTTTGCATGCCGGTGCCTACGATGCTGACTTTAGCCAGTGTGGAATCGGTGACACATCTCTTTCCTCCTATAGATTTGACCACGGGTTCCACAATGGACATTGCTTTAAGCAAGTCACTGCGCGCCACTGTGAAAGTGAGGTCGGTAACATTGTTGATACTGGCATTTTGCACGATGGTATCTACGCTTATATTGGCTCGGGCTAAAGGCTCGAAAATTGCTGCCGCTATACCAGGGTGGTCGGGGACCCCGACAACGGTGACCTTAGCCACATTGGTATCGTGAGCAATACCTCTTACCTTGTTTCTTACCTCCATGGCAGCCTCCTTACAGATAATGGTACCCGGGTTGTTACTAAAGCTGGAAGCCACTAAAATGGGCATATTGTATAACCAGCCGAGCTCCACTGCACGGTTGTGCATTACTCTGGCTCCGTAGGTCGCCAGTTCTAGCATCTCTTCGTAGCCGATTTCTTTTAGCTTTCGTGCCTCGGGCACAAGCCGAGGGTCGGCAGTATACACACCTTCAACGTCAGTATATATCTCGCATATTTTGGCGTTTAGACTGATAGCCAGAGCCACGGCTGTAGTATCGGAACCACCACGACCCAGGGTGGTAATATCCATTTCTTGAGTTACACCCTGGAAGCCCGCCACAATGACAATGTTTCCCTTCTCTAATTCGCTGATTACTCGTTTCGGGTCAACACGGAGAATGCGAGCTCGGCTGTAACTGGAATCTGTTTGTATACCTGCCTGAGCGCCGGTGAGACTGACCGCCCTGTAGCCCAAGCTCTCCAGCGCCATGGCCAGAAGGGTGCTGGAAACTATCTCTCCGGTGGATAACAGCACATCAAGCTCCCTGTCGCTTGGCCGCTCGTTTATCTGATAAGCTAGCTTAATGAGGTCGTCAGTGGTGTCCCCCATAGCCGAAACAACAACCACCACCTGATTGCCAGCGTCTCTTGATTTAGCCACACGCCGAGCAACATTCTTGATTTTTTCAGCGTCAGCCACCGAGCTGCCACCGTATTTCTGAACTATGAGTGCCATCGTGTTATCTGCGTTCACTCAACGAGTCTGTGCATAATATTATAACCCTCTGTGATAAAGACGCCCGTGCGGCTAGCTTCAGCTTCGGTGAATCTCGTCGCCCCATTAGAAACAACCCCGGCTCCCCAGAGTACAAAAGGCACAGGGTCAGCGACATGGGTTTGGACTTCGATGGGCGTGGCATGGTCGGGCAAAATCAGCAACCGCAAAGCATCCTTACGCCAAGAACAAATCCGACCTACAATTTCCTTATCTACCTTCTGAATAGCCTCTATTTTTTCCTCAACCGAGCCAGCGTGGGCTGCTTCATCAGTGGCTTCTACGTGAATAACCACCATGTCGTATGTCTTAAGTGCTTGCAAAGCACCGCTAGCTTGGGCTGCATAATCGTTGTCTATATCACCGGTGACGCCGGGAATATCCAGCACCTCCATACCTATCATCCGCGCCAAGCCTCGCAAAATATCTACCCCAGATGTCACGGCAGCATCAAGATGATAAACCTCTTTGAAAGCAGGCATATCAGGTATTTTACCACTGCCCCAGAAAAGCCAGATCATGGTAGCAGGAATGTCGCCACGCGCCTTTCGTTGTATATTTATGGGGTGGTTGCGAAGCACAGGCTTGGAACATGACATAAGCTCTCTGAGCAAGTCGCTGCCCGGTCCGGTGGGCAGAAATTTGGCAATAGGTTTGTTGGGGATGTCATGTGGGGGGGTGCAGGTAGCTAACAGCGTATCTTCTCTCCCCTTTATCTTACATATATGCCTGTAGCTTACACCGGGATAGAAATGCACGTCGTCGCTGCCCAGCTTTTCGTTCAAGCTGGCGATAAGAACTCGGGCTTCGGCAGTGCTGATATGCCCACAGCTATAGCTCCACATCCTTCCGTTGCGAACAGCGACCAAATTACAGCGAAAAACGACTTCACCTTCATTGACAGGAATGCCCATACCATAGGCTTCGATGGCACTGCGTCCCTTGTAATATACTTTCGGGTCGTAACCTAATACGGACATGCAGGCGCAGGCGCTGCTGGGTTCCATCCCGTCTGGCACGGTACGAACCAGCCCCACAATACCTGCCTTAGCCAAAGCATCCAAATTTGGAGTATGCGCCAGCTCAAGGCAAGTCTTCCCGCCATACTCAGGCAATGGCCAGTCTGCTGCTCCATCAATTATTAAAACGCAATACTTCATCCTTGCCCCTCGTAGTTAAACAGCATATAATAGCACAGGTGACGGGGCGTGGCGCAGTGGCTAGCGCGCAGCGTTCGGGACGCTGAGGTCGGAGGTTCAAATCCTCTCGCCCCGATTTTTGCGGTTGCCCAATCCATTGGGCTTTTATGCTTGGTGAAACAAAGCGACTACAAAAAGTCTGGATGAGGAAAGTAGCAACTAAACTAATCTACTAGAAGCAGACTGGAGGACACCATGTTAGAGGCTGGAATTGTAGGAGCTACAGGCATTGTGGGTCAGCAATTTCTCGTGGCTTTGAAAGGTCACCCTTGGATTCAGGTGGCTGCCTTGGCTGCCTCGGAGAAGTCGGCTGGTCGCACCTATAGAGAAGCTATAACTGACCCCCAGACAGGAGCCTTGCGCTGGTATTGCCAGGAGCCTCCGGTGGAAGAGGTTATGGGGATGCCCGTTCAGAATGCTGCCGAAATGGATATATCATCGTTGGATATCGTCTTCTCGGCTGTGGAATCCGACCAAGCGAAAGTTCTGGAACCCAAATTTGCTAAGGACAAGGCAGTTATCAGCACGGCTTCGGCGTTTCGCTACGATGAGGATGTGCCCATCTTGATTCCAGGCATCAACTCCGAACAAGCCAAATTGATTAACGTGCAAAGAAAAAGCCGGGGCTGGAAGGGCTTTATCACTCCCATTCCCAATTGCACCACGACTGGTTTAGCCATAACCCTGAAGCCAATCTACGATTCCTTTGGCGTAAACGCTGTCATCATGACTTCCATGCAAGCCCTGTCAGGAGCAGGCCGGAGCCCGGGGGTGATAGGGCTAGATATCCTGGACAATATTATTCCCTATATCGTTGGGGAAGAAGAGAAGGTGCAGCGGGAGACGCAGAAAATCCTGGGCAAGTTTGCTGGCGATTCCATCACGCCCGCTAGGTTCAATGTGAGCTGCACCTGCACCCGGGTTAATGTTCGGGAAGGACACACAGAGTCGGTCTTTGTGTCCACGTGCAAACCCTGCGAGGTGAGTGACGTTATCAAAGCGATGAGAGAATACAAAGGCTCAGCCAAGGAGAGTGAACTGCCTTCGGCACCAAAGCATTTCATATTGGTCCACGAAGACCCGTTCAGACCACAACCGCGGCTTGATCGTGATGCCGAAGACGGCATGGCTACTGTGGTGGGTAGGGTCAGGAAGGATAGCGTCCTGGAAAATGGCATTAAGTACCTTCTAGTCTCCCACAACACCAAGATGGGAGCAGCCAAGGGCGCAGTTCTCGTCGCCGAGCTACTCATTCGGGACGGCTACATCTCCTAGCGCGGCTTCTCCACAGTCACCTCTCCAAAGCCGTATCATTCGAACAATCTCGATTTGTGTGGACCGTGAAGAGTCTGCGCACGCTATTCGGCACAGGACGAGAGACCCTTAGCTCCGCTCAGAATGACAAGGCGACGAGTTGTGGGGACAAACGTGGCAATGCGTACTGGTGTGCCATATCGGTCTCAAGCATACGCTGAGCCTTTGTTTTCGCACCTAGCTGCCCGGACAGCCGGCGCCACCGAAGCAAGCTTGGATTAGCCGTTTCCGCTCGACGCAGGTCGCTTTCTGCGCGCCAAGAAAATCACCAGCAACACTACTATCACTGCCCTGTGATCCCGCCAATTAGCAGCCAGTTGATCGATAGTGGTATCGGCGCAAAGTTGGCGGTGATGGAATGGTCACCGTTCATGGTGACACTGGTCGAAGCGGCATTGGCATTGCCAAGAGCGTCCACATCACCGGTCCTCTCGACAAACTCGTAGCAGGGGTTAGCCTGAGCCACCAGGCCACCGTTTCATTGTCGCAATAGGCAAAAGTGCTCTCCCCGGGAGCGGTTACCGAGCTGCCATCGGTGCTGGAAACGATGAGGTGATAAGACGGTGGGGCTCAGTTGACGGCGTTTTCAGAATCCAGCCGCCGACGTTGCACTGCCCCTCGTCGCTTTTTCCCGTGGCGACCACAGTGCCATCGTCCTTACGCGCCACCGTGTGCCAGTCGCCGGCAACGACCATGCTGATGTCCGTCCAGCCGAGGACATTACACTGCCCCTCAATATTCCTTCCCGTAGCGACCACGGTGGCATCATCCTTAAGCTCCACCGTGTGACTGAAGCCTGCGGCGACTTGGGTGATGTTGGTCCAGCCGCTGACGTTGCACTGTCCTTCGTCGTTGTTTCCTGTGGCAATCACCCTGCCGTCGGGCAAAATCCCCACTGTGTGACGCCCGCCTGCGGCAATCGTACAGGACAGGTTCAATACAATTTTTACCAGAGCGACAAAGAATAAAATTTTTGAGACCGACTTTGCTGTGTGTGAACCTTTCCCTTCTTGTAAACCCTTGTTTTCCTCAAATCTCAACCTACGGCATGTCACCTCCTAGTTATCAAGCTCCTATCATTATTGTCTGCCCGCCTGAAACAGACACAAGGGCATCTCTGAAGTTTAGAGGTTAGTTGTCCTCCTTTTTCTTACTTTTACACCAAGGGAGAGGAAAGTGGCAATGATGCCAGGCAATTAGCGCTACTATAATCGAAAATATGCTGCGTCTGGTGAACACAGCTAAGAGTAACAATTCCTCAAAAGAGGTGTCAATGCATCCGTGGATAATCTGTTCGCACTGTCAACCAGCAAATCAACTCATAGACTTGTATACGCTGTGCCGAGTTACGTTAGCCGTTCTCTTCGCTCTAGTCAAAAAGGAAGACATTGGGGATAAGAACTTAAGGACTTATGCAGTCAAGCAGCGTGGATATTGTGGCGTAACCCGATCTCAAGCTGGATTGAGTCTTTCTCTACTGAGGAAAATACTTCCAACGCAACATACAAACGTTTAAGGTTCTGTTCCGGACCCCCGGGCAGCCAGGTTATCTACTCTGAGTCCGCAATATTTGGCAAATCCCTCTTGGCAATCTCATGTGTGCAGGTGGGATTGTATTCCATGCAAGCAGACGGTCTAAATTACTGACATCTTTCGGGAAAACATACGCCGTTGCCAAATCCCAAGCCATCGGCAATTTGGCATGTCTCCAGAAAGCTTATGCGCACCTCATATTTTGTGCAGCGAACTCCACAGCGAAAACATGGCATCAGGTTCATTTCTGCATTCGTGGTTCGTACCTCACCTCGCCACGTTTTCTTCTGGACTGAATAGTCTTTTCTTTATTTTAGTAAGCCACCGGAATTATTGGCAACGTAGTTTGACTGGCTACACAGGGACTGATGAGCGGCAGATTTTAGCAAGCTCTGCTTCGAAATGTCTTGCGTGGTAAGATAGGTGGGATGTTTATGTATGAGCTATGCATACTTGAAGCTGAGGAATCACAGAATGCTTTTTGTTGCGCCAGGGAAACAACACAGGCAAGTGCGGCGCGCTGCACAAAAATGCCTAATGGGTACCTATTCCGCTTGCCCTCAATTGTTCTAGTGGCAGAGAAGTGGTTTTAATAACCCAGTCGGCAGGTTCAGAGGCAGGAGACGATAGCCATTTCCTGTAGCTTCATGCCTACCAGGCACAATTGAGTCATCTCTAACTCCGTTGGTCACGTTCGTGGTTTGTGGTGCTTCTCAAGCTCAGCCCTTTTCCTTCTCTCTTTCCTTAGTTCGAGGATGTGTATTTGCCTTGACTGAACTACTTGGTATCCACAGCATACATTGTTATCGTAATTATGGCACTTGTTGGGGAATTACCTGTACCACTTCGGCTGGGCGTCACCTCACTATCAGGCACATCGTCATCAATAAGTGATGTACCAGTGGGAGACATCTCTGATGCAGGCGAGCCAAGAAATACCGCTATTAGCACAGCTAGGATAATTAGGAGCACTAGCCTCTTCACTTCCAGCCCTCGTTTTAATTATAGCCCTAGCTAATCTAAAGTGGAAGATGCCTGTGCTTGATGATAGTTTGAAGTTGCATTTGGAGCTTGCACAAAACATCTCAATTTCATCTTGTCTTGGGCTGTGGACCTGGTGCAAGTTTTAGAATTCTTGGGCAGGTTGTAATTGCCTCTTCTAAATATCTGCCTCTACCTGCGGTATCTTCCTGGTTCGGGCGTTTCAAAAAATCCTCAGACGGGATAAAAATTTGCCGGAAAGCTTGTCCCGTGTGTAAACGCAATCACGCTGAGCAAAACAAACAATTGATGCCTCAGCTGAACGTACCTGGCAAGTGTGCAACAACAAACCTGGGAGGTCCCCTAGGACTATTTATACTTAGCAGTACCAGCTAGTTTATCGAAGCATTGGACGCGTCCCTTTGCTTCTTTAATGGCTTGTTGTGAGAAGCTAGGCAATGCCGTACCTGAAAATCCTCCAGTGTCAGCAGTGTAGGGAAACATTTTAGGGCACGCTCGAGGTATTCTAAAGTCTCCCCTTTGACGATAAGCCTCTCGCACACAGAAAGCAGGTTTGAGTCATCGCCGGTACTTTTGTGGACTGAATGAATCGCAGTAGCTGACGCATCGTCGTTCTCCTTTTATTGTTTTTTGCCTATATTCGGTGTACGAACCTCCAAAGGCATCGTGGCCACTGGGGATTATAACACGTTGCTCCGGACAAGGTCGCAGGCATGTTAACGATGAACAACCCGCTACTTTGTTGGCTTACTTCCCTTAGGACTATGTTACAATTGTACCAGGGCGGCTCAAGGAAAATGAGGCTTTTCAAGAGAATGTTTGCGA
>Ga0209721_1000157_pt1 | contig 67485 bp, 73 predicted proteins | sample TshhotsprinmetaG_FD_184139 | JGI IMG/M metagenome (GOLD analysis project Ga0209721, IMG submission 184139) | Hot spring microbial communities from South Africa to study Microbial Dark Matter (Phase II) - Tshipise hot spring metaG (SPAdes)... | ecosystem: Environmental > Aquatic > Thermal springs...
AATATGGGTCGGGGTCATGTTTAAGTTCCATCAATTCTTCATGTTCTTCTTTCATGGCTTCAGATAAACCTCCTTCCTGTAAACTATTCTGACGATGAGTATCGTGCCTTCTTCTTCTAAAATTGTAAATATAACTCTGTATGGTCGCAACTCATATCTCCAGAGCCCTTGCCAATTGCCCTTAGGCTGCTTGCTTTTGCTTTTTGGGTCAGCAGCTAAATCTATTTCTATGCTGTCAAGCATCTTTTTTTAAAGCCTCGATTTAATGTTTATAAATTACCTGTTCAGCAACCTGCGAAAATCATTTATTTTATGATATAATGGCTATATGAGTTCCACAACAAATGAAATAGAACATATCAAAGAAGTTCTTCCCTTGCTTCCTGTAACTGCCCTGCATGAACTGATGGCTTTTGCTGACTATCTTGCTGACAGAGAAAAAAGACGCAAGGCTTTGGTTGAAAGAGTGCTGAAGGCTGAGAGAGAACCTGATTCCGTTATCTGCAATTCCGTGGAAGAGGCAATGCAGGCAATTCTTAATACTGCGGATGACGATGATGAGGCTTGAGCTCGAGAAACCTTTCCGAAAGAAATCAAAAAAACTCCTCAAGAAAAACCCTTCGTTAAAAGATTTATATGAAAATCTACTGGCAAAACTCATAAATGACCCCTTTGACCCAAATCTCCACACACCCGCTCACTGGCGAGTTAAAGGGCAAATATGCCTGCTCACTTACACATGACCTGAGAGTTGTTTTCAAACTATATGATGACATTGTTCATCTCCTTGACATTGGCTCTCATGACGAGGTTTATTAAACCTTTCTTGTCTTTTCGCACATGTTTTTCCAACTGAACTTTTTTATGCTTGTTATTAAGAACTTGCACAAGAATGAATCAGTTCCCTCCTATCACGCTTGCTACGACCATTCTGGCAAGGTCAAGAAAGACCGACGGCGAAAAGAACAACGCCACCGCCCCGATTGCCGTAAGAACAAGGGGGACAACCATTAAAGCAGGCGCCTCTTCCAAGCCATGTTTGCTGTGGGAGTGGTTATTATATCCATGATGTCCATGATGTTCATCATGCGCCGGCTCTTTAAAGAATGCACCATACACAATTGGCAGAAAGTAACATGCGTTTAAGATAGTGCTGCCTACCAAAACGAGAATAATTGGCAATTGATGAGCCTCCAGAGCGCCTATTCCAATATACCACTTGCTAAGAAAGCCACCTAGCGGAGGTACCCCAATCATCGAAAGTGAACCTAATGTAAAAGCTGCCATTGTAAAAGGCATCTTTTTACCTATACCATCCAACTGACTTATCTCTGTTTTATGATGGGCGACGTATATAGCCCCAGCCGTAAAAAACAGCGTGATTTTTCCGAAGGCATGTAAAACTATATGCATAATGCTTCCTGCGATAGCAGATGGAGTTAGCAGGGCGACCCCAAGGATTACATAAGAAAGCTGGCTGACAGTGGAGTATGCCAATCGCCGCTTTAAATTATCCTGCTTGAGGGCTATTATAGAAGAAACAATGATTGTAATGGATGCAAAATAGGCAAGGGCTGTTCCGAGTCCTAATTCAGTAAGCAGATTAATGCCAAAGACGTGCAGGACCACTTTCACAACCACAAAAACACCTGTCTTTACAACAGCCACTGCATGTAATAGCGCACTCACCGGTGTAGGTGCTACCATTGCTGCGGGTAGCCACGAGTGAAGTGGCATCATGGCAGCCTTTGTAATTCCAGCCATGTATAGGACAAAGGTAATAATTAAAAAGGTGTCGCTTATTCCCGATGCCCTTGCATCACTCAGTAAACCTTTATCTGAGAACTCCAATGTCCCAACAGCACTATATGTAAGAAAAACAGCGGTCAATTGGAATGCCACAGAGGTACCAAGTAGATATGTAAGGTATCTCCTTGCCCCCTGAAGAGCCTCTGGGGTTTCTTTATGTGCTACAAGGGGATAAGTACAGAGTGTAATAATCTCATAAAACAGAAATGTCGTAAACATATTGCCCGACATGGCAACACCCATAGTGGCTGAGAGTGCAATAGCGAAACAGCAGAAGTACCTCGTCTGGGCATGTTCGTTTAAAGACCTCATGTATCCAATTGAATAAAAAGACGTTATTATCCAGAGAAAAGAGGCTAATATCGCAAAAAATATCCCCAATGAATCCACTTTAAATTGCACAATGAGACCGGGTGCTATTGAAACAAGAGTGTATTGGATGACATTGCCTTCCAGTATGGTTGGCAGCATGGACATTACAAAGGCGAATTTTATAACTGCTGCGAGGATTGTCCATGCCTCGCGGAGATTCTTGGACATCTCTCCAGTGAAGTATATTAAAAAGGTAGCAACTAAAGAAGTAGAAATTATAATTACTGGCGTAATAGAGGTTATTATTTCCATTTTATCTCCCCTTAAAAGCCCTTTGGAACTGTATATTGTATTACATTAGAAATTATCTGCCCGCTAAAAAATCCTATAATAAGCAATGACATGCTCATTACAAATATTGGCAGCTGCATGCTGAATGGGACTTCATCCCTAACAGGCTCTTCATGGGCATGAGAACTATGCCCCTCGTGAGACTCGGAGGGCTTGAAAAAGATATTCTGCACAATCCTGAAAAATGCCACAGCAACCATCAAACTGCTTAAAAGAAGAAAGGCAACGAAAAACCATTGCTGAGCATTAATGGCGCCTAAAATCAGATACCATTTACTGAAAAAACCTGCTGTCGGCGGCACACCAACCATTGAAATCGCAGCGATTATAAAACATCCCATGGTAACTGGCATCTTCTTATTGATATTAGCCAGTTTCGTGATATTCCTGTGCCCCTCCTTATACATTAATGCCCCTGCGATAAGAAATAGGCTTACCATCATGAAAGAGTCATTCAATATATGCAACACAGCTCCAGTGAACCCCTCTCTATTGCCAACGCTGACTCCCATGACGATATAACCCACTTCAGCTACAAGTATATATGCAAGCATCCTCTTTAAGTCTGTTTGAGCAAGAGCCATAATGCAACCAAACATCATTGCCGCTGAGGCAACCCAACCTAAAATCTGCATGGTTGGAAATGTCTCAAAGGAAAAGCTGGGTTCAAATACTGTAAACATTACCCTTATCATCGCATAAGCGCCCACCTTCGTCATTGTGGCAGAGACAAAGGCGCTTACAGTTGAAGGGGCAAGGGTATATGCATCCGGAAGCCATGTATGCAAAGGAAACAAGGCTATCTTAACAGCTACGCCTACAACAAAAAAGGCAAATGCTACAAGAACCACCTTTGATTCATAAAGCGGTGGTAACAGTCTGGTTAAATCGGCAATATTCAATGAGCCCGTTACTATGTATAAATATCCCACTCCAAGAAGATAAAAACATGCACCGATGGTGCCCATGATTATATAATTAAAAGTGGCGAGCGGCGCTTTATCTTCTCCAATTGCAATGAGCGCATAACCTGCCAAAGACGCTATCTCAAGGAATACGAAGAGATTGAACAAGTCGCCTGTAACAAGTATGCCAAGAAGGCCTGTTGCAAGCAATAGGTAGATGGTATAAAAGTAAATAATCTTGCTGGGATGGAGCTCTTTTTCTATGCTCCGTTTTGAATAAAAAGCAACGACAAAGCTTACAATGGAAACTATCACCAACATATAGGCATTGAGATGGTCAACAACATACTCAATACCCCAAGGCGGCTCCCATCCGCCTAATCTATAACTAATCTTCCCGGTTTCTATTACAGTATCGAGTATCACAAAGGAAAGATAAACGCAGGACAGCATGGTCAGAACCGTGATGGGATAACAGAAGTTCCTCCTTATCAATCCGGCGATAATGTTTAAGAAGGATACTATTAAAGGAATTGCTATAATTAGTATTGGAGCCTGTTCTTTCATGATTCCTTCCCTGCTTTTATAATTCCGAGTATTTCGTCCTCTTCGAGGGTTTTATACTTTTTGTAAAGCATTATAAGGATTGCCAGAGCAACGCCAAAGGTGCTAACCATAACAACGATTGCTGTGAGCATAAGGACATGGGGAAGCGGATTCAGATACTGAACTGCGTTAACCGTTGACACCCCAGCGCCCATATGTTCTGAGAGCGTGATTGGGATAGTAGCCCCTCCTTTTTTAGAAGCGGTAGAGATAAAATAGAGTATTATGGCGGTCTGAAAGATATTCATACCTACAAGTTTTTTCCCAAAATTATTTTTGGCTATCATCGCATAGAAGCCTATCATCATGAGAATTATGTAAACCCAGTAATTATATTTGCCTATAATGAAATCGATGGTATCCATTATCTTGCAGCTCCTTCATGTTCGCCTGCTGAGGCAATATTGAGAAATATTGATATCATAACCGACATTACGGCAATACCAACGCCTATCTCTACGCCAAGCATCCCCATATATCTTGCCTTTACAGGGTCAACAGGGAGTATTTTATAAAGCACACTGTAATCGAGAAAGTTCCCCCCCAATATGACGCACAATAACCCGATTCCTGCATAAATCAAAACCCCTGTACAACAGAGAATGGTGTTAAGTGTCTCGCTCATATGCCTTTTCAGTTCGGCTATGTCATAAGCGGCGAGCATTAGTATATAACTAGCCCCAAGAATGCATCCTCCCTGGAAACCGCCTCCAGGGCTTCCGTGTCCATGAGCGATAACATAAAGGCCAAAGATCTGCATAGCGGGTATCAAAAGTCTGCTTACTGTTTGAACAATCAGATTTTCATACAATTTAACCATCAGGAGACCTCCTGAGTAGAAGTATGCATACGATACCGGCGGTGAAAATAACGACTGTTTCGCCAAGGGTATCATAACCTCTATAATCTGCGAGCACAGCCGTCACCATATTGGGAGTAGCTGTCTCTATAATCACTTTTTCAATATAACGCGGTGATACATGAGTGCTTGGAGGTGAGTTGGGATCGCCCCAGTCAGGCATATCAATGGTTGCATAGGCAAGCAAAAAGCCAGTTATCAAAACTGCAAAAATAGCTATGAATTTCAATCCTTTGTCCTCCTTGTAGTGTGGTATATAGCGCCGATAAAGAAGGCTGTGCTCACTCCCGCGCCCACTGCAGCCTCTGTAAAGGCAACATCCACAGCTCCCATTTCCGTCCAAAGAAGGCACATCAGAAAGCTATATGCGCCAAGGAGTATGGCAGAGCTTAACATATCTTTGACGGTAATCGAGGCTATAGCGCAAATAACTACAATAAAAAGAACCAAGATGTCCAGTTGCCATATCATTCCTTCACCTCTTTCCTCTTCACCCATGGGTCAATGCTGCACTCAAACCCAGCCTTTGTGATAGCGTGTGTGGCTGTTGGGTTAGCAACAAAGATAAAAAAACCTATAAACAAAAGTTTGATGCTCAATAATACATTGGGCAAAGATAAGCCGCCATCAAGATTATAAATAGAAAGCCCTATCAGGCTTAAAACAGCCCCCAATGTATCGCCCTTCCCAGTTGTCTGCATCCTGCAGTAATAATCAGGCATCCGAATCAGCCCAACAGTAGCAGTGAAGAAAAAGAACAAACCTCCAATAATGAAAATGATCCCAATAATTGATAAGATTGACATTTATTGGCTTACCTCCTTATCAGCGAGTTGTTTTGAACCGGGGACAATGCTTTTTCTTGAGTAGAAAAATTTCGAGGCAACGATGGTTCCAATAAAATTTAGGATTGCGTATCCCATAGAGATATCAATAAACATATCTACTCTCTGATAAATAAAGCCTATCAGCAGGAGAATGATTATAGTCTTTGTCCCAATAACGCTCACGCTGATTATTCTGTCTAAAACTGTAGGTCCGGTAATAGCCCGATAAAGACAGACCATGATCAGAAACCCTAAAATCATCCCTATAAAAATGAAGAAATTAATCATTTATCCTCCCCGAATACATGGGCAACTCTGTCTTCCATTTCGCCTGTCATAAGGTCTTCGGCAACCTTTTTGTCAAGGCAATGGACATACAATTCGTCGTCAATTATATCCGCTGTAATTGTGCCGGGGGTTAAAATTATGGAGTTTGCAAAGGTTACGATAGAGATGTCTTTTTTGAGTTTTGTTTTATACCTGATAACCTCCGGGTCTATTGGCATATCCGGCTTTAAAACGATTTTGGCAACATGGATATTAGAAAGAATAATCTGGTATAAGAGCCATGGGATATAAACAATTAGCCTGAAAGCCTCCAAAAGGTCGCCTGCCTTAAACTCCTTTCGCTTAAAGAGCAAATTAGAGGACATGAGGGTCACCAACAGACAGGAAATAACCCCCAAAGACAGATGAAAAGCATCAAAAAGTCCCGACCATATGACCCAGTTAACAAAAAGAATGATAAAAACAACTATATACTTCATAACCTTCCTCCATCCATGCCAGATTTCACATGAACAGGATTATATATAATCTGAAAGTTTTTTTCAAAGAATATCATCTTATGCCAAGCAAGGGAAGTTCAGGCCATGCCGTCAATGGCCAGTAAATACCTGCGCTAATGGTTATAACAATTAAGCAGATGATTGCCCAAGGAATAGCGACCTTGATAAAGTCAACTTGGCTGAAATAACCTGTGCTGTAAGCAATTAGGGTAGGAGGACAGCCTATGACGAGCATTATAAAGGATGTTGAGATAGGCGCCGATAGAGCAACTGCAGCCTCTGGTATTCCCAAGCTTTGAGCCATTGGAAGTGTTACCGGCAAAATCAAGGCGGTTGCTGCAGCATTGCTCATAAAGGATGACATGAAAGCGCCGATTAAACCAGCACCGAGAAAGACAACTATCCAGCTCTGACCCTCAAGCATGGGCAAAAATTGCATCGCCAGCCATTTGCCTGCCCCTGTATCGAGCATTGCAACACCAAGGGCATAGCCTGCTCCAAAAACTATCCATGTCTCCCATGGGAATTTTAATATAACAGTCTTAAAGCTAACGAATTTAAAACCAAAGACCATAGTTAGGGCTAAAACAGCTATAACGCTATAATGAATCTTTGTAAGGTCTGTTACGCTCCAAAGGGCAAAGGCTAAAGCAAAACATGCGATAACACCCTTTTCTTTTGCGGATATTGGTGGCAGTTTCTCAGCAGCTAAGGTCGCAGGAAGTTCTTTTACCCCGGGTGGAAAGATTATATATAAACTACTATCCATGTAGCAACTGCGGTTAAAATGCAAAGAGGGAAGTTTCTAATCGCGAATTCCAGAAATCCCATCTCATATCCAGTAACCCTTGCCAAAACCTCAACCATTACGGGATTTCTACCACCTCCAAGAAGAGTTCCAAAACCACCTGCTGAAGCAGCAAGGGGTATGAGTAAAATAAAGAACTTACTCAGATTATTACTCTTCTGAGGCGTGATGCCCATAGCGGCAAAAACAGGCAAAAAGCTAAAAAGAAGGATTATCGTTATCGTTGCATCATGGAATATTGATGAAAGGAGTGTACCTGAAACCGCAATAAAAAGACTTAATTTCTTGACATTTGTTCCAGCCACTTTGAGTATTCCGTGAAGCATTCTCTTGGCAACACCTGCTTCATTTAAAATAACCCCAAACATCATTATCATCAACACAAACATAACTGCAGGGCTTGCATAAGCCTCCCAAGATTTAGAAACAGGCTGGATCTTAAAAAGAATGAGCCCTCCTCCTACTATAAGACCAGTCACGCCGACTGGAAGAGCTTCAGCTACCCACAAAATTATGACTGTTGCTAAAAGTGCAAGAAATTTATGACCCTGTGGTGAAAGTCCCTCTGGTGTAGGGAGCAGGGCTATCACAATGCCTATAGCTATGGTAATAATAATGCTTATAATAATAGATTTCTTGGATTTCTCTTTTTCTTCAACTTCATGTTCATCCAACTCAGGAGCTACAACTATCTCTGGAGGCGGTTCAGGAAGTCCCTCTGGCCTTTTATCTTTATCTTTCATATCTCGCCCTCACCATTTTATTCAATAATTGTCTTTGAAATTTCATCAAAGATTTCGAAAATCTTTACCACACCAACCAGCTTTTTCCCTTCTTCTAAAACAGGGAGTATTGAGACATTGTGGTGGATCATCACAAATGCAGCCTTTGCAATAGAATCATTAGAAGATACATAGATTTTAGCTGGAATCATGATATCGCTTACTGGCTTTTCAGCGCGTTTTTTTGCTTCCTCATTGAACATCATAGCCTCATAAGTAGTCATTGCATTTTCGATATCTGCACCTTCAAATTCAGCCAGTATGCCGGGTTTGAATATTTTAGGCTCTAAGCCTTTCAAGATACATTCTGGCGTTATCGTCCCCATTAAGTTATATTTTTCGTCAAAAACGAGGATAGCTATGGGATAGATAGGCTTTTCAGTTCCAATTCGGGATTTCTTGATTATCCCAATTGCCTGTCTGATAGTAAACCAGTAAGGGATATGGGGATATTCAAAGACATCTATCATGATATCCTTGACCAATTTTTTGTGAGTCATGTAATACCTCCTTTCTTTAAAGTGATTTTCTTGTTAATTAAAAGTTATCTTTCCTCGCCCTGCTTATTTCAAATACTACCCGATCTTTTTGACTATGAAGCCATTTTTCAAAATGAATTGAAAAACCAGATTTCCCAGGCCTTTTGATTGTTCGGCTAAACATGATATTGCTCCCCCTTGATGAAAATAACTGATTGAGAAGCAGTGCAGGCGTCTTTACGGGATATTCAAAGAGCCTTGCTTCTTCAGGGTTTAAATATATAATCTCAAAGCTGTTTTTAACATTTGTGATATGCAAGGCCGCCCTTTTCTCAAAAAACTCAAACAGTGATATATTTTCAAGGTCTTCCTTGAGCAGATGGGGACATAAATGCAAGGGAATAAATGACTCTTGAATTAATATCGCAATATTTGCTAAGAACCTCAACCTCTTGACATATATAATATGCTTTTCAGAAGAGATATCCAGCTTTTCGGCTAAATCATCTATGGGCATCATAATAGTCTGGGCAAGGACTGTTGTATTTACATCCGTTGAAGGGTCAAGCATCAGTTCATCAAAACTAACCGTCATTGTAAGTTTATCAATCTCAGCTTTTTTTATGACAAATGTGCCTTTGCCCTGTTGTTTCATAAGAAAACCCTCTCGTGTAAGCTCTGATATAGCGCCTCTAACAGTTGCCCTGCTAACATCATATGCCCTGCAAAGCTCCTCTTCGGTTGGTATCCGCGAGCCTACCCTCCATTCTTCGCTTTCAATTCGCTTTTTTAATATCTCGGCTAGCTGAAGATATAATTTTAATGGGTTCTCTCTGTCAACCAATCTTCCCAAATTATTAGCCTCTATTATTATAATGAAATAATCTTATCATTAGTAATATCCTAACATTATAACTAATTCTGCCTTCTCAATAACTATATCATCAAAAAATAAGCTTGTCAAGGGATTTTCGTAGGTGTTATTATTAAAAATGTTTATTGATATTTTTAAAAAATTAAAGACTGCCTTTATCAAACCCTCCACAAGAACTTCTGAAATGCAAGAAGCCCTGAAAAAAAGGTTTCAGGTCTTTCAAAAATTACTTTCCTCGAATAATTATGTCTTAGAACTAATGGCGGACTTTAACGAAAAACTATCAGGCGAATATTTATTTGACAGGGCTTATATAAATGAGAATGTGCGCGAGATATCTGAAGGCGTGAAAGATATAATTACAAACATAAATAGATTAACTCAGAATAAATACAGAGTCCTGATAGAGAGGCATGAACATATCGCAGCCGCTCTGAATGATTTGTTGACGAAGCGCAGGGTGGGGCAGGAGGATTTCTATGTCAAGCGATTTGAAGAAATAACAAAAGAAATGGTAGAGAGTCTGGGCGGCAAAAATGCCAATCTGGGAGAGATACGAAACCTGATATCCCTCCCGACCCCAGAAGGTTTTGGCATAAGTTCCAGAGCCTTTATCAGGTTTATGGAACATAATGGCTTCTTAACCAAACTTCGGGAGTGGCTGAAAAAACTTCCAATCGAAAATTACGAAGAACTTTCTAAAGCGAGCAGGCAGATGCAGGATATGGTTACAGGAGGCGAAGTTCCTAATGATTTAAAGGAAGCTATTTTGAAAGAGCTTGAGAACCTGAAACTTAAAACAGGCGTTTCTGATTTAAGGGTATCCGTCCGAAGCAGCGCCCTGCATGAGGATACAGAATATAGTTTTGCGGGTCAATATGCGACCTTTCTTAATGTGCCAGAAGCGGATGTTATTCAGAGATATAAAGAGGTAGTTGCAAGCCTATTCACCCCGCGGGCAATTTTTTATTTCAAGACTAAAGGGATTGAAGAATACGAAATGCTGATGTCTGTTGGTGTCCTGAACATGATTGACGCAATAGCAGGAGGCGTTATATACACATCAGACCCAAACAGACCAAAAAACGATGATATTATAATCAGCGCTGTTCATGGGCTCGGCAAATGCGTTGTTGATGGGACAATATCGCCTGAAACTTATCTTGTAGCCAGAAATCCAGCCATTACAATTGTTGAAAGAAATATTCCGCTGCAAACAAGGATGCTCTTTTGCAGATTGGATGGTGAAATAGGGGAGATGCCCCTTCCGAAGGGTGTTTATGGCAAACCGAGTATCAATGATGAGCAAATTAAACTGCTCTCTGATTATGCCATTACTATAGAGAGGCATTACGGCTGCCCCCAGGATATTGAATGGGCAATAGATAAGGACGGCAGGCTATTTATACTCCAGACCCGTCCGTTGAGGGTAGTAGAAAAAGAGGCAATTTTACTATTCCCCACTAATGTAAGTGGTTATAAGGTTCTTATAGATAAAGGTGTTATTGCATGTAAAGGTATAGGTTATGGAAATGTTCATATTGTAAGGGATGATGAAGACTTAAAGAAATTTCCAGATAAGGCTGTTTTGGTTGCCAGACACACCTCTCCCAAATATGTAACTGTTATGAATAAAGCTTCTGCCATAATTACCGATTTAGGAGGTGCAACAGGTCATATGGCGTCACTTGCAAGGGAATTTCAGATTCCTACGATCCTTGATACTGAAATGGCAACAGAGGTCTTAAAAAACGGGCAGGAGATTACAGTTGATGCCTTTAATTGCAATATTTATGACGGAAGGGTTAATGAACTGATTGAATTTGCTCAGAAAAGGACAAATCCCTTCAAAGAAACCCAGATTTATAAATTACTCCAAAAGGTTACTAAATTAATAGTTCCGTGTAATTTATCGGACCCGGATGCACCTGAATTTTTACCTGAATCCTGTGAAACTTTTCATGATATTACCCGTTTCTGCCACGAGATGGCGATACGCGAACTTTTTGATATTGCTGGAATATCCGCAGATCAGTTAGGGAATGTCGAATTTGCATCAGACATACCAACCGATATCTGCCTCCTTGATCTCGGCGGGGGCTTGGCTGATCAGCGAAGAATTGCCAAGCCCGAAGACCTGCGGTCAGTCCCTTTTATAGCCTTCTTTAAGGGTCTTTCGTCTATGAGATGGCCTCAGGGACGGGAAGTTGACGCCAAAGGTTTCGTTGAGGCAATATTTCGCACTGCGACGCTATCCGAAGAGGAGCTAAAGAAAGCGGGAGAAAAGAGCTTTGCTATAATCTCAAAAGACTATATGAATTTTGCAATAAGACTTGGTTACCACCTCTCAACCATAGAAGCATTTGCAGGAGAAAATGTTAATGATAATTATATAAAATTTTTTTTCAAAGGCGGCGGCGCTATTGTTGATAGAAGATTTCGAAGGATAAGGCTTATAAAGGAAATATTAAAGGCGCTTGACTTTAACGTCAAAGTAACTGAAGATGTATTGAATGCATCCCTTCTGAAATACAGAAAAGACCAGATAGAGAAGATACTGGAAATCATTGGAAGACTCACAGTCTATACCAAACAGCTCGATATGGTTATGTTTAATGATGCCATAACAGATTTCTATATTGAAGATTTTTGCAAGGCTTATATTAAAAAATAGTTAATTCTTTTTTTCCATTTGCTCCCTTAAAAACCTGTTTTCCCTTACAATTCTTAACCATTTGAGAGCCTTCTCAATGGTAAATAAAATCTGTTCTTTTTTAAAAGGCTTTGTTATAAAATCAAAGGCGTCTTTGGACATTGCCTCTGTTGCAGATTCAATCGTTCCATATGCTGTAATAATAATAACAGGTACGTCAGAATCATAATCCCTGATGGTCTTCAGGATTTCCATCCCGCCAACGCCTGGCATTTTGAGGTCTGTTATAACAAGGTCATAACCTCCCTTTTTCACCCATTCAAGCGCTTCAAAGGGGTTGCTTGTAGTGATAACCTCGTATGGAGTTCTGCTTTTAATTATCATGCTCAAAAGGACGAGCATATCAGGCTCATCGTCAACTATTAAAATTTTTTCAGGCATTTTTTACCTCCTCCTTTATTTTAGTCGATGGTGTCGGGAAGTCCATCAATTTTTATTTCTTTATACTTACTAATAAGGTTATAATTAGGAAGACATTGATTAAAAAATCCTTCCTAACCTCCCTTAGGCAAAGGGAGGAATATACCCCTCTTTGGTAAAGAGAGGTTAGGGGAGATTTTACAAATCATAAATAATTCCATATTTTTTCTACTACTCCCCTCATATTTTCAAATATCTCTCTATCAGAAAACCTTAGAACTCGTAACCCTATACTTTCCATATACTCATTCCTGCTACTGTCTTTTTTTATTCCTTCTTCAGAATAATGCTGACCACCATCAAGCTCTATGACTAAGTTACCTTTGGGGCAGTAAAAATCAACTATGAAATTCCCTATAGGCTTTTGCCTATAAAATTGATAGCCCTTTAGTTGTCCGCCTCTTATTTTTGACCATAGTGCTTTTTCCGCATTAGTCATATTTTTTCTAAGTAATCTGGAGTATTCCTTTAAATGGTTGTCGTACTGCAACAATCTTTAAATCCCCCTTTTTCAAAGGGGGAAATATATCCACTATCCACTATCTCGCCACTGGCAGGGTTATTATAAAAGTCGTCCCTGTTGTGCTTGATTCCTCTTTTGTCTTTGTCTCAAAGGTTATCTTGCCCCCATGCTGGCTAATAATCCCATAACATACAGAGAGTCCTAAACCTGTTCCCTCGCCGACCTTTTTTGTGGTAAAAAGAGGGTCAAAGATCCTATTCCTGTGTTCTGGGGCAATGCCATACCCTGTATCACTGAATCTTATTTCTATATTGTTACTATCCAATAATTTTGTTTTAATGCTCAAAGTGCCTCCTTCTTTCATAGCATGAATTGAATTGTTAATCAGATTGAGAAAGACCTGTTGAAACTTGCTTGGGTCTCCTTTAATGGTTGGCAGATCGCTTTGCAGTTCTTTTACTATTTTGATGTTATTTAGTGTTAAGGCATTTTTTACCACGTTCAGAACGAGCTCAATATCCTTATTGAGATCGCAAACTTCTTCTTTCTGATCGGTATAACGAGCAAAACTGAGCAGTCCCTGAACCACTTTTTTGGCATTGAGGGCGTGCTTCTCAATAGTTTTTAGCATGCTATACTCATCGCTTTCAGGGGGATATCGTTCCAGCAGAAGATCCGAAAAGCCCAATATTATTGCAAGCGGGTTATTTATTTCATGTGCCACACCTGCGGCAAGCGTCCCCATTGAGGCGAGTTTTTCGGTGTGATACATCTGCTCTTCTATCTCTTTTTTCTTTGTGACAGTGATGTCTCTTGATATGCCGAGAACTGCGTATGTATTGCCTGCCTCATCGTACAGTCTTCTCATTATTGTATTAAGCCAGTATTCGTTTTCGCCGATTTTAATAAAATGGGTAAACTTAACGCTCTCTTAATTGGTAAAAACATCAATTACCATTGTTGAGATAACTTCATTAAAAGGGTTGGGAACAATATTGTCGATGCTCTGCCCGATTATCTCATTGAGAGTTTTATTAAAGAATTTGCATCCGTATTTATTCATGGAGAGATATTTGCCTGAATGGTCAACCGTGAATATAATACCATCAGCATTTTCAACAAGGGATTTATATCTCTCTTCAGACAACCTCAAATCATGCGTTTTTTTGGAAACCTCCTCCTGCAAAGCTGTTGACCAGTTAACCAGAATAAATATATAGAAAAGCCCCAATATCATAGTTCCAAATATAACCGACAACTGAATTAAAAATTGCCGGAACTGAATATCCTGAATCGCTCCCTCAACCTCTGTCGCGGGCGCTACAACTGCAACAGACCAGAGTTGATGCCTTTTATCATCGAGATATACAGGGGTATAAGCAATAAGCTTTTTCAAATGCCCGACCTCTCCCCTGTGCCATCCTGATATATACCAGTCAGTCCCTTCTTCCCCCTTCAGCATATGATTGTTCTGGATATCATCAATTTTTTCAAAAGGTATTCCTGGTCCCTTTTCTTTCCTCACTAAAAGTGAATCTCTGGCTATGAAATTGTTCTCATGGTGGTAAAGAAAATGATTTTTCTGGTCTATTACAAATGCATATCCTGTATTGCCTGAAATTATGTCTTTTGTAGTTTTTGATGTTAATAAATAGGCGTCAATAGTAAAAATCAGTATGCCTTTAATTTTGGAGTTGTCGGAAGTGTTATATCGTAATTTTTTGACCATATTGAAAAGAGGTCTGTCTGAACCATTATAATTTTTAATAAAAATTTCTGAAATATATATCTCATCATTTTGGTCTGGCACCTTGACCAATTTTGCAAAATCAGCAAAGCGGGCTTTAGCTTTAGTGAACCCTCTTTTATCAAAGCAATAGAGAAGTAAATTATTTCTGTCAATATATTTCACTTCAAGTCCGCCTTTATCCTTTATGTAGATATAAATCATTTTCATTATATCAGACAAATAGCTAATACTTTGCTCCCTCTCAATAACATCTGACATTGCTGAAAGGTAACCCTTGAGGGAATCTAAATCATTTTTTATCTGGATAGAGGCACTGCGAGCTAAAACCAACTGCTGCTGATTAAAGTTATCTGTAACAACCTCACTTATCTTTTGAGAAGAAACCCAGCCGAGAAATAGAATTATAGCTATAAATAAAACTATCCCAACGCCAACTATTCTTTGAGATCTTTTAATATTCATAGTACCTTTTTGAATTTACCAATTTAGTTTTTAGACTTCCTCATGCGCATCTAAAAAATTTCTCATAATATATGATGCCTGAATATTATCATGGGTAGCAGTGAGATTTCCTTAACCTTTATTATACATTCTACCATTCAATAATTCTTAAGTTTTAGAATCATCAAGAGTATGTCCGTGTAAGTTGTAGGAAGGGGAAGCAGCTCACAATTAGAATTGACTGCCGAACTAAAACAAAAAGAGATCCTTTTTATGAAAAAAGGATATCGTAAAATCACAGAAAAGTAAATGGAAAGATAAGGTAGATTGATGGAAGCAGGATACTGTTAAAGCTACCCTTATAACAAAGCAAATGTAGTTTCTCGGAGTAATCTTTTCTCCATAGTTTTCTTAAATCGTTAACTGATGTAGTATTTTACGAAAGCAAAATCCATTGAGGACAAAAAGTAACCCCCTCCAATTTAAGAGGGGGCAAATTTATCATTTGAATATTCACAGAGGCAAGACCTGAAAAACCACTCTGTTATCCCTTTAGAGATTTTATTTTTTTTCTCTTAGTTTTTTTAGATAATTGCTCGCTGCTATTCCGCAGACAAGGGACATCAATGCAGCTAAGGTAAGTATCAAATATTCCATCTCATATCCTCTTGAGACATTCCTCATTGACTACAACGACAGCACATGGAAGATCGCTGGCAGACTGATTTACAAGGGCGCGTGTATGACTACCTGCAAATATCCTTGAAGCCCTGCCTTTGCCGCTTGCGCCTACAATAATCATCACAACATCATTGTCTTTTCGGGCTATATCAGCCAACACCTCATCAGGGATACCCGAGAAAATCTGTGTAGTCAAGGGCATCCCTTCACTGACAAACTTGGTTTTTGCCGTAGCCAAAAATGCCTCCATTTCAGCCTTTATCTTAGCAGAAATATCGGCATAGTATTCTTTGTAAGGAGGTTCGTTAATGACACTAACCCCAATAATTTCAGCGCCTATGAATTTAGCCATTTTAGCCGCATAAGCGAGGGCGTTTATAGAGGCATCCGAACCGTCTAACCCTACGAGTATCTTTTTCATATTAACCCCTCCTATTTACCCGCTTTCAGTTTCTTTTCCAGCTTTATGCCCTGCAGCATTCTAACTATTATCAGCAGGCTTAAGCCGCATGCAGCGCCGAGCATCAGATATCCCGAGTACTCGTTCCATGCGATTTCCGATGCCCTTGCGGCCTGAATTGCTTCAGGTTGCTGGGCGAACCAACTTTTAACGGCATCCTTATTAAACAATATCCAGTCTCTCACCTGAACCTTTGGAGAAAGTTTAGCTCCTTCCGTCTGAGCCCATTCGATAAAGTTAGGATTGGACTTTACCCAACTGCTAAGCGAGCCGTAGTAAAAATCCTTATGACCGCCGGCAATGTGCTTAAAAATAACCGATACACCCGCAAGCATCATCGTTACAGCAAAATATAGCCTGATCTTAAGCCCTTTTACATACTGAGTTGCGAGGGTCCCAAACTGAGCGCCCACAGATGCGCCAAGGAGCATGATAACCGCCGCGATAAGCTCAACCCTGCCTTTAATCGCGTAACTGAACGCCCCATATGCCCCTGATATCATAACCTCAAAAAGGTCTGTGCCTACCGCCACCCTTGTCGGACAGCCTATAACATACATCAAGGCAGGCATTCTTAAAAAGCCGCCGCCTACACCAAGAAATCCAGCTACAAAACCGGTAATCGCTGCTACGATGAGTATAACCCATATAGAGATTGAAAAGCCTGACACCTTAAGATATACCATTGGCGGGATTTTTATTGCATGCATCTTGAGTGCAAGACCGGATGTGCCTGCATCAGAAACGGAATGAGCCTTTTCTTTGACCACCCCTTTTGTGAGCTTTATATATTCATACAGCATATAAGAGCTTAAGCCGAAAAGTAGAGCCATATATGTGTATCTCACGATATCATCAACCCTGCCGACCTTCTCAAGCCACATTATAAAGTTTGCTCCAAGTTCGATACCTATCGCCGTTCCAATTATCATAATGATTCCGAGCAATATGTCGACATTCCCGAATTTTCTGTGTTTCGCCGTTGCAACGATAGACTTTCCTGCTATATGAGCCATGTCCGTCCCGATTGCATAAGCCATCGGGAAACCGAAAACATTAAGAGCAGGAGTAACCATAAAGGCGCCTCCTATTCCGAAGAAGCCCCCTATGACCCCGACGGTGAAGCCCAATAGAATCAGCTTCCATGCCATTATTTCTACGCCTGCAATAGGCAGATACATTTCCATTGCAATCAACCTCCTATGCCAAATATTTTTCTAATGAAATAGTTCGTTATCCTTCCAACCGCCATCATAAGGGCAAAGGCTCCGATAAGAAAAATAGCTATATAGATGATCGAAAACATCCTGTCAATAAAAAATTCCATTTCTCCCTCCAAGCTTTTAGTGATGAATCTCTATTCTTTCGCCTTTTACGCCAAAAATCTTAAAAATAAGCTCTGTGATAAATGCTATCGCTACGCCAACTCCTGCCATAGTAACGACAGTAACTATCCCAAACCAGAAAGGACTGTTTTTGTTTAAATCTACAAGCCATGCATTCAATGCGTCCATTTTTTTCACCTCCTTTTTTTAGTAATGAATAGAAAAAAATTTCATTATGACCATCAACCATCAACTGCCTTTATCTTATCTTTTCAAATTCAGTGTGAATCTTATACTTTTTACCGCTTCCTATGAGCTTGATATAAGCTATTGTTGTCCCGTCAGATGCGATAAGGATACTATGAACACAAAGTGCGTGGCAGCCAGTCTGCATTTTAAGCTCACGAGCGATATCCTGATTTATCTCAATGACCTCGATGGACTGAATCATTTTAGAGATCTTTTTGATAGCCTTGTTCTGGATTAGTTCATACAGGGATAATTGGCAAAAGTCTGTGTCGTCATTATAAATCTCGTGCTTCAACCACAGGGGCAGGTAAAATTCTTCCAGATAAACAGGCTCATTTTCTGAGAAACCCTTGCATCTGACAAAAAAAAGCTCATTTTGCTGCCTGAAATAAGTCTTGTTCTCATCAGTCAATTTTCTAATTTCTTTTACTAATATTTTTTTGCTGACTGCTATGTCTTTTGAAAGCATATCCTCTGTGACCCTTGTTTTCATCGTTATCCCAAAATGAGAACCTGAATAAGTAACGAAAGTTCCCTTGCCCTGCTGTCTCCTAAGATAGCCTGCCCTCACGAGTTCATATATTGCCAGCCTCACTGTAGCCTTGCTTACATCAAAAATCTTGCAAAGTTCATCTTCAGAAGGTATAAGTGCCCCAGAAGCCCATTCACCTTTTTCAATTTTCCCCTTGATTATTTGATGTATCTGAATGTATAATTTTTTATCGCTGTCCCTGTCAATAGCTTCTTCCATCGAAGCTCCTTCCAATTAGTATGTTATTATAATATTATAAAAATATAATGAGCAATATATATGCCAAATAGCTTTAAGCTTGGAAATCAATTAATTGGACTATTGCATAATCCTTGCTAAAATCTAAGGAATCGCAACTAATTGATGCGTTTTAGAGAGGTTGTTAAAATAATATCTTGGAAAAAGGTTATTTTGCTGCAATATAATGTTGCTTTATTAATTTAAGTTGCTATCTTGAGATATTTGATCTTCCTTTGAAGCTGTTGGCGGTGCAACCCTAAGGTTGCTGCGGCTTTTGTTATGTTTCCCCTGGATTCCTGAAGAGCAAGCCAGATAAGCTCCTTTTCTGTTTTATCAAGGGCATCCTTGAGCTTTGAAGCCCTCTTTTGATAAGTAGTCTTGTGTAAAAAGGGGGGCAAATCGGAAAAAAAGATTTCAGGGTGTCCAGCAAATGCTATGGAGCGTTCTATGATATTTTCAAGCTCCCTCACATTGCCTGGATATGAATAATTCATCAATATCTTCATTGCATCATCTGTGATGCCCTTAATGAGCAAGTCCTTTCTTTTATTGGCATATTTTCTAATAAAATGGTCAACCAAAAGGGGAATATCGCTCTGCCTCTCCCTTAAAGGAGGCATGTGGATGTGAATAACGTTAAGCCTGTAAAAAAGGTCTTCTCTAAATGCGCCTTTTCTAAGGGCTTCTTTCAGATTTCTATTTGTAGATGCAATTATTCTCAAATCAACCTTTATATTATGGGAGCCTCCGATTCTCATTATCTCGCCGTCCTGCAGCACTCTGAGAACCTTAACCTGAAATAACTGGGATACATCCCCTATCTCATCTAATAAAACCGTGCCTCCGTGAGCTAATTCTAAAATCCCCTTTTTAGTGTAATTTGCACCTGTGAAAGCACCTTTTTCAAAACCAAAGAGTTCAGATTCAAGCAGGTTATCTGGTATAGCATTACAATTGATAGTCATAAATGGCTTTGTTTTGCGTGGGCTCCATCTGTGTATCGCTCTGGCAACTGGTTCTTTGCCCGTTCCGCTCTCGCCTGTTATCAGGACGTTGCTGTCGCTCATCGCTGCCTTCCTTGCAAGTTCAATAACATTTTTAATAGAGCTGCTTTTGCCTATAATATCTTCAACGTTTAAATCAGGGCTTGCGGAAGATGAATGATATTTCTTCATCACTCTTTTAATCTTTTCCACCGTCAATGGTTTAGGCAGAAAATCTGCGGCGCCCAATCTTATAGATTCAACAGCAAGGCTTATATCTGCTGATGCAAAGGCATAAACCGGCATTTTCTGCCTGAGCACAGAAAGAGTTTCTTTCCAATTGCCAGAGTCAAGGTCAATAAAAGCTACGTCATATTGATTAGTTGGCAATTTATCAATGACTGATAGTCCAGTTTTGCCTTCTAAAGTCTTTACAGAGATGGAGAATTCAGAAGACCTTAAATTATCGAATCGTTTCCCGGGATTATCAGATATGAGCATGATGTTTAGCATGATACTATTTTAAACAAAGACAATAATTAATGCATAGAAGAAAATAGGTTCGAGGATAAATTAAAATCATAGACATATTAGACTATAATAAGTCTATGAGATATGCTGTAATCTCCGATGTCCATTCAAATCTTGAGGCGCTGAGGGCTGTTTTAGCAGATATTAAAGCAAATAGCGTCAAGGAAATTTTATTTACTGGCGACGCTGTTGGATATGGTCCAGACCCTAATGAGTGTTTGAAGATAATTGAGACTGGATGCAGTGTCCTGATTGCAGGAAACCATGATTGGGCAGCCATCGGCTTGACTGATATAGCATTCTTCAACACAGCGGCTCAAAGCGCTATGATGTGGACAATGAAGACACTGACTAAAGAAAATCTACAGACATTGAGCAAATTTAAGATAACCGAAGTCGTTCTGGAAAAGAATCTCTTTCTTGTCCACTCGACACCCAGAGAGCCTCAAAGATGGTTTTATTTACAACCATACAGAGATGCTGTAGCTAATTTTGAGTATTTTGACGAGAAAATCTGTTTCTTAGGGCATAGCCATATCCCCTTTATTGTAGAAAGGAATCTAAAGGGAGAGGTTGCCGTTTATAATGATGAAATTAAAATTACAAAAGGAGCAAGATACATTGTTAACGTAGGGAGCGTTGGACAGCCGCGTGACGGAGATCCGAGGGCATGCTACTGCATATTTGATGAAGGTTTGATTTCTTTCAGACGTGTCGCATACGAAATATCAAAAACCCAAGAAAAAATGAGAAAATGTGGCTTGCCAATTCATCTCATAGAAAGGCTTGCCTTTGGTGTATAGAGAGGGAATTATATATTTCTGATAACTATCGCCTCGACAGGGCAGTTTTCAGCAGCAGCCTCGCAGCAGCCGGCATAATCGCAGGCTTCAGGGTCAATAATTTCTGACTTGCCATTTTCCTCATTCAGATGAAAAACAGCAGGGCAAACCTGAGCACAATTTCCACAGCCAATGCATCTTTCCTCATAAATTTCGATATCCATAGTTAAGGTATTTCCTCCGTTAATATTGCTGCAAGAAGCGGGAACATGATTTCATGATGTCCAGTGAGAGCAAAATTTTTGCCTCTGATAATAGTAGGTCTTTTCAGGACGTTTTCACGCGCCCTGTAATGCTGAATAAAATCCATATTGACGGTCGTAATCTCTTCGACTTTATGCCCAAGATTTCTTGCTATAGTAAGGGCTTTGAGAAACACCTCAGGCAGGATGACCGCAGAGCCAAGATTAATAAAGACACCTCCTTCAAGCTCTGAGACGACTGATGCAAAAAGCCTGAAGTCTCTCATACTTCCTTCTCCAGTAAGCGCTCCGTCAGCCTCAGGATGCATATGGATAATGTCTGTCCCTATTGCGACATGAACTGTCATAGGGATGCCGAGTTTATAACCCTCCCTGAATATGCTTTTATCCTTGAATCGGAAATCCGATAAATCAAGAAACTCCCCAACAGAAGCCCCAATCCCCTTGCCTTTTCTAACCCCTTCATTAATGGCATTATTGATATAAGAGCCTGTCTCCTTTGCCATCCCGAAAGTGCCTGTATTTAGTTCTTTAAGAACATCCTCTGAGGTTTGACCTAAAAAAGCGAGTTCGAAATCGTGAATGATGCAGGCGCCATTTGTTGCGACGGCTGTAATAATCCCTTTTTGCATAAGGTCAATAATCAATGGAGAAAGTCCTACTTTTATGGGATGAGCCCCCATTCCGAGAATCACAGGCTTTTTGTCGGCATGCGCTTTTGCAATGGCTGCTGCCACCTCTCGCAGGTCACTTGCGGCAAGAAAATGAGGAAGTGAAGATACAAAATCGCCGAAAGAACCGCCTTTGGAATAGACCTTGCCTAAACCGTCTATTGCAACCTTGCTTTTTCTTTGGGAGATGGAGCAGGTTTTAATTTCGTTGATATTTATCGGTTTATATTTCATATCACTGTTGCCCAAGACACCGTCATTATACCCAATCCCTCTTTAACAAAGAGGAGTTGGGGGAGATTTATGAAATTCTCTATACTTAAAATCTCCCTTCATCCCCCTTTTACAAAGGGGGAAAATATTGTCATGCTCCTTTGTGAGCTAAAGAATCATGTTGATTCCAACGAAAAGGGGAATCCATGGTTCGGCAGACTCACAATGACAGACTTATTCTGACAATCATGTCACACTGAACTCTTCGACAAGCCCAAGAGAGACTCGTCAAAAAATGGATTCCTGCTTCCGTAGGAATGGAAAGCATTTAACACTACTATTTCTTTAATTATTATACTGTCTAAGAAAAATCTATTTTGTAGAGATGTGATTTCATCATTATTTAAAATTATTTAATGATACTAAGTTTTAAAGCATTCAATCAATAATCAATACCTTAGCGCCTCTTATCTTCCTGTTTTTTAGTTCCAATAATGCCTGATTGGCTTCCTCGAGCTTGTATCTCTGGGTCTCGATCTTCAGGTTAATTTTCCCGGCAAGCTCGAGAAATTCTGAAATATCTTTTCTTGCTACATTTGCAACGGTTTTAATTTCTTTTTCGAGCCAGAGATGGGAGGGATAATCAAGTCCCAAAAGAACGTTCTTATCAGTTTCTTCCTTTCTTATGGCATTTATTACAAGCCTGCCGCCTTTTTCGAGATTCTTAAGCGCATATAAGATCGGTTTCCACACGGGGGTCGTATCTATCATGGCATAAACATTCTGAGGAGGCTTCTCGCTAATATCTCCAGCCCAGTAAGCCCCTAATTCTTCTGCAAAATTCCTCTCTTCCAAAGACCTCGCAAATACAAAGAGTTTAGATTCTGGATAAAGATGCCTTGCAATCTGAATGGCAATATGTGCAGATGCCCCAAAACCCACAAATCCAATATTAAGCCCATTTTTAATTTCGCATAATCTGATAGAGCGATAACCTATCGCACCGGCGCATAAAAGAGGCGCTGCCTGAATGTCTTCATACAAATCCGGTATATTGAAGGCAAAATCCTCTGATACAACTGTATATTCAGCATACCCCCCGTTTACATCCCTTCCAGTAGCCTTAAAATCATCACATAGGTTCTCATCCCCTCTGCGGCAGAAATCGCATTTCCCACAGGATGAATTAATCCATCCAACACCGACCCTGTCGCCAAGTCTGAATTTACTGACAGCTTTACCCTTTTGTTCCACCCTTCCCACAATTTGATGACCAGGGACCACAGGCAAATAAGACGGGGGCGTCCTGCCTTCTACCTCATCGAGTTCAGTATGGCAAACCCCGCAGGCGGATATCTTAAGGAGAACTTCATTTTCTTGGGGAATAGGTACTGGAAGGTAAGCCATTTTGAGGGGTATAGGATTATCGGCAATCATACTGATTTTTTCTAAAACCATTGCTTTCATCATAATTTGCATTAAATCTTTATCTAATACCCACCCAAAATAAATTCTTATATACTTTGCAATCCGAGGGATATGATGCGATTTCTTTAGCCAAAGCCACGGCTAACCTCAAGGAGGCTGAAGGCAAAGCGGAAGCCTCAACTGTCAATACTTTAAAACTAAGTATGAAGTCTCTCAAAGGCTTGCACATGTACTAAGACAGCCCTTTGGCAAAGAAATCGTGTCATATCCCTACTTACTTAAATATCACCTGTGACTTAAATTTGATATTAATATCCCCAAAATGCGATTGGAATCGCTGTTTCAGAATTTTTATAATCTACAAATTTCATTTGAATTTTGCTTATCCCTATTAATGTAATGTTTTTTTGCCAAAATTTCCATGAAAATTCTTTTATAAGGCGTCTCACCAGCTCTTCCAATATATTTTGTTGTCTCTTTTAAGCTTGGCATTTCTATCGTCGATTTTGGATAAGGTTTCTTCCCTTGAGTTAAATTATAAAAGTATTCTAAGCTAAAATAAAAATTTTACAATATCTTAGAGCTTATGAAAACCAAAAAAGCCGTCCTATATTGCGATGGCGCATCAAAAGGCAACCCCGGACACGCCGGGATAGGTGTTGTGCTTATAATAGATAATAACAAAATCACACTCTCAGAATATATCGGGATTGCGACCAATAATATCGCTGAATACAAGGCTCTCCTTCAAGGGCTTTGCGAAGCCAGAAGGCAGGGCATAACAAACATTGAGATATTTACTGATTCCGAACTGCTGGCGAAACAGATTAAAGGGGTTTATAAAGTCAAAAGCCCCAATCTCCAGAGCCTTCACAGAGAGATTGGGCTATTGCTAAAAAAATTCAAAAGATACATCATAAATCATATCCCCAGAGAACAAAACACCGAAGCCGATCGCCTTGCTAATTTAGGTGTAAATAAACTTTCCAACCCTTAATGCCTTTTTGATTTTTAACTTTTCAATTTTGAATTTATTCCATTCCTAATTTAAGTTCTCTTAGTTAACCCTAAGATAGCGACAGAATGGGCTGTTTCAGGATTTTTAAATCGCCGAATTTTATTTAAATTTTGCTTTCTTTAAATAATGCAATATTTTTCGCTAAAGTTCCATGAACTTTCTTTTATAAGGTGCCGTATAAAAATCCTTCACTTGCCCTTCCTATATATATTTTGTTGCTTCTTTTAAGTTTTAGATTTCTATCGCCGATTTTGGAAGTTAAGAGCAACAATTATTGTTCTGTCAAATTTTGTTCTGTCAACTTAATCCCGTATTTTTTAATCTTATATCCGATCTGCCTTGATGTTATACCTATTAAGCGCGCCGCCTTTGCCTGAACCCATCCCGTTTTTTGAAGGGCATCTAAAATCTTTGTCTTCTCGACCTTCTCCAAAGTTGATATTAACGGAACTCCTGATGAGAGGGCTTGTCTTGAATTGATAGACTGTTCCCTCATAGCAAGAGGCAGGTCGGAAGGTGTTATTATCTTATCAGATGACATGACAACCAGCCTTTCAATAGTGTTTTCAAGTTCCCTAACATTGCCAGGCCAGTGATAATTAAGGAAAATGTGGAGGGCTTTCGGCGTTTATATCTACTGCTTTAGCATTTTCTTTATTAAATTTTTCAAGAAAATGTTCCGTTAGCACAGGAATATCCTCTTTTCTTTCACGTAAAGGGGGCAGGAAAATAGGAACTACATTAAGGCGATAATAAAGATCCTCACGGAATCGCCCCTTTGATACGAGTTCTTCAAGGTCTCTGCTTGTCGCTGCAATAAGCCTGACATCAACTTTTAAGGTTTTTCCCCGCCGACCCTCTCAAATTCTTTTTCCTGTATTACCCTTAATATTTTAGGCTGAAGTGGCAGAGGTAGGTCTCCTATTTCATCAAGAAATATCGTACCCTTATCAGCGAGTTCAAATCTCCCCTTTCTCGCTGACATTGCCCCTGTAAAGGCGCCCTTTTCATGTCCAAATAATTCTGATTCAAGCAACCCTTCCGGGATAGAGGCGCAATTAAACTTGATAAAAGAATTTTTTGCCCTGGCGCCCATAAAGTGAATTGCCTTTGCTATAAGCTCCTTGCCTGTCCCGCTCTCGCCTCGCAATAGGACGTTAGCTTTAGAATGGGCAACCCTGTGAACTGCCTCAAAAACCTCCTGCATCCTGTCAGAATTGCCGATAATATTGGCAATATTATATCTGTTTTTAAGCTGATGTTTGAGCTGCTCTTTCTCCTGTATCAGCGCCTGTTTTTCACTTTTAACTTTATGATGCAGCTTGACAGATTGAGAAATAAGGGATGCAATAATCTTGAGAAGCTTCAGGTCTTCCTCAAATGAGACCCCTTTGACAAAAAGCCTGTCAACGCTTAGGACGCCCAAAATCTCGTTTTTGAATTTCACAGGGACGCAGAGAAAGGCTATATTTCCCTTGTTAATAGTTTTCCTTGACCCGGTTTTATTTAAAAAAAGAGGTTCATCCTCTATATTGGGGATAACGATAGGAGACCCGTGTTTTGCGACCTGCCCGATTATACCTTCTCCGAGTTTATACCTGCCCCGTTTTATCTCTTCATCAGTCATCCCGTGAGCAATCACTATTGTTACCTCATTGCCATCCCTAAGAGCCACTGTCCCTCTGTTCATGTCCAGATATTCAGAGAGCACCCTCATCACCCCTTTTAGATTTTGTCTGAGGTTCAAGGATGAGCCCAAGATCTTGCTTATTTCATAAAGCGCTGTGATTTCAGCTTTCCTGTGGTTTACTTTTTCCATCTGATTGATTCAAAGAATGATATTACCCCCGCTCTTTGAGAAGGCGGGGAATTGGTAAATCAGGAGGCGACCTTTACGATTAAATTCCCGAGCATATTGGTGAAGCTGCCAAGTTCGTTATCATACCACCCGTGTATAACAGCCTGACTAAAGGGAACGGTGATTTTACCGCTGGGCTTGATTTCAGCATTTAGCGTATAGGTATCGTTGCCTTCAATAATGGCAGCTGGTCCTACAAATCCTATAATATCAGTAGAGACATTTTGTTTATCTGTGTAGCAGAGATAACCATTTTTGTCTTTAGATGCAGCTTCGCGGTAAATATCGTTAATCATTTCTTTGGTTAAAGGCTTGTCACTATGGAGGGATACAACGAGCACTATCAAAGAGCCTGTATTGACAGGAATACGGATGGACTCCGCTATGAAGCCGACGTTTTTCATCTCGGGCAGCACTAGAGCAAGCGTTTTTAAAACCCCTGTGGTAGTAAGAATTATGTTATTCATTACACTTCTGTTTTTTCTCAAATCAGTAGCCCCTTCTTTTGGCAGTCTGTCAAGGATTTCTTGAGAGCTTGTAACGGCGTGAATTGTTGACATTGTAACGCCTAATATTCTATCTGCGCCAAAATGAGAAAGCAAGGGCTTGAGCATATGAGAGAGACAGGTTGTTGTGCACGAAGCTGCCGAGATGAATTTGTGTTTGGACGGCTGATAGTCAGCTTCGTTTATTCCCATAACCACTGTGACAGCATCATCGGGCCATGGAGCGCTTTTGTCTTTTACCTTATATGGCGCTGAGACAATAACCTTTTGCACGCCGTCTCTTAAATGCCCTCTCAGGGAACCGGACTTGGCATCTGCGGGGATGGAAGGGTCAAGGAATTTCCCTGTAGCATCTACAACTATACTGACACCGTGGTCGCCCCAATTTATATTAGCTGGATTTCGAGTTTCCCTGAGGATAGTTACAGGGATGTCGTCTATATTAATGATTCCCCTTTTCTCATCAATCCCTTTGATGAGTCTTTGTGATTTATGTCCATACAGGTAATTATGCAATGAGCCATATGTAGAGTCCTTTTCGATATAATCAGCAACATCCTCAAGCCTTGTTCCAACTCCCCTGCCTATGTTGACTACTATACCGGAGAAAAACTTTCTGCCAATCTGATTCCATAGGGTAAGTTTTCCTATCCTTCCGAGTCCGTTAATACCAAGAATGGTTTTTTTGCCTGAAACACTGTCCACTCCCTTTGCTTTGGGTTCCATTTTCTTTTCCTCCTATGGTTTGCCTGATATTATTATATTGTTTAAAATAAACAATTTGCTTCTCTTTCCATAGTGTCAGGACTTAAAAAACATTATATAACATTCATATGGGTATTGTATATCCTATCGCTATTTACCCAAATCCAGCGATAACCGTCATTAGCCATTACTGCTCCTGTCATTCCGAATACCCAGTATGAGGAATATTTGTCCTAAGGCATTAAGATTTCTCGCTTTGCTCGAAATGACATCTTCTTATCGCTGGACTTTGGACCTCTCGTTCATTTGACAATAACCTTAAATTTAGGTTAAGTTATAAATCATTAGCGGGGTGGAGCAGTCTGGCAGCTCGTCGGGCTCATAACCCGAAGGTCGGTGGTTCAAATCCACCCCCCGCCACCAAGATTATCAATGGTTTGCAGAGATAGCAGTTTTCAAAATAGGGTGGTTTTCTAACGGATTGCTAACGGATTTTTCCTAAACCTCTTTCTTGCTTTTTGAAATTTCCCCATTGATTTCCCCATTGTTTGAAAGGGCGATCAATGCTGTATCTAATTAAAATTTCCGGTTCAATAATCTTTTATTTTAAAAAAACTTCCCCAAAGAAGTAACGCAAAGCTATTCCATTTGGTAGAAGAAATTCTATAGCACCGGAGTCCAAAATAATATTCAAGCAGGGATATGACACGATTTCTTTGCCAAAGAACTACCTTCGTGCATGGGTAAGCCTTTGTGAGACTTTATACTTAGCTTTGAAGTATTGGCACTTGAGGCTTCTGCTTGGTCTTCAGCCTCCTTGAGGTTACCTGTGGCTTTGGCTCCAGAAATCGCATCATATCCCTCTGATTCCAAAGTATCTAAGAATTTATTTTGGATGGGTATGGTTTTATAGCTTTTTTTAGTTCCCCAAATCGTCTATAGAAAGCTGTCAACGCGAGCGGAGCGAAGGAATCCCAGTTTTTATGATGAGATTGCCGCGAACCCTTCGGGTTCTCGCGATAACTTTATTAATTAACTGGTTTATGTTTCCATCGCCGAATTTGACCGAAAAATAGCGATAGGGACAATATAGAAAATGCTGATATGACAATGGGAATGGCTTTGAGCGGCTTTCGCCATTACAAAAGACTCACCACGATGGTGAGGCGTGATAGTGGTCTCGGAGGAAGGCGCAAGGACGCCTTCCAAGAATGAACGAAAACTATTTCCATTGTCGTGAAAATCCTATCGCTGATTTTCCTTATTGAGAAAAAACTTGCCTTTTTTATTATTTTAGTGTATTTTTATTTAAGTAGATGTCTTATTAATTTTTATTAAAAGGAGGTGAAAAGGGATGAAAAAGACTGTATTACTTTTATCAGTAGTTTTACTGATATTCACCTATGGTTGCGCAACAAAGGATTATGTTAAACAGCAGATTGACCCACTCGTTGACAGAATTAGCAAACTCGAGGCTCGTGTTGCTGCCGTTGAGGCGAAAGTTAAAGATCTTGAGGCGTGCTGTGAAGCTACGAAAAAGGCTGTTAATGAAGCAAAGGCACTTGCAATGGAGGCTAAGAATTGCTGCGATTTAAGCAAATTAGAAGCTGCCATCAAGAGAGCTGAGGATGCAGCAAAGAGGGCTGAAGATGCAGCAGCTAAAGCAGCCAAAGCATTTGAATTGCAACAAAAAAAATAGGACTAATTATTTTTATCAAAATAAACAAGCCCGGGGCACTTTCCGGGCTTGTTTATTTTGATATTCAAGGCAAGATGACAATCCTATAGGGACTACCTCTTGATTCTGGTAATCTAAAAAGTCTTCAACGCCATGGCTGCAATTTCCCTAATTACAGGGTCGCTGTCGCTCTCAGCTAATTTGGTTATAGGCGAGACAGCCCTATTATCCCCGATATTAGCCAAAGCCTTAATACTACTATGCCTTACTGTAAAAATCTTATCATTAAGTAACGGTATCAGAATATCTACTGCCTCCCGCCTTCCAAGCCTTCCAAGAGATTCTATAACGGCTTCCCTTGTGAGCAGTTCGGGATCATCAATTCCAGCTATAAGGGCTTTGAAAGCTGGATCGCTGTTTTTAAAATAGCCAAGCGCTGTTGCGGCGTATGATTTTATAGAAGGGCATTCGCTATTCAAAAAGGGGTCGTTGTAAATATCAAGGATTACATGAAGGGCTGATGGATCTGCCATCTCTCCAAGAAATTGAATAGCTTTTATCTTGACTGGCCAATATTCTGCTCTCGTGCCAGCAACATGAATCAATAAATTAAGAGCTTTTCTGTCTTTCATTTTTCCCAATTTTTCGACTGCTGCAAGGCGCACATTCCAATCTTTGCTATCTAACTGAGCTTCTAAGTCTTTGATGCTCTGTCCTAATGCTGCATTAGAAGAAAGCAAAAAAATAGAAAAAATAAGGACAACAATAGTCAAACTGCCTCTTAAAAAAATCATTTTACCTCCCTCACATAATGAAAGTATGCTGAAAAAATTTCTCTTTTCCCTTTTTGAAAGGAGCACATAATATTTCAAAGAATCTTTTTATATGGTCATTTTCACTGTATCAAAACTGCATTAAATTTGATGAGTCCCCGAACACTCATCCTTGCAGTCACATATCACCTTAGAGACCGCCTCAGCCTTTGCCTTTGCAGAAGGCGATGAAATCATTGCGAGAATAGCTTCTTGAACCATCTGTTCTGTGATGATATCAGTATTAGTGCCTTGATAATTATACGCTATACATTTGACTTCTTTGCCGACTAAAGCCGAACAGTCAGAGCATTTAATTAAGACTGAATTGCTGTTATCCAGAATAGCCCCGATGTCAGTGCCGTTAATTTTAAGGGCATTTGACATATTTATTTCAGATTCAGGCAGGGGTATTTCTTTAAGGGAGATGTCTATCTTGATATTTTTTAGAGGAGTAATCATCTTTCTAACTATATTCCTTATATTTTCTATGCTGCTCTTGCATCTTGAGCAAGTAGTTCCTTCTTTGTCATAGTAAAACCACTCAAGGTTTATTGTGTTCATTTATGAGTTCTCCTTTATTTTGAATTTTATCATATACTATAAAAAATATGTTCTTAACATGTAAACAAATCCAGTTTGCCCCTAAAATAGCTATAGATGTAATAGAACATAAACCTATTGATTACAGGTAATTGTAAGCACTCGTAGGGTTCGTGGCAATCTCATCAGAAGAGGCGAGATTGCTTCCCCTTCGTCTTCAGCCTCCTTGAGGTTACCAGAGGCTTTGGCTCCAGAAATCGCATCATATCCCCCCGATTGCAAAGTATATAAGAATTTATTTTGGACTGGTATGATATTAGTTTAAAAATATTAAACAAAATTTAGATAAAACTTGTGAATTGTAAAAATCTTGAACCAGCCTTTTGTGACGCGGAATTTGGGGTTGTTACTGATTAAAAATAATAATACAGTTATTTATGGTAAAATAGACTATAATACTTGTCTTATATAATTTATAATTCTGTAAACTTGTGTTTGAGGATTAAACATAAAAATCAGGGGGTAAAAATGGGCGTGCCTGTAGTTAATTACCAAGAATGTGTTGGTTGTGGCTCGTGTGTAGAATTGTGTCCAGAGGTATTTGAGTTGCGAGATGACAAGGCGTGGGTCATAGGATACGACAAATGCAACACCTGTAATTGTCAAGAAGCTGTTAATTTATGCCCCACAGAAGCCATAACTCTTGAGTAACCTTTCATGAAGGCTTGACTCTGTAGATATTTTGCTCTCTTGTTTTTAGCCTTTCTTGATTAAAGCTCTTGTAAAATGTTTTTGTTAATTCTATAAAGCCATATATCTTTAAATCTATTAAGTCCCCGGCTTTTCTACAATCTTCTAAAGTATAGTAAACCCTTCTGAGAGGGGTCTTTATTAGCTCAATTTCTTCGGAATCATCAAGCTTGAATAAAGCCTTCTCATGAGAAGGAGCTGGGAAGGCATTTTTTGCTATAAACACATCCATCATCTCTGCCGACATCCCTGAAGAAAGAGGTCCCCTTGCGATCAGGATGAATTCATTTGAACTGTAACCAGTCTCTTCAAGCAGTTCCCTTCTTGCTGCTTCAACGGAAATCTCGCCTTTGTCATTAAGTCCGGCGGGTATTTCGATAACAAAATTGTTGACTACAGGTCTGAACTGTCTGACGAGCAAAATCTCCTCTTCTGTCGTAACAGGTATGATGGCAACAACACCGTTGCAATTAACCCTCTCGACTGCCTCCCAATCTCTTAAATTACCTGATTGATCCTTATACTTAAGAATTATTGTCCTTAGAAAACTGCCCTGCCAGCATATCTTTTTCTCTGTAATTCGCATAAGGCTACCACATAATGATTTATCCAAAGGGCGACCGCATCTGGCGTCCGCCCATCAGGTGAAAATGCAGATGATAAACTATTTGTCCGCCTTCGGGGTTGCAATTGGTCAATAATCTGAACCCTCTGTCAGCAATGCCTTTTTCGCGAGCTATCTTTTGGGCAACCTTAAATAAATGGGCAATAATCTGATAGTCTTCATCGGTCATTTCAAGAAGTGTAGGAATGTGTTTTTTTGGGATTATAAGTGTATGAACAGGAGCCTGCGGGTTGATATCTTCAAAGGCAATTATTACATCATCTTCATAAGTAATCTTTGAAGGTATTTTCTTTTCAATAATCTTGCAAAAAATACAATCTGCCATCATAAGCCTCCTTTTGTAACTTTGTTTAGTTCAAACCTTCTATGAAAACATGTCCTTTCTCCAGTGTGACATGCTGCATTTCCGAGTTGAATAACCTTTACGAGAAGCGTATCAGCATCGCAGTCATAAAATATCTCTTTTACCTCTTGAAGATTTCCAGAAGTTTCTCCTTTTTTCCAGAATTTCTGCCTCGATCTTGACCAGAAGTGCGTGAATCCTGATTCTATCGTCATCCTTAACGATTCCTCATTCATATAAGCCATCATGAGAACATCGCCGTTTTGAATGTCCTGTATTATTGCGGGAATTAGCCCCTTATCATCATATTTAAGTTTTGTGAGAGCATCTTTCATAAGCTTAATTTTTCAAACATCAATATTATTTATTCACTTATTAAAAAAATTCAAGTCCTATTAAATTAACTTAATAATAGTAACCCCTTCGCCGCCTTCTTTATGCGGGGAGCTGCTAAAACTTTTGATAAGTGGGTGTCCTTTCAGGTGTTCATGGACAGCTTTTTTGAGTATCATTTTGCCGATTCCATGTATTACCTTTATCTCCTGCAAACCAGAGAGAGATGCCTGATTCAAAAAGGGTTCAAGTGTTGAGAGCGCCTCATCAACCCTCATACCCACAATATTCAGTGTTGTATTTAAATCTGTGTCAGGTGATGGAGTTATAATTTCGAGGCTTTTTCTACCGACCTTGCCCTTGCTGTATCCGATATCAGAGATAGGAAGCAAGATTTTTCTGTTTCCCAAACTTATCATAAGCTGACCGAGCGCTGCGTTCTTTTCAATTACTCTAGCATCAACGCCAAGAGGTCTGACAAATACGGTATCGCCCACTTTAATCTCATCAATGTCAGGTGACGGCAGCTTATCTTTATCCATCTCGCTTATTTTTTGGGCGAGTTCCTGCTGTTTTATATCGAGCTGTTTGAGGGCTTCTTTTTTACGCTCCTTTTCCTGCTCTATAATGTCCCGTATTTCTCTCCGGGTTTTAGAAATAATAAGGGATGCATCTCTATATGCATTAGAAAGTATTTCCTTTGATGTATCTTCGATGTCAGAAAGTCTTTTTGATAGAAGCCTGTTTTTTTCTTCAAGTTCCGCCTGCTGTCTGCCAATTTCAATCATTGAGAATTCATAATGCTGCCTTTTTACATTAAGCTCCGCTATTAAGTTGTCAATCTCTAACTTCAGATTACCAAGCATTCTTTTGGCATTTTCAATGATATTGTCAGGGAGTCCATACTTTCGTGCAGTCTCGAAGGCATGAGAAACCCCTGGTTCACCAATTCTGAGTCTGTAAAGGGGAGTAAAAGTCTTTTGGTCAAATTCCATAGAGGCGTTAATCATACCTTCGTTTTTATATACAAATCCCTTTATAGCCGAAAGATGTGTAGTGGCAAATACGAGGGAACCCTTTAACTTCAATTCATTCAGGATTGAACATGCAAGGGCAGCGCCCTCATCAGGGTCGGTGCCTTTGCCTATCTCGTCAATCAGAACAAGGGTTTGGGGGTTGGCAGCCCTGATTATTCCGGATATTTTAGTGATATGCGCTGAAAATGTTGACAGATTGCTCTCGATAGACTGTTCATCGCCAATATCCACAAGGATGTTATTAAGAACCGGGAAGCTCGATGATGAATCGGCAGGCACAGGCATCCCCGATAATGCCATAAGCTGGAGAAGCCCGATGGTCTTGATGGCTATTGTCTTGCCTCCTGCATTAGCGCCCGTAATTACCATAACGGATTTTTCATTTCCCAGCTTTACATCAAGGGGAATAACCTGCATCACATCTGGGGAACTCGAAAAACTAAACTCCAAAAGGGGATGCCTCGCCTTTACTATATTGATAAACTTGGATGAATTCAGTCCGGGCATCTCCATTTTTAGCCTCTGAGCTGCTATGGATATGCAATTTAGAACATCAAAATAGACTGTTACTCTGAATTCATTTTTTATAAAGTCAACAAACTCTCTTATCATAGAAGTAATGTTTCGTAATATCCTTATCACTTCTGCTTTCTCATCAGCAATAACATTTTCGAGTTCATTTGAGAGGGATATTATGGCTATAGGCTCAACAAAGGCGGTCTGCCCTGAATTGGAGACATCATGCACAACGCCTGCTATTTGCCCTTTGGAGTCCATCCTTACGGGTATGACCCACCTGCCCGACCGTTGAGTTATGAATTCATCCTGAAGAAATTTTGAAGTGTCAGAGTCCCTGAGTATTTCCTCAAGTTTTTTCCTTATCCTCCCTGTGATTTTCCTCATTCTTGCCCTGATTTCAAAGAGCTGTGCAGATGCGTTATCGAGAATATTGCCTTCGCTGTCTATAGATTTTTTGAGACTTCTAAGGATAGATGGAAAGCCTGTCAGAGGCGCAATTAATTCTTTTAAAAAGGGAGAGTTTTCCCTTTTATTAATCTCCCTACGGAGGTCAGAGATTATCTCAAAAAGATTCATAAAGCCTACCAGTTCTTTGCCATCCAGAATAGAACCTTCGGGCATAACCTTCGCAAACAAATCCGATAAATCGTGTAGATCAAAGACATTTATCTGGGCGCCATCGTGATGCATCAACAATATTTCTTTAATGAGGTTTTGTCTTAGAATGATATCTTCGATCTTTTCAAAGGGTCTTATGTCAGCTATCTCTTTCTTGGTGGCGGGGCTTTTAGCAATATCCGATATAATCCTTAATAGTTTATTAAATTCAAGGAGCTCTAAATCGTTTTGAGAAATCATTTTATTATTCAATCCTTGCGTTATATTTTTTGATATCTAATTTCATATCATCAAGCTGAAATTTATTATAACCCGAATATAAAAGTGGAAATACGGTATTATTTGTAAGTAAAGGGTCTAAGCCTTCATCAATTACTCCTCTACTGACAAGATCAGCCCAACTTCGGGTGCCTTTTATGGGGGAATATTCAGTTAGATTTATATTGACTTTCAATGATTTAAGAAACTCGATGCCTTTCATTACCTCCTCAAGGCTTTGTCCTGGCAAACCATACATGAGATATACCCCTAACTCTTTTTTGGTAAACCCCTGTTTCTTAAGGAGCAAAACCGCTCTTTTTATATCTTCAATGCTTACTTTGTCGCCAGTGCCCTTGAGCCTTGCATCATCGATAGTCTCAAGGCTCAATCTTATCGTCTTAAAGTTTGTCTCTTTCATAAGTCTAGCAAGCTCTGCATCAACAAATCTTGCATGAAGCCCGTTTGGTGTGTGAAATCTCACACCTAATTTTCTTTTTAGTATTTCCTTAAGCAGTGGTTTTATGTGTGAAGACGAATCGTATAGAAGGGCGTCGTCATAAAACGCAAAGTCTCTAACGCCCCTTTGAGCTAATTCGAAAATCTCTCTTAAGATATCATCAATCTCGAACCTTCTGTACCCTTGGGAGAGGAGTGAAGAGGCGCAATATGAACAATTGAAAGGGCATCCATATGCTGTCAGAAGTGGAGCATATGGATATGATGCATAAAAGTTGAGCTTGTAGTAGGGCTTTGCACTTTCTGAAGCCAGAAAATAATGGATGGAGAAGTTGAGATCTCGGAGTATTCGCTCATCAATACACCCCTGATAAACGATGTCAGCTCCAGAGTTTTTAACCGCGTGTTCATAATATAAAGTTGAGTAAATTCCTCCGAGTATTACAGGGATTCCACCAAGAACATCCCTGATTAATTCTATTACCTTTTGAACACCGGGATACCAGTAGCTCATAATGGAGGTTACAAGAACCGCATCTGGGGCCGGAACAGCCTTTAATTTAGCCCTGAAATCGTCGTAACTGATGCCGTATTTTTTGTATTTAAAGGGAATTTGTTTAAGTATATCAGGTTTTTCAACTACTTCTGTTGTAAACTTGCCCGTTCCCCATCTCTTTAGCTTAAAGGAGTCTGTTGCATCAATCATTCGTAATTCAAGGCCAAATCGGCTCAAAAACTCTGCAACCCTCAGCAACCCCAGAGGTCTTATCCAGAAGTTGTATGCAGCAAAATCAAAAATCCAAGGATTTATAAGAAGCAATCTTTTTAGCATTCACCTTCGCTCTCTAATTATTAAGCAAAATTTAAAGCAGGCAAGGATGGTGATTGTTCGTTGTTGTTCCCTGTCTGAAAAAAATATTTTATGAAGAAGTTTTGTGCCAGATGAAAAAACTTTTTATGAGAAGTTGTTTTATTTAAGGGCATCCCAGAAGGCTTCTTTTGAAGGGTATATTTTCCGAAGTTCCCCTAATGCCTGCTCAAATTGCTCAGGACTCCAAGGGGGCATATCTTTAATCTTGCTTATGGCAGCCCTGAAAAAACCTTTGAAGCTGTTATGCATAAGTATAGACTTTTCGATGGCGCCTGAGTCGCCGTAGAGGTGAAAGGCTATATCATCCTGAGCCGAGATTAACCGAAATATCTTTTCTCCGTAATCTCCTTCCAAATAGTAGTTGCAGAAAATTTCATAAAGGCGGGGCTGAATGTTTCCTAATTGAAACATAATTAGTAAAAGTGCTATATCGTTTCTCTTGAAAAGCCGAGCCCTAAGGGGAAGGGAAATTTTAGCCGTGGTTATCTGTTCTATGAACTCAGATTCTTCTCTTACAAGGAAATCAACCTTTAATTCAGGTCTGTGAGTCATTCCGAATATTACTGTGCCAACAGGGGATGAAGAAATTTCATTCTGAGTATTTTGCATAGCGGTTGCAGCTAAACTCGATAGTCAATGCTTTACTGTTAGGATATTAATCAAGAGGTTTTTTTATCTGCCTTTTTATTTATATAGAGCTGCTGGCCAATGCCGAGAATATAATTAACCAACCAATAAAGCACCAATCCTGAAGGGAAAGTCAAGAACAGAAATGTAAAGACAACGGGCAAAAGCATCATCAGTTTCTGCTGCTTTGGGTCCATTGTTGACGGGGTCATTTTTTGCTGGATCACCATCGTGACGCCCATAATAATTGGCAGTATATAGTAAGGGTCTTTTTCAGAAAGATCAGTTATCCATAACATAAAAGGTGCACCCCTTAATTCAATCGAAAGGGACAGTATTTTGTACAGGGCAAAGAAAACAGGAATCTGGAGCAATATGGGAAGGCATCCCCCAAAAGGATTGACCTTATGCTTCTTGTATATTGCCATAAGTTCCTGGTTCATTTTCTTTGGGTCTTTTTTATACTTTTCCCTTATTTCGTTGATCTTGGGCTGTATATCCTGAATCTTTTTCATGGATGACATACCCTTGCTTATAATGGGGATAAAGGGTATTCTTGTAATTATAGTCAGCAATATGATGGCAACTCCATAGTTATGAAATACTCCGTAAAATAAATTCATAACCCATAAAAGCGGTATCGCAAGGATGGAGAAAATTCCAAAATCAACTATATGCTCAAGTCCTGCCTGATATTTTTTTAATGTTTCATATTCCTTAGGACCCGCATAAATCAGGTAATTATTTGCGCCTGCCGGCATTTTAAGGGCTACAAGGGCATAACCATTGCTGTTCCATACCTTCGAGTCCTCTATCGGCGTTTTGGGCACAATAGATGCGAAGAAATATTTGTCTTCCTGGGCTATCCATTTTAAACCTTGCTTATAGTTTTTTGAGCCATCCTTATTTAGCCCCTCAGCGGTAAACTCGAGTCTGTCAGTGTCTTTAAGAATAACAGGGCCAAAATGGGCAGAATCGTTTCTTTCGTAAATCCCGAAATCCCTGCCTAATGTTATCCAGTAAGAATTCAAACCCTTTACTTCATCCTTTAAGTTAATGCTGTAATCATCATGAGTGAATGTATAGGTTCTTGTTATTGTTAGCTCGGGCGATGAAAACTCAAAAACCAGAGAAGCACTTGGTAAAGAGTTGTCAAGCTTTATGTCGGAGCCTTTTGTCTTGAAGATTAGATTGGATAGCTGAAAACTCTCATCCATGCCGAGACCAAGAGGGGGGATAATATTATCGCCTTTAAAACTGATTTGCTTTCCGCCTTTATCTGTATATTTCTTTAAAGTTATATTTTTAATAACAGCCCCTTTAGCAGAAAAAATTGTCTGATACAAATTATTCTCAACTACAATCTCCTTATCCAGGTCTTTTGTATCTTTGCTGTCCTTAAGATAGGCAGGGATATTAACTGTTTGGAGAGAAGTTGTTTTTGGAGCCTCCTGAGGTTTCTCTTTTTGTGAAGGGGTAGTTTGCGTAATATCTTGAGGTTTTTCCTTTTGGGTTGATGTATCCTTTTGCTGCTGAGATTGAGAAGGTGGAAACAATTGTTGGTAACCGATAAGTACCAAAATAGATAAGACTATCGCAATTATTACATTTCTATCCATACTAAAATGTCCTTTTTACGGTTATTTCTTGACAGGGTCATATCCTCCCGGATTGAATGGATGGCATTTCAGGATTCGCTTTGCCGATAAAAAAATGCCTTTGACGACACCAAACTCCCTTATAGCATCAATGGCATATTCCGAGCAAGTAGGTATAAACCTACAATTTGGCAAAAGAAAGGGCGATATAAAATAACGGTAAAGCTTGATCAAACTAATAAATAATTCTTTCAATTGTTGATAAAACCTCTATACAGTGAGGCGCCTTCTTCCTTTAGCCCGTCTGTTTTTTAAAACCTTTCTTCCACCGCTTGAATTGTTGCGGGTAAGAAAGCCGTGTGTTCTTTTCCGCTTTATTTTATGTGGACGATATGTAGTATAAGTTCCCACTTCCCATTGCCTCCGAAATTAAATATTGAATATAAAGTATATGATTTTATCAGGAATAAAGTCAATTTCGGGGATAGTCCGTTAAAATCAGTGATAGAACTAAAAAGTTTTACAAGCTCAAACAAGTTTTAGATAGGAAGGGCTGTTATAAGATTTTTATACGACGCTTTATAAAAGAAATTTCAAGGAATTTTGGCAAAAGACATTGCATCAAACGAATAAAGCAAAATTTAAATAAAATTCGTCGATCATAAAAATCCTGAAAGAGCCCTTTCTATCGCTATTTTTGGGTTGAGGAGTCGCCCAAAAAATAAATTAAAAGGTTCTCATTGCGAGAGAGAACCAAAAGTTTGGAGTTCCAAGTTTAAGGTTGCAAGTTCTTCATCTTTAAACTGCTAAACTTTAACCCTTAAACTATTTATTGATGAGATTGCTTCGCTCCGCTTGCAATGCCAAATTTTTACCGTCTAAATTTGGGCTTTAGCAGGCTATTGACAAGAATCATTTTTAATAGTATAAATAAAAATAATAACTTAGCAAGGAGGGTCATATGGGGTATTATGTAATCTTAACCAATTTAACAGATGAAGGCAAAAAAACAATCAAGGATAATCCTGAAAGATTGTTTGAGGTTAACAAGGAACTGGAAGCAATGGGCGTCAAAGTAAAACAGCAATTTGCTGTATTGGGACCCTATGATTTTGTAAACATTATTGAAGCCCCAGACAACGAAACGGTCATGAAAATGTCCGTTGCACTTGGCGCAAGAGGCTCTTTGCATTTGCTGTCATTGCCTGCTATACCGGTAGAACAGGTTGTAAAGGCATTAAAATAACAGTTTATACTTTCACTTTCGGATAATTTTCATTTCTTGAAGCCTCTCCAGAAAAACGGAGAGGCTTTTATTTTTAAGTCATCTCATACCTTAGTCCAGAGAGAATCTCTACTTACTGTTTAGCCATTCATTGAGTTATGCTTATTGTGACGGGAATAAACACTCGCCTTAAAAAAATTTAATTGGAAGGGTTAAGTTTGTGGCGGAGGAATTCAATTATGGCAGGCATCAGAGAAATCACTATAATTGCAATAATAACAAGGGTGAAATTGGCTTTTACAAAGGGGATGTTGCCAAAATAATACCCGCCTGCCAGAAAGGTAGTAACCCAGGCAATACACCCTGCAAGGTTAAAAAATGTAAACCGTTTATAGTTCATCCGCCCGATCCCCGCCACAAAAGGTGCAAAAGTGCGGAATATTGGCAGAAATCTTGCAAAGACAACCGTCTTGCCACCGTGTCTTTCATAAAAAAGTCGCGTGCGGATAAGATGTTTTTTGTTGAAAAAGCGGACATTATCCTTAAAAAAAATCTTCGGTCCTACGGCGTAACCTATTTGATAATTGACGATGTTCCCTAAAATTGCGGCTACACTGATAACTGCATAAGTCACACCAAAATCTAATAATCCCGCCGCTGTTACAGCACCGAGAGCAAAGAGAAGAGAATCGCCGGGTAGAAAAGGGGTGACGACAAGACCTGTCTCACAAAAAATAATGATGAAGACTATAAGATATATCCAGAAACCATACTGTCTAATCAATAAATCGAGGTGCTTGTCAATGTTGAGAATGAAATCTATAAGAAACTCAATCAATGGAACTATCCCTTAGAAAATAGTCCATTAGCTTGAAGCCGTCTTCTATCACAACAATATCTTCTTTCTTTGTAATGCCTTCATCATATGATAAGCCTTTATTTTCTTTGTTAATCCTGCTGTCATATATGACAAAAGGCACAGGTTCATCAGTATGCGTTCTCACTCTGCATGGAGTAGCATGGTCGGGCATCAGGAGTATGCGGTATTCCTTATGCTCGCTTTCCATGCCTTTGATTATTGTCCCCACAACCAATGAGTCAAAGTCTTCAATTGCCCTGATTTTATCTTTGTAACTCCCTGAATGCCCTGCCTCATCAGGCGCCTCTACATGGATGTATGCCAGATCAACTTCCCGCAGGGCTTTCAGAGAATATTCAGCCTTGCCGAGATAATTGGTGTCGAGCCATCCTGTAATACCGGGAACATCCAATATCCTGAAGCCTGCATAAATGCCAAGCCCTTTAGCGAGGTCAACGGCTGATACAAGAGAACCTGTCAAACCGTATTTTTCTTTAAATGTCGGGACAGAGGGTCTTCTGCCCTGCCCCCAGAACCAGACGCTCGTAGCAGCTTTTTTGCCCTCGGCAATGCGTCTTTTATTCAAGGGATGTGCTTCCAATATCTTAACGGAACGTTTCATAAGGTCGTTAAGTAATTCCGAGCCATTTCCTCTGGGTAAATAGGCTGAAATCTCTTTCCCAAGAATGTCATGAGGGGGTGTGCACTCAATATCAGCCTTGCCATTTCTCCAGACCATAAGGTGTCTGTAGCTGACGCCGGGGTAGAAACTTATCTCATCATTTTGAAGTTCTGCCTTCACGGCTCCGATTAACTCTCTTGCATCTTCTGTTGAGATATGTCCGCTGCTGTAGTCGTCCATTATAATAGTATCATTGAATTTAAGTGTAACAAGGTTACACCTGTAAGCTATATCATTATCCGAAAGGTTAACCCCTATGCTGGCGGCTTCAAGAGGCGCCCTTCCAGTATAGTATTTCTTTGGGTCATAACCAAGAATGGTGAGATTAGCAACGTCAGAACCTGGATGTAAGCCGCGGGGGATTGTCCTTACGCTGCCGATAATGCCTTTTGCAGCAAGTTTGTCCATATTCGGAGTATTTGCCTTTTGAAGTGGTGTAAGCCCTCCGAGTTCAGCGTCAGGCCTATCCGCCATCCCATCACCAATTAGAATTACATATTTCATAATATACTCTCTATCTTTTTCTTTACCTCTTCAAAGTCGCTCTTGACCCTTGTCGCCTTTTCAATAACACTGAAAACGGTGTCGGGGTCTTTGAGGCCATGCCCTGTAAGGGTGCAAACTATCACCCTCCCCTTCTTAAAAAACCCGCGCTTATATAATTTAACCACCCCAGCTATACTCGCAGCTGAAGCTGGCTCGCAGAATATTCCCTCTGAAGAGGCTATCAATTTATAGGCATCCAGGATCTCCGCATCTGTAACCGCATCAATGATACCCCCTGATTCATCCCTTGCATCTATAGCGGATTTCCAGCTTGCAGGATTTCCGATTCTTATAGCGGTAGCTATGGTCTCAGGCTTTTCAACAGGTCTCCCCAACACTATCGGTGCTGCCTCTGAAGCCTGAAAACCAAGCATGCAGGGAAGCGTGTCAGTTATGCCCGCAGCAAAATATTCCTTATACCCCTTCCAATATGCGGTTATGTTGCCGGCGTTGCCTACTGGAAGGGCGTGATATTCGGGCGCACGCCCGAGTTGGTCGCAAACCTCAAAGGCTGCCGATTTCTGACCTTCGATTCTGAATGGATTAATCGAATTCACAAGAGTTATAGGGTAAATTTTAACCATTTCTTTGACTATATTAAGAGCTTCGTCAAAGTTTCCACTTATCTGGAGCACATGCGAGCCATGAACGAGCGCCTGAGCAAGCTTTCCCAGGGCTATCTTGCCTTCCGGGATTAGAACGATGCATTCAATCCCTGCCCTTGCTGCAAAGGCTGCTGCAGATGCGGAAGTATTGCCTGTTGAAGCGCAGATTACTGCTTTGGCATTCGATTCCACAGCCTTTGAGATTGCAAGGGTCATGCCCCTGTCTTTAAAAGAACCTGTAGGATTAGCGCCATCAAACTTCAAGTATATCTCCAAATCCATTGAAAGCTTTTTTTGAAGGTTCACTGCTTTAATAAGGGGAGTATTACCCTCCAGAAGTGTGATTATAGGGGTCTTTTCAGTAACAGGTAAAAATCTTTTGTATTGACTGATGATGCCTCTCCAATTCATTCTGGATTCATTACTATTATCTGGGTCCATGCCTTCTCCTGAGATAAAAAATATTGAACTGTATCAGTAATTCCCTATTCAACAATATCACCTTCTATTAATTCAACATCAACTCCTCGGCTTTTTAGATATTGAATGCCTTTTTCGAGATTTTCGTCATTTCCCTCAAGCTCCAATACCATCTCCCCAACTGACTCCGTGACTCTCGCCCTTCTTATATTTGGCATGACATCACAGGTTTTTGCCATAGTGAATATAACTGGCTCTTTGATCAAATGTTGGGGAAAGGTTAGTTTTACCCGCTTTTTCATATTTCCTCCTAATTTAAGGCTCATCAAAAAATACCAGAAGGTGTATTATCCCTCAGATATTCCCCCCTGCAATAGCAGGAATAATTGAAACCTCATCACCATCTTTTAACAGGGTTTGTTCTGCGCTGAGAAATCTTATATCTTCCTCGTTGACATAGATATTTACAAATCTCCTTACCTTCCCGCCTTCGGATACCCTTTCGAGGATGCCGGGATAATGCATATCAAGATCTTTGAGAAGTTCCAAAACAGTCCCTCCGCTTCCCTCAACCTCTTCCTTCCCATTTGTAAGCCCTTGAAGCGGTGTGGGTATTCTAACTTTTACCCCCATTCATTAACCTCCATAATATTTATGGTTTAAAAATTACCTTGCAACAACCTTGCTCAAGACTTCTTCAAAAGACGAAAGAGTTGGTTTAATATAGTGCACTTCTTTCGTGTATCCTGATAAAGCCTCCTGAGTCTTTAGCCCATTTCCTGTAACGCATATAACGGTTAGGTCGTCTTTTCTGATCTTGCCATGATTGATGAGTTTTCTCGTCGCTGCGACTGTCACACCTCCCGCAGTCTCCGCAAAGATTCCCTCTGTTTTTGCAAGAAGTTTCATGCCCTCAATAATTTCGCCGTCTGTAACATCCTCTCCGAAGCCGCCGCTCTCATTGATAACTTGGACGGCGTAATAGCCGTCTGCAGGATTGCCGATAGCGAGAGATTTTGCAATCGTATAAGGTTTCACAGGCTTAATAATATCAGTGCCGGCTTTTACGGCGGTTGAAATAGGCCCGCAGCCTGTGGCTTGAGCAGTAAACATTTTTGTTTCGAGTTTATCAATAAATCCGAGTTCTTTCAATTCCTTAAAAGATTTCCAAATCTTTGTCAGAAGCGAGCCGCTTGCGCTGGGAACAACAACATTGTCAGGTGTTTTCCACCCAAGTTGTTCGGCAATCTCAAATCCCAAGGTCTTTGACCCCTCTGCATAAAAGGGACGTATATTGATATTCACAAACGCCCATCGGTATTTATTGGCTATCTCAGTGCAGAGCCTGTTTACATCGTCATAGTTGCCGTCAACAGCAACGAGATTCGGCTCATAAACCAAAGAAGCGAGTATTTTGCTCGGTTCCAACGTTGACGGAATAAAAACAAATCGCCTGAAACCTGCTTTGGCGCCATGTGCAGAGACTGAATGGGCAAGATTTCCAGTAGAAGCACAGGCTACTGTATCAAAACCAAATTCCCTTGCCTTTGTCAAAGCGACGGCAACAACTCTGTCCTTGAATGAGAGAGTCGGATGGACGACAGTGTCGTCTTTTACATATAAATCCCGCACTCCTAATGCTCTCGCAAGATTGTCAGCCCTGACAAGAGGGGTAAAACCCGATGTCAGACCAACCTGCGGTTCTCCGTCAATTGGAAGAAGCTCTCTATATCTCCAAAGATTCTTGCCTCTGTTTTCAATAGTTTTTTTGGTTAAGGCTTTTTTTATGCCTTTGTAATCATAGACTACCTCAAGAGGCCCGAAGCAAAATTCGCAAACATATACAGGCTCAACAGGATATTCCCTTCCGCATTCCCTGCACTTAAGACCATTTACATATCCCATCGGAACCTCCTTTAATGCAAACAGAATTTTTATAACTTAAAGATTCTCGAGACCTTTAGGTGGAGACCGCTCTTTATAAAAAATAGTAAGATATTCAGTCTTCAGTCGGAAATTATAAGTGCTTCCTTCACGAAGAGGGATACCCACACAATTCCCTGAAGAATTTTATTTTAATCTAAATCACCAATAAAATTAAAGGGAACGGTTCGCCTACAAAAATAGTAGATAATAGACATAGACGGGTATCGCTGGATTTGGGAATAAACATTCAAGGTGAAATTGTAATTTGGCAAATACGGTTGTTATACTTAAACGGTTACAATTTAAATCTAACTTATAAACTGGTGGAATTTCTGTGGGTAATAATGAAAATATCCCCTTGAACGAGATTGCAAAGAAAATAAAACTGCTTATCCTTGATGTTGACGGGGTTCTTACGGATGGCAGCATAATCCTTGATGACGGAGGCAATGAATTAAAGGCTTTTTATGTTCGGGACGGCCACGGCATCAAGATGCTTTCCAGCATAGGAGTTAAGGTTGCCATTATTACAGGCAGATATTCCAGAGTGGTTGAAAGAAGGGCTCATGAACTCGGCATAACTGAAATATATCAGAGATGCCACATTAAATCTGTAGCTTATGAAGATTTAAAAGAGAAGCTGAACGTCTCCGATAGCGAGATTGCTTACATTGGCGATGACATAGTTGATATCTCGATCATGAAAAGAGTAGGACTCCCGGTTGCAGTTGCTGATGCTGCCGAAGAGACCAAGGCTAAGGCTGTGATAGTAACAAACAAGCCCGGGGGCAGAGGCGCAGTCAGAGAGATTTGCGATTTAATCATTATGGCACAGGGCAAATGGGATGATTTGATGGATGAATACAGTAAATTTTAATTTACCGACAACCCTCACTTTAATACGCATAATACTTATTCCCTTTTTTGTAATTATAACTCCTCAAAATCCCTTGTTGGGTGCAGGTATCTTCATTTTCGCCTCTTTTACTGATTTCTTTGATGGATACCTCGCAAGAAGGTCTGGGCAGATAACAAAACTCGGTATTATTTTAGACCCCATTGCTGACAAGTTTCTCGTTATATCCGCCCTGATAGTGCTGGTTGATATGGTGAAAATTTCTGCATGGATAGCCATTTTAATAGTAGTAAGGGAATTTCTCGTGACGGGGTTGAGGGGTTTTGCCCTTTCCAAAAAAATTGTCATGCCAGCTGAGGCAGGCGGGAAGGTTAAGACTGTTACTCAGATGATTTCAATAGTTTTGCTTCTGCTGCCGGGCGGCATAGGAATTATTGATTTTTATGATATCGGGCTTGTATTAATATATATTGCTGTGGCTTTAACCTTGCTATCCGGATTTCAATATACAATCTTATTCTTAAGGCATACCCAGAATGATACAACCTAAATTTTAAATTTATGGAAACGTTGATAACTTTAATATTTTTTTCTTTTTTGCTTGGTTCAGTTCCAACTGGTGCATTAATTGCCCGGGCAAAAGGCGTTGATTTAAGAAAGGTCGGAAGCGGCAACATAGGCGCAACAAATGTATTGAGGACTTTAGGCAAAGAAGCTGCCTTAATAACCCTTCTTGGAGATATTGCTAAGGGTGTTATTCCAGTTTTAATTGCGAGGCTTTTGTTTTCAGATGCTGATATTCTGTTAACCCGTTTTGCAGGGTTAGACCACCTCATAACCAAACCTCTTATTTTAATAGAAGGAATAGTTGGGTTGTCTGCAATATTGGGACATAATTTCTCGGTATTTCTAAAATTCAAAGGCGGCAAAGGAGTTGCGACAAGCCTTGGAGTTATATTAGCGTTGTCTCCTCATGTAGCTTTAATTACTGTAACAATATGGATGTTTACATTAGCCCGAAGCGGGTATTCATCTCTTAGCGCTTTGGTGTCTTTTGGGGTGCTCCCTTTGACTATTTATATCGCCGATAGGTCAACTGAAAAAATAATAATCGTGGTGGTTATTGCCGTTTTGATATTCGTCAGACACATACCCAATATAAAACGTCTTATTAATGGAACGGAAAACAGGATATTCAAAAAAGAAAAAAAATGATTGAACACGTTTCAAAAAAGGCAATCGTTCTTCTAAGCGGAGGGATTGATTCTTCAACAACTGCAGCAATTGCCAAGGCTGAAGGATACGAGATCTACGCATTGAGCTTTGATTATGGACAGAGGCATAAACTTGAACTTGAATCTGCAAAAAAGGTATCAGAAAGCCTTGGCGCAAAAAAACATTGGATAATAAAATTCGACATGGGAGAGATTGGGGGGTCTGCTCTGACATCAGATATTGAAGTGCCCAAAAGAGACGCCAACGATAAAGAAACTCTTAGTCAGTCCACTTCCCAACAAAAGTTTGAAAGCCAGACTCTAAACTCAGGACTGATTCCCATAACTTATGTGCCTGCCAGAAATACTATATTTCTGTCCTTTGCCCTTGCATGGGCAGAGGCGCTTGAGGCTCAGGATATTTTCATAGGGGCAAATGCAATCGATTACAGCGGTTATCCTGACTGCCGTCCTGAATACCTCAAAGCCTTTGAGGATATGGCTAACCTTGCCACAAAGGCGTCCACTCAAGGAAATATACGGTTTAGAATAAATGCCCCGCTCCTCTACATGACAAAGGCAGAGATAATAAAAAGGGGCATCGAAGTCGGCATTGATTACTCCATTACCTGGAGCTGCTATGACCCTCAAAAAAGCCAGAAACCAGAAAAAGATATTGAACTTGCCCCGTGCGGCAGATGCGAAAGCTGCTTATTCAGGGCGAAAGGATTCAGGGATGCGGGAATTCCTGACCCTTTATTAAAACGACTCGCACGTTTAGGATAAACAGCCGTTTTTTACATATTCCTTAAATTATTTAATCAAAGAGTTCCAGTCCCGAGCAAAAGACTCGAGTCCTTTATCTGTAAGCTCGTGAGTTATATTGTATTTTTGCCAGTCCATTAAAAGGTCGAACTCACTATATTGTATTTTTGCCAGTCCATTTGTGTCGTATGAATATGGCTGTTCGGGCACTGGAAGTCCCATCAGAGCCCATTCTTTAAGTATTTTAAATGGGACAGTAACTATATCGGCTCCTAAAAAAAGAGAACATAAAAAATGCTCGATATTTCTGATACTGGCAGAAAGCACTTGAACATGCCCATCGCCGCTTCCATACATTTTAACTATATTAGAAATCAGATCCATGCCGTTCAATCCCCTGTCGTCAAGCCTTCCGACAAAAGGCGAGATGAAAACATCCCCTTTTTTAGCTCCTCGAGTAGCGGAATATACTGCGGCTGCCTGCTCCTGATTAAAACATAGTGTCATATTAAGACGCAGACCTTTTCTTACAGCCCATTCTGCTGCCTTGAGTCCTTCTTTTGTGATAGGAATTTTAATGTGGGCATTCGGTATCCAATAAAACATCTCTTCAGCCTCGGATATCATTGAATCAGCAGAGGTTGAATAATCGGAATACACCTCAATAGACACAGAACCTTCAGGGATGATTTTAGAAATCCGCTTTACAACATCGCGGTAGAAATCAATTACTTCCTCCTTGCTGAACTTAAGTCCTCTTTTTATTCTGTCAGCCGCTTCTGGATTCTTCGCTATTAGTGTAGGATTCGTAGTCTGCCCGTCAAGAAATCCAAGAAGCCTCAAAGTCTCTTTTGTTTCTTCCGGGTCTCCTCCATCAAGAAAAATTTTTGTCTTAAGGTTTTCAGGTCTCATCTATTATCTCCTTATATCCGAGCTGTGATTATTTATATGATTATTTATAGGAGTAAATTTAATTAAGGATTATTAAATTTGTCAAGGCTCGCAAATACAAGAAAATTAGCGATAGGAGGGGTTTTTTCAGTGTTATTATAATCGACAAGTTTAATTTTAATTTTAATTTTAATGCAATGTCTTTTGTCAAAACCCCATGAATTTTCTTTTATAAAGTGTCGTATAAAAGTCCTTTACCAGTCGTTCCTATCCATTTTGCCCGTTTTCAAGCGCTTTTTAGTTCTATCGCTGAATTTGGGATTCTCAATCATCTCTACCTGTTTTGATTAGAGGGCGTCCATGAGTCTTGTCATAACCTCGCTGCTCAGCATCAGTCCTTTATTTGAAAGCCTTAGATGGTTATTCTTCAATTCAAGGAGATTATAATCAATCAATTCATTTATTACAGTCTGCATTTTCTCCAGACTTTTAGCAGGTATAGTTTTCAATTCAATCCCCTTTATCTTTCTCAACCCGAGAAATACGAGTTCTTTGACCCTGTCCTGAGGGTTTAATTCACTTCTCTCTGCTATAGGGTTTCTGCCATCTTCGATAGCTATGATGTAACCATGCACATCCCTGACATTTGAATATCTTGTCCCATTGATAAAAGAGTGCGCCCCTGCACCTATTCCAAGGTATTCATCGCCGCTCCAGTAATTAAGATTATGAATACATTCATAACCGGGTTTTGCGAAATTAGAAATCTCATAATGAACATATCCGTATGATTCGAGCGTCTCCTTTGCACTGTAATACATTTCAGATACAACTTGTTCATCGGGCATCAGAATTCTTTTTGACAGCAGTTCATTATAAATAGGGGTGTCAGCCTCTGGTGTTAATTCATATATTGAGATGTGCTCCGGGTTGAGTTCAACAGCCTTTATCAATGAATATTCCCATGATTTTAAATCCCTTTCAAAAGAGGCATTGGAAGCGATTTCCCCTGGGATGCCGTAGATTAAATCAATTGAGATGTTTTGAAATCCTGCCTTTTTAATTGTTTCTATTGCATCCAATGCCTCAGATGCGGTATGGCTTCTTCCAAGAATCGACAATTCATCATCAATAAGAGATTGAACACCGATGCTTATTCTGTTTATGCCCGCAGCAAGGATTTTATATGCCTTCTCTTCGTTTATGCCTTGAGGGTTAGCTTCGATTGTTGTCTCAGCGTCTTTATTAATGCTGCAATTATTCTTGATAGTCAGCATGATTCTTTGCAGATCTTCATCACCGAGCATCGCTGGCGTCCCGCCGCCGATATAGATTGTCTTAAGGCTGTTAATGATATTTGAATTAGAAGCTATCTCCATGCAAAGGGCAGAAACATATCTTGCTGCAAGCTCTGCATCAAATGGTATTGAATAAAAATCGCAATAGAGGCATTTCTTTTTGCAAAAAGGGACATGTATGTAAAGATAGTTTGTCACGGATTAAAATTATTAAATTTCAAAGTTTAAGGTTTCAAAAAAACATTCCAGTGCTGATGAGTATTTTTTAAGGTAACGCTAAAATCTGCCAGCCAATGGGTTATAATTACATTATCCCAGAAAAGCTGCGGGAGAGTAAATTCTGGAAAGTAGAAAGTCTATAAAGTGGAGATAAATATTAAAAAAATTTTTTTGGCTGCAGTCCTTCTGACCTTTATCACTATTAATGCCCACGCAGGCGACTATATAACTATAGCTGCCGTTGGAGATATTATGATGGGCACTACACACCCTATTGATATATTGCCTCCTGAAGACGGACAAGGAATATTCAGCAATACAAAGACTTACTTTAAAGATGCAGATATTGTATTTGGGAATCTCGAAGGACCGCTTTTTGATGGGGGCAAATGGGGCAAGTGTGGGGAAAAGCGGAGACCGGGCAGTCAGTGCTTTGATTTTAAAACACCTGTCAGATATACAAAATATCTCAAAGAAACGGGGTTTAATGTGATGAGCATAGCCAATAATCACGCCTTTGATTTCGGCACTGAAGGTCTCAAAAGCACCCTCGATGCCCTAAACTCCTTCGGCATAAAACCTGCTGGGGGCGAGATGGTTGCATTCTTCAACATAAAAGGCAGAAAGGTTGCGATTATAGGGTTCTCTTATTACAAGTCATTTATCTCACATTCAATAAAAGATATAGAAGGCGCAAAAAATATTGTATCAGACTTAAGAAAAACTAATGACATTGTAATCGTGTCATTTCATGGAGGCGCTGAAGGGAGAACTGCTTTGAATATCAGCGATAAGGAAGAAATCTTTTTAGGCGAAAACAGGGGAAATGTCGTGAAGTTCTCAAGGGCGGTTATTGACGCTGGCGCCGACATGGTAATTGGGCATGGGCCACATGTATTGAGGGCTATGGAGGTTTATAAAAACAAGCTTATTGCATATAGTCTCGGAAACTTTCTAACATATGGAGTTTTCAATATTAAAGGTCCAAATGGTATCAGCGTAATACTCAGAGCCGACATAGAGCCAGCCAGCGGAAATTTTGTAAGGGGCAGGCTGATACCGGTAAAACTCCTAAACAGGGGCATCCCGGAAATAGACAATGATAGAGAGGCTATACGTCTTTTAAAAGGGCTTATTCAGGAAGATATAGGCGATTCAAGATTGCAAATAAACGATGACGGGGGATTAAGTCTTAAAAATTGAGTTTCTTGACAAGGCAAGCCAATGGAAGAAGTCAAAATTACTATTATAGGCGCAGGGGTCATCGGGCTTGCAATTGCTCGTGAATTATCTCAGGTCTTCGATAATATCTTGGTGCTTGAGAGAAATAAGACATTCGGACAGGAGACAAGCAGCCGTAGCAGCGAGGTCGTCCATTCAGGAATCTACTATCCAAAGGATTCCCTTAAGGCAAGGCTTTGTGTTGAAGGAGCCTCTCTTTTATATGAATACTGCGAGCAGAATTTTATTCCTTACTCAAAACTCGGAAAACTTATAGTCGCTAGTGACGAAAAGGAAACTGAATATCTCAAAGAGTTATACATAAGGGGTATGAACAACGGTGTCAGCGGTTTAAGATTGCTTGACAAAGCTGATATTAACAAAATTGAGCCGAATGTTAATGCAGTCTCGGCAATCTTTTCCCCAAATACAGGCATTTTCGATTCACACTCTTTTATGAAAAGATTGTATTACTCGGCTAAAGACTCAGGAGTTTTGTTTTCTTTTAACAGTGATGTTAATTTAGTTGAGAAAAAAAACAGCGGCTATATCATAGGCTTAAAAAATGAAGATTACAGATTCTTCTCGCCTATTGTTATCAATTCCGCAGGACTATATGCAGATAAAATTGCTGAAATGGCTGGAATTAATATTGATAGATGCAATTACAGACTACAATATTCCAAAGGCTCTTATTTTTCATATTCAAAACAATCCCCTGTGAAGGTGCTTATTTATCCTGTCCCACACCAGGATTTGAAGGGTTTGGGAGTCCATGCGACATTGGATTTAGGAGGGCGTCTCCGCTTCGGTCCTGATGCTGAACTCGTTGACAGGATAGATTACACCGTGGATATCAGCAAAAGGGATTTTTTCTTTGAGAGTGCGAACCGTATTATCAAAAATCTCGACAGGGAAGCTTTTACCCCGGATACCGCCGGCATTCGCCCTCAGCTAAAGGGCGGGGGGATAAAAGACTTTATGATCAGGAATGAATCAGACAAAGGGTTGGGTGGATTTATTAATCTAATCGGGATAGAATCTCCGGGACTAACTGCTTCTTTAGCGATAGCCAAGAAAGTAAGGGAAATTATTCTCAGTTCTTTAAGATAGCTATAGGAAGGGCTGTTTCAGGATCTTCATAATAGCTGATTTTGGGTCAGTAGTTAAATATTGTCTTTTTTCCCTTTGTCTCTAACACAAGCCTGTCAAACATGGTTACAGAATCAGCTTTTGTCCAGATACCTGCATAGCCGCTCATATCGTGGTCTGAATCATACTCAATCACGAGTTCATTATCTACAAACCCCTTCATATGGCTGCCTTTCACAACGACTGCAAGTTCATACCACTTGTGGGATTCAATTTTTTTGGCAGTTTTAGCTCTCGGGATTCTCTTGTTGTTTATGTATTCAAAAAGCATTACATTATCCTCAAGCGCATTAATTCTGAAAACGAAATAATTGCCCACATCCTTAAGTCCGAAGGCTATCCCGCCCGCTCTGTCAATGTTTCCCGCCTGAGGTTTTACACGCAATGTTATTTTGCCGTCAGACATCTCGCTGCTTTTGGCGATGGCAAGGGGGAAATAGAAATAAGCCTCGATATTGTCAAGAAAATCCTGAAAGGCATGACCGACAAGCTTGGTTATCATCCCTACAACCTCTGTTGGGACACTGAAGCCGACTTTGGAACCATCTTCGAGGCAATAGATATTGCCGTTTTCCTCAATTTTTGACCAATATCCGCTGTGAATGTAAAAATCTGCTGGCTGGTCAGTCTTCTTTTGAGAGAGAAAGTCGTATTCGCCGCTCTGGAAGGCTTGTGTCAGCCTTTCTATGTCGTCCTGATTTGATATGGCAAGGTCAAGGAGACGGCTCGCGGCAAGAAGCCTGCCTATTTGCTCAAGTTTATCTACAATAGAGTCTTTGTCATATCTCGCAAGATTGGCTTCAAGAAGGTCTCCCTTAGCGTTGACCCGCAAGCCTAACCACTCAAGTATTTTGCCCAAAAACTGCACCCTCATCGAACGGCCTGAGTATGAACCTGCACCGCCGGCGAACTGGAGAGAGATGTAATTTTGGTCGCTGTTTTCTCCGCATAATGTGTCGATGGTCGCAAAGTGATACCCAAATCTGGCGCTGAGATTGAGATAGTCCTTAGAGACAATGGCGTAGCTCGTAATATCAAGGGACTCGGGAAACTCGGAGGTTGTGGAAGATAAAAGCAGCGACATGAATTTTTTCATCTCCACTGTGATACCACCTGACCATCTTATGCCTGGATGGGAAAATCCCTTCCATATTGCCTTCATCGGCAATGATTGAATCTTATCAGGTGTGATGACATCGCATGTCGTTAAACCTTCATTAAGCCCCCCTCCTAAATCCATGATATAAAGGTCAAGAGGTATATTGGTATTCAGTTTAAGTGAGTGTTCTCCCGTTGAAACGGTTTTCGCAATCCCGAACATAGCCCTCATAGCGTTTTCATGGGAAAATCTCACAATATCGTGGATAGTCTTGCAACCTTCAGGAGTAAATGATGGGCTTGCTGGTTCGAGCAGATTTAAGGGCGATATCAGATTGAGAATTTGCTGTGTCTTCTGATGCACAGGACTTTCATATATCATCTTTTTAGTCGGTCTTATACTCTTTATCAACTCCTGAACTACACCCTTGTATATGGTAGCGTGGTCAGCAAATACCGTTACAGTCTCACCAGTTTTGAGCGTTGCAGAGGCTTTTTTAGTGTCAACTATACAGGGGATTTCAAATTCCCGGGCTACGGACGACAGATGGCTTGTTATACTTCCTACATCAGTAATTATCCCTTTTATTTTTCCGAGCACCCTGACATAATCAGGAGAAGCTGTTTTTGCGACCAGAATGGCATTTTCGGGTATATTGTCCAGGTCATCGTCGGTATTAACCACAAATATTTTACCGGTAGATATGCCTGGAGATGCAGTCCTGCCGGATGAAAGAAGTATAGGATTATCTGGGAATTCCCGTTTTTCAACTTTTTCAGATAAGGCAGCAGTTGGAATCTTGAGCGGTCTCGACTGCAGTATAAACAGATTATTGTTATGGTCAACAGCCCATTCGATATCCTGTGGAGATTGAAAAAATTCCTCCATGAGGAGGGAATATCTTCTGAGCTTGAATACCGTTTCATCATCAATTGATGGGATTTCCTTTTCATTTTCGGATGACTTGACCAGATTTACACCGCCAGACTCAAGCAGGACAATCTTATGGTCTTTAATGCTTATGCTCTTTTCGATGATCTTTTCATCAGTTCTGTCAACAAGGAAAATATCAGGTGAAGCTCCGCCTCCTACAAGATGTTCGCCTATCCCCCAAATGGAGGTTATCTTTATGGCGTGCCTGTTCATACCTGATGGATTGAGGGTATAGGCGACACCGCTTGCTTTGGAGTTCACCATTGCTATAGCGAGAACCGACATAGGTGTTTCCTGTTCACTCAAACCATACTGAAGCCTGTAGTTGATCGCCCTTGTGGAGTATTTGCTTGCCAGGACAGTCTTATACGCCTCGAGTATTGAGTCTTTGGTCACATTCAGAATTGATACATACTGACCTGCAAAGCTGGCATCGGCAGCGTCCTCCCCGATAGCGCTGCTCCTCATAGCGATTCTGACATCTTTGTGGGTCTTTTTCTCGAGTTCCTCATAAGCCGCCATAATCTGTTCGGCGATGGAAGGGGGCACAGGCGTCTGCATCATTAAGTTCTTGAGGTTCTCGCTCATTTTTCTCATGGCATAGACAGAGTCAAGGGATTTGATTCTGGAAAGCTCAGACATTATTGGTTTAACGAGGCCTGAATGTTTCAAAAATTCTTCAGAGGCATAAGCAGTAATCGAAAAACCGTGAGGAACGGGCAATCCAAGGGAATTTTTTATGGAAGCAAGATTTGCTGCCTTGCCGCCAACAATACATTTCATCTCAGGGAGTATGTTTTCAAGGGGCAAAATTATTTCCCTGTTTTGGAGCTTGAGAGGCACATAAGGCGTAAGCTTCTGAGATATGATTTTATCTAATTCGGCAAATTTATCCTTCAGCGTCGGGAATTGATTATCAGTCATTTGGTCGAGATTATAAATCAAGCCCAGCACGGCTTCAGACAATTCCTGATATTTCTTCATGATGGATATGAGGCTGAAGGGTTTGCCGCTGTAATATATTTGCTCCATATCGGCTATTGAATTCAGAGCTGCTTTGTTGTGCTCGAGGAATTTTCTGAAGTATTTATACCTTGGGGCAAGGTCTTCCTGAAATACACTGAGTGGTCTGCACTTGCCCGATTTTGAGAAGATTTCAAATAATTTTTTCATTTCTCTCTTTTAAAAAATAATTTTTTATTACGGTAAAATAACGAATACCAATCAAACATTACTTAATATTATATCATTTATAACAACATGCATAAATAGTCCACCAAAACCTTAAAATAGCGATAGGCACCCTCTCATTGCGAGAACCCTATACGGGTGTTCTCGCAATGATCGTAAATCAACAGGTTTATGATCCTATCGCTATTTTTGGGCAAAATTCAGTGACAGAACAAAAAAGCTTTAAGTTAGATAGGGCAGTCCTTCCTATCGCTAATTTAGAGAGCATGGAAAGCCTGATACGCTCAAAATTAGAACCTCTCCTTGTGAATCTTGGTCCTGTCAAATAATATATCTTCCCTGTGAGGCTCAGGATATTCCGCTGGATAACCTATCGGCATCAGACACAAAACCCTGTGTGTTTCAGGTATATTGAGGAGTTTTTTGACAAAAGATTCAGGGTCCCCAACACTTCCTTCTGTGCCTTCCGCAATCTGTATGTAACATGTGCCAAGTCCCTGATTTACAGCCTCAAGATATATATTCTGTGCGCAAATGGCGCAATCTTCTTTGAACCTGTTTCCTTTGGTCATATCATAGCAGATTACGATAACAAAAGGAGCATTTTTGGCAAAGGATGAATATCTTGTAGCCATAGAAAATTGCTTCTTAGTATCATCGTTAGCAACGACTATAAATTCCCATGGTCTGAGATTTTTAGCAGTAGGTGCAAACAAGGCAGCCTTAAGAACTTCAGTAAGTTTTTCTTCTTCAACACTTTTATGAGAGAAGTTTCTTACGCTTCTCCTTTTTTTAATAATTTCAAGCAAGGTCGGATCCTTATAAGTTGTTTTGATACGGTTTATTATGTTACCACAGAAATACTTCTCAGAGGCAAGATGTGAAGGGTAATTGGAGTTTCCTGAATTTTTATATCTCCATCAACTAACCCTCTGAAATAATTGAAGAACTATGAAATGAAGAAGTTGAACTTGCCTTTTCTTTTGACAAGTATAAAGATTCCTGAGTTTCATATTCGGCACCTACTATAAATCCCTATAGATAAAAGAAAAGGAGGTAATCATAATCATAGAATCAGCAACCATAGCCAATCTAAAAGGACAGTTATCAAAATTCTCAGGAATCATTTCAAAAATCAGGAAACTTCAGGCAGATTGGCATTGACAGGACCTTTAATGGTTATATAACGGAGATCAAAACCGTTTATGGACAATTGGAAAAAGAACTCGGCGGCAAGATAAAGTCGGCTCCTGATGAATGGGACAGGCTTTATAACTTTGACTTCTTTATTCCGGTTGGCGAGAAGTTTATTGGCATACAAATAAAACCCATTAATCAAGATATACCTTTATCGCAGATATCCAAGGAAAAGGAGCCGCAGCTCAAATCTCATGAACGCTTTACAAAGAAACTTGGAGGCAAAGTTTTTTTTACATCCTTTCCTCGAAAGTCGGAGATAAGAAGGGGATCAAGAATAAAGAAGTTATTGATGAAATAAAGCAAGAGATAGACCGCATGAAAAAATGAAAACGCCCAACAAATCGCTCAAGAAGGATTTGGCGTAGCCACCGCACCGCATAGCTCCGCCGTTACCTGCAAAGGTGAACAAATAAAAACCGCAATAAAAAATGGTAAGAAAACAGAGGGATAACAAACTGTTCTATTAAATCTTTATTTTCTTCCCTTTTTGGTCGCCCTTGTTAGTAAATAGAACCGTCACGTATTCATGACAAGGTGCTTTTTTTAATGGTCGCCCATATTTGTTTGTCGGCGGACTACAAGGGGAGATAAGCCCTTGGATTGAGGTCTAATGAGGCAATGTTGCCTGCAATGAAATGGTGGTAGCCTGCTGCTGCTATCATAGCTGCGTTGTCTGTACAGAGCCTGATTGAAGGAAGATATAGCTCAAGCCCCCTCTCTTCCGCCATATGTTTCATCGCTGACCTAAGTTCGCTATTTGCTGCAACTCCACCGGAGAGAACAATTTTTCTTATACCTTTTTTAACCACAGCCCATTCAGTCTTTCTGACCAGAACAGCCACAACTGAAGACTGAAATGATGAGCAAATATCTCTGGTTAATTGTGAATCTATCTCAGACAATTTGGCAGTCTCAGGGTCTAAGTTATCAAACTCCTTAGTCAAAAGCTCCATTGTCTTTAGTTTAATAGAGGTTTTAAGCCCGCTGAAGCTGAAATCGAAAGAATCGGGGATATAAGCCCTTGGGAAATCGAAAGCCTTCGGATCACCCTCTTTTGAGAGTCTGTCAATGATAGGCCCTCCAGGATAGCCTAATCCAAGTATCTTTGCAACCTTGTCATAAGCCTCTCCAGTAGCGTCATCTCTCGTTCTGCCAAGTTCTGTGTATTGTCCAAAGCCGTTGATGATATATAGACAGGTATGCCCTCCCGAAACCAACAGGGCGAGAAATGGAAAATCAATATCTTCATATTCGAGAAAGATGGAAAATATATGCCCCTCAAGGTGATTTACTGGAACAACGGGTTTTCCCGATGCTAAACCAACGGCCTTTGCAAAATTGCATCCCACCAGAAGCGAACCTATCAAACCAGGGCCATAACATACAGAGATAAAATCAATATCCTTAAGGGTTACAGATGCTGCAATGAGAGCCTCATCCACAACAGGGACTATCATCTCTATATGTCTTCTTGAAGCAAGCTCAGGGACTATTCCTCCATATTTTTCGTGAATATATGATTGGGATGAGACGATATTTGAGAGTATTTTCCTGCCATCGAGCACTACAGCCGCAGATGTGTCGTCACAGGATGTATCTATTCCAAGGGTCAGCATAATCTCTGTTTACATTCCGCCGTAAGCATGAAGTCCGCTCAACAACAGGTTGACCCCAAGATATGTAAAAATAGTGCTGAAAAAGCCGATGACGGCAACAATGGCGATTTTTTTGCCCCTCCATCCCCTCAAAAACCTCGCATGGATATAAAAGGCATACACAAACCATGTTATAAGCGACCACGTTTCTTTGGGATCCCAACTCCAGTATCTACCCCAAGCCTGATCCGCCCAGATCGCCCCGAATATCAAACCGCCAAGGGTAAAAACAGGGAATCCAATGGCTATGTTTTTATATGTGAGTTCATCAAGAATATTTTCGGATATAGAAAATGACTCTATCAGTCTTTTCAGCAGATGCCCGTATCTCCACACCCCGAATATTAAAATCATGGATATAACATAACTCAACGCTGCAACCAAGCCCGAAGGGTTTCTGAAAGTCGTTTTAAAGAGGTAATTTTTGATTAAAGACTCTTTGCCTCCTAATATAATTTTTAAGACAAGAAAGTCAAGCGCCATTGCAATAAGGATTACTCCAAATAAGCCCGCTGTAATAGTCCAGAATATATATGAGCCACTTTTTTTGTTGTCGGTTGTCAAAATTAGATACATCAAGGCAGTTGCAAAGGATATAGCAAAGGTCGCATAAGCAATAAAGCTTAATGTCACATGCGCTAACAGCCAGTTGCTCTGCAAAGCAGGTATAAGTGGATGGATATCCTTTGATACACCTGATATGTCAATGAAGGCGAGCGCCATGCCGGCTATTGGTGTTACGAATGCCCCGAATGACTTGTTTTTGTATTTGAATTCAATTATAAGGTAAACCAGAATTATGCACCATACAAAGAAGACTAAAGACTCGTAAAGATTAGTGAGGGGAATTGCGCGCAAAAGCCCCATCTGCATAATATCGTCAAACTCCTTCCACCTAAGTAGAAAGGCTACTGTGTGGCATACAAAGCCAGAGGTGGTGAGGGCGGTGGCAGCAGTTCCTATCGAGGTTTTTTTGAATGCCAGATAGGCTATATAAGCAACCATGGCGATTATATAAGCTATGGTGGATATGCCGTAAAAAAGAGAACTATCCATTTAATTTCTCCTGATGATTTTGTCTATCTTGCGTTGTAACGCCGTTTTGTATTTATTGGTTGTGGCGGCTAAAGACAGGGTGGTCTTGCCTTTATTATGGGTTAGGTTTATCCATATCCTTGAATGACTCATAAAGAAGGCTATGTAAAGACCTATGCTCATTAAGAGACAGCCGAGATATACGAGCCATACCCCGGGATCTTTCCTCACCTGAAGTCCAGTGTATTGCGCCCCCCATAAATCCTTGAATTCGACTGTGCCAGCTGGTATCGACCATGTCTCAGGATATCTTTTTAATATCCACTGATTATAAACAGCCTTTCCGTGCTCTGTAAATTCTACGAACACCGCTGGATTATTCATAGAATCTGTATAAGTAAAGAGCCTGCCTCTTTTATCTATTGCGAGGGCGGGGCTGAAGTCAGAGACTGTCCCTTTAATAGAGGTATCAGGAATGATAAACGCCTCGCCAAACCTTATCGCTACATCCTCAGTTTTGCCATTCTTTAAGGTTATCTTGAACTTGAATAAAGAACTCATGGAAGGTGAAAATCCATAGCTCGACTGATAGAAGGTAATACCTTTATATCTGAGAGGTTCGTTAACACCTATAGTCTTTGTAAGCACCTCCTTGCCGTTTTCGATTATAGTAAGTATGCTCAGGAAGGATTTAGGGGTATCGGATTTTTCGTAAAAGGATACATCAAAGTCATCACATCTGATCTCAAACCCAAGTGGGATTTCATTCTCATTCCTGCTATAAGCGACTGATGACTGTTCTCCCTCAAGGAGATTAAGGTAGCCGTTGAAGCCGAAATATATGCCCACCACTGCGCCAACAAGAATAGCTAATAAACTCAAATGGGTAATGTAAACACCCAGCCTGCTATATCTGCCTTTTTCGGCAAATATTTGTGTATTCCCCTCGCCTTCAAAGACAGTGGTTTTAAAGCCGTTCTTTTTAAGGGCTGAAAGGGTTTGCTCTTTAACCTTGACAACATTATCATCGAAAACTGCTTCTTCCCTGATGGGCATAGAATTGAAAAGCTCAGAAGCAAGAGCAGATGGCGGTTCTTTTACTGTTTTCAATATCCTGGGCAATCTCTCGACGGAACATATAACCAAATTAGCCGCAAAAATAAACAAAAGTGCCACAAACCACCAGGAATGATACATATCAGTAAAGCCAAGGGAATCAAGAATATTGTATATATATGGGGCGGCTGATTCACCGAAGAATTTTTTCAAAATCATGATGTTTTTCTGAGGGTCAGCCTGCTGCTCTATGATAGTGCCGATTATTGAGGTAACTGATATCAGCGCAAAAACTATGACGGCGAGCTTAACAGATGAGAAGAAATTCCATATTTGATCTATAAGTGAAACTTTATCAGTTTTTTTATCTTTGCTCATAATTTAAGTTTTCAGTAAATTCGATCATTACGCCCTTGCTTTCCTGAAAATTAAAAGCAGGCTAAAGGCAATAAATTGCACTAAAAGCAATAAGTGCCTTGCTTTAGCAGTAACAACCAAAAACTGAGTAATAGATTGATAAGGTTAGCGGAAGGCAAACCGTTTTTATGTTAGTCTATAAACCAATCTTAATGCAAGTTTAGAAATTACCCCAAAATCAGCATAGAACTAAAAAGTGCTTTAAAATCGACAAGGTAAACAGGAAGGGCTGGTGTGGGATTTTTTATGCTACACCTTATGAAATAAGATTGGTGGAATTTTCACAAAAGCCCTGCATTACATTAAAGCAGTTCTTTCTATCTGTATTTTAAGCCTTTTTTAAAAACCCTTGTAATGGCTAATGTTATAATTAAAACCTATGGTAATTTTATCCGCAAAAGGTGTTATAAAAGACTACAACTCTTTCAGGGCTGTAAATAGTGTTGACTTTGAGATACATAAAGGCGAATGTTTCGGCTTCCTAGGTCCTAATGGAGCAGGAAAGACCACTATTATGCGGATTATTCACTGCTTCATGCCACCCACTTCGGGCATTATAAATATATTCGGTCTAGATGTTTACAAGGATTCAAGCCTTATAAAATCCAAAATTGGTGTCATGCCTCAGGAAGATAATCTTGACATAGACCTCTCCGTTTTAGAAAATCTCATAGTATATGCAAGATATTTCGATATACCTCGAAAGACTTCATACCCAAGAGCTCTCCAATTGCTCGAATTTGTTGAACTAAAAGACAAGTCAGGAGTAAATATAAAAAACCTCTCGGGAGGCATGAAACGAAGACTCCTTCTTGCAAGGGCATTAATCAACGATCCTGAATTGCTCATACTTGATGAGCCTACTGTAGGACTCGATCCGCATAGCAGGCTTTCTGTATGGCACAGCCTTAGTGAGTTAAAGTCTAACGGCAAAACCCTTATTCTGACTACCCACTATATGGAAGAGGCAGAAAAGGTCTGCGACAGAGTGGCTATTATGGATTCTGGCAATATTGTAACAATTGATACCTCTTCAAATCTAAGTAAAACGTATGGGGGCAACCTTGAACATGTTTATCTAAGCCTTACAGGGAGGCGACTTGTGAATTAAAAGGGCTTTAAGTGTATGGCGGAGAAACTTCACCGTTTATACTAAACTTTACAAATCCAGTCTGGTGTTGAATTTTATTGACCCCATCTTGTATCTGGGTGCTCTTGGACTTGGTTTGGGTGCTTTTATATAAAGAAATAAACGGAGTCCCTTATATTAAATTCATTGCCCCTGGAATTATTGCATCTTCTGCAATGTTTGCAGCTTTTTACGAGTGCACTTATGGAACATATGTCAGGATGCATTTTCAGAAAACATTTGAGGCGATACTCGCTACACCTGTCAATATTTACGAGCTTGTGGCAGGAGAACTCCTATGGGGGGCTACTAAAAGTATGATTTATGGAGCTACTATTATAATAGTCATTTCTCTTTTCGGGCTTGTGGATTCGTATATTATAATTTTTCTCCTACCTGTGCTTTTTCTGTGCGGATTAATATTTGCTCAGATTGCTGTAACCTCAGCTGCTATCGTGCCGGGGATAGATTCCTTTAACTATTTTTACACCCTCTTTATCACCCCCATGTTTCTTTTCTCAGGTATCTTTTTCCCCCTCGACGCCCTTCCGCCTTTAGTGTCAGACATAGCATACTTTACACCTTTATATCACCTTGTTAATATATGCAGGGCATTTGCGCTTGGGAACTTTTCTGTCACGGGGGATATCATATGGATGCTCTTTGCAGTTGCCATTCTTGCACCATTTCCCTTTAGATTGATGAAACGCAGAGTTATACTTTAATTTATCAAGGCTTTTAAAACATATCCCCTGTCACAGGTGTCCGAAATAATAATATTCGAGTGGGGATATTAAGAATTTATTTTGGATGGGTATGATCTCCTATATATAATTACAGCGTTACATCCTCTGGGACACCAAGCCTTTCACGAACCACCATTTCAACCTTCTCCCAGTTTACCGCCCCCGCCAATCCTCTTGCCTCGATGAGCTGTCTTGCCTTTTCAAAAAGGTCTTTAGATAAACCGTATATATCCTTATGAACCTCGAGCAATACCCTCTTGTTTCCCACTACAGCGATTTTAACTGGTTCGTATATTAATTCACCAGATGTATTAACCTTTATCATTTTAAAGAACCCCTCCATATTATCAGGATGCACCCTTATACAACCATGACTTCTAAATTGATAAATACTGGTGGGCCAAATAGTCTCGTGAATCACTATTGAGGGTATATTAGTATCTAAAGCATATTTCCCCAGTGGATTGTCAGGACCTGGTGGAACGACCTCTTCAACATGTTTGCCCTCTAAAGCCATTTTTTTGGCAATGGATGGAGGCACACGCCAGAAAGGGTCTTGCCTTTTGCCGACAATCTTAAACTTGCCGAGGGGTGTCCTCCATGTAATCTTGCCTCTCCATGAGGGCATGCCAAGTCCAACAGGAAATGACACCTTTATAGTCCCTTTTTCAATATAATAAAGGGTTCTGTCGGGGATATTCACGATTATTCCATCATGGATCATTAAAGGAACTATTTTCCTCGTATCAACTAATATTTTCTGCCCTATTTGCAAATTCTTTTTAGGATCGATATTGTTATCTTTTATGATTTTTTCAAGGCTGGTTCCAAGTTTTGCGCTCACAAGGGAGAGGTTGTCCCCCTTCTTAACGATATAGACAAGTCTGTCTCCGACTATGATGTCGGTAGCAAGACTCGGGTTGGAGTATAATACGATGCTCAAAAGACAAAAGATAACTATATGAAAAATAAAATACAATTTTTTAAACATAGATTGTCTATAATTAAAAGGCTCTTTCCTTCTTTGCTTTTATCTACAAATTTCATATTATAGTATTTTTGCCATTAAAAATGCCTTTAACCCCTAATCGCCTAAATTCGGCGAAAGAAATTAAAAACTACGACATCTGCAAATGTAAATTGTCTGGAAATTATTTCTAAAAAAAGTAAAGTTGGGATTAAGATAGAGGATGTTATCAAATAGTTATTAATTTATTGCGCTATTATCATGAACCATTTATGTCCCTGATTTATCTTTGCTACAGAGCAAACCATGGTACTGCAAAGATATTTTGAGTGAGTTGTTTAATCTCGCTTCCAGAATATATGACTTAAGGCAAGGAGCTCCATCAGTTTTCTAAAGAGATTAACTAAGCAAAGAAGAAGGGGGGGGACTCGCTTCAGCGGAGTCCCCAAAGGTGGGCACGGGGAGAGGAGAAGCTTTTATCACTTGCATGGAAAAATGAGCCATGCTCAGAATCAAAAATATTCCTGCTTGCTGCCCCCTTGCTGGCTTCGTGCATGCAGTCCCCAACAAAAAGAATGATGTGCTTAGCTCGAGTTTTATTTTCATCACTGCAGGAGTCAAGACTAAAAACAACAACTAACAGAAGTAAAGCTGTCAAGATTTTCAAAAAAGCCCTTTTGTAATAGATATTTATTAAATACAAACTATCTTTAAAAACTTTTTTTCTAATTGACACCATAGGCTTCTTAATTTTTTCAATAAACTTTCTACAAAAAACTTTTAAAATAAATGACTCGGTTCAAATCAAATACCAGTCACAAAGTATAATAAGTTAATCCTGTTTACAGAGTTATTAAGGAAGGATTACAATTAAGTTAAATTTAAAGATTAAGAGGAGAAAAGCAATGAAGTGGACGGAAGATCTTTCTGTAGGTATAGATATAATAGATAATCAACACAAGGAGCTTTTCAATAGGATAAACAGCCTCGTAGAAGCTATTAAACAGCATATTTGCAAAGATCAAATTAGCAGGATAATTCAATTTTTAGATGACTATGTGCATAGTCATTTTGATGAAGAAGAAAGATACATGCTCAAATATGGATATCCCGAATATCAGTTTCACAAGGCACAGCACGAGCATTTCATTTCAAGAAGGAGCTTTCTGCGCTGAAATCGGAACTTATAAAAATTGAAGGCAGAGCAAAACTCGGTTCCTATGAACTTTCAGTGATAACCAATCAGGTTGTAGTTGACTGGATCCTTGATCATATAGTTAAGATTGACAAGCAGCTTGGCAAATTCCTCCAGATAAGGATTTAATTTACACAGTGTATAAGCAAGGGTGGATAGATATATGTCTTTTATTGCATCTTATTTAAAGCTCAACCCAGCGGACTTTGCGTCACGGATTAGAAAATTGGATGAAACCCTAAAAGAATGCACGCTTTGCCCACGCCAATGTAGGGTTGACAGAACCTCAGGTGAGGTTGGTTTTTGCAGCACCGGTAATAAACCATTTATATCGAGCTGGGGTCCTCATTTTGGGGAGGAAAGACCGCTCGTTGGCTATTACGGTTCGGGAACTATCTTTTTCGGATACTGTAATCTCGGCTGCATATATTGCCAGAACTGGACTATAAGCCACCTTGGGGAAGGACAGGAGATGTCTTACGAAGAGCTGGCGAACATAATGTTGAACCTTCAAAGGAGCGGCTGCCACAATATCAACCTCGTAACCCCTACGCACCAGATGCCGATGATACTGCATTCAATATTTTTAGCAAAAAACCTCGGTTTGAACCTACCTATAGTTTACAACTGCGGGGGATATGAATCTCTGGAGTTGCTTAAAACGCTGGATGGGATAATTGATATTTACATGCCTGATTTCAAATATTCAGATCCTGAGATGGGATTAAAGTATTCCAAAGCAAAGGACTACCCTCAGGTAGCGCGGGCAGCAATTAAAGAGATGCACAGACAGGTGGGCGTCCTGAAAGTTGATGAATGGGGGATAATAAGAAAAGGGCTTCTTGCCTCCAGGGGGCTTCTTATAAGGCACCTCGTCCTACCCAACAATATCGCTGGCACGAAAGAATTTGTTAAATTCATTGCTGACGAGATATCCAAGGACACCTATGTAAATATTATGAATCAATACCGCCCCTGCTACAAAGCTCATGATTATCCTGAGTTGAATAGAAGGATAACTAACAAAGAATATACAGAGGCAATTCAAGCAGCTCTGGATGCCGGGTTAACGATGCTGGACGGTGTAACCATATAAACTCAATTAGATACAGGAAAAGGCGGTAAAAGAGACGGGGGCAGACTTGACTATTGACTTTCTAATGAAAGCTCGTGGCTGGCTATGGGTTTATATTATTGGCTTTAGCCGAAGAAAGTGAAAAGTAAAGACCTGCCCCTTTATTTTTTATTGGCAGGGATTACCATATGGTTTTAATATACTGAAGATTTTGAATGAATTCATCTTTTGTGATTATCGGGAGGTTGAGATATTTTGCTGTTGAAACAATTATTTTGTCGTGAATCTCTGGGACATCTTTCAAGTCAACCATTTTCTGGAGAATGGGGTAATCAAGGGCGATGATCACAAAATTTTCGCTGTCATTTATTTTTCTGAATAAACTTTTGAAATCAAATACGATGCGTTTTTTGTCGAATATGCTTAAGGCTTCTGCTATTACGATTGAAGGAATGAAAATGATATTTTCTCCGTCTTCGCATTTTTTAAGGATCTCTGCTGCCTTCGGACTTATTTTGGGACTGTCCGTAAACCACCAGACAATGGCATGGGTGTCTGTTACAAAGTTCATGGAAGCGCTATATTACTTTTTTACTGTAGAGAGACTTTTTCATAGATTCAATATCCTCAGTGGTAATATCTACGCCTTTAAGTATGCCTTTAAGTTTAATTACTTTTTTCCCTGTAGGGGTGAGTTTCTTGAGAACAGATAATTTTAAATTCATAACCTCTTTTTCAATGGTCTCAATTTTATGGAGCATGTCCACAGTGCCTTTTAGAACTGTTTGTTTCATGCTTATCGTCTCCTTTTTGCTAAATAGTTTTATTGAAATTTACCATAAAAACCATCTATTGGGTCAAAACCTAAAAATAGCAATAGAGTTATAAACCCATTGATTTATCAGTCATTGCGAGCATCCGGAGGGGGCGGAGTAAACAATTGATTTAAATCATCGGTAAAAGAGACAGTGGCAGACTTGACTGACTATTGACTTTCTAATTGAAGCTCGAGGCTGGCTGTGGCTTTGTATTATTGGCTTTAGCCGAAGAAAGTCAATAGTCAAGTCTGACCCCATTTACTCATTAAAGCTGAAGAGACAACACCTTTCTTATAATCAGAGATGATCACTCCGTCATGGGTGGATATCGCTTTAGTGATGTAACCTAAAAGATTGTCGAGATTCTTGCCTTCGAGCTTTTTTCTG
>Ga0209721_1000158_pt1 | contig 67419 bp, 57 predicted proteins | sample TshhotsprinmetaG_FD_184139 | JGI IMG/M metagenome (GOLD analysis project Ga0209721, IMG submission 184139) | Hot spring microbial communities from South Africa to study Microbial Dark Matter (Phase II) - Tshipise hot spring metaG (SPAdes)... | ecosystem: Environmental > Aquatic > Thermal springs...
GTAAAATATCTACAGGTTCAGGAAATGATTTGTAATTAAAATAACTAAGAAATCTATTAAAAATTGATTGAGCTGAACGCGTAGAAAGTTGTTGAGAAATAATTGCATCAATTATCGACTCAAAATGATTTTTCTGTGGTCGAAGTGTACACTCACCCACTACTTCAATTACTTTTGCCAAATTTCGATCATTATTTTTCAAGTATGCCAAGCTGTCTCTAGTTCATTAATATAATCAAAAGAATTTCTTTTTATCAGAGTCAAATCATATTGTTTCATAATAAAAAACAATTTAAAGATTTTTACAAAAAACTTGGTAATGGTTGCTTACTCTATAGAGTCAATTGACTTCAAAAAGATTCACAAAACTTTAATCAAACACGGTCTATACCTCTAACTCGTCTAATTAGTCAACATTTAAGACAGGCTAAAAAAATAAAACGATTCATTTTCTATATTTGTAAAAAATTGGACAAACAAAAGGAGTAAAAGCCATGACAATAGATGAAATAACTAAACTACTGGGAAATGAAGCGGATTATTTACTGAATCATAAATGCAAAACTATAGAAAAAGAAATGTTACATTTGCCTGGACCAGATTTCGTGGATAGAGTTTTTGTTCCTTCCGACCGAAATCCACAGGTTTTGAGAAACCTTCAACTACTCTTTAACACAGGAAGACTTGCAGGTACTGGTTATCTTTCCATTCTTCCCGTTGATCAAGGAATAGAGCATTCTGCTGGCGCTTCATTCGCACCAAATCCAATATATTTTGATGGCGAAAACATTGTAAAACTTGCAATCGAAGGTGGCTGCAATGCAGTTGCATCAACACTTGGAGTACTTGGATCAGTTGCAAGAAAATATGCACATAAAATTCCATTTATTGTAAAAATTAATCACAACGAATTCTTGAGCTACCCAAATACTTACGATCAAATTCTTTTTGCATCAGTTAAGCAAGCATTTGACTTGGGCGCTGTAGCGATTGGTGCAACTATTTATTTTGGTTCACAAGAATCTAAACGACAAATTCAAGAAATTTCCGAAGCATTTCAGTATGCTCACGAACTTGGTATGGTTACCATACTCTGGTGCTATCTTAGAAATTCTGCATTTAAACAAGGAGATAAAGATTATCACCTTGCAGCAGATCTAACAGGTCAGGCTAATCATCTTGGTGCAACGATTGAAGCCGACATAATCAAACAAAAACTCCCCGAAACAAATGGAGGTTATAACGCTCTTAAATTCGGGAAGACTCATAAGAAAGTTTACGAACAACTAACCACTGACCATCCTATTGATCTTACAAGATATCAAGTTGTTAACAATTACATGGGAAGAATTGGTTTGATCAATTCTGGTGGTCCATCAGGTGAGAACGACCTTGCTGAAGCAGTACGAACCGCTGTCATTAATAAACGTGCTGGTGGAATGGGATTAATCTCAGGAAGAAAAGCATTCCAGAGAACCATGGAAGATGGTATAAAAATATTAAATGCTATTCAAGACGTTTATCTCTGCAAAGATGTAACAATAGCATAAATTTATTTTTAACAAAGGGATAGAACTAATACAAATTTGTCTATCCCTTTTTTATTTTATTAACAGTAAGATATGTTTCACTTAAATAAAATTTTCCGAAGAGGATTAATTATACTTTCTAAAAATCAGAAGAAGAAAATCACCTGAAAGAAAAAACATTCATTCAAAGGATTTTATTCTAAACAATTAAAGCTTTTAAGTTCACAAACTTTTTGTTCTACTCACTTCACGCCTGATTCAAAAATAATATCACTAAAGAAGCATTTATAAGATTATTAATAATACATCTGGGGAAAATTAAACCTTGATTTGTCTCTGCATCATCAATTAAAGGAACCAATTTTGATACTTAATGGATTCACGCGTCCTCAAAAAAATCAGACAGAAATAAAAATAAAGTAGTTTTTTGGATCCTAAGAGAGTTAACGTGCCCGAACACAGTGTGATCCTAATTGAATATTGTTCGTTATATAAATTCTTCACAATGAGCGTGTAAAAAACAAAATTTCCGAGAAAAAACGAGAAGAACTAAAAAGAAGATTAATATTACCAGGAAAACTGAATGAATAATTCTAAAAAAATTGATTTAAAACAAATTCTAAACTGTATTAAAGAAGTTTGATTTTGGGAAAAAGAATATCAGAAATTAGTGTCATACTTAAAGAACATAATAAAAAGCTATTAATATAATAACTTAAACCACCTATCAAATGAAGATTTTAACGATTTAATTCATCAAACCATACATAACTTAATTACTCAAATTATAAAAGTGTCTCTGAAATTAATAAATAATACCGAATGTTATATTCGAAAAATGTTACATCATGACATAAAAAAGACTCTGTGTACTTCAACAGAAGAACAATCATAAATTTCATACCCAAATTCAATACTAAGAGAATTGGAAAATGAAGAAAAAATAGATTCTATAAACAATAGAAATATACTATGGAAGAACTTTAAAAATCCTGATGGAATGAAAAGAAAACTAACAACTACGATTTTATTCAAGATTATGATTTTAATGAAATTCTAGCCGAGTAATGATAGACAAGAGAAAAAATCAATTTATTAAAAAAATTTGGATCGCGTCCACGTTGCTCTTTTGACTTTAAAAGATAAAAACTTACGATTAAATTACGTTGAAAAGTTTAAAAAGATATTAGAAATGTTTTTTCAGAATTTTAGTGAAAGACTCAAAAAGTTTTTTCACGGAAAAATTGAACTTAGCCATGAAATATTAAGAGATAAAGAAAGAAATGAAAAATTTTCAAAAATAAAATTAGAATTTGATTATAAACATCGACTTCTAACCGAAATTGTTCAACATATTTCTTGCAGCGAAATAATAGACTACTATAAAAACAAAGTAATTAGAAAATTTATTCTGGATAACTTCAGACAAACATTGTTAGACGTAAGTATGATGAAACATTTAATCAACAAGTGAAAGTTGGTACTGTCACGGACTTTAATACGGGAGAGTATGTTCTTGTTTATTCAACAGTTGAAGATAAATACGACAAAAAATTTAGAGAAGATTCTACCATTAAAATCGAGTTAATCGCATGAAAAAAATAAAAATACCTGGATTAGAAAAAGAATACATAGTTGGAAAAATAGTTTGCGTTGGAAAGAATTACCTAGAACATGCAAAAGAATTAGGAGATTCCATTCCAGAAAAACCTGTGATATTTATGAAACCTCCATCTTCCATAATTTTCTCTGGTCAAAAAATTATTTATCCTGATTTTACAAAATCACTTCATTACGAAACTGAACTTGTACTTTTAATTGGCCAAACAGGTAAGAAAATTAAAAAGGAAAAAGCTTTCGAATATATTTCTGCGTATGGGGTAGGCCTAGACATGACTTTGAGAGATTGGCAAAGTGAGCTAAAAAAATTTGGCCATCCGTGGGAAATTTCAAAATGTTTTGATACTTCTACTGTTCTTGGCGATTTTGTTCCCAAGGAAAAAGGTATTAATCCTAACAATCTTGAAATAAAACTATGGGTTAATGAAGAATTAAAACAACACGATAACACTTCAAATATGATTTATTCAGTTGAAAAAATCGTTGAGTACTTATCTTTTTATTTCACATTAGAAGAGGGTGATTTAATTTTCACAGGCACACCACAAGGAGTAGGGGAAGTAAAAGTTGAAGATAAATTAATTGCAGAAATATCAGGTATTGGTAGGTTGGAAGCTGTTGTGGGCAGTTGAATTAAAAAACTAATCAAATCTTTTGTTCATAAAATCTTTAACCGAAAGAATCTCAAATCGAAATTCTTTTGATCTTTTTATAAATGTAGCCGTCGTATTTTGAGTAGTAAGTAAATATTCTTTACCGAGAGCACCCCAAATAAATTTACTTAAAGCTTCTACTTCTAATATATCAGGAATTAAAATACTAAAACCGCTTTTGTTTGAAATTAAATGTAACTATTTGTCTTTAGTAAATATTATATCAATTTCATTTACAACATCCTCATCACTAATAATTTTAACTCCACTCAAAAGATCTAAATAGTATTTTACTTTAGATATGTCATAAACATGATACTTAAGCCAACCTCCTGATTTAAAGCTCAAGCTATTTAGAGTAATATTTATTGTGAAAGTGAATAGAATAATTCTTTGCAAACACTCCGTATGTTTAGCCTTGGATTATCTGATATATTTTCACCAAACTTTATTTAATAAAGTGATAAATTCTTTAATTAGACTGTTTTGAATGATAAACTCAAATAAGAATTAAAACCTTTGAGTAGTATTAGAGTCTTTAATTTCTTTAATCAAATAAACGTATTAAAGTAAAAAATCTTTAATAGAGAGCTTAGCATTAAGTTCTTCAATTTTATATTCAGGGAACAAGAATAAAATATGTTTATGTTCTGTACTACAGTTAATGTTTTTTTTCTTTTCCAGCAAGAGTTTCATATGCAGCCAATGCCATTAGATTTGTTTCGCCAGTAAAATTCAGAAAAAAACTTGACTCACCGATTTTATTTAAATCTTTTTTAATCATTGATCTAGATGAAACCTAATCGTAAGCATTCAAATCATCTTTAAAATAAACTGCTAGTATCTTTTTGTTAAATAATTTTTCAAGATTGTTAGCAGTACGTTTCTTTCCCGGAGTAGCAAAAAGTATAACTCTTGGAGGTTTATACATCAAAAACGTTATAACATTAGCAGCTACCTGACGGAATACAAAACAAAATCGTCATATCGCAGGATACTCCCTGAATCTAACAAATTCGAATTTTGATTCTTTCACACCATTTTCTTCAAATGTACTTCTGTTTGTAGTTGAAGCAGCACAGATTACAATAACATCGGACTTCACAGTTTAAAATGAATTTCATTTGTGAATGCAGGTTTTGATATTAACTCAGCTTGTTTTGTTAATAACCCTGTTGACCCATTTTTATGGTTGATAAAAATATTTTTCTCGAATGTGCCTATTACAAAAATCTTGATAAATGTATCAATCAGTTGTGAGGAAATGAATTAATCAGCCATGGGTAAGAAAAGTTTAAATGAAGAATCATTTTCATTCTGGATGTTTAAATTTCATATTTATTAAGCTGAAATGAAAAGATGAAAAAGTTTATATTACAATCGTCTCTGTTTTGAATCCAATATCACGACGATACTTAGAAAATATATACGACTGAATTTAAGTAATAAATAAATGGCTGCAGATAATTGGTAGTCATAGTTTATCTGTGCAATAGGGTGTTTGAAATAAATTTTAACGTAACTTTTAAATGTATTAAAGTTAAATGTTTAGATCTTTACAATGATATTTATTAAAAAGTAACAAACAATGGAATTACTAATGATGTTTCTGTAAAGAATCAAGTTGTTAGTTCAGGATTTTCCCTTCAAGAAATGACCTTGCTACCAAGTCTTCTTAAAAGTTGTTTAATATCATCAGGAAGTTCAGAATCAAATTGAACAAATAGATTTGTTATGGGATGATTAAATCCAAGTGTTTTAGCGTGTAAAGCTTGCCGTTTCATAATTGCTAGTAGATCTTCTACTTCTTTTTTCAGTTTAGAAGTTACATTTGAGAAATGAATTTTTCTTCCCCCATAAGTTGGATCACCAAAAACGGGATGATTTATATGAGAAAGATGAACTCTTATTTGATGAGTTCTTCCAGTTTTAAGTTTTAGTTTAACAAGGGAAAGATATTCAAATTCTTCGAGAACACAATAATATGTAACAGCAGGCTTACCTTCTTTTACAACTGCAAACTTTTTACGATCAGATTTACTTCTTCCAATATGACCCTCAACAATTCCCTCTTTATCTTTAAAGTGTCCCCAAACTACTGCCCAATACTCCCTATCAATGGAATGAGAGGAAAATTGTTTAGCAAGTTTAGCATGAGCAATATCATTTTTTGCCACAACCAGAAGTCCAGTTGTATCTTTATCAATTCGATGAACTATCCCTGCCCTTTCAACCTCCGAGATTTTTGATAGGTTTTGAGTGTGATAGAGTAAAGCATTTACTAGAGTACCCTTATAATTCCCCAGAGCAGGATGAACCACCATCCCTGCAGGTTTATTTAAGATTATAATGTCCTCATCTTCATAAATAATATTAAGTGGTATTGGTTCGGGTAAGGTTTTCGATGGTCGCGGCTTAACGGGTATGGTTACTTCAACAACATCACCAGGTATCAATTGATAAGATGGTTTAACAAATTTATCGTTAACTTTAACTTGCTGATTCTTAATTAAAGATTGAACTTTCGTGCGGGTTGAGTTTACAATTGAATGAGTTAGAAAAACATCCAGCCTTTCTTTTCGTTTGCCCTCAGGAATCACAAATCGGTATTTTTTCTCCGTGATGATTTCCATCGAACAAAAATAATCATTCTGACTTTATTTTAATTCATTAAAAATATTAAGAATATTACCAAAACATTTATTGAAGTAGTATAATCGCATCTACTTAATGGTCGTTTCAAACTATACAAAGTAAAATAAATTTTCTTATTACGCACGACATACTAATCTGATATTTAGGATAACTTAAGAGGTTAACAAGAGGTTAAAGAGATTTGAATAAAATTTTTTTATCAATCAAACCGAACTTAAAGATTTTGATTATTCTTCTTTTATCTGTGAATCATCAGAGGTTAGTAACTTTTGCTCAGTAGAGTTTTTAGGTTCTTTGTTTTCGTTTTTATGATAGAATAAAATAAACAAAACTACTCCGATCGTTACTGACATATCGGCAATATTAAAAATAGGCCAGCGGTTATAAGTGTAACCAAACAAGCTCACATTGAAGAAATCGAAATCAAGAAAGTCCACAACCTTACCATAAAAAAGAGGGGCTTCATTATAAATCACTCCATAAAACATTCTATCAATTAAATTTCCTACAGCACCACCAAGAATTAATGCAAAAGGAAAACGAACAATAAATTTTTCATTTTTGATTTTAATTAAATAAATGGTTATAAAAATGCTTGCAACGAGCGAAAATAGAGTAAGGTAGATTTTTGCGGATTCACCAAAATCAATACCAAAGGCCATACCAGGATTTTCTATGTAGGTTATTCTGAAAAAATCACCTATTACACTAATGCTATCATATAATTTCATACCTTCGATTTTTAATCCAAGGGAAGAAATTTCCAATCCTTTGATGAGAATTTTTGTGACCTGGTCGATTAAAACGACCAATAAAGATACATAGAATATTTTCATTACTTACTGAACTTAACTTTGCATTTCATACAATGTTGAGTGTGAGGCACTGCTTCGAGTCGACCTTTTTCTATGACGGCTCCACAGTCTATACAATAACCATAAGAGCCATCTTCAATTCGTCTCAGAGCTGCATCCAAATAACTAAGGAACTTGGTTTCTCTTTGTGCCCATAAATAATTCTTTTCTTTTTCAAAGGAATCAGTCCCCTGCTCTGCCATATGAAGAGAGTATGGTGAATTTTCATTAACAAAAGTACCTGTATTTTCATCCACCATTCTTTCACGCAACAATTCAAGTTGTTCAATAATTTCTTTTCTTTTTTCTAAGATGATCTGTTTGAAATATTCAAGCTCTTTTTTAGAATAAGCAGGTTTACGTGGTATTGTAACAGTTTTAATTTCTTGAACTGGTTTTTGTTCTTGTTCTTTAGTACGACTTCTCCTCACTTGAGTTTTCTTACTTTTTTCCTGTGTTTTTGATAGATGCTTTTTATCCTTCACTGATTTTGAAGTAGACTTGGTAGTTTTAGCAGTTGCTTTTTTCGATGTCTTTTTCACAGCAGCTGACTTCCTGGTAGTTTTTGCGGTCGTTTTTTTTGCTTTTGCCATTTGGCACCTCTCATTTTCTTTTAATTATTATCCTACAATTTTCATTTCCAACTTTCCATTCTTGAGCAAATCCATCCGTTGAATCTTCAAATCTCAACTCTTCAGCTAAAGTCTCTTGCATAATATAAGATTTCATTTTAGAAATTGCTTCCTGAAGTACATCTGTTGTAACAATTGAAATTTCGATTCGATCACTTACATCAAAATCAGCATCCTTTCTCATATTTTGTACACGATTTATAAACTCTCTGGCAAGTCCCTCTTGAATTAATTCAGGAGTTAAATTAGTGTCCAAAGCAACTGTAATTCCGTCCTCACTTTCAACAATCCAACCTTCTATATCTTCACTAATTATTTCAACGTCTTCAGGCTTAATGAAAAATTCTTCTGATTCCAAATTAATTTTAACTGATTCACCCCTTGATAATAGTTCGATTTCATCTTTCCCAAAATTTCTGATAGCATTGGCAACTTGATTTACTTTCTTCCCAAATTTAGGCCCAATTGATTTAAAGTTTGGTTTAGCTTTTTTAACTACAATATCTGAACCAGTATCAAGCATTTGTAAAGCCTTAACGTTAACTTCATCTAGAATAACTTGTTCCATCTGTCGAACTGAATCTTGATCTTCCTTTCTTACAACAACAAGCATCTTTTGAAGTGGCTGACGAACCTTCAAATTATTTTTTGCTCTGATAGACCTGGTTATAGAAACAATTTTTAATGCCACTTCCATCTTGTTTAACAACTCATAATCAATAAGTCCAACTTCAGGATAATAAGAAAGATGCACTGATTCATACGGCTCTTTATTCGTAACTGTATTTAAGCAACGATAAATTTCTTCTGATATAAATGGAGCAATAGGTGAACTTAATTTTGCAACCGTCACCAAACATTGATATAAAGTTTGATATGCGGAAATTTTATCTGCATTTTTCTCACTTTTCCAGAATCTTCGACGATTCCTACGAACGTACCAATTGGAAAGTTGTTCTATGGTAAAGAATGAAATCGCACGAGCTACTCTAGTAATATCATACTCATCAAAATATTCTTTAACATTTTTTACAAGCAGATTTAATGCCGATAAAATCCACTTATCAATCTCAGGTCTATCTTCAAAAGGTATTTCAGGCTCTTCATATTTAAACCCATCGAGATTAGCATATAAGGCAAAGAAAGCATAAGTGTTAATTAAGGTTCCAAAGAATTTTCTTTGAACGTCAAATAAATCTTCTTCATCGAATAGAGTAACTTTCCATGGTGGACTGTTTGATATCAAATACCAACGAGTAGTATCGGCTCCGTATTTTTCAACAATCTGGAAGGGATCCACTGTATTTCCTAACGACTTGGACATTTTTTTCCCTTCCTTGTCAAGAATTAATTCATTAACAAGAACATTCTTATAAGCTGGTTTTTTGAATAGAAAAGTATTAATAGCATGAAGCGAATAGAACCAGCCTCGAGTTTGATCAATTCCTTCTGCAATAAAATCTGCAGGATAAGCTTTTTCAAAAACTTCTTTGTTTTCAAAGGGATAGTGGAATTGCGCAAAAGGCATTGCTCCTGAATCATACCAAACATCAATCAATTCAGGAGTGCGTCGATAAACTTTGCCATTTTTCCTGAAGATTATTTTATCCACATAAGGTTTATGCAAATCAAGATCCGTTAACTTGCTAACGGGTATCTCTCTTCCATCATCGGTGACAAAAAATCCTTGTTTTAACTCTTCGATGCTACCAACAGCAAACATATCTTCACCATCTTCACTAATCCAAATTGGGAGTGGTGTTCCCCAGAATCTGTCACGTGAAAGTGCCCAATCTTTATTTTCTTCAAGCCAATTTCCAAATCTACCTCTTCCTACTTCTGGTGGATACCAATTTATCTGCTCATTAAGTTCGATCATCATATCCACGTATTTTGTCGTTGAAATGTACCAGCTACTCCTTGCATAATAAAGAAGTGGCGATTTACATCTCCAGCAATGCGGATAACTATGTTCAATAGTTTCTTTTTTAAATAAAAGATGCCTTGATTTCAGGTTTTGAATAATATGTGGATCGGCTTCTTTAACGTTCATAAATTTAAAGTCACTTACACTTTCATTGAAGCATCCACTTTTATCAACAGGATTTATGAAAGGAAGATCATAAGTTTTGCCAATTTGATAGTCATCTTCACCAAAGGCTGGAGCTATATGTACAATACCTGAACCGTCTTCTGTTGTAACGAAATCACCAGTGACGACATAAAATCCCTTTTTATCAACGGGTATATAATCAAACAATCTTTCATATTCCCAACCGAAAAGATCTTTACCGGAGTATTTTCCCACAATTTCGTAGTTGGATGGTAAAACGCTAAGCCTTGCCTCAGCTAATATTAAGTAATATGGTTTGTTGTATTGATCAAATAACCTGACCTTGACGTAATTAGTATCAGGATTGACTGCCAGAGCAACGTTGGATATCAAAGTCCAAGGTGTTGTTGTCCATACTAAAAAATAAGTTTCCTCCTGTCCCTTTACTTTAATTGCTACATAGATTGATGGGTCTTTTACATCTTCATATCCAAGTGAGAGTTCATGAGATGAAAGTGGCGTTTCACAACGTGTACAATATGGTTGAATTTTAAATCCTTTATAAATGTATCCCTCATCAAAGAACTTTTTCAAAGACCACCAGACAGATTCTATGTATTCATTTGTACAGGTAACATATGCATCGTCTAGATTTATCCAATAACCTATTCTTCTAGTCAATTCATTCCAATCTTTTACATAAGTAAAAACTGAGGTTTTACAAGCCTGATTAAATTTTTCTATACCATATTTTACGATTTCATCTTTAGTTTTAATTCCCAATTCTTTTTCAACTTCAATTTCAACTGGAAGACCATGAGTATCCCAACCAGCTTTTCGTTTTACCTGAAATCCATCTAAAGTTTTGTAACGACAAACAATATCTTTTATAGTTCTTGCCATTACGTGGTGGATTCCCGGTCTTCCATTTGCCGTTGGTGGTCCCTCATAAAAAGTAAAGGGCTTATTTAAATCTCGAGTTTCGATACTCTTTTCGAAAATTTTATTTTTTTCCCAAAACTCTAAAATTTCCTTTTCAATTGCAGAAAAATTGACTTTATCTGAGTACTGTTTATACATTTCCCTTAAATAATTTTGTTCAAATTTATCTTTAGAAAATTACTTCGAAATTAATCTTTTTATTTAATTTTTGAAAGAGTGCGAAAATTACAGAAAGAATTTAAAATACAATTTTAAGAGAATTGCATCTTAATGGTTATTATGTAAAATCTGTTTGATGATTTATAAAATAAAATTTAGAATTTAACTAAAATGCTTCGCCAATCCCTAAGTGAATTTGCAGGGCATTAAAGAAAGATCTCTTGAATATGGTTTTTTGAGTAAATGGATCATAAAATTGAGTACCGAAATCAAGTCTAAATGGTGCAAAAGAAGTGTAATATCTTAAACCTAAACCAAATGTAACTGCAATTGATTTAATATTGAATTGTTTCAAACTAGACCATGTATTTCCAAAATCAAAAAACACAGCTGAGCCCAAATCACCAATAATTATGTTCCTTGATTCTATTGAACCCTCAAGCAATGCTCTACCGCCAATTTCAGTAATAGTAATTTCTTTACCAGAAACATCGAGATACGTCAAGCTTGGGCTAAGAGACCTAGCACGCCAGCCCCTTATGGAATTACTGCCACCAGCAAAAAATAATTTACTCTGTGATATTGATTTTTCACCGAAAATCTTTTGCATGTATCCTATTCTTAATTTATATGCAACTGCACCTTTTGCTGGCTTCCATGGATTTGTATAAACCGTGATTCCAGCAACTGTTTTGTAGTATTGAATATTTCTATCAATTTCTTTGCTAAGTAGATTTTTCAAATAAGGTAAGAGACCTGTGAACTCTAATGATAATTGAATGTTAAACCCTTTCGTAGGATAAAACATATCATTTTCATGATTTCCGAATAAATCAAGTCCTATTATCGTGTTAGAATGTCTTAAAAAAGATTCACTTTCACTTTTTAATATGTTTTCACTGGTATCTTCTGGAGAAAGTGGAAAACCGGAGGAAACAAGAACAGCCTTAATAAAGTCAAAAGAAAGTTGGGGCTTAAAGTCAATTTTTTCTGATTCATAGCCAAAATATATCCCATAATTGTTGAAAAAGACAAACCTGGGAAGTTCAAATAAGAACGAAACTTTTGAACCAGTTGTATAATATCGGTAAAACTTTTGTTGTTCTGCTGAGGCATAAATCTCCCATTTTCCTTTTATATCCTTAAAAAATAAGTATGGCTGCTCAACGCTCAGATTTAATGAAGCAATACCAAAAACAGTCGTGTCTTTTAGACCATTTTTGCCAAAAACATCTTTATAATTCACACTGAAAAAATCTTGTGAAACAATTGATGCTTCAGCTGTAAACTTTCTTGCTCTTCCAAAAAAATTCTTTCTAGTGAAGTTCAATCCTAAACCCAGATTAAATCTACTCGATTGATTGTTTATAATAATTTCTGGACCTAATTCATTCATCTTACTTACATCAACATTTACATTTACTGGAACAGTAGAGTTAATTGTATCAGCAATAACACCAGCAACAAATGCGGAAGTGAAAAGTCCTGTACGGTAAAGTCTTAGTTGACTTTCAGCAAGTTCAAGTTGATTATACCTTTGACCAGGTTTAATTTTTATAAGGTTATAAATTAAGCTATTTTCAACTAATGCAGGTGAATAACCGGTTTTATTTATTCGTATTTCACTAATAGTAAAATATCGGTTTGGATTAATCTCAACTTGAACATCTACGTATCTTAAGACCTTATCGATTGTTGCAACTACTTTCCCTCGTTCGGCCAACATAAAACCAAAATTTCTTAATTCATTGACAATTCTTAAAGCATCTTCTTCAATCAAATCCTTTTGAAAAAAGCTTTGAGATTTGATTTTTCTTTCTTCAATAATCTTGTTATACAACCATGCACCTATTTTTAAAGAGTCAACACCGATATAAACATAATCTCGAATTCTAAATCTTTCTCCTTCATCAATCGTGAAAATTAATCTGGCAATTTTATTTTTCGGATTAAAGGAGTAACTATATTCCACTTTAACCAAGAAAAATCCATTGTCCTGATAAAACTTTTCCAATCGTTTAACATCTTCTTTTAAATCTAATGAATCAAAATAAACAGGCTCTTTGCCAATACCTGTTAACTTATTAAGAACTTTCCAAAACCAGAATGGAGTCTCACGTGAAATAATTACACTTGAAAGTATGGAAGAAGAAAAATATTTATTACCCTGAAACTCAATCTTTGTTAGTTCATAAAATTCATCCTGTGCGTAAACCAAATTAAAAATTATACACAAAATCAATACGTACTTTTGCATTGTAATTACCACAAACCACTTTTAGAAATTACTGATTCATTATCCTGAGCAAACTTTATAATGTTATGAATATATTCATTCAATCTTTTTGGCTTCAAATTATATGGTTTAAGAAATTCTAAAGTTTTGTCACACTTCAAAATCAAATTGTGATCAAAATAATCAATCATTTCAGGATAAAGTCCAGACAAATCCTGAACAATTGATGACTTCATGATCGTTCGCATAAAACTATATGAAACCTTAACGGTTATAATTTTTTTATTTAATACCTGTGCAAAAAGTTGAATAAGTTGTAATTGTGTTAAAGGTTCTGGATCAGAAAGATGATATGTACTCAAAACCGATGAATGTTTAGATAAAATTCGAATTGCTTCAACTACATAATCAACATGAATAAGATTTACCGGGCAGTTACCGCTCCCAATCTGAGTCATGAAAGTATAACAGGGCATTTTGCTCAGGAGAAAAATAACCGGATATGGCCCATCAAATTTGTTTGTTTCGCCGTTCTCGGAATCACCAATTACTACAGAAGGACGATAAATGATGTACGGAATAAAATCTTTAGAATCGCGAATGTATTTTTCCGATATGAACTTAGTTTCATCATAAAAATTTTTGAAAGTCTGACCCATATCAAAATCATCTTCAGTAAAAATTCCAGTGTACCATCCCGCAACGTAGCAAGTACTAACGTGATGAAACTTTTCCAGTTGTCGACAATTCTTTGCAAAAGCAAGAATATTTTGGGTACCTCTGACATTAACATCATATGCTAAATCTTTATTAACCCTTAAATCATAAACTGCAGCAAGATTAAAAATTTCGGTTATTAAATTAAAATCAAGTGCTTTATTATTTATTCCAAGATTGTTAAAACGTAAATCACCACGGATAATTTTTAATCTACCCTTTAAGAATTCAAAATTATTTTCAAGTATATTAATCTCAGTCTGTGCTTTTTGATAAAATTTATCTTGCACTAACAAATATGCAACTGAGTCTTTTCTATCCTTCATAATTTTAGGCAGCAATTTTGAAGCAATGAAGCCTGGAAATCCTGTTATAAGAATATCTTTACTCATACTTCACAATTTTTTTCATTGATGGAAAATATTCAAGAAATTCTTTATCAAGAATCGAATTGAAGTATTCTTTCACGAAATCATATTTTTCGTACTTTAAGTTTTTAGAATAAACAATATTAACTAAATTTCTATCAATTTGTTGTGTATAACATGAAAAGAATTCTAATTTATCAAGGGAAAACAAATATTGATAAATTTCAACATTACCTGTTCCGATATATCCTGAGCCTGTATCGTAATATATGAAGCTCAAACTATCCGGTGATAACTTTATAATCTTAACTCTAGATGTATCTCTAAAACCACTATGAACCGGTGTCTTCGTATGGATTCTTGGTCTACTTTCTGTCGTATCAAAAGCAAAAAATCTTATTCCATCAATTGAATCCTCTTCAATGCCAACAAAAACTCTATTCACCGAGTCATAAATAGCAAAAAATGTCCAGGGAGAATAAACCTCCTGAGAAATTAGCAGAGGATCTGATATCTCAAAATCATTTGTCTCAGTTTTTTCCTTAATGGGAGCTTCTACTATTTCTTTTTCTTTTTTACAAGAAACGAATAGTATACTAATAAATAATAACGGTAGTACCAATCTTACATACACTATAAAGCTCCTCAATCTCTGAGTTGTTCACTGCTATACTTCCGTCGGTCCAATTAAATATAAAGGGTAAATTTCTGAGCAATAAATCAAATTTTCCATTACCATGAATTTTTACAAAACCACCAAGATTAGTATCCATCGGCGGGCACAAATTCGAAGCGTTGGCATTTATTATTTTTTCAAACTCACTTTTTGTTATGATACCACTTTCTAGTCCTCTAATTGCATCCTCTACATTAGGATAGTTGAGTATCATAATTTTTCCTAGACCATCTGTTATTCTTTTATCACATACGTAAAAATTTCCTATGGGAGTGAATCTATCGTTTTTTGATTGTTTAGAGAATCGTGGATTTGCTCCAAGTGCGATATTGTATGTTTTAACTAAGACAGTATCGATGTAAAGATGAAGTTTATAATCAAGTTTATTGATGATTATTTTGGGATTATCCAAATTTTCAATCTTTTTTTCAGAAAGTAAATCTTTCAAACTAGTTTTTCTTAAATCCTGTATGATTCCGTAAACAATCATCCCTATAATGAAAATTATGATACCCCCAATGTAAAATATCAGATTTTTCACTTCACAAAATCAATATGAATTGATTTTTTAAACTATTTGCTTCTCTCTATGAAGTTACTTTGAAAATTAGAAGGATATTCAACTTCTACGATACTATACATACCCCCTCGTGGATTAAATTCACCGGTTACTTTCATATAACGTGGTTGTAAAACTTTTACCAGATCGTCTAAAATCAAATTAACTACAGACTCATAGAAAATCCCCTCATTACGAAATGAATTAAAATAGATTTTCAAAGATTTCAATTCGACACATTTTTTATCAGGAACATATGTAATTGTTATTTTGCCAAAATCAGGATTACCTGTCTTAGGACATACAGATGTAAACTCAGGTTGAACATGAACGATTTTGTAATTTCTATCAGGATACTTGTTATCAAAAGTTTCTAAAATTTTTATTCTATCTTCCATTCTTTTTCCTCAAATATACTTTGGTTTGACTCTGTAAATAATTGGGTCATCAATACCAGCCATTTGAAATCCTCTTAACCTTAAAGCACAACTATCGCAAACTCCACAAGCCACTTCTTCATCCTTATAACAAGACCAAGTTAGATGAAACGGTGCATTTAATTCAACACCAAGTTTTATAATTTCATATTTTTTTAAGGAGATTAACGGAGTTTCAACTTTTAGTTTTGTGGTTGGTTTAGTTCCAACTTTTATAAGCTCGTTAAATTTTTCGTAAAAAATTTTTCTACAATCAGGATATCCTGACGAGTCTTCCTCCACCGCTCCTATAAAAATTTTCTCAGCGCCTAAAACTTCTGCCCACGCCACAGCCATGGATAAAATATTTGCATTTCTAAAAGGAACATAAGATGAAGGAATTTCTTTTGGATTTAAATTTGCTAAACTAACCTCGATTTTTTCATCAGTTAGTGAAGAGCCCCCAATCTCTCTAAAAAAGTCTGTATTTAGAACCAATTTATATTTTGCCTTAAAGTAATCAGCAATGTCGTTAAATGCCTTCAGTTCTCTTCTTTCCGTTCTTTGACCATAATTTAAGTGCAACATTGCCAGGTCATAATTCTTACTGGCAATTGCGGTTACTACGCAACTATCCATTCCACCACTGGCAAGGACAACAGCTAATTTTCTGTCAGACATTTAACTCACTCACTTTATACTTATAATTTTTTTTGATATTCTGCGTATGAATCAACTGTTTCGTAAACCCTCACCAAAATCAAATTTAATTTTTGTGGTAAATTTGATTTAGTTATTTCCTCGACAATAAATCTTGATATGTTCTCTACAGTAGTTGGAAAATCTACGACAACAACTCGATCATTAATTTGATTTGCTATTTCAAGCAACTCCTTATCCGATGAGTCAACCAAAATCGAATGGTCCATTTTGTCAATTATTGGATTGACAATATTAAATATGTCGTAAAAGTCAATTAACATTCCATCGGTTAATTGATCTCCATCGAATTCAATTACTGCTCGATAAGAATGGCCGTGAAGGTTTTTGCATCTTCCATTATGAAAAGGTAAACGGTGAGCCATTTCCCATCGAAATTCTTTTGCAACTTTCATTTTTCTTCTCCAAAATTTGCAAGGGATTAAAATCAGATTGTACCCCCGACAGGGCTCGAACCTGTGCACCCAGCTCCGGAGGCTGGTGCTCTATCCAGCTGAGCTACGGGGGCAAACTTCTTATTTAATTTGTACCCCCGAGAGGATTCGAACCTCCGACACGCGGTTTAGGAAACCGCTGCTCTATCCAACTGAGCTACGGGGGCAATTTTACTTTTTGTAAACGCAAGCTAACAATCAACGTAAAATTTTTCCATAATTGGTTAAGCACAAATAACCAGAACTGCTATGAAAGAACAACAGAAAATGAATTAATCCTATAAAATTTGAAAACTTAAAGAATAATTGAGACGATAGAACTCTTTCTTAAATTTAACAATAAGACGATTAATGGATTATCCAACATAAAATTTTATAAAGTTATTCCCATCTTAAATTTTTACTTGTTACTTTCACATAGAAGAAATTTTACATTAACAAGTTATTATCATAATGGTTGCTATATAAATCTAGAAGGAATTAACTTAAGAAAAAAAAGATTGTCAAATGCATCTTAGAGAAATACTTCTTTCGATTATAGATAAAGTTCTTAAGACAATAACCCCAAAAGAAGTTTTTAACAAAAAATTTAATCTAGAGAATAACTTTTTGAAAATACAAGATTATACTTTGGATTTGAGTAAAACAAATAAACTTTATGTTATTGGATTTGGAAAGGCATCTTCAGCTATGGCGACAGAAATTGAGAAGTTTCTTTATGATAGAATAGAAGCTGGAATTGTAATAACAAAATATGGATTTAAAACCCATACAAACAAAATTAAAGTTTTCGAGGCCGCACATCCCATACCCGATGAAAATACGATTCATCATTCAAAACGAATATTAAAACTTCTAAACCAAACATATGAGAATGATTTGATTATTAGTCTAATTTCAGGAGGCGGTTCTGCTTTGTTTGAAGTACCGATTGACGATTTTTCCCTTGACGAACTAAAGCAAGTTTATTCTGTTTTGCTTCATTGTGGTGCAAACATTTATGAAATAAACGCGATAAGAAAATTAATCTCAAAAGTTAAAGGAGGTAAACTTTTAAGTTATATTTACCCAAGTCAATGCATTTCAATAATAATCTCAGATGTAATAGGAAATGATCTTTCTATAATTGCATCTGGCCCAACATTTATTACCTCTGAAAGTAAACATTCAACTCGGGAAATCATTCAAAAATATTATCTCAAGGAAAAACTTTCTTCAGTAAGTTTAGAAAAAATTTTATCAATGGAAGAATCATTTAACAAATTTACAAATGAAATTTGGGAATACTTTGATAAAAAAGTACAGAATATAATTATCGCATCGAATGAAAATGTTGTAATAAGTACTAAAAAACTTGCAGAAGAATTAGGTTACAAGGTTTTTATAATTTCGGAAAAAATGGAAGGCGAGGCGAGATTAGTTGCGAGTAATTACATAAAAATAATATCAGATTACCTCAATCAAAATAAAGAAGTCGAAAAATTCTGTTTTATCTCAGGCGGTGAAACCACAGTTACTGTTCGTGGTGATGGCATAGGCGGAAGAAATACCGAATTTGCCTTATCAGCTTTGTATGAGTTAATATTTCATCGTGATATAATTTCAAACTTCAATTTTATACTAGCTTCAATTGCAACAGATGGAAATGATGGTACCACAGACTGTGCAGGGGCGTTTGTAGATTATGATGTTATAAAAAATTCAATTAATAAAAATCTAAATCCAAAAAATTTTCTTACAAGGAACGATTCATATACCTTCTTCAGTGAGTCAGGAGGTCTAATTAAAACTGCCCCTACATTCACAAACGTGATGGACATTGTAATTGGATTATTTGAAAGAAAGAAAACTTAATCTGTAGAAATCCTGTCAGATAATTAATTGTTAAAATCCCGCAAAGAAAAGAGTCAATCCTATTACAAGTCCGAAGATAAAATTGAATAATTTAACCTTAATAGAATCTTCAACTGAATAGGAAAGTAAAGGTAACATACCATGCCCATCTTGAACAATTGAACTGGTTAATAATACAGAAAAAGGGACGAGTCCATCAGCAAATAGTTTTATAAAAATCAAATGTGGTCCCGACTCAGGAATAAGTCCAACGAGTGCTGCAATAAAAATGAAAGCAATTTTGTACTGAGAAGTAAAACGTTCTAGATGTAGATATTCCAGGCTTAAATGCACGATAGTTAAAGCTAAAAGAGTCCAGACAAAAATTTTCCATAGGTGTTTTTTGATTACATGATTAAAGATGTGTTCTGTTATATAATGTTTGAAAGAAAGTTCATGTTCATGAATTACAAACTCTTCGCAGTTAATACATATTTTCACTTTAAGTTTCTTCACAATATAATCAGCTAAAAAACCACCTACCACGCCAAGAAAAAAAAGGAGCATAAAAATATAAAAGGCTTTATCAGGCACCATAGCAATTAATACAAATGCTTCATCACCAGAAGATGCAATCATTGAACCAGCAAGCGCACCAAAACTTATTAAACCATGGATGTAAAGTGAAACATTTGTAAATCCACCAAAGCAACCTGGAATTGCTCCAATAAAAGATGAAATGAAGTATTGTTTTACTTTGTTTGATCCAACCAGGAGTAGTTTCAATTTCCCTTTTGAAAAGACATTCATTAAGTCAATGGCTATCATCATCACTGCAACGAAAAAAGTGATTTCGATTGTTTCAAACAATATTTCTTTAATCATATCCATGATTTAGAATGTCATCGCATTTTTATAGTATTTTAATGTGAAGCTCTTTCAATTGCTCAGGCCTTACAAGTGATGGTGCACCATCCATAAGCGAAAGGCCATTGGATGTTTTGGGAAAAGCAATAACATCACGAATAGAATTTTGATTAGCAAATAACATAACCATTCTATCAAATCCAAAAGCAATACCACCATGAGGTGGAGCACCATATTTGAAGGCGTTAATCAAAAATCCGAATTTTTCTTCTGCTTCTTCTTTTGAAATTCCAAGTACATCAAACATTTTTGATTGAACCACTGGATCATTTATCCTTATACTTCCACCAGCAATTTCATTGCCATTTAGTACCAAATCATATGCTTTGGCTTTTACTTTTAAAGGTTCAGTTAACATTAAATCAATATGCTCATCTTTAGGAGAGGTAAAAGGGTGATGCATAGCAACAAGTCGTTTTTCTTCTTCACTGTATTCAAAAAGAGGGAAATCAGTTATCCAAAGTATCTGAGGTTTTACATTTTGTTTTATCAAGTCCATACGCTTAGCCATTTCTAAACGGAGAGCACCCATTATTGTAAGCGTTTTTCTCCACTCACCAGCCTGGATTAAAATCAAATCTCCTATTTCTGATTTTGTTTTCTCAATTAATGCTTTTTGTTCGGCATCATTAAAAAATTTTAATGTTGGTGACTCAAGGCCATTTTCGTTAACACGAATCCAGATTAGTCCACCAGAACCAAGTTTTTTAACAAAGTCAGTCAAAACATCAAGTTGATTACGTGTATAATTCCCACAACCTTTTGCATTAAGTGCAGAAACAATTCCTCCTTTTTTAATAGCTTCACTGAATAATCTAAATTCACTTCGTTCAAAAATTGAATTAAGGTTAAAAAGCTGTAAATCAAATCTTAAGTCAGGTTTATCTGAACCATATAGCTCCATACTTTCTTCGTATTTCAATCGTTTGAAGGGCGTTTCAATTTCAATATCAAGAATTTCCTTATAAAGTCTCTTCATTAATCCTTCAACAATATTAAAAACATCCTCTTCATCGACAAATGACATTTCTACATCAATTTGTGTGAATTCATATTGACGGTCTGCTCTTAAATCTTCGTCACGAAAACATCGGACAATCTGAAAATACCGATCAAAGCCCGCCACCATTAAAATCTGTTTGTAAGTTTGAGGTGACTGAGGTAGCGCATAGAAATAACCTTTGTGAATTCTACTTGGTACAAGGAAATCTCTAGCTCCTTCAGGAGTTGATTTCATCAGGAAAGGAGTTTCAATTTCTAAAAAATTATTTTCATCAAAATATTTTCTAACAACTTGATACATCTTGTGACGTAGAATCAAGTTTCTTTGCATTGGTCTTCGACGCAAGTCCAGATAACGATAACGTAAACGAATTTCTTCATTTGTATCGATTCTATCTTCAATTGGAAATGGTGGAGTTTGAGCTTTATTAAGAATCGACACTTCGTCAACCATAACATCGATCATTCCTGTTTCAATTTCTGGATTTTCAGTACCCTCAGGCCTTCGTCTTACTTTACCTGTAACTGATACCACCCATTCATTACGCAAATCTTTAGCTTGCTCATGTGCTTCAGCATTATAACTCGGTTCGAATACTATTTGTGTAATTCCATAACGATCCCTCAAATCTATAAAAATTACTCCACCAAGATCTCTTCTATTATCAACCCAACCGTTTAAAGTAACAGTTTGCCCTATATGTTGATCTCTTAACTCACCACAAGTATGAGTTCTTTTCTTAAACTTCATTTGTTCACCTTATTTTTTGATCTCCTAACTTTTGATTTTTGAAGACATTATCAAATTTTTAACAAGATTTATAAAGTACACACTAAAAATCTTTGCATTATTCGTTTTAATATCGGATGTAAATCCTCAGCAAATTATTAAACTAAAAAGTAAAAAATTCAATAACTAATTACAAATTTAATTTTGCCTTTATTCTTCCCATTAAGCAAGAAATTTATTGCATTAATTTCTGTAAGGGATTGTCAGGATTTAATCCATTTTTTAGAGCGAGTTTATAATAATAACGACCAGAGTCAATATCTCCCTTATTAAAAAAATATATGGAAAGGTTTAAATATGCTTCCATAAAAAATGGATTTAATTTAATTGACTTTTTAAAGTTAAAAAGTGCCAGAGAATCTTTATCAATCCTGGCATAGAGAACCCCTAAATTGTTGTAAGCTTCATAATAAGATGAATCTAGACTTATTGATTTAAGAAATAATTTCTCTGACTCTTCATATTTATTCATCGAGAGGTATAGATTTGCAAGATTATTTAGGGTGATTTTATTTTCGGGGTTAAGTTCTATTGCACGTAAGAGATAACGTTCTGCCTCCAATGGTTTGTTCATCTTTCTATAGTTGATAGCAATATTATTAAGTGTTTCTATTGAATTAGGATTTAAGCTTAATGATTTAAGAAATTCTTTCTCTGCATCATCATACATACCTTTTCGATGGTAAACATTTGCAAGACCTCTTCTTGTAAAGAAAGATTCAGGCGAGCTCTTAATTGCGGATGTATAAAAAGTAATTCCATCACGAAAGTTTGAAATGTAATTTAAAGTAATAAACAAAAAATATATTACCATTATGACAAAAATGGTAATTGAGATGTATTTACCTGCCTTATCAAAAAATCTATATTGAGCAATCATCAACGCAAATCCAAAATGTGGAACATACGCTCTATTATCAAGAAAATTCGTAAAACCTGCGTAACCAACCATACCACTAACTAAAAACATTAAGTACCAAATGAATCCGAAGTAAAATATTTTTTTATTTTTAATCCCTTTAATAGATAGAATAACAATAAAAATTAATACAAGTATTCCATAAAATTCGTTCAAATTATCTTTTAGAGTAATCACAGAAAGATTAAGTGGCAGAAGAGTTTTGCCCGTGTAGTTTAATATACCAAGTATATAATCTAAGAATTTTAGTTCTAAACCTTCGCTAATTATTACACCACCTTTGGCTTTTGACTGCAATATCAACCAGCCAATTGTTAAAATCATAGTTTCAATTAGAACTAAGGTGAAATTTTTTGAAAATCCGAGTTTTTTCTTGAAAAGAAAATAATAAATCAAAATTCCAGGAATAATAAGAATAGCATTTTCTTTCGATAAAAGAGCACTTAAAAAAGACAATGAAAAAATAACATGATAAAATATTGAATTTTTTTCCGTGATTTTAAAGTAATAAAGGAAGCTTAACGCAACAAAAATGAATAATATAGAATCATTTCTTCCCGGAATCCAAACTGCAGTTTGTACGTTAAGTGGATGAACAATAAAAAGCAAAGTTAGTGCAAAAACTAGATAATAGTTTTCCACAAATTTTCGTAATAAAAGAAAGAATAAAAAGCTTCCGAGTATATGATAAATTAGATTTGAAAAGTGATAGATAAAAGGACGAGTCCCACCTATTTTAGCATCAATCATAAAGCTGAAGGAAATTAAAGGTCTGTAATACGCACCATAGTCGGTCATAAAGAACTTTGTAGTGAAAAGAATTGGAATGTTTTTTATATCAAGATAAATATGATTCTTTTTGACAACTAAATCATAATCGTCAAGGTATGTGTAATCGAATTTGAAAGTAGGATGATAAACTAAAAAAACACAAATCGAAATAACAAGTAAAACTAAAAATTTTGATTTATTGATTTTCTGAAAAAATATCTTCAGTTTTTCTAGATTCTTCATATAAAATTAAAAATGACTATAACCAAATAGAAAGAGTTTAATATCATATTTCAAAATAATATTTTTACAAAAACAAACTAATATTAAAAATATGATTATTGTAAAAAAAGCAACTTTTATAATCCTTACAGCAACAGTTTCACTGTACAGTCAAATAATTCCACAGGTCAATATACCTCTAACAATTACAGATGGTACAAGAACAAAGACTTTGTACTTTGGTTTAGACCCATCTGCTACAGATGGTATCGATCCACATCTGGACGAAATGGAACAACCACCACTTCCTCCGTCAGGTGTATTTGATGCAAGATTTATTGGAACCGACATTAACATCCCTCAACTCGGTGAGGGCGTCTTAAAAGATTATCGCTTTGGCTACGATACTACTAAAGGACAAAGAATTCACGAATTGAGATACCAAGTTGGAACAGGAAATACAATTACAATTATATGGAATTTCCCATCGGGAGTTACAGGACTTTTACAAGATTTTTTTGGTGGAGTTGTAGTTAACGTTAACATGACTGGCTCGGGTAACACTGTTGTTACTAATCCCGGCATTATAAATAAATTAAAAATGACAATCACATACAACTTAACTGGCAATTTACTTCCATCACCTCCAACTCTCAGATCACCACTTAGTGGGTCAATAAATCAACCTACAAATTTAAACTTACAGTGGACTCAAGTTAGTGGTGCTGTTAGATATCATCTACAGGTTGCCCTTGATTCGACCTTTAACAACCTCATCATTAATGATTCAACTATTCAAACAAACTCACACAATGTACAACTTCAAAACGATAAACTTTATTACTGGCGAGTTAGAGCAAGAAATAATGCAGGTTGGAGTACATTTTCGACCATTTGGAATTTCAGAACAATTATGCCACCTCCTTCAAAACCGCAATTACATTCACCTCCCAAGGGTGCATTTGGATTGTCAACTCCAATTCAACTAAAATGGTTCGTTGTAACTTATACAAATGAATATCTTTTAATTGTTAGTAAAGATTCCTCTATTACAGATATTGTATTAAACAAGAGTCTGACCGATACTTCTTTTTTACTAACAAACCTTTTACCAAACACAACTTATTACTGGAAGGTCGAAGCAACTAATTCAGCTGGCACTTCTTCTTCTGACATTTGGTACTTCACTACTTTAGGTACATCAGTTCATAATCATGATTTCCAGAAAAAGATTTTTTTTCTACATAATAACTTTCCAAATCCTTTTAATGGAAAAACAAAAATTGCTTATTCTATTCCTGAAGACTCTTTTGTAAAATTCAGAATATTCAATATAAATGGAGAGGAATTATATAGACTTGAAGACTTTAAAGTTGCTGGTTCTTATAGTTATGAAATTGACTTTACTACAATTAAATCAGAAAAAACTTTAGCGAGTGGTTTCTATTTTTATCAGCTTCAATCAGAAAAATATGTCGATACCAAGAAAATGATATTTCTTAAATAATAATCTTTATAGTAAAGTTTCTTTTACAATACAAACACAAGTTTAGGATAAACATGAAAAGAATTATTTTCTTTACGTTCATATTCGTAACTTTATATAATATAAATTCATCCGCTCAAATTAAAACTATTCCCAATTTTATGCTTGAAGGTATCGATGGAAAAAAATATTCACTTCATGAATTCCTTAAGGAAGGACCGGTTTATTTATGTTTTTGGGCGCTTTGGTGTATTCCATGTCGAGCAGAATTAAAGGATTTAAATTCCATTCAAACAATGTATAAAGACAAGAAAGTTACAATCCTTGCAATTAACATAGACTCACCTAAAAGCACAGCAAAAGTAAGATCCTACGTCTCAACTCAAAAATTTAACTTTAAAGTACTACTAGACCCAAACTCAAATCTTTTTGAAACATTGAGCGGAAAAAATCTTCCTTATTCACTTCTTGTAAATCAAAATGGTGAAATAATTAAAACTCGCAACTCATATCTACCTGGAGACAAACAAAGCATAATTGAAGATTTTGATCAAATTTTAAAATCAATCAAATAAAAAGGAAGTCATTTGAAAATATACACTATTACTTTCATAATTTTTTTAACCATCTCAAAACTCTTTTCTCAGAACATTTCCATTTCTGCTTCAAATCAACTCAAAGCTGGAAGTGGCTACGAAATAGGTGGAGTTTATCTACACAAAAACAAAAAAAATTACTTTGATAATATTTCTGACTTTAGATTGTTTTTACCAAACACCGCAATCGGTTTTCGTTTGGAATATGCTAATCCACCTGAATTTGGCTTAAAATTCGTTGGAATTAGAGACGTTTTTGTTGATTATGTTAAAGATAATTTTAATATCAGAGCTGGTTACATAAATGATTTATTCGCTCGTGGACTTTCATTAAACCTATTTAGAAAGAGAGAACTAGCTTTTGATTCAGGAATAGAAGGTCTCAGAATTGGCTACGAAGGTAAGTTTATTTCTGGTAAGGTAATCGGAGGTGATTTGAATTTTGTTGATCCAACGAACATTTTTATTAATAACCCAATTACTGAAAATTATAAAATAAGAGGCTTGAACCTCGAGATCAGGCCAATAACTTATCTTTTAATTGGTGGGAATTTTGTTCATACTGAAGGATTCATTCCATCACCTATTTCCACACTAGATTCAATTGAAGCGAACATCCCTGAGATTTATTTAAAATCAAAAATTTCTGATTTTGACTTTTTCATTTCGTACGCTATAAAAAGAACATTACAAAAAAATTCTTCCACTAAAAAAGGTTCCGGTTTATATTCAAGCTTTTCTTACGCAGGAGAAAAAATTGGATTAACAATTGAGTACAAAGATTATAGATTTGATATAGTCAATCCTATTAAACGAGCTGATGTTTTTAGACCAACTCGTGCGCTTCCATTTCAAAATCCCCCAACAGTCCATAAAGAACATTCATTTACATTACTTCAAAGATTTCCTCATGTTGTTGATTTTAACGATGAAGTGGGATTACAACTCGATGCATTTTTTTCTATTACAAACAGCACTACATTGAATACTAATTTTTCATTGGCAAGCAGACATTTTGATTATGAGAAGGGATTGAATCCACTAGAATTTAATCAAAAAAGATTAGGAATCGATTGGCTTCCATCACTGGATCGAAAGAGATCACCTTTCTGGGAAATTTATTTTGATATCGAACATTTTTATGATGATGCCGATTCCTATGTTAGATTGGGCTTGAATCGCAGATCAAAAATTTTCTACGAAAATTTGGGCTTTTACGTTTCTGATCTTTCCCTGCGGACACTGACGTTACCTGCAGAAATTCAACACCGATGGAATAGTTACCTTGTAACAAAATTGACTTCCGAATCTCAATGGGTCTTTGAGTACACTGATGATAAAAAATATTATAACCACCTTGTTGGACTTTCAGGTAATTTATTTTCTAAATTAACAGTTGGATTTAGATACGAGAAAACAACAAGCAAGTACGAGCCTGAGGGAAGAAAGGATTGGTTTGTAGTTGAATTTGGCTATCGTTTTGGCATGGCAAATTCAATTATTATTAATTATGGCCGGGAAAGAGGTGGAAAAGTTTGTACACAGGGAATTTGTAGAGAAATTTTACCTTATAATGGTTTAAGATTAAATATTAATACAAATTTATGAGGAAAATAACATGAAAAAATTAATACTAACATTGATCGTTACACTCGCCGTTTTTGTAAAAGTCGTTGCTTTTGAAAGAACAGTTTTAACAGAAATTTTTACAAGCACTACATGTCCCCCATGTGCAACGCAAAATCCAATTTTTGATAACTGGCTTAAGAATTCGCCCAATGCTCATAGAATTGCAGTAATAAAATACCATACGTGGTGGCCCAGTCCAGGTAATGACCCGTTTTATCTTGCAAATACAGCAGATAATAGTGCTCGCGTATCTTATTATGGTACTAATTATGTTCCTCGCGGCATAATTAATGGCACAAATGATGGTACCTCTTCTGCATCTACATGGATAACCCACATTCAAAATCAACTTAATACAACAGCATTGTTTAAGCTCGCAGCTTATGGAAATTTAGATTCAATAAACGGCGGAAATATTAATATTGTAATTACATCGGGTTCAACTGTTCCAACAGGTACTCTTGTTCTTCATGTAGTTATTGTTGAATCAGATCTATATTACACTGGAACTAATGGTGACCCGGTTCATCATTTTGTTTTGCGTAAAATGTACCCTGATGCAAATGGCGAAGCATTTACAATAGGAGCAAATCAATCTAAAACAATTACTAGAAGTATTACTTGGAATTCCAGCTGGAAGTTAAGTAATTCACACATTGTCGCTTTCATCCAAAACCGAAACACAAGAGAAGTTTATCAAGCTATAATTCGTAAAACTAAAGAAACTATGAGTAAGCCTAATTTAGTATTACCATTAAATGGTGTTTTAAATCAACCTGTAAATATTACACTCATTTGGAATAAAGTATCTCGTGCAACAAATTATGTACTTGAACTTGCTACAGATAGTTTATTTATTAACAAATTATTCTCCGATTCATCGCTAACTGATACATTCAAAACGTTTTCAAAACTCAATCGCGAAACAAGATATTACTGGCGTGTAAAGGCATTGTCCAATTCAGCAATAAGTGACTGGTCAGAAACAAGATCATTTAAAACTATACCCAATACTGCGCCAGCAAAAGTCACACTTATTTCTCCATCGAATGGAGAAACAATTCCGATTACCTCACCTATTAACTTTACCTGGTATGTCGCTCAACCTGACGCAGAACAATATCTACTAGAATGTGCTACAGATTCAAATTTCTATAACAAAGTCATTGTAGATTCTAACATTACTCAAACTACGACTACAAAACAAGTTAATCAAACAGGTAAATATTTCTGGCGAGTAAAAGCAAAAAATGGATTAGGTTGGGGTGAGTTTAGCGACGCTTGGTGGTTTATGTCAACGACCTCATCCGTCAAAGATCAGATACCTACTGACTATGCACTTTTCCAAAATTATCCGAATCCTTTTAATCCCTCAACAACAATAAAATTTAATCTTGCCCAAAGTGGATTAACTTCATTAAAAATTTATGATATGTTTGGCAAAGAAATTAGAACCATGATTAACGAATTTCTTAATGCCGGAGAATACGTAATACAATTTTCAATCGACAAAAGTACTAACTATTCTTCAGGAATTTATTTCTATGAATTAAGATCTAATAATTTCGTGCAGACCAAAAAAATGGTTTTGATTAAATGAAACCTCAAATTACAATCTGACTCACAAGGCATTAGATAATTAAACCTTGAAAAGGGTATGTAATTTGACATATATAAATTTCTTTTTAAATTGATGCAATAAGTTAGTCCGGAACTTATAAGATATGACTAACTTCTTTTTACGAAAGAAGTTGAAGTCTAATTTCTATTAATAAATCAAACTTAAAAATTTCATTATAGAATGTAAAAGAATTGTGTCCCTGCAATTATTCATCTAAAATTAGTTTTAGAATTTGATTTATTAAATGAGCTAAAAAAGTAAAATATGATAGCCAGGAAAAGAGCCATTAGAAATAAAACAATAGAGCTGACACAGAAAGAATTTCGTGAATTCAAAAAAAAGCTAATTAAGGTTAAAACAAGAGTAACCCCTGAAACAATAACCAACAAAATTATAAATCAAAATTTCTTTGAGGTTATTGATTTTCTTCCAGAAAATTTTGTTGATCTTCTTTATATTGACCCACCGTATAATCTCGATAAAAATTTTTCTGTATTAAAAGAATCAAAAAGTAACTATTTCAAAGAGTTAAAACCCACAGATTATAAAATCTGGTTCGAAGGTTGGTTTTCAAAACTCTTAAAAGTATTAAAACCAACTGCATCTGTTTATTTGTGTAGTGACTGGCGATCAACATACTTAATTCAGGATGTATTAAATAATCATTTAATTATCCGAAACAGAATCACATGGGAAAGAGAGAAAGGTCGTGGTTCAAAATTTAATTGGAAAAATTGTTCCGAAGATATTCTATTTGCTACGGTTTCAAATAAATATACATTCAATGCTGAATTAGTAAAATTAAAAAGAAAAGTGTTTGCACCTTATCGAGACGAAAATGGTAATCCTAAAGATTGGAAAGATGGATTTAGATTAACTTACTCTTCAAATCTTTGGACAGATATTTCAGTTCCATTCTGGTCAATGCCAGAGAATACAGATCATCCAACTCAAAAACCTGAAAAGTTACTTGCCAAAATAATTCTTGCAAGTTCAAATGAAGGGGATCTTATTTTCGATCCATTTTTAGGTTCAGGAACAAGCGCCGTAGTTGCAAAGAAACTGAAAAGAAATTATTGTGGAGTTGAGCTAGACACTTATTACTGCTGCATTGCTGAAAAAAGAATACAGCTTGCTGAAAAAGATAATCGCATACAAGGATTTGAAAATGGTGTTTTCTGGGAAAGAAATACTTTTAGCTTAATTAGAAGAAAGTTTAATAATAATGAATAACACTTTTCCTGTAGCTAAAGGTATTTCCATATGGTTAAAATTTGGGAAAAACTACGAATTAATTTTACAAAATTTAATTGATGAATTAGCGTTAAAGTTCAAATCTTCTGTCTTCACTCCACACATAACACTATTTAAAGGTCTTGAGAAAAATGAATTAGAAATTGTTTCTTTACTTAATACTTTTTGTATTGATGTTTATTCCTTTAAAGTTGAAATAAAGAAATTGACTTGGGAAAAAAATTTTTATAAGTCTTTTTTTGCTGAAATAGAAATTAATAATTCTTTGCTATCGATCTATCAAAGAGGTTTAGAAATTTTTCAAATCAATTCTAATGAAATATTTCTTCCACATGTAAGTTTGATTTATGCTAATCTCGAGGAAGAAGTAAAAGAAAAAATCAAGGAAGAGATATCCGAAAAATTACCAAGGGAATTATCAATTGATAAGATCGCGGTCGTTAAAACGCAAGGTTTACCAATTGATTGGAGGGAAATTATTTCAGTGATTTTGTGAAAACTTATTTTAATAATTTAGTCTTAATTTATAATCTTACTTTTTCTTTCACTTCTGAATAAAGAGTCATTAAAACTCTTTCGTGAGTCATAGGAGCAATAAACTTTATTTCAAGTCCTGGCCTGAAAACATTCATCGCTTTTAATATTGCAAAAAATGCGCCGATGCCATACATAAACGGTGGTTCACCAACAGCTTTTGATTTGAAAGGTCCAAAATCATTTGGTGCGTTTTCAAGAAAGTGAATTTCAATTTTTTCAGGAGCACCATAAACATCCGGAATTTTGTAAGTAGAAAGTGAATCTGTAATTAATTTCCCTCTCTTATCATAAATTATCTCTTCCATTGTCATCCAACCAATACCCTGAACAATTCCACCTTCAATTTGACCTTTATCTACAACTGGATGTAGAGTTTCTCCAAGATCATGAACAACTTGTACTGAATCTAACTTATAAGTTCCACGCAAACAATCTACTGTAACTTCAATTAATGCAGTACCATAAACATGATACGCAAACGGATGCCCTTTTGAAGTATCCCTGTCAAAATAAAGACCAGGCGTAGCATGGAATGCATGAGCCGATAAACTTACTCGGTTAACATACGCTTTCTGAACAATTTTATTCCATGTAAGGTCTGTCTTTTCTCCTTTGCAATAAACAACTTCATCTTTAAATTCAATTTGATTTTCATCCTCAATTTTAAGTTCAGTGGCTGCAAGTTTTTTTAATCTTTTAAGAATCGCTTGACACGCTTCCATTGTTGCGAATCCATTTAAGTCAGATCCTTTGCTCGCAGCTGTTGGAGATGTATTGGCAATGCGTGTTGTATTTGTAGTTTCCAGTTTTATTCGTGTTGGAGGAATTGAAAAAACTCGTGAAGCAATATTGATTAATTTAGCATTAACACCCTGTCCCATTTCTACTGCTGCGGTACTTATACTAACACTACCATCTGTGTAAACATGAACAAGAGCTGAGGCTTGATTTAAAAATGTCGTAGTAAAAGAAATACCAAAACAAACTGGCATTATAGAATATGATTTTTTAATAAATCGATTTTGGTTATTAAACTTTTCGATTCTTCCCTTCACTTCATCAACTTTGTAAATTTTTTCAAGAGAATCGTAACAAACTTTTGCACGACAATTTTCTGCTCGTTGTCCATATGGGAACTCATCGCCATCTTTAAGTAAATTAATTTTTTGTAACTGGTGGTAATCTATTCCCAGAACCTGAGATGCCTTATATAATGCACATTCCATAACAAACATTGCCTGTGGACCACCAAAACCTCGAAATGCAGTAAAAGGTGGTAGATTTGTCTTACAACTTATTGCTGTAGCCCTAACGTTGGGAATATAATATGAGTTTGTAGTATGAAAAAGTGTTCTTTCAAGTATAGCTGGTGACAGATCTGCGGCTGCCCCTGCATTTTGATAATATGTAACTTCATAAGCAACTATTTTACCGTCTTTTTTCAATCCAATCTTAAAATCTGTAGAATAAGGATGTCGTTTACCTGTAATTCTCATATCTTCCTGTCGCGGTAGAATTAACTTTACAGCAGTTTGTAATTTTTTTGCCGCCATAGCAGTAAGCACTGCCCAGTGAGTTGCCTGGTCTTCTTTCCCTCCAAATCCACCTCCTATTCGTAAAACATCCACTTCTATCTTATTCATTGGCATATTTAAGACTCGAGCAGCAACTCTTTGAACCCCCGTTGGATTTTGAGTTGATGAAAAAATTTTTATACCTTCATTTTCTACTGGAAAAGCAATTGAACCTTGAGTCTCAAGATATAAATGCTCTTGTGAACCGGATTCGACTCTATCCTCTACTATTACATCGCATTCTTTCCATGCTTCATCCACGTCTCCAAGTGAAAATACTCTCGGTGGTATAATAAGTGACCCCTTTTGAAATGCTTCCCGTGGATCAAATATTGAGGGCAATTCCTCTATGTCGCATTTAATTAATTTTGCAGCGTGTTTTGCTGTAAGAAAATTATCAGCTACAACAAGAGCAATTGGTTGACCAATAAAATCAACTTCATTTTCTGCCAGTAACACTTCATCTTGAATAATGCCACCAACCTGATTTTCCCCGGTGATATCTTTGTAAGTAAAAATATAACGAACACCTGGAATTCCTAGAGCATTATCTAAGTTAATTTTTTTAATAATTCCATGAGCAACAGGAGAGTAAAACACATAAGCATAAAGCACTTTTTCAAAAGGAATGAAATCATATACAAATTGCGATTCTCCTCGAACATGCTTAATGGAATCAAAGTTAATCATAATCACACCTCCCATTGAAATATAATTTCAGGTTTCACGAGTTCAGAATAAAATTTTTGAAAATGAGCCAAGATTAATTGTCTTAACAATAGTGACTTATATTCAGCAGAACCACGGGCATCGGTTATTGGAGAAATTTCCCGTTGAGCAGTGTTTGCCGCTTCGAGAATTAATTCTGAATTAAGATGGACATTTTCAAGCAACTTTGAAGTTTTCTTTAAATAAAGTGGAATAGGCGCAACTCCACCAGCTGAAATTCTTACATTGCTCAAGTAGCCATTTTCTACATTTGCAAAAAACGATGAGTTAACACTGGCAATATCAAGATAAATCCTCCTCGAAACTTTCTCAAAATTAAAGAGATACTTGCCTTCAGGAATTTGAATAATAATAGATTCAATTAACTCATCCGGTGCTTTATCGAGGTTTTTGTATCCTTTATAAAAATCCTTTAAAGAAAGAGTTCTTTTTTCTCTACCACTTGATAAAATTATCTTAGCACCAAGAGCAATTAACATATTAGTTAGATCACCTATCGGCGAAGCGTTAACTATGTTCCCTGCAACAGTTGCTTTATTTCTAATTTGTTTAGACCCAAATAGTTTTAAAAAATCTTTAAGCTCAGGATAATATCCATCTATAATTTCAGAACTTTCTATCATGGAGACAGTACATCCACCACCTATATAAATCTCTTTTCCACTTAAAAAAATTTCCCTGTAACTTTCATCATTCGAAATTATAATAACATTTTTGTCAACTAGTTCTTCCAATTTTTGAACGTATAAATCTGTACCTCCTCCAACCAAATAATTTCTATCGATCTTTAAATCTTCCTGTTTTATTGAATTAAGTTGTTTTAGTTTTTCTTTAATCGTTAAAAAATAATCAGGAATTATTTCATACTTTACGAGTTCAATTCGGTATTCTTCATAGTTCCTTAATGAGTTAATTTTCAATTTGGAAATTTCGTTGAGTGCTCTCCAAATTGCTCTTTTTATCCCTTCATATCCTGTACATCGACAAATATTACCAGAAATGTATTCTATAGCATCTTCAAACTTGTAATTTATATTTGTAATGATATAGCCCATTAATGATACAATAAAACCTGAAGTACAGAAACCACATTGCGTCCCTCCTTCATAAACAAAAGCTTCTTGTACTGGATTTAGTTTATTTGTATTAAGACCCTCTATAGTAACAACATGTTTTCCATTGACACTCCCAATGGGCATTAGACAGGAGTTAACGTTAATATACTTTATTTCGGTATTGTGATATTCACCAACTAATACTGTACAGGCTCCACAATCTCCTTCTCGACAACCTTCTTTTGTACCTGTAAGTCCTTTATTCTTCCGAATGAAATCAAGTAAAACATACCCCGATGGAAGACCTGTTTCTACCAGCTCGTTGTTTAGTATGAATCTTGTCATAATTAATCCATTTACTTATAACAAAAAATAAAATTAAAATTCTATTATTTCAAAAGTTTTATAAACTTAAAAAAAGTACTAGAGATTTTAGCATTAGATGGCAGTTGTTTTGAATCAACTCTTCTCTATAATTGCATTTAATTCAATCTGGTTTTGCATTAAATTGCATTTTAAATTATCTAAATAGAATGTACCGATTTGCACCACTGGCAATTATAATAGCATCAGCCCTATGGGGATTAGATGGAATTGTTTTAAGACCAGCCCTTTATACTTTACCAGTACCTCTAGTCGTTTTAATAGAAAGCTTAATTGTTACTTTATTGTTGACTCCTTTTTTCATAAATAGAGTACAAATGTTGAAAAAACTTGAGTTAAAAGACTGGATTTCGTTTTTGAGTGTGGCTGTTTTCGGTGGTGCAATTGGAACGATGGCAATTACCAAAGCTCTGTTCTTTGTAAACTTTGTTAATTTATCAGTTGTAATTTTAATTCAAAAACTTCAACCAATATTTGCCATCTCTCTTGCTGCAGTTTTATTGAGAGAGAAACTTAACAAAGAATTCTACTTCTGGGCTTCTGTTTCTATTTTCGGTGCTTACATTATGACTTTTGGTGACAAATTACCAAACTTATCAACTGGTGATAAAACCGCAATTGCTGCATTTTTTTCCTTAATTGCCGCAATTAGCTTTGGTGCTTCGACAGTTTTTAGTAAACGGGCATTGCGAAATGTCGGATTTCAATTAGGTACTTATTTAAGATTCTTAATTAGCTCCGCTGTGATGATTATAGTTGTGGCGTTTACTTCAAATTTTCAGAACCTCTCTGATGTCAATACAAATCAATGGATAATATTTTTTATTATCGCATTTACAACTGGGGGATCAGCAATTTTTTTGTATTATTACGGACTCAAATCAACTCCTGCCTCTGTCTCTGCTATTTGTGAGCTAGCATTCCCACTCACATCTGTTCTTCTTGAATATTTAGTTCACGGAAATTTGCTAAGTCCTATTCAATGGTTTGGTGTAATTCTCCTATTAACCGGGATTTTGAAAGTAACGACTCTGAGCGAAAGAATAGTAACAACCTAATCTTAAACCTCCTCTAAATCCATAAAATTCCTAGATTCAATTTGTATTTAATGCTTCAACCTCGTCTTACCCAAAATTCAGTGAAAAATTTTTTAGAAGTCAAAATTGATTAAAATTCTTTCTATTTTGTTCTAAATATTAAATATTTGTCGGAGACAGAATTTATAACAAGTTTGTACACATATTTCTAGAGGTGCCATATATTGTATTATCTTTCGATTAATAGAAATTAAATTTTTCCAGGTCGAAAAAACATGATTTATCTTGAAAAAGACGTTCATCTTAAAAAACTAAATATCCATCTAAGTCATTTATAAAATTAAATTCCTTATTAAAAAACTCAGTGATAAAAATTTTTATTGTTTTATTTGGTCTTATAATTTATATTTTCAAATGAGACATGTTATGAGAAGTGCAATTTTAATATTTGAATTTATGTTATTAATAATCCTGCTAACAGGGTGTGCTACTAAATCCAGCGCAACAATACATTTGGAAGATGCTTTTCCTTACCTAAGTTTCTCTAACCCTGTTGACCTACAAACTCCAAAAGATGGAACTAACAGACTTTTCATTGTTGAACAACAAGGCAGAATTATAGTTGTACAAAACAATAGAAACGCTTCTACAAAAAAAATTTTCCTTGATATTACTGACAGAGTAAGTTGGGGTGGAGAAATGGGTCTGCTTGGACTAGCTTTCCATCCTAATTATCCAAACAATGGATTCTTTTATGTGAATTATACAGCAACTAATCCACGTAGAACAGTTATAGCCCGATTTAAAGTATCTGATAGTAATCCAGATTCAGCAGATAAAAATTCAGAATTAATTTTAATGACTTTTCTTCAACCATATTCAAATCATAATGGTGGACAACTGGCTTTCGGTCCAGATGGTTATCTTTACATCGCTTCTGGAGATGGTGGTTCTGCCGGAGACCCGCAGAATAACTCACAAAACATAAAAAATCTACTTGGAAAAATTTTAAGAATTGATGTAAATAATCCTCAACCTCCATTAAACTATGGTATTCCACCGGATAATCCTTTTGTTGACAGTACCAACTTGGAAATACGAAAAGAAATATACGCTTATGGATTAAGAAATCCCTGGCGATTTAGTTTTGACTTCCAAACAGGATTGTTATGGTGTGCTGATGTAGGCCAGGACGCCTGGGAAGAAATTGATATTATTGTAAAAGGTGGAAACTACGGATGGAGATGTTATGAAGGTAACGCACCATATAATTTAAGTGGTTGTAGTGGTAGTTATATTTTTCCAATCTGGGCTTATCCGCATTCGGAAGGTCAATCAATTACTGGCGGATATGTTTATCGTGGAATGAATATTCCTGAACTGTACGGAAAATATATTTACGGTGACTTTGTTTCAAAAAAAATATGGGCACTTGATTATAGCGGAAGTGGAGTCCCAACTAACACTTTTCTCTTAACTTCACCTCAAGCTATTAGTTCTTTTGGAGTGGACGAACAAAACGAATTATACGTAGTAGGATACTATGGAAAAATTTATCGTTTTCAAAAATCCACAAAAGTACACGTTGATAAAAATTTAAGTGACAATTCATTTGACCTTGTTCTGAAACAAAATTATCCAAATCCATTTAATGCCATCACTAAACTACAATTTCATTTACCCACTGAATTTCAAACTAATCTCTCCCTTCAGATTAAAATTTATGATGAGATTGGTAGAGAGGTTTACTCATCAATGATAAATAATGTAAATGAAGGAATGAATGAAGTCACTCTTAATTTAAATGAATTAAGAAGTGGAGTTTATTTTATAAATGTGATGTCTAATAAAACTAAAAAAACTATTAAGGCAACGTTGATTAAGTGAATGAATATATCTTTATAAAATTCACGTTAAGAATTGATAATTCAGAAATGATTTAGTTGAAATTTAATAATCACAATTAAACAATCGATTGATCATTTCAATTTTGATATAAAGAATTTTCTAATCTTCTCAACTTTGGGCAGTACAGTAAAAATACAATACGCACTTTCTGGATTCTTTTCAAAATAATTTTGATGATATGTTTCAGCACGATAAAAATTTATAAGTGGTAATACTTCAGTTACTATGGTATTTTTATAGTTGTTTTCTTTTTCAAGTTTATGAATATAATCCAAAGCTTGCTTTTTTTGTAATTCATTATGATAAAAGATAACCGACCTGTATTGGGTTCCCACATCAGCACCTTGTCGATTGAGTGACGTTGGGTCGTGAGACAAAAAAAATATTTCAAGCAAGTCGTTGTAAGTAATAAATTTTGGATCGAATTTTATTTGACATACTTCAGCATGTCCTGTTGCTCCCGTACATACCTGTTCATAAGTCGGTTCAACAACACTTCCACCAGAATAACCAACAACTGTTTCAACCACTCCTTTAATTTGTCTAAAAACTGCTTCTATACACCAAAAACATCCTCCACCAAAAGTTGCAAATTCATAAATAGAATTTTGATTTTCGTTCATATGGAAACTTCAGCTAGTTATACCAGAGAAAAAAAATAAAATTATTAATTTCATCACCGTTATCTATTTAATTTTAATATCTCATTGTAAACTTCAGAAATTGGAATATTCCTTTCAGTAGCAATTTTTTTACATTCTTCAAATTCGGGAATGAAACGTTTTCCCATTTCAATATTAACAACCTTTACTTTTACTTTACCAAATTTAGTTTCAACCTCAGCAAAATCACGAAGAAGCTTACGTCTTTCAACTCTAAGAATTCTAATTCCCAATGTGGTAGTTTCCCGATATATGATTTCCAAAATATCATCAATAAGATTGGAGTCTACCAAAGTGGAGAGTAAAATTCCAGGTCTACCTTTTTTCATTATTATGGGAACTAAATAAGCATCATGAGCACCAGCATCTAATAATTTTTCGACGACGTATGGATAAAATTCAGGATTCATGTCGTCAATATTTGTTTCGATTATTAATGTCTCATCATAAAAATAACTTTCTGCAATTTCACCTATCATCAATCTAAATATATTTGGGAAATCTCTTATTTCTTGTGCACCTGCTCCATAACCTATCTTATTAACTATAAATTTCTTATTTAATAACTCGCCTGAAGATTCTGCTTTAATAATTCCCGCTCCAGTTGGAGTTGTTAATTCAAAGGGAATATCAAGAAAAACTACAGGATAATCTCTTAAGATTTCCATAGTAGCTGGAGCTGGAATAGGCATTCGTCCGTGTTGTGTTTCAACAAATCCACGACCAAGAGGTATCGTTGTAGTGTAGACTTTTCTTATGTTAAAATATTCAAACCCAAGAGCACATCCAACTATATCCACAATAGAATCGATTGCTCCTATTTCATGGAAATGCACATCATCCAGCATAACATTGTGAATTTTTGCTTCAGCTTCTCCAATAACTTTAAATATCTTTTTTGCTCTATCCTTAACTCCTTGAGAAAGTTCACTTGCATCAATTAATGAAATAATTTTTTTATAACTTCTCCCGTGAGAATGATGCTCGGAGTCATTATCTGAATTATTATGAACATGTTCAATATGAACATTAAATTTAACTGCTGTTATAGATTTTTTTTGAATCAAAGTTTGAGAAATTGAGTAGTGACGAATATCTAATTTTTTCAATTCTTTCTGGAGATATTCTAGTGGCATTCCTGCTGAAATTAGTGCTCCTATCATCATATCACCACTCAGCCCAGAATAAGTATCAAAAATAGCAATGTTCATTTAAATGCCTATTTTTTTGCAAATATATAGAAAGATTAAATTTTAACAGGTGAAGAAATTTCTGTTTAAAATACAAACCCCAAAAAAGTAACGATCTACTTATCTTTCAAACCAAATTTTAGATTCAACATAGTCCTGGAAAAGTCGCATTATGAATTTTGTATGATTTCCCACCTGCCCTTTATTAAATTCCTGGTTATCAATTGAAATAACAGGTAAAACCTCTTTATCTGTTGATGTGATAAATGATTCATCAAAATCAGAAATCTCATGAAAATAGATATCTCGCTCTTCTACATCAAAATGTTCTTTTGCTAAGGTCAAAACTATCTTGCGCGTTATACCAAAAAGTATTTCAAATTTAGGAGTTAGAAGTTTCTTCCCTTTAATGAAAAATATATTACTTGACGTACATTCAGTAATAAGATTATTATTAACATATAAAACTTCAAAAAATCCTTTAGGTTGAAAATCTTTCAAATACTTTATTGCCATCGTGTAATTAACCGTTTTAATTTCAGGTGCTTCACGGTAGTCTTTTATTGACTTGATTTTTACTCCAGTCGCGTAATAGATCTTTGGTATTTCATTTCTGGGTTCACAACCAATAATTAAGTTAGGTTTACCAGGCAATTTTCCATCTGGACTAGAACCTCCAGTTACAATTATTCTCAGGCTTGATTCAGGGAAAAGATTAATTTTAATAAGCTCATAAATAATCTCTTTGATTTCAGTCGGTTTTAGTGGAATATCTACACCAATTAAGTGAGCTGAATTGTAGAAGCGATTAATATGATCAGTCAAATGAAAAGGCTCGCTAAAATAAGTTTTTAAATAGTCAAATACTGCATAAGAACGTAAAAAACCAATATCGTCCACTCCAATTAATACTTGGGATTTTTGAACAATTTTATTGTTAAAAAAATAATATGGTTGATTTGTGCTCATAGTAATTGAATTTCATACTTTGATTTTAACTTCAAGTTAAGAAATTTAATCTCAATAAAGTATAACTGTTCTTACACTATTTGGATGCTTCAAAAATTAGAATAATTTCCGGAAAATTTTTCTAATCAAATTGAAACAGAATTAAATTAATTATTACAAATGATCAAGAGAAATTTTTTCGTTAATTAATGAAAATGAATTCTACATTTAATTTTTCTTATCATTAAAAACAAACTCAAAATAGTATATAAAATATTTCAAACTGTTAGAAGAAAAATTTTTAATGCTAGTAAAAAGAAATTAGAAATAAATCAAAACTTTTATTGGGGAATGCAGGACTGAATATATTTGAGAATCAACTAAATCAGGTTATTAAGAAACTAATTTATTTGAGGAAATATTAACCTCTTTATTAAACTTTTTAATAGTTGGTTTTGAAATGATCATATACAGGAATAAAACAATAGCGAGCACTAATGCAATAGACTCTTTAGATAGAATGAAAAATATTAACATTAAAATGAAAGCAAGTTCTAAAATTCCAAACTTGACTAGATTGGCTATCTGATAATTATGAAGTTTTAAGGGTAATTGATCGGTTATTATAATTCTATGAAGACCATCTCGATAAAACTTGGTAGAAAGTAAAATCGATAAAATCGATATTGCAATTAAAATAATTTTTCGAGCTGGTGTTAGAGTAATATTAGTTTGAATGTCAGCTGCGTATAACATCACTGCTACTACAATCAGAATTGCAGAGCTAATTATGTAACTGAAAAAAATAAAATTAAGGTTTCTGAAAAAAAACCTAAAGTCTATGTTTAAATTCATTTTTGTTATTTGAACTTATGTATGAGAAAATTACTCGACCAACTAATAGTCTAAAAATTTCAGGAATTTTTCAATCCGAATTATGTAGTATTTTGCTGACATGTACCTGTTTCAAATTTTAGCCGTAGTATTAAAATCAAAAATGAAAGATTTGAGAATTCGTATTTTTGAAAAACAAAAGATTTTAAATGGAAGTCATTTTAAGTGCTTTAATGATAATGTGCATGCGAATAGTCGATGTAACCATTGGAACTATAAGAACAATTATGGTTATTCAAAGAAGAAAATGGTTAGCAGGATTTTTAGGATTTCTTGAAGTAACCGTTTGGATTGTAGCAATTAGACATATTATGATTCATATTGATAACTTATGGAACATACTAGGCTATTCCACTGGATTTGGTCTAGGTAATGTAATTGGAATAACCCTAGAACAAAAATTTGGCTTTGGATTTATTCAAGTGTATGTAATTTCAATGCATTATGCAGATAATATTGCAAACGAATTAAGGAAAAATAAGTTTGGTGTAACGATTTTACCAGCAGAAGGTGGAAGTGGCGGACATACAATACTGGTAATTCTTACGACTCGAAAGCGGCAAGGCGAATTACTTGAAATAGTAGATAAAATTGATCCAAAAGCTTTTATATCAATTCAATCAGCTACACCTTATCGAGGTTATATCTATCCTAAATAAACGAACTTTTCGTCAGTTATTCACAAGAATCATTATCTAATTTCTTTAATAATCTCAAGAATACCCACTCTTATCATCATCACTGCTATTGCAGCTAAAAACAAAGAAGCTACTTTTGCAAATGCCTTAGCTCCAGATTCACCAATTAAATTAATAACTTTTTCAGCATAATAAAGTACAAAGAAAACAATGATTAAATTAATTGTTACAGAAACAATCGTTGGTAGAATTCCATTATTATTAACAAGAACAAGAATTGTTGTAAGAGCAGCTGGTCCCATAATCAAAGGAATTCCTAATGGAACAATGCCTATTGTTCCTTTTGGTTTTCTGCCTTCTTCGCTTGCAAACACTAAATCATTAATTGACAAAATTAAAAGAACCAGCCCTCCACCTATTCTAAAATCATTCAAAGTGATTCCCATAAAATCAAGGATAACTTTACCAGTAGCAAGAAAAATCATAGCTAACATAAATGCAGTAATTACAGCTTGAACTACAAGTCGCCGCTTTTCGTTTTGCTCAAATTCTTCTGTAAGTCCTATATAAATTGGAGCTGTACCAATTATATCAATAGCTACGAAGAGTGGTATAAAACTTAATAAAAACTCATTAAATGTCATTTATATCTTTGTTTTTATTATTGAGTTTAACTTTTGTTAGACATTTCTTTTCTAAGTTCAGAGACTATCTGAGCTGTTTCCAGGGCAATCACAAGTTCTTCATTAGTAGGTATTACAAAAACTTTTACTTTTGATGAATCTTTGCTTATAATTCTATCACCATTTTGAATCAAATTCTTTTCGTCATCTAATTCAATTCCTAAAAATTCAAGATTAGTGAGAACTTCTTTTCGAACTTCAAAACTATTTTCTCCAATTCCACCAGTAAAAACAATAGCGTCCAAACCGCCAAGTGCTGCAATATATGCACCAAAGTATTTTTTAATTCTATAACAAAATACCTCAAAAGCTAACCTCGATCTTTCATTACCTTCATTCATAGTTTTAATAAGTTCCCGCATATCATTTGATACACCAGAGATGCCCATTAGCCCACTATGTTTATTTAACATTGTATTGACTTCAGCAAGAGTTAGGTCTTCCTTTGCCATAACATGAAGTGGAATGGAGGGATCAAGGTCACCGCAACGTGTTCCCATCAAAAGACCTTCAAGTGGAGTAAAGCCCATTGACGTATCAATTGAAATTCCACGGTCTATAGCAGCGATGCTACAACCATTACCAAGGTGACACGAAATAATTTTTATTGAGTCATATGCTTTTCCTAATAACTCAGCAGCTCGTTTCGAAACATATAGATGAGAGGTGCCATGAAATCCATAACGACGTATTTTATATCTTTTATAAAGCAAATATGGGATTCCATATAAGAAAGCTCTCGGTGGCATTTTCTGATGAAATGCTGTATCGAAAACACCTACCATCGGCACATCTGGCAAATGCTTTAGACATGCGACAATACCTTTGATATTTGGTGGATTATGCAAAGGTGCAAGTTCAATATTTTCACGTAATGTTTGAATTACAGTATCCGTTATTAGCACTGAACCTGAAAAATCCTCTCCTCCATGAACAACCCTGTGACCTACTGCTTCAATTTCTGACCTATCTTTAATCACTCCATGATTTTTACTTAATAAAACCGCAATAACATATTCAATTGCTAAATCGTGATCAAGTATTTCACCTGTTATTTTAATTGTATCTCCATCGTATCTTTGATGAGTCAAAATCGCACTCGACGAACCTATGCTTTCAATAGATCCTTTAGATAGAACAAGTTTATTTTCTGTATTTATAAACTGATATTTTACCGATGAACTCCCACAATTAAGCACTAATACTTTCATAAGAAATCCTTTATCTACTTTGATTCAATAATTTTTCTTCCGTGAGAATCATATTTGAAAAATCCTTCACCCGTTTTTTTCCCGAGCTTACCTTCACGAACATATTTTCTTAACAATGGACATGGACGATATCTTGGTTCACCTAACTCATGCCACAATGTTTCCATCCACGCTAAAATTTCATCAAGTCCCATTGAATCAGCCAGTTCTAATGGACCAATAGGCAGATTATACCCAAGCTTTGTAGCTGTATCAATACCTTCAGCTGTTGCAAGACCTTCCATCAAAATGTGCATAGCTTCGTTCAAAAATGGTATTATGACACGAGTAGTAATAAATCCTGGATATTCGAAAACCTCTACAGCTGTTTTACCAAGTTTTTTTGCAAAACCCCTTGCTATCTTAGTTGTTTCATCAGATGTTTCAATTCCACGAACTATTTCAACAACAGGTATTTTAGGAACAGGATTTAAAAAATGCATTCCTATTGTTTTATCAGCTCTACTTGTTCCATCGGCTATTTTCGAAAGACTTAATGTTGAAGTGTTTGAAACGAAAATTGTATCAGGAGGACAAATTCTATCCAATTTTCTAAAAATTTCTCTCTTCAAATTTAAATCTTCATCAACCGCTTCAATTATTATATCACACTCACTCACTTCAGAAATATCAGTTGTCCATCTAATTCTTTGAAGGATTGCCTTCTTTTCGCTTATTGTCATACCCCATCGTTGAATTTCTCTATCCATAGCTTCGCTCAACATCTTACGACTTCTTTCAGATGATACTTCATCTTTCTCAACAATTATAACATCAAGACCTGCCTGCGAAGATGCTTGAGCTATTCCTGTTCCCATTATTCCACCACCAATAATCCCCACTGATTCAATTCTCTCAGAATCTACTTGCGGAAGGGGCATCTCATCGATTAAATCCTGAAGTTTCAGTTTTTTTTCTTCACTCACCATGTTCTACCATTCTTTTTATTTTCTCGTTTATTACTGATTTTCTTAATTGTTCTATCTTCTTTCGAGAAATTTTTAGGACTGTTTCTACTCCATTGTTTTCCACGTAAACATCCATCATACTCAGCTCCTGGATAAAAAGATCATCTGGATAAGCTAAAGCTAACGCAGAAATTAAGCCGTTTAATATCCCCCTCAAAAGATATGCTTTCGCATTATCTATGCATTCCCAATGTGAACTGAATGAAACATCTTTATCAAGTCGTAATGACAAATTTATAAACTTAATTGAATTAAGAAGGCTGTTTAACTTTGCGTCATCTTTGATACCATTTCTCATGATATTTAAAAGAAAGTTCAGATTAGAAGTGTAAATCCAGAAATGCTCTTTGTATAAAATTGAATTTATAATTCTTCGGAAATTTGGGTTTTTGAAAAAGTTAACATCATTTTCATTAAGTTTAATTTTTTTAATTCTTTCTACATCATTCGTAATAAAAATTATTTTTGAATCAATAAACTCAAAGAAAAACTTGTCTCTGAAATCAAAGAATTTATTGTGCAAACCAGATGTATCTTTCACAGTCAAAATGTAGGTATTATTACCATTCCACTCTGATGCAACAATAATTTCTTCGACATCTTTATTAAAATCTATTCCCAGTGAATCAAAAATAGTTTTTTGTTGAAGCTTAGAGCCTAAATTCTCTTGTAAAAACTTTGACCAATTTGGCAAAGATTTTACTCTTTTGTGATTGTAATAGATAATAATCTGTGGGTCTTCTGGTACAAGTTTAAGCTTCTTGAGAACCGAAGGTTCAATTGGTTGGGAAACTTCTTTCACACAGGAACTTAGTCCCACCAGTAAAATCACAAGAACAATAGTATTTAGCTTCATTCAAATTCACTTTCACTAATAAAATTTTTCTAATCAAAAAAACAAAAATTTTTTCAAAATTATTCAATAAATGAATGTTTATCAATCTAATAGCATCAAAACTAGATATTAATGATTCTAATCGAGTATGAGAAAGTTGAAATCTTTTAAGAAAGTTTAATATTCAATTTTCAAATGAGCGACTTTACATAACCGCCGTCGATTACAATTGTCTGACCGGTTATGTAAGAAGCCCTAACTGAAGCAAGAAATGCAACTAAATCCCCTACTTCCTCAGGTTTTCCCAATCTTTTCATTGGAATATCTTGGGTAAAGGAATGAAGAATTTCCTCATGACTTTTGCCCGTAAGGCGAGATTGCTCAACGGCTAAGTCATAAACTCTTTTAGTTAAAGTATATCCAGGCGCAACGTTATTAACCGTAATATTAAACGGAGCAACTTCATTTGCAAGTGTCTTAGCAAAACCAACTATGGCATTACGAAAAACATTGGATAATACAAGTCTTTGTATCGGTTGTTTTACCGTGACAGATGTAATGTTAATAATTCTACCAAAGTTGTTCTCACGCATACTATCTATAACTAGATTAGTAATTCTCACTACAGAAAGAAGAATTTCTCTATAAGCATTATCCCAATCATCTTCTTTATAATTTAATATAAAATTAGACGGTGGCCCACCACAATTATTAACTACTATATCTATTGAACCAAAAACTCGAAAGGTTTCTTTAACTAATGCTTCTATATGGTCTGCTTTTTTCAAGTCGCATTCAAACCATTGAATGTTTGTTCCATAATTTCGAATAAATTCGTCTGCAACGGGAATCAAATTAATTGAATTCCTTGAACATAACATGACGTTACATCCTTCACGAGCAAGTGTTTCCGCACATGCTTTTCCAATACCTTTACTTGAGGCGGTAACTATTGCATTTTTGCCTTGTAAACCTAAATCCATTTTACCTCCTTTCAAGCTTCAGATAAATCTATTCTGTTAATTTGATTTTCAGATTTAGCTATAGCAACACTCACCGCAGCATCACCTGTAACATTTACAACAGTGCGACACATATCCAAAATTCTATCAACACCAAGAATTAGTGCAACACCAATTTCTGGAATGTGAACAGTTTTCAGAATAATAAGTAGCATAATTATTCCAACTCCTGGCACTGGTGCGGTTCCAATTGAAGCAAGTACGGCGGTTAATACAATCATCAATTGATCGAAAAAATTCAATTCCATGCCAAAAACTTGAGCAATAAAAACAGCGGCAACCCCTTGATACAAAGCTGTCCCATCCATATTTATTGTAGCTCCCAGTGGAAGTGTAAAGCTAGTTATACTTTTTGAAATACCTAAATTTTCTTCACAGCATTCCATGTTTACGGGTAATGTTGCAGCACTAGAACTTGTACTAAAAGCAACAATTTGAGCTCTACGAATTCCTTTTAAGAAACTACCAATTTCAATTTTGCCAAAAAACTTTACAATAAAACCATAAACAAAAAATAGATGAACAACTAATCCAAGTAAAACAGTTAAAACATACCAGATTAAAGTTTTAAGTATATCGAAACCAAACTCTGCCACTGTAGCAGAAATCAATGCAAAAACACCGTAAGGTGCAATCTTCATAATAATATCAACAAGTTTAATCATCGCGTCGCTTAATCCTTCAAAAAACTTTATCACAGGTTCAGATTTTTGTTTTGAGATCAACGAAATTGCAATTCCACTCATCAACGCAAAGAATACTATCTGTAACATTTCTGCATCTGTCAAAGATTTGAAAATGTTTCTTGGAACAAGATTTACAATTTGGTCTTTGATATTAAATTGTGGCTCAGTTTGTAATTTTTGAGCAATCTCGTTTTTATAAACCTGAGCGAGTTCGTCACGAGTAATTTGGTTGATTCTCTCTCCAGGTTTAATAATACTTGCTATTGACAGACCAAGCGAGATTGCTAATGCAGTTGTAACAATATAAAATCCAATTGTTTTACCTCCAATTCTTGCTAATTTCTTTATATCACCTAGACTAGCCACTCCAACAATAAGTGAAGCAAGAACGAGTGGAATTGCTATCATGTTGAGTAAGCGAATGAAAATATCCCCAATTGGTTTAATTGACACGGCAATTGAATTCACTCTCTGAATTTGTTGAATAGATTTAATCTCAATCGATTGGTCATTTTTAGTGTAGATTAAAACGAGATTTCTCTTTTCTTCTTCTGATAATATCTTAAATCTTTGTATTATTTGTTGTTGTTCAAGAAAAGTTTCACTCCGATCTTTAATTTTAAATTCAATACTATCCCAATCTTCTAAAATCAACCTTTGTAGTCTATCGTTTTGTCTGAATGAAATTTCAACCTTGTTTTTGTCCACATGAAAAATTCCACCAAATATTGCTCCAAGTACCAGACCTATAACGATTTTAGTGTGAAGTTTTATATTAAGTTTTTTCATAAATACTTATGAGGGGATTAAATTATTAATTGCTCACAAATTTCATCCACTAATAAATAGCCCTTTTTAGTTAATTTAAGCACATTATTTTCAATAATTACGAAGCCATTTTTAAAAAGCTCATTAAAAAAATTTTCTTCACTTTTTAATAAATTTATTCCAAATTCTTCTTCGAACTGCACTAAATTTATTCCTTTACTTCTCAAACCCAGATAAATTCTTTCATTGTAAATTTCATTAGGATTGAGAAATTCCTCGTTCTTTATAGCATGGTGATTCTTTTTTATTGATTCATCATACCTTGTAATATTTTTGTAATTATGCCATCTCCGGTTATCCCATAAAGAATGAGAAGAAGGACCAAAACCTAGATAATTAATCCTATACCAATAATTCAAATTATGAACACTTTCAAATCCATTCTTTGCAAAGTTAGAAACCTCGTATTGGAAAAAACCATGCTCAGGTAAAAAATCCATAACGTATTCATACATATCAGCATCTTGCTCAATAGAACTTAAATATGTCAACCCATGTTTGACTTGATAATAAAGAGATGTACCTGGCTCTAATGTCAGACTATATGTAGATATATGCGTAATAGGGAATGAAACTGCAAACGCCAGATTTTTCTTCCAGTCATCTACAGTTTGCCCGGGAATTGAAAAGATAAGGTCAATATTAATATTCTCGAATCCGGATTTAATGGCGTTTTCAATACTTTCAAAGGCTTTTTTTGAATCGTGGTCGCGCGTTAAAAACTTTAAATCTTCATCTAAAAATGATTGTACACCAATACTTAATCTATTTATTCCAACTGACTTAAATTCTTTTAATTTTGTTTCATCAAAAGTGTTTGGATTTGATTCAAGAGTAACTTCCCAATCCTCTGCATGTTGAAATAGTTTCTTAATTCTTGATAATATAGTTTCAATGTATTCCGGTTCAACGATTGATGGTGTCCCACCGCCAAAATACACCGTTTGGAGGAAGCCTTTGGTCGAATAAATTTCTGCAAAGTATTCAATCTCTTTCAACAATGAATAGAGTAACTGATGCTTTCTTTCCTGTTTAATAATTACGTAAAAATCACAGTAATTACATTTTACGTTACAGAATGGTAGATGAATATAAATTGAGAACGGTTTTAACTCTGTTATTTCATTCATTTTTTACCATTTCTCTTAGAACGTACCAGTTATTTGTAATTAAGGTGTCGGGATCAAGTCTATTCAACTTGTGACCGTTGAAATAAAGAAAAGCCAAATGTTTATCGCTAAGGTTAGTTTTGAATTCAAACTTTGCTGAATAAATTTCATCTCCAGAAAGTTTAGTTTTTAATATTGTGGCGGTAAATAATCCTGTTTCGAATTTTTTACCTACATCCACCTTTTTGTAAACTCTAACAATCTTTGCAAAAAAATTATCAATCCAGCCATCATCATTTGTTTCGAGTATTAATGATTTCGCATCAATTTTTTTGATTCTCATCTCTCCATCAAAGCTCGAAAGCGGATAAACTTTGCTGGAATAATCATACTTTACTTTATATGTATCGTTAAGATAAAAGGTATGGAAGATATCGGGAGTTGTTAAAAATATAATTTCTTTTGATTTACCCTTTACTAATTTGAAAGTCTCATCAACTGTTCTTTCGATTGATTTAAAGCTTTTTATATATTCACCGGGCAAGTATATACTCAGAATAAAGGCTCCAATTATTGTGGAGAACATAAAGTAATAGCCTATAATATTATTGAAATATTTAATACCGTAGGGAAAATCAGGCAGGAACTTAGATTTGAACAAATTCGAGTTTAATATTTGAAAAGCTATTAAGAAACTACCGATTGCAAATGGGAAATAAATTAATCTCTCAGATGGAAAGGTAATTAATTGAGGAAATAATGAGATAGTAAATAACATAAAACTAAAATGAATTAATCTCAATTTCCAGAAAGGGATAAAAGAAAAACTAAAAACTACGTAAAGCACAATACCAACGATCATTAAAGGATATAACAAACTCTTTTCAAACAAAACTATTCCAAATGGAAAATTAGTAACGAATCCAGTAAACATAATTGGCAAACCGATTATTAAATTCTTAATATACTCATCTGGTTTACGGAATGGATCAATATACATTAAAATATTTACGCCAAATCCAGTAAGTCGATAAAAAAGTAAATAAACAAAGAGTAAAATAAAGTGAAATCTCCAGTAAGTTTGATTCTTAACAAGGAGAATTAATTTATTAAGTAACCTCTTAAAAATATTCCCAATTCCGCTCTGAGATTCCAGAAGAATAAATTCATATAAAATAATTGCAACGGGCCCTATAACTGCCGTCTCTTTACAAAGAAATGATAAAGTCATGAATAATTGGGAAACTCGTTTTTGTGATATTAAATTTGACTCTCTGAACTTAACATGAAAATATATAGAGAGATTTATGAATAAAACTGCAAATATGTCAGTAGATGAAGAAATCCAGCCAACGGTCATCGAATGATCTTCGGAAATCAAAAAAATAAAAGAAGCTAGCAAGGACACACTGTAGATTTTTGACAACTTAAAGAGCATCAAAAAAACTGAAAATGAAACTAATGCATGCAAAAAAATTGAAAGTATGTGGAGAATCAACGCTGAGAAGTTTTGGAATATTAAATAAGCAAGATAAAAAATAAGACTGGGTAACGGACGAAATAACCTACCATATGCTATATCATCCTTCCACCATATATTTGGGGAAGTTTCTAAATCTCCTAAATCTAACGACCACAATCCAAAAATTGGATAGGACGATCCGCTCTTCAAATATGAAATGAATATGTAATCGTCTGCATAAAATTCTTTTGTTATATATGGTGAGAAAATTATAAATGCAATTATTAATTGAATTATTAAGATTTGAAAGTTTGTTAGTCTTTTATTGAATGACAATAATGCTTTAAGTTTATGTATCAAAGTATCAACATAATTTTAATTTGAGTTATAAATAAGTTCCTTTGCGCTTTCAAGAGAAGCTTGAGTTATATCTTCACCACTAATCAGTTTTGCAATTTCATAAACCCTTTCATCATCTTTTAGTTTTCGAATAGTACTAAGAGCACGTCCATCCTTAATTTTTTTCTCAACTACAAAATGGCTCTGAGCGAAACCCGCAATTTGTGGTAAGTGTGTAATTGCAATTATTTGATGAAAATCTGAGAGATTACGTAATGCTATTCCAACTTTTTGTGCAATTCTACCACTTATACCAGAATCAATCTCATCAAAAATCATAATAGGTAAACGATCAGACTTTGCAAGAACTGTTTTAAGAGCTAACATTATACGAGAAACCTCTCCTCCTGATGCTACTTTGGGAAGAGGTTTTGGATCTTCTCCCGGATTAGTTGAAATGAAAAATTCAATTCTATCGAATCCATCAATCTTTGCTTCATAAAAGTCATCGCCTAATTTCACAAAAGCACGATCACTGTTAGTTTTCTTATTTTCAAAAACAACCTCAAACCTAGAATTATTTATACCAAGCTCTGTTAGTATAGATACAATCATTTTCGAAATCCTTTCGGCAACTTCACGTCTTTTCTCAGAAAGTCTAACTGCACATTCAGTACATTTGGCTCTCTCTTCCTCTATTGTTTTTTCGATCTTTTTTATCTCCTCTTCAAAATTTTCAGCTAATTGAATTTCCCTTTCAATTTTTTGGCGGTACTCTAAAACTAAATCAATTGAACCACCATACTTTTTCTCAAGCAATAAAAGAGAATTTAATCTTTCTTGATAACTATCTAGCAATTCCGGAGAAAATTCTATTCTCGAATTATAACTCTGAGTAAACTTAGAAATTTCGTCAATAATTGTTATGGCAGAGCTTGTATCTGTTTTTAAATCAGCAAAAACTTTATCAATTTTAGAAAGGTCATCCAGAATGTTTCTAACTTTAATTAGTTGATCATAAACTGAATTCTCATTTTCATAAAGAATTTCATACATTCTTAAAGTATTGTTATAAAGTTTTTCGCTGTGTTCTAGAATATTAATCTTCCTCTTTAATTCCTCAATTTCTCCTGGTTTTGGATCAACAGCATCAATTTCCTTGGCTTGAAATTCATATAAATCCCTCTTTTCTTTTGCTGATTTTTCAGAGTTTTTTAGTTCGTCAAGTTTATCAAATAATTTTTTCAACTTAAAATAATGTCCACGATATTCATTAATAAGCCATTCTAAATTTCCAAAGTTGTCGAGAAGTTTCAGGTGTGTTTCCGTTCTTAAAAGTGATTGATGTTCATGTTGACCATGTAAATCAATGAGAAACTTTCCAAGTTCTTTAAGATGCGAGAGCGAAGCGGGGGAATCGTTTATGAAACTTCGTGAACCACCTTTTTTTGAAATTTCTCTCCTTATTATTAATTCATCGCTTATATCGTAATTATTCTCACCTAAAAAATTAATCACATTTTGATTACCACTTATATCGAAAACTCCTTCAATTATTGCTTTTTCAGCACCAGCCCGCACAAAATCGTTTGAAGCCTTTTCACCAATAAGAAGATTTACTGCATCGATAATGATTGATTTACCTACACCAGTCTCGCCAGTGATAATGTTCAGTCCTGTCTCAAATTTAACACTTATCTTACTGATTAAAATGTAATCACATATCAATAAAGATTTTAACATAAAATGCTCTCTCTTAAAAAATATTATACAAAAATTTTTCGATATATTCTTTGTTTTTAATCAATAGAAACAGATTGAATGATTTAAAGAGTACCTCGAAGCTTAAATATTAAAAAACTATAACACATATTATTTTCTAACTGAATTTGTAAATCTTAAAGAATTACTTCATTTTAATTATATTGCAGTGGTTAGGACACTCTAAACGATTCAAATTAACTAACAATGGAGGATACAAATGATTAAAAAACTTTTATTCTTTTTGTTTTCGTTTCTTCTAATCAATTCTATAACTGTTTTTGCGCAAGAAGAAGAATGTGTAGATGAAACAAGCACAAATATTCCTGCGCTTAAGGAATTTCATGAGGTAATGCATCCGATATGGCACACTGCATATCCAGAAAAAGATATAGATGCTTTAAGAAAATATGCTGAAGAAGTAAAAGAAAAAGCACTCAAAATTTACGAAGTAAAACTGCCAGGAATACTCAGGGAGAAAGAAGCAAAATGGAAAGCAGGAGTTGAAACATTTAGGAATGCTGTTGATAATTACCTTGCAATCGCTGAAACAGGTAATGATCAAGCAATGCTTGACGCTGCTGAAGAACTTCACACTAGATATGAAAATTTGGTTAGAATAATTAGACCTATTGTTAAGGAACTAGAAGAATTTCATAAAGTTCTTTATGTCATTTACCATCGTTATTTACCCGACAAAAAATGGAAAGAAATCAGAAACGAATGCAAAAATTTAAAGGAAAAAGCAGCTCAACTCTCCAAAGCTAAACTACCTAAGAGACTTGAGGCGAAAAATGATGAGTTCAAAAAAAGAGTAAATGCTTTATCAAAATCAGTAAATTCATTATGTAGAACCAAAGACGCCGGCATGGAAAAAGCAGTCGAAAATATGCACACTAGATATGTTAAAATTCAAGAATTGTTTGAATAATTTACACACCATTTTACTTCTAAAAACACTGAAGTCTTTGCGAGGTTGATCATTTCTTATTGGGGAATGATCAACCTATTCCATTAAATCAATCACACAATTAAAATCAAATTAAATTAACGTCTCAGGAACCCTTTAATTTCCGTTAGTATAAAAATACGGTTTTCTGAAATACCTACATATTCTTAACTTGCAAAAAATTTAGAAAATTTTATGAGTAAAGTAACTGTATTTTTGCCATTCAGTAATAAAGAACACTCAAATAGCCTGATAAATGAATTTTTAAACAACAAACTCGTTGATAAGGTAATTCTTTTTGCTAATCAAGACTACAATAATGGATTTACAACCATCGTTACTAAGTCAATAGCCGCATCTAAGGCAATTCAAAAGGCAATAAGCTATGTAAAATCGGATTACTTTTTGATTGTCCACAAAGACACTTTAATTCAACTTAATCAATTCGCATTAGAAAGATTTATTGATTTTGTTGAAACCTACATTGCTTCATTAGTTTATTCAGACTATTATGATTTGAAAGACGATATACTTATTAAACATCCACTTCAGGACTATCTTCCTGGAAGTGTTCGTGATAACTTTGAATTTGGCTCTATACTATTCTTTTCGACAGAAAAAGTTAAAGAGTCATTTAAAAAGTTTGGTAAACTCTCTCAATCAAATTTTGCAGGACTTTATGAACTTAGATTGAGACTTTCAACAGAATTTTTCTATGAGAAAGCTCGTATACCCATAATACGAATTCCAGAGTTTCTTTATTCTCAAGTTGAAATAGATGATAGAAAATCAGGAGTAAAATTATTTGATTACGTTGACCCTAAAAATCGAGAAGCTCAAATTGAGATGGAACTTGTCTTCACTAAATTTCTTAAGTTAATCAATGCTTATTTACCACCAAAATTTCAGAAATTACCGAAGGATAACGAAGATTACCCTGTTACCGCGAGCGTAATAATTCCAGTTTACAATAGAGTGAACACTATATCAGATGCAATTGAAAGCGTTTTTCGACAAGAAACTAATTTCCAATTTAACTGCATTGTTGTAGATAACCATAGTACAGACGGCACAACCTCAAAATTAGAACAATTGATATATAGATTCCCAAAATTGTTTCACATCATCCCAAAAACCAAACTACTTGGAATAGGTGGATGTTGGAATGAAGCTATTTTCCATGAAAAATGCGGTAAATTTGCCATTCAATTAGATTCTGATGATTTATACGCAGACAAAAACACTTTACAAAAAATTGTTGATTTACTGGAATCAAGATCTTACTCAGCCGTAATCGGCACTTACAAAATGGTAAATTTCAATTTAGAAGAAATTCCTCCAGGAATAATTGACCACCGTGAATGGACCGATAAAAATGGACATAATAATGCCCTCCGAATAAATGGACTGGGAGCACCACGAGCATTTAGAACGAGCATCCTAAGAAAAATAAAATTCCCTAATGTGAGTTATGGCGAAGATTACGCTGTTTGTCTTGCAATAACTCGCAAATACAGAATTGGCAGAATTTACGAACCGATTTACTTATGTAGAAGATGGGAAGGCAACACAGATTCAGAACTTACCATTCAACAACAAAATCAATACAATCATTATAAAGACACTATCCGAACAAAGGAAATTTTTGAAAGAATTAAACTAAATAGAAAGAAAAAAAGTTGAGTTCAAAAATTTCCTCCGATATCCTTAAAAGTAAATTACTTTCAAACGATGATTTAAAGGAAGTCCATCATAATTTACAAACGGACGATTTAACTGATTTAATGTATGCCACTTTTCTCCACCAAAAATTAAACTGGCCTATGTTAAGCGAAGGATGGAAAGGATATCAGTCGGGCGAATACAAAAAGTATATTTTCGGATGGTTCTTAATCAAAACACAATTCAATCCCACACGTTTTATTAGTTCTTCTGCAAAAGTCGATGAAGATTCAATCAAAAAAAGGAAATGCTTTTTATGTCTTAAAAACTTACCAAAAGAACAAAAGGGAATCCTATTTAACAATGATTTAATAGTGTTGTGTAATCCTGCCCCCGTTTTCAATGAACACTTTACAATTTCTAACGTTGATCACAAACCCCAAGAAATACTTCCAAATGTCGGTAAAATGCTAAGGGTTGCAAACAAGCTGAATAATGAATATACAGTTTTTTACAATGGGCCAAAATGCGGAGCTTCTGCACCAGACCATTTTCATTTTCAAGCTTGTCCATCTGATGAATTGATAACTGAAAAAGATTTGCTAAACAATCTTTCCAAATTTAACTTATTAGTTAAGGGAAAGGATTGGGAAATTCGATATATCAAAATAGACGATTATTTACGAAATACCATTGCTATAATATCAAATAATCCTATCTTGATTGAACAAATTTTCTTAGAAATATATGAAAAGCTCAAAAAAATAAGTGGAAGTAATGATGAACCGATGATGAACATTTTTGCACTTCAAAGAGATAAAGAATTTTACTTTGTAATTTTCCCAAGAGAAAAGCATAGACCTGATTTTTATTTTGCAGAAGGTGAAGAAAACATGTTAGTAAGCCCAGGTCTTGTCGATATGTGTGGAATGTTAATCACCCCATTACAAAAAGACTTTGAAAAAATAAATCACAATCTCATCAAACAAATTTATAACGAAGTAACCCTTGATAAAGAAAAATTTTCTTACTTATTAGACTACTTGCAAACAAAAAAATTTTAATTTACTTCACTCATGTCTACTCAATAACTAAAATTCTCACTAAACCAACATCTTTTGGTAGAAAGTAGGTAAAGTTAATTTTTAACTTGATAAGCATTTGAACAAAAATCTCGACTCATTCGAGATTTATTTGTGAGCGCGGATGGAATCGAACCATCGACCCTCTGCTTAAAAGGCAGATGCTCTACCCCTGAGCTACGCGCCCAAATGTGAAATATCACAAATAACAAAAAAGCAAATGTAATAACAAATATAAAAAAAATTTTTTCTATCAAAAAACTTAATAGAATAAAATCTAAGTCTCAGGTTCAAAATTTTTAATTTCTTCTAAAAGAACATCAACTATTTCTTCTTCTTTAAGTTTTTTAATTGCTTCACCCTTTCGGTAGAGAATAGCTACACCCTTTCCAGCTGCAATTCCAATGTCTGCTTCACTAGCCTCACCGGGGCCATTAACTACACAACCTAATAATGCAACTTTCACTGGTTTTTTAATATCCTTAACCGCTTCTTCAATTTTATTTGTAATGCTAAACAAATCAACCTCAAGTCGGCCACAAGTTGGGCAAGCAATTATCTCAACATTTCTCGATGCTAATCCTAATGATCGCAAAATCTCTTTTCCAACTTCTACTTCCTTGACAGGGTCATCTGTGAGTGATACACGAATTGTATCACCTATTCCTTCAGCGAGGAGTGTTCCGATTCCAACGGCTGATTTAATTGTTCCTACTCTAGTAGTGCCAGCTTCAGTTACACCTAAATGAAGTGGATAATCAGTTCTTTCCGCAATCAAACGATAAGCTTCAATCATTAAACGAACATCTGTTGACTTCACTGATATTACAATATCATCAAAATTATTTTTTTCACAAATCTGAACGTGACGCATGGCACTTTCAAATAAAGCTTCTGCAGTCGGATAGCCGTGCTTTTCAAGAATATCTTTTTCTAATGAACCTGAATTTACACCTATACGTATTGGTATCTTTCTTTCCTTCGCCTTTTTTAATACTTCTTTAATCCTCTCCTCAGAGCCTATATTTCCAGGATTAATACGAACTTTAGCCACCCCTGCATCGATCGCTTTAAGAGCAAAAATGTGATTGAAATGAATATCAGCGACAATTGGAATATTAGAATGTTTAACTATTTCTTTTATTGCTTCTGCAGCTTCTTTATCATTTACTGTAACACGAATAATATCACAACCTGCCTCTTCTGATTCTTGAATTTGCTTTAACGTTGCTTCAACATCACTTGTTTTTGTTTTTGTCATGGTTTGAACAGTTATAGGCGCATCACCACCAACCGGTATACCTCCTACGTAAACTCTCCGCGACTTTCGACGTTTGATCATTTTATCTCCTCACACTTTTATGAATTAGATCGACAAGAGTTACTCCAAATAATTCTGCAGATTCTGGTCCAGCTGCTGTAATGATTCTATCATCAACTTCAATGTGTTTTTCAGAAACTTCTGCACCACTTGCTTTAATAAAATCTTTATCTTTTGGAAAACATGTCACTTTTTTACCTTTCAACAAATTAGCGCTTGCTAAAATTCCAACTGCACTACAAATACCAGCTATAATCTTACCCTTTTTATAAAAATCCAGCAAAATTTTATGAACTAGATTGTTATTATAAAGTATTTTGCTTCCCTCCCCACCAACCAAAGCCAATGCGACAAAATTTCCGGCATGTAAATTTGATAAGTACATATCAGGCTTAATTCTCAAACCATAATGACCAATGCTCAAATTTCTACCTTCTGAGGCTATAAAAACTTTAAATCCATTTTTCTCTAAAATCGACTTGGGAATAATTAATTCTGTATCATGAAAATTAACTTCAGGAATTATTATAGCTACGCTACGTTGTGAATAACTATTCATATCAATTCAAGTTATAAAATGCTTAAAGTTTTTTCAATTTAAGGAAAAATATCAATCCATCTTAAAGAGAATAAGTAAATCCTTATTGAAAAGTCTTTAAGATATAAACTCTACATCTTATTACAAATTAAAATTAGCTAAAAACTTCCTTAATTTTTGAAAAGCTTAGAGTCTTTTTTATTTTTGAAGAAATTGATCAGTAAAGGTATGAGACTATCAAAAATATTTATTCCTACAACAAAAGAAGCACCTGCCGATGCAGTCATACCCAGTCATGTATTAATGATGCGAGCTGGAATGATCCGACCACTTGCAGCAGGAATTTACTCATTCTTGCCATTTGGTTACAGAATGATTAAAAAAGTTTGTGAAATAATTCGTCGTGAAATGGATGCAATAGGTGGTCAGGAATTTCATCTACCAGCATTGAATCCAAAAGAAATTTGGGAAAAAACAGGTCGAGTTGAAGCTTTTGGTGATATTCTTTTTCATGTAAAAAATCGAGATTATGTTCTCGCTCCAACTCATGAAGAAATTATTGCAGAAATAGCTGCGAATCATGTTAAATCTTATCGAGATTTACCCCAGATTTGGTACCAAATTCAGACAAAATTCCGTAATGAACCAAGGCCAAGAAGTGGAGTTATTCGGGGTCGACAATTTCTTATGAAAGATTCATACTCCCTTGATAGAGATTGGGAAGGATTAGATAAAAGTTACGAGCTCCATGCCGAAGCGTATAGAAAAATTTTCTCTGCTTGTAAACTTAAATTTTTCGAAGTTGGTGCATCAAGTGGTGCAATGGGGGGAACTGGTTCACAAGAATTTATGGTCGAATCAGAAGCAGGGGAAGACACTTGCGTAATTTGTGATAATTGTGGTTATGCTGCCAATGTAGAAATTGCTAAAGCAAACTCTACTCCATATAAACGAGATGATAATTCTGAAAGCCTAAAGGAAATTCACACTCCAAATGTAAAAACAATCGACGAGCTCGCAGAATTTCTTAAAATTCCTACTACAAAATGTGCTAAGTCACGAGTCTATATTCATAATGACACGCCAATCTTAGTTTTAATGTTAGGTAATGATGAAGTTAATGAAGAGAAGCTGCGTATTGCTCTGGGTGCTGGCAAAATTAGACCTGCTCATCCTGAAGAATTAAGTGAAATAACAGGAGCGGATGCTGGTTCTATCGGACCGATTGAAACAAACCTTCAAATAATTGCTGATATTAAACTTAAAGGTGCTAATAATATGGTAAGCGGTGCAAACAAAAATGATTACCATATCAGTGGTATTGACTTTGATAGAGATTTATCCAACATTAAATATTATGATATTCATTATGTTCAAGAAGGCGATTTATGCGTTAATTGTAAATCACCACTTCGTGTTGTTAAAGCTATTGAATTAGGACATATATTTAAATTAGGCACTAAATATTCAGAAGCACTTGGCGCAAAATTTTTAGATGAAAAAGGTGAAGAACATCCAATTGTTATGGGAAGTTATGGGATTGGAGTTGAAAGAATAATAGCGTGTTTAATTGAACAAAATCATGATGAAAAGGGAATTATATGGCCTAAAGAAATTGCACCGTTTCAAGTACATTTAATCGGAGTTAATATGAAAAATGATGAAATAAGATCTACATGTGAAAAACTCTATTTTGAAATGAATGAAAGTGACATAGAAGTACTTTATGATGACCGTGAGGACGTTTCAGCTGGATACAAGTTCAATGATGCTGACTTGATTGGTATCCCTCTCCAGGTGATTGTAGGTGAAAAAAATCTCGCTAAAAACAAAGTTGAAATTAAACATCGTGCAACTGGAAATAAAAAATTGGTTGAAATTGGTTTACTAATAAGAACTTTACAAGACGAACTATTTCTACCATAATTAAATCAAAGGATAAAGACATGGAAAAACCAAACATCGCTTTTAAAATGCCCGCAGTCATTGAACTTGAAGCTGGCACATACTGGTGGTGCCGATGTGGTCTTTCCAAAAATCAACCGTTCTGTGATGGCTCTCATAAAACTACAAGTTTTACTCCAATTAAATTGGAATTGTCTGAAAAGAAAAAAGTCGCTCTATGTCAATGTAAATACTCTGAAAAAATTCCTTATTGCGATGGCACACATCGTAAATTATAAAACAATTTAAGACTAGAGTTTTTAACATAACTCATGGAGTTAAAATGAATAGTAAGTTATACAAACTTTATAAGTTAGGACAAAGTATTTGGCTTGATAACATAAATCGTTCTTTAATAAAAAACGGTGAATTACAGCGATTAATTGATGTTGGTATCCGTGGAGTAACTTCAAATCCTTCGATTTTTGAAAAAGCAATCTTAGGTAGTAACGATTACAATGAATCAATTCAAAAATATGCATCGGAGGGATTTACACCAAAAATGATCGTTGAAAAGCTAATGATTGATGACATTACACAAGCTTGCGACATTTTTATGGAAATCTATAATAGTTCGAATGGTAATGACGGGTTCGTAAGTATTGAAGTTAATCCATTATTAGCTTATAATACTGACGCAACAATTAATGCAGTACAAGAAATCTGGCAGTCGATAAATAGGCCCAATCTAATGGTAAAAATTCCTGCAACACAGGAAGGCTTAAAAGCTATTGAAGAATCGATCTATAATGGAATCAATGTAAACGTGACTTTAATTTTTTCGATAACAAGATACATTGAAGTTACAAACGCTTACATTCATGGTTTGAAACGACGCCTCGAGGATGAAAAAGATGTCTCACAAATTAATTCAGTTGCAAGCGTATTTGTCAGTAGAATTGACACAATGGTGGATAAAGAAATTGTTGAATTAATAAACCAGGGCAATCCAGAATTAACAAAATATCTAGGTAAGACTGCTGTAGCAAATACACGATTACTCTATCAAGAATTTAAACGAATTTTCTCTGGTGAAACATTTATTAAGCTAAAAGAAAGAGGCGCGAAAATTCAACGTCCTTTATGGGCTAGCACCAGTACTAAAAATCCAATTTATAGTCCATTACTTTATGTGGATGAACTTTTTGCTCCATACACTGTGAACACTCTCCCAATACAAACACTAGAGATAATGTTGGAACAAAGTTCTATTGAGAATAGAATTGAAAATGAATTAGATGATATGAAAAAAACAATTGAAGATTTAAGAAATTACGATATCAACTTTGATTTAATTTTCGAAAAACTGGAGCAAGAAGGTGTGAAAGCCTTCGAAAGTTCGTATTTAAATCTAATTTCTTCCATCGAACAAAAAATCAAAGAATTGCAAATCATTTAAAGCAACAAAGCCCTCAGGTGCTCCCTGAAGGCTTTGTTATAACTTTTACTAGTACTCACTGTTGTAGTGACTTGTAAGTAAACCACCAATCATAGCCTTCCCAACTTTTACGCTTATCTGCTTCAAAAATGTCTTTTGGTGGAGGGATTATTACCTTGTCTTTAATTAATTCATTATTAGGCCAATTCTCAGGCATAGCTACTTTATTAGCATCAGACACTTGCAACGCTTTTAACGCCCTTAATACTTCATCAACTTGTCGACCAACTTCTTGTGGATAATATAGCATCAGTCTAATAATACCATTCGTATCAATTATGAATACAGCTCGTACTGTGTTTGTACCTTTTCCCGGATGGATCATTCCTAAAGTTTTTGAAACATTACCAACATCATCAGCAATTATTGGAAATGGAATTTCAATCCCAATTTTTTCTTTTATCCACTCAACCCATTTGATATGAGAAAAAATTTGGTCGGTTGAAAGACCTATTAATGCGGTGTTAAGTTTTTCAAATTCTTTATTTCTATTAGCAAAAGCTACAAATTCTGTAGTACAAACTGGTGTGAAATCAGCAGGGTGACTGAATAAAACAATCCATTTACCTGCATAATCATCAGGAATTTTTTTTATTCCGTGAGTTGTTTGCACTTCGATTGATGGAAACTTTTCACCCAAAAGTGGAATTCCATATTTAGCTTCGTTCATATTACCTTCCTTTTTTGTTTCGTTTCATTCATAAATTTAGAATTATAATAAAAAATTTAATCATCATTCCTGTTAGAGAAATTACTGATCAAAATCATTTTACGTTTTAATAACTATCCTGTGTTATAATTACTTTCCCTTTAAAGACTCGATAAATATAAATTGTATACCCAATTACAATGGGCATTCCAATTAATGCAATTATTAACATCGTTTGCAATGTATATTGTGTAGACGAAGCATTATAAACCGTTAAACTAAATTCATCTAAATTTATACTTGAAGGAACTAATCGGGGATAAAGGCTAACTGCTAAAAGTCCAATAACTGATGTTATCATTGCCGAAGAAGCGAAAAATGACCATCCAAATTTTCTACTTTTAAGTCCAACAGGAATGTAAATCATCGAACCAAGTAGTAAAAGGAATAAAATCCAGAAGAGTGGATTTTTCAGAATTCCATCAAAGAGATATTTCGCAACAAAGAGACTTACTACGGTGGAAATAACATACAATGATACAAATACTATCCAACTATTGTTAGCCCACTTTATCATCCTTTCTTGATGTTGATCTGTCGTTTTCATAGTTAAATAAATTGCTCCATGCATTACAAACATCGCAAAACCAGTTAAACCAATTAATAACGCGAAAGGATTAAGTAGACCAAGGAAAGTTATATCAGAGACAATCTTACCATCAACGAATTTAACTGGTAGACCTCTCATTAAATTACCGATTGCAACACCGTAAAGGAGAGCAGGAACGGTGCTTCCTAAAGCAAATGCCATATCCCATCTTTTCTTTTCAGCAGGAGTTTCTGAAAATTTTCTAAACTCAAATGAAACAGCACGAAAGATTAAAAATAAAAGAAGTAACATAAAAGCTAGATAGAATCCACTGAAAACTGTTGCATAAACAATCGGGAAAGCAGCAAATAGAGCTCCGCCTCCTGTAAGCAACCAAACTTCATTTCCATCCCAAACAGGACCAACAGCATTTATATTTATTCTGCGCTCGTTTTCGTCCTTTGTAAACAATTGAATAACTCCCACACCCAAATCAAACCCATCTAGAATTGCATATCCGATTATTAGTACTCCAATAAGTAAAAACCAGATTGTATTTAAGTCTATCATTGTGCGACCTCCACTTTAATTTTTTCTGGTCCTTTTTTAACCCAATTAAAAAGAAGTTTCAAGAATATGGAAAGTAAAAGAATATAAATTACAATAAACATCAAAATAGAGAATATCAATTCACCTGTACCAACAGTAACTGAGACAGCATCTTTTGTTTTCATAAGTTTATAAACTATCCATGGTTGACGCCCTACTTCTGCTGAAATCCAGCCTAATTGACTTGCAATTAGTGGCAAAGGAGTTGAGTACATCAATACTTTCAATATCTTCTGATTTTCAAAAAGTTTGTTCTTCCGCATGAGATAAAAACTAAGAATTGTAATAAAAATGAAATAAATGCCCAAAAGAACCATATTATGATATGAAACAAATGTTAAAAACAAAGGCGGGATTTCATCTTGTGGGAATTCATTTATTCCTTTAATCTTTGCATTTATATCACCAAAAGCTAACCAGCTTAATAGCCCCGGGATCTCAATCGGAAAATGTAGTTTCGGTGGTTCTGTGCCTGGTATTGCAAAAATAGCTAACGGTGCACCTTCCTGAGTTGTATATAGTCCCTGTATTGCTGCAAACTTTTCTGGTTGAGTTCTTGCAACTTGTTTTGCATGTTCATGTCCAAAAGGAAACACCTCCAAGATTGAAAATATTAACCCAAAAATAACAGCAAATCTCATAGAACGTATTGCAATTTCAAAATTAATTTTCTTAATCAACCAATAAGCGGATATACCCATCATAAGAAATGCACCGCTAATCATTGACGCACCAAGTGTGTGGAAAAATCTTGGTAACGTTGATGGATTAAAAACGGCTGCCCAGAAATCGACAAGCTCAGCTCTATTATTTTGTAATATGTAACCCGCAGGAGTTTGTTGCCATGAGTTTGCAACAAGAATCCAAAAAGCGGAAATTGTTGAGCCAATAGCTACCATCAATATTGAAAACCAATGCACACCTTTTGATACCCTTTCTCTTCCAAGAATATATAATCCAAGGAAAGTTGATTCTAAGAAAAAGGCAAACACACCCTCAGCTGCAAGTGGTGCACCAAATATATCGCCCACAAACTTAGAGTACTCGCTCCAGTTTGTCCCAAATTGAAATTCCATTACAATACCACTTGCAACACCTACAGCAAAAATCAGCCCTAATACTTTACCAAAAAATTTTCCGATTTTCGCATAAACTTCGTCTTTCTTTTTCCAACCAATTGCTTCAATAATGACCAGCATCCAGGCCAGTCCTATTGTTAACGGTGGAAATAAGAAGTGAAAACCAACAGTTAACGCAAATTGAAGTCGAGCAAGCAATAATGGATCCATTTAACCTCCAATTTTATTTTTTACTTGTATTGCCTTTTTTCTTCTTTGTGACTCTTCTACTAAATCTTTTAATGATTTAATGGAAAGTCTTAATCTCATTTCAGCAAGAATATCGCACCATAAAGTATGAACTGAACACCATCGAGTATTAGAACAGAATTCTTTATCGATTAGACATTTATTTAATGCAATAGGACCTTCAACAGCTTGAATGATCTCAAGTGGAGTAATTTCATTAGAATCTCTATTAAGACAAATACCTCCACCATTTCCCTTTCTGCTTTTTATAAGTCCTGCCGAAACAAGTAGTGGAATTATTTTTCTTAAAAACTTTTCAGGGATGTTTTGATCTTGTGATATTTCATTGATATGAACTACCCCAAAACCCTCCTTTTCCGCTAAATGAATCATTGTCCGAATCGCATACTCACCAGCTAATGTTAATTGCATATTTAATTATAAAATTACATTTCAAATATGATAATTTTAGTCACATTTGTCAACAATCATTTTTAGTTGTATCCTGAAAGAATTAATCTTATTATACATTGAGTTAGGTTCATAAGAATTTTTGGAAAAAAATCACCTCGAAATTTTCTCGTAGTTCTCCGGTGAAGCCGAAGTTATTTTCAAATGTCGTCTATATAGATGGCAACTCAAATTCCTGTTAATCTCATTTATTCATTTCATATTTATTCTACTTAATTTTGCGTAAAAAGGAGAATTTTATGGATTTGTGGGAAGCCATCATAACTCGACGAAGTATTCGAAAATTCACTTCCCAATCCGTTTCTGATGATTTAATTCAAAAATTATTAAGGGCGGGAATGCAAGCACCTTCCGCAAGAAATAAACAACCCTGGCATTTCATTATAATTACTGAAAGGATTTTGTTGGACAAAATTTCAGACATTCATCCATATGCATATATGTTAAAAGAAGCACCTCTGGGAATAGTCATTTGTGGTGACATTTACATAGAAGAAACAATTGACTACATTGTGCAAGACTGTTCGGCAGCAACTCAAAATATGCTTTTGACAGCCCACAACTTCGGACTTGGAGCTGTATGGCTGGGAATTTATCCAAGAGAACAAAGGATAAATGCTTTACGAGAAATCCTGAAAATTCCCCAAAATGTATATCCAATCTCAATGATTGCCGTTGGTTATCCTGCTGAAAACAAGCAGCCCGAAGACAGATTTCGCAATGATAGAATTCATTACAATAATTGGTAAAGGAGATAAAAATGAAAGTTAAAATTCTTTTTACTTTGATTTTTATGTTCAATTTATACTCAATTAATGCACAGAATAAATCTGTAGAAGAACAAGTAAAAATGTTAAAAAAACTCAACGAATATCTTGAACATAGATTAGATATGTTAGAAAAAAGAATTGATGATGTTCTTTGGTTTGAAAGATTAAATAACTACGCTTTTGTTGATAAGATTTACATTACTGGTCCACCAAAATGGAAAGAAAAAAACCCAACCGAACTTGGTGCGGGAAATCCGCTTAAGTTCTGGTCATATATTTTCATCCCCAAAGATATAGACTACTCAAAAAAGTATCCTTTAATAATTCTACCACATGGCGGAGTCCACGCGAATTTTAAAACTTATCATACTCACATCGTTAAAGAATTGTTAGCACAAGGTTATATAGTTGCTGCACCAGAATATCGCGGAAGCACAGGTTACGGTAAGTCTTTTTATGAAGCAATCGACTATGGTGGACTTGAAATTGAAGATTGTGAGTCAACACGAAAACATATAATTGAAAATTATGATTTTGTCGACGAAAATAGAGTTGGTATTATCGGCTGGAGCCATGGTGGTTTAATCGCGTTAATGACTGTTTTTGAATATCCCGAAAATTACAAAGTCTGCTTCGCTGGAGTACCAGTAAGCGACCTAATTTTAAGAATTGGTTATCTTGGAGAGTCTTATCAAGAATATTTCTCAGCAGATTATCATATCGGAAAAACTGTTGAAGAAAATATTCAAGAATATAAAAGACGTTCACCAGTTTATAACGTTCACAAATTAAAGACCCCCTTACTCATTCATACAAACACAAATGATGAAGATGTTAATGTTATTGAAGTAGAGAGTTTAATTAACGCCCTAAAAGCTCAAGGCAAAAACTTTGAATATGAAATATTTGAGGATATACCTGGTGGACATTCATTTGACCGAATGGATACAAAGATTGCAAAAGAAATCAGGCTAAAGATATATAAATTTTTAGAGAAGCATCTAAAACCACAAAAGCCTTTTAAGTCTACAAAGGATATAAATAAAGCAGCTTATAGATAAAATTTTAGTAGCAATATTACATTTAATGCTAAAAACCTTATTCAACAAAAATTTCTTAATTAAGACTTACTCTTTACATTTTCCATTTTTCACTGAACAAAAATAAAAAAGCCCGGTCATTTAGACCGGGCTTTGAAGTTAGTAGCAAAATAACTATTAATTAAAATCCGTAACTTAAATTAAATCCAACTAAATTAGAACTATTCTTATACTCCCCATTAAAGTTAAAGTATGAATCATTTACCTCTTGAGTAAAT
>Ga0209721_1000159_pt1 | contig 67032 bp, 48 predicted proteins | sample TshhotsprinmetaG_FD_184139 | JGI IMG/M metagenome (GOLD analysis project Ga0209721, IMG submission 184139) | Hot spring microbial communities from South Africa to study Microbial Dark Matter (Phase II) - Tshipise hot spring metaG (SPAdes)... | ecosystem: Environmental > Aquatic > Thermal springs...
ATTATCGAATATTTCTTTGTTTCTACAATTAAACCAAGTAAAAATTTTCCTAACGTCTGTCTAAACAATATTTCAGTAAACAAAAAATATGATTGAAAAGACATGATAATAAAAAAAATTTTCCATTCTATATTTATTGAAATTTCATGAATATAAACTTGAGTTTTTAGAAAGACGATGTATAATAGAACTGTATCAAATGTAAAAGCTAAAAATCGCCTAAGAAGCAACTCTACACTTTTGATTTTTTCTGTCATAGTTTTTCTTTAATATAACTTATCCTAACTAGCACTTCATGAGGTTTGATATTCAAGTAGACTTGGTTATTAAATTTAATTGTGGGAACTATTTTTTTGCCTTCTGTAATATTCATTAGTTCTTTTTGATTTTCCTCCGATCCTTCAATATTTTTTTCAATAAATGGAACTTCATATTCCCTAAAAATGCGCTTAATGATATTACAATTTTCACAAGCTGAGGTAGAGAATAAAATTAATTTATTATCCATCTGATATTTAACGCAAAATTAATTTATATGATTTAAGAAATATTCTTGAATGGCTCTAACACCTACACCACACTCAAATTTATATCCAACTTTTTTCAATGAGAATTCTAAAGCAGAAATCATTGAAATCATATCCAGTTCATCATAGTAGCCTAAGTGAGAAATTCTAAACAACTTTCCTTTATATTCTTCCTGACCACCAGCTACTGTAATTCCAAATTCATATTTCAGTGCATCGTTAAACTTCTTAAACTCGATTCCTTCAGGCATCAATACAGCTGTGATTGCATTAGAAGGACTTTTACTTAATAACTGCAGTCCTAATCCTTTAACACCCTGTCGAATTCCTTCGGATAATTTATAATGTCGCTTCCAGATGTTCTCAATACCTTCTTCTTTAATCATCTTTAAAGCTTCGTTTGCACCAATAACCAGTGTAATCGCAGGAGTCCATGGTGTATCTCCATTTTCCAAAGCCTTTTTGGCTTGTTTTAATGAAAAATAGAAACAACGGTTTTTAGTCGAATTAATTTTATCCCATGCTCTTTGACTGACCGCAACAAAAGCAAGTCCAGGTGGAATCATCAAACCTTTTTGTGATCCTGTAATAACTATATCGAGTCCCCAATCATCCATTCTTAACTCGATAGCGCCAACAGAAGTTATACCATCAACCACAATCAATGCCTCCGAAATCTTTTTTACTTCCTCTGCTATTGTTTTTACATCCGTAACAGTACCACTGGAAGTTTCACTATGTGTAAGAAAAATTGCTTTTACATCAGAGTTTTGTTTAATAAGTTTTGTGATCTCTTCAACTGTTGGTGGTTCGCCCCATTTCTTTTTTATTTCAATTGGAACTCCACCAAATTCTTTAATTAAATGTCCCCATCGCTCACCAAATTTACCACCATTAACAAAAATAGCTTTTTCGTTTTCTCCAATGATATTTGCTACAGATGCTTCCATTCCACCTGTACCACTGGAAGTCAAAGTAAAAACATCTTGCTTAGTTTGAAAAAGATATTTTAAGTCTTGATTTAATTCTTTAATGATTTCTTTGAATTCAGGATTTCTGTGATGAATGATGGGTTCAGACATCTTAAGCATTAAGGATTCAGGAACAGGTGTAGGACCTGGAGTAAATAGTCTCTTCTTCATTTTTTATAATCTCAGCTATTTTTACAAAATTAAAAACAGATATTCCTTTTGAAAAACACTTACTATGATTTTTCTTGAAACTTTCGAAAGTTTGAATCTATTTTTTAGCTTTTGTATGTTAAATCAAAATTAAAAAATCAAAAATGTTAGAAAAAAAGAATATTCGTGATTTTCAACCTAAAGACCCAATTGACCATTATTTTCTACTAAAGAAAATTGAAAAAAGAAAGAAAAAAGATGGTAGTGATTATCTTATTCTTGAACTTGTTGATAAAACTGGCAGCATTTATGGAAACTATTGGGAAAACTTTGATAAGTTTTTACAAGATGCTGAAATTGGTTCAATTGTAAAGGTCACAGGAAATGTAGAAATATTTAATGAACGATTACAACTGCGAATTGACGAAGTAAATGTAATAAAAGAAAATGAAAATGTTTCGTTAACGGATTTTCTCCCCGTAGCTCAATGTGATATTGATGAAATGAAAAAAGAATTTAAAAAGCAGATTAACTCAATTAAAAATCATTGGCTGAAAGCCCTACTTAAAAAGATTTTCAATGAAGAAAGATTTCAAAAATTTGCTCATGCTCCTGCAGGTAAATCTTTTCATCACAATTATATTGGTGGCCTTCTTGAACACACTCTCGAAGTGATTAAACTTTGTGATTTGATGTACAACATTAGCGAATCTTCAAAACAACAACCAGTATTGAATCGTGATTTACTAATTGCTGGTGCTATTCTTCATGATATTGGTAAGATTGAAGAATTATCTTATGATACTTTCTTTGATTATACAGACAAAGGAAGACTTATCGGTCACATTGTTATTGCCGCCAATTATATTTATTCAGCTTGTCGAGAAATTCCTTATTTCCCCGAAGAATTGGAAACGCTTTTGACTCATCTTGTTTTAAGTCATCAAGGTAAATTAGAGAACGCCACACCTGTCGAGCCTAAAATACTCGAAGCTATTGTTTTGTATTATGCTGATGAAATGAGCGCAAAGATGAATGCATACAGACAAATCATTCGAGGTGGAATCGAAACTCAATCAAGCTGGACTAAATATCACAACGTAATTCAGAGCTCTTTATTTATTCAAAAAGATCCAGAGTATTATAATAATCTACATATTGAAAATAGAACTGTTCCAAAAGAAGAAAACAATAACGATGAGCAACCAGGCCTATTTGAAAAATAACATTGAAAAAGTTGTTGATAAACTTCTCACTGCAAAATTTGTAGTAGTTTTTACTGGAGCTGGAGTTTCTGCTGAAAGTGGTGTCCCTACATTTCGAGATAAAGATGGTCTTTGGCAAAAACTTAAACCCGAAGAGCTAGCAAGCTTTGACGCTTTTATGAGGAATCCAGATTTAGTTACAGAGTGGTATTCCCATAGAAGAAAAATAATGACTCAAGTTCAACCTAATCCAGGGCATTACGCTATTGCCGAGATGGAAAGCTTATTTGAACAATTCGCTGTAGTAACGCAAAACGTAGATAATTTACATCGGCGTGCTGGTTCGAGAAGAGTTTATGAACTTCATGGAAATATTGAGAGAAATTATTGTATCAAATGCAAAAAATATCATGAATTAAAAGACATATTCCCAGATAAAGCAATTCGATGTGAGTGCGGTGGGTTAATACGCCCTGATGTCGTGTGGTTTGGTGAGATGCTCCCCGAAGACCAGTACCAAGAATCAATTGTTTGTGCTACATCTTGTGATATCTTATTTTCTGTCGGTACCTCTGCTGTAGTGTACCCGGCTGCATATATTCCAATTTATGCAAAAAGAAGTGGCGCATTCCTTGTAGAAATCAATATGAATTTCACTGAAATCTCTGATATTGCTGATGTTGTATTAATTGGTAAATCTGGAGAGATTCTTCCAAAAATTGTTGAAGAATTTAAGAAGCAAAAAACTCGGATTGCTTGAAAAACTTTTCATTATAATTTTATAAAAACTCACTTTCGATAAGATTTATGAATCTAGTTACCCTACAAGCTAATCTCAAAAAACAAAATAAGAGAAATGAAAAATTACAAACACATCCTGTTTGGTTTATTAATAGTTTTGATTGTTTTAATCATAACATCATTCTTCTATACAAGAAGAATTATCCGAAAATCTTTTCCCGTTGAAAAAGGACTAATATCTATTAGCGAGCTCAAAGAGGAAGTCCGAATCTATCGCGATGAATTTGGAGTTCCATATATTGAAGCAAGTAACGAGGATGATTTATTTTTTGCCCTAGGATTTGTTCATGCTCAGGATAGATTATTTCAGATGGACATTACAAGAAGAGCAGGAATGGGAAAGTTATCAGAAATTCTAGGAGTTGAAGCTTTAGAGTATGATCTAATGTTTCGAGTCGCTGGTTTTGATGAGCTTGCAAAAAAGTTATACAATAATTCATCAGAGCAAAGTAAAAATATCTGCAAAAACTACGTTAAAGGAATAAATTCTTTTCTTAAAATGTCAAAAAGAAATTACCCAATTGAATTTGATTTACTGAATTATGAACCAGATAAGTGGGAACCATATCATATTTATTTGATTTCACGCCTTATTGCCTGGGAATTAAATCTTGGATGGTGGACTGATGCTGTTTTTGGTCAACTTGCAATCAAATTACCAAAGGAAAAATTTGAACAAGTTATTCCAGATTATCCAGAAGATGGACCCGTAATTATTAAATCAAAAGGAATTCCCCAAAAAACCAAAAGCGGACTATATCAAATTAGTCGGACCAACTTAATAGATGAAAATTTAAGTTTTGAACTTAAGAATTTGTTACAATCACATTTAAATCTTCGAACTTTTTTGGGTTTGAATTTATCATATTCGGGTAGTAATTCATGGGCTATATCTTCCAAGCTTTCAGAATCAGGTAAACCTATCTTAGCAAATGATCCCCATTTAATGTATTCAATGCCTTCAAAATGGTATATCGTTTCATTAAATTCTCCAACACTTAAAGCTGCTGGAGTTTCCATTCCCGGCTCTCCTGTGATAGTAATTGGAAAAAATGATAGACTTGCCTGGGGCTTAACCAATTTAATGCTCGATGATTGTGATTTATATTATGAAACTATCGATTCATCCTTTTCAAAATATCTCGTTGATGGTGAATGGAAAGAGTTATCATTTCGTGTAGATACAATTAAAGTGAAAGATTCATCCGATGTAATTATTAAAATTCCACATACTATCCGTGGTCCAATAATTAATTTCGGTAACGCACTTTTAAGAAAAAAGAAAAATATCCCCTTTCTTTCAATGAGATGGACAGGTTATGAACTCAGTGATGAACTGATGACATTCTACAAAATCAATAAAGCAAAAGATTATCTTGAATTTAAAGACGCTCTAAGACACTTTGGTTCCCCAGCTCAAAACTTTCTTTGTGCTGATATAGATGGAAACATTTTTTATAAAGCTGCAGGTAAAATCCCAATAAAAAAAATTGAAAATCATCTTTTACCAAAAGATGGATCATTATCAGAAAATGATTGGAAAGGATTTTTAAGCTTTGAAGTTCAACCTGAAATATTAAATCCAGAAGAAGGATTTATTACCACAAACAATAATCCCCCTTCTGAAAATTCAAAAAATTTAATTGGTTCGTTGTGGGAACCTCATTCTCGTGCAAAAAGAATTCAACAATTACTTTCATCTAAAGAAAAATTTGGAATCGATGATTTTATTAAATTTCAAATGGATGTTGTATCTCCTTTCGCAATTGATATTTCGAAAAAAATTGTGGAATCGTTTGAAAATGTTAGAATCAAAGATGAATTTATTTACAAAGCTATTGAAATGTTCCGCTACTGGACTGGTGAAATGAAAACATATGATGTACCTTCAACAATTTATCAGGAATTTTTGATTCGACTTTTAGAAAACACTTTTATCGATGAAATGGGTGATGATTTATACAAAGAATTTTTAATAGTAGGTAATGTTCCACTCAGGGTTATCTATAATTTGATTATCAAAGAAATACCTAATGATACGCTCTCTATTTTCGACAACATAAAAACAGAAAGAATCGAAACAAAGAATGACATAATTAGGATATCCCTTATTGAAGCAATAGAAAATCTGCAAGAAAAGTACGGTAATGATATTTATCAATGGCAATGGGGAAAACATCATCAGGTTATATTTCGCCATTTGTTTAGTGGTAAATCTTCTATTGTTGATAAAGTAATAAACTCGAGTTCTTATCGCATCGGTGGTGACCAAACAACTTTATTGAACACTAGCTTTCGTTTCCAATCACCTTTTGAAAATTATCTGGGTCCATCAATGCGACAAATTGTGGACCTTTCGCGAATTGACAGTTCCCTTATAATCATTACTTCAGGTCAATCTGGACATGTAGCTCATAAGAACTATAAGGATCAAATTCTTAAGTGGTTAAACGGTGAATATATCTTACTTCAAACCAAAAAAGAAAAATATTCTGAATTCAAATTGCTGAGACTTCAACCACAATAGTTCATTTTCTCTAATTTTACTTGAAAAAGTTGGTCTAAAAAGTGGAAGATACATTCTTTAAACTAATTACAATCTTTACTGCCTTGCTTTTTGGCTTCGATTATTTTTTTGTGTCTGTGTTCAACAAAGGGTTAATTTTTGTGCCCGTCGTTCCCAAACAAATAACAATGAAATTTGTGCTTTCAGCTTTATTGATTACCTCAATTACTTTTCGAATTTTCATTCTTATGTTTGTTATTCTTTCTATTGCTTTCAGCTTATTGAATTCGATTAATCTCGAATTACTGGTTTGGCTTTCTCTTTTTATTCAAATATTTTATCACATTTACTTTGTCGGATATCTCTTTCCGAAAGTCAGAAGAATAATTTATTGGGATTATAAAAATCCCATAAGCAAATGGGAAAGTTTATACCAGAATTATTTGAAAGCTTCTAACTACTTATTAGCAGTTTCTATAATTACATTAATTTTAACTGTAACAGCTTTTTTTCTTTACAAAATTTAACGATCGAGTATCTATAAACCTTTCACAATGCTCGCTACTTCTCTTGCTACATTTAGATTATATTCAAAGGTCAATTTCTTATAATTAATTAAGTCTATTATCGTGCCAATAAAACAAATTCCTGCCGTTAAAAGATAAAGGAGTCCCATACCAATTTGTCCAAGAACAAATCTTTGAATTCCAGCAATACCAAGAAAACCGATTAATGTTGTAATTAATATCATCATCGGATCCTTTCTTCTGCTTCTATAGATATTTGCAAATTGTTGCATATGATATTCATCATAATCCTTTGCAAGATTTTGAACGTAAATTAGTTCGTCTCCTTCCAACTCTGGAAGATAAGAAAAGATGTTAGCCATTATAAGTTCTCCTGTTATTATTATTGATGAGTTGTATTAATCTGTAAAGAATTACGATAAATGCAAAAAATCCAATCGGATGAACTTGAAAGGATTTTAATAAATCAAAATGTAGTAAATAATGAATCGAACTGCCAAGCCCACAACCAGGACACCACAAATTAAGATTATGTAGTGGACAGATACTAAAACTTACTCTTTCCGGTTCAATAAAAAATAAAATGATCAATCCTGCCACCCAGAAAATTAGTTCAAGTTTTCTTTTAATGTTTTCAATCATTTTGCTGTTAAGTTTAATTTCTTTATTAAAAATTCTCATCAAAACTTATATTAACAATGTAAGATAACAACAAATAGGTAAAAAATGTCGGAAAAAGATTCATTAACAAAATTTTTCTATCCTTCATCGGTTTTACTAGTCGGAGTATCCGCTAAAGAAAAATCAATTGGATACGAAATACTAAAACAAATGTTGAGTTTCGGTTTCACTGGTAAAATTTTTATTACCAACCCCAATAGAGATGAAATTCTTGGCATCAAATGTCATAAATCAATAAAAGAGATAGATGAGAAAATTGATCTAGCAATAATCTTGTTACCTAAACATTTAGTTTATGATAGTATTGTTGAGTGTAATGAAAAGATGATAAAGTCAATTATAATCATCACAGCAGGATTTCGCGAAGTTGGAGATGAAGGAGCGAAATTAGAAAAACAGATTATAGAATTTTGCAAAGCTAACAGCATTAGAATTATTGGACCTAATTGTATGGGATTAATCAATACAAGTGAGGAAATCAAGTTAAATGCGACTTTTGCCGCTGAAGTACCAAGATACTCATATATCTCATTTCTTTCACAAAGTGGTGCATTAGCTGCTGCTGTTTTAAATACTATTAAAGAAACAGGTTATACTTTTGGACAATTTGTTAGCATTGGTAACAAGGCAGACGTAAATGAAAATGATTTACTTGAATTCTGGTATTCTGATGATAAAACCAAGATTATTACAATGTATCTTGAATCTTTTGAAAATGGGAGAGAGTTTTTTCATCTCACAAAAAATGTTACAAACGAGAAACCTGTTATTGTAGTAAAAGCTGGCAGAACTAAAAGTGGCTCAAGAGCAGCTCTCTCACACACTGGTGCAATGGCAAGTGAGGATGATATTGTGAATGCTGCTCTTACTCAAAGTAATTGTATACGAACAGAGACAATAGAGGAAATGTTTGAAACAGCAAAAGTACTTTTACACCTGCCAGAAATTCGTGGAAACAAAATTGCGATCATAACAAATGCAGGCGGACCTGCAATCCTTTGTGTTGATGAATTAGAAAAGAATGGACTTAAACTGGCAGATTTGAGCGATTTAACTAAACAAAGATTAAAAGAGATTGTCCACCCTGAAGGTAGTTTGAATAACCCAGTTGATATGTTGCCCGGAGCTGATGCAAAAACCTATGAAAGGGCAACAAAAATCATTGCTGAAGATGAAAACGTAGATGCTTTGATTGTAATTTTTGTGGAACCTGTTATGATCGACGCATATGAAGTAATTAAATCTATGTATGATATTCAAAAGGCAATAAAAAAAACAATGATAATTGTAACATTTCCACTACCTAATTTTTGGAATAAATGGAAAGAAGGAAATTTTAATGATGCCGTAATTCTTAAATCAATTGAACTTGCTCCAAAGGTTATTAAGAATGTTTTCCATTACTATTACACACGGCATAAAAGAAAAAATATAAAAGAATCATATACACTTGATCAAAAAACCTATAACGCCATAAAATATATTTTGATGAAATACGAGACCAATTCCTCTATAAAAGAATTCATAAAATCAACAGATTCCCAATTAATACTAAAACGATTGAAACTACCTTTTATAAATAACTTTTATTTCAATAATATCCGTGAACTGAAAAGAAATCTTAAAAATGTAACCTTTCCTTGTGTGCTTAAGGCAAGCAGTTCAATTTATTCTCATAAAACCGAAATTGGCGGAGTAATTCTAGATATAAAAAGCAAGAAAGAACTAATAAATAGCTTTCAGGAATTATCGAAAAAATTATCAGCTCGTAATTTAATTCAAAAAATCGATGGTTATGAAATTCAAACATTTTACAAAGGAGATGTAGAAGTCATAATTGGGGCAGTTAGAGATAAATCGTTTGGTCCAGTTGTACTTTTCGGTGCCGGTGGGAAATTTGTGGAAGTTATAGAAGATAAAAATTTCCGAATTGCTCCACTATCTAAAAGTGATGCAATTGAATTGATTCAATCATCAAAAATTTACCCTATTCTTACAGGATATAGACGAACAAAAACAAACATTGATGAGCTTGCAAATATTGTCCAAAAAATTTCTCTATTAATATGGCATTTTGATGAAATAGAGGAAATTGACTTAAATCCCGTAATCATTGGTAAGAAAATTAAAATTGTGGATTGGAGAATTAGAACTAATTTTCAATAATCAAATTATGCAAGTTCAATTTCACTCTATCACTATCAAATTCTGTTTGAAAGTAAAATAATTACTCAACGCCTTTGAGACCGCGCTAAAGTATGAAATAATTTTTATAATCGATTTCAAAATTAACTGGTTGGAAAGAACCCGAGTTCTTATTCATTTCATATTTACCTTTATATTCACCTTTAATAATTTTTTCAATTTGTTCTACAAAATCATCAATTTCCTCTTTAGTATTATAAATACCAAAACTTGCACGCACAGCACCTGGTAGTTTAGACCTATCATTATTAAGAATATTTTTTTTCATCTCTATAGCATCTTCGTCAGAAACTTTAAGTAAACGTTTCACATAAGGGTGAGCACAAAAACATCCATTTCTTACTCCTATACCACCTTCATAACAAAGAATTGCAGATACTAGTGCATGATGCATTCCTTTCAAATTAAAAGTAATTACACCAAGCTTATTTTCATAAGATGAAAATTCTTTAGGCCCTATTAAATCTATCTCATCAAATTGTTTAAACCTCCGTAGAGCGTATTCTGTCAATGCCATTTCATGATGTGCTACATTATCCATCCCAATAAATTCGAGCATTTGAATAGCTTCAGCAAGAGCAACAGCTCCAATTAAGTTTGGTGTGCCTGCTTCTTCTTTGTCAGGAAGATTTGTCCATTCTATTTCTGTCTCTGTAACAAGCTTGACTGTTCCACCTCCTACAAGTTCCGGGTCGCCTTTCTCGAAAATTTTTTTTGGACCTATTAGAACTCCTGTTCCAAATGGCGCGTACATTTTATGAGCAGAAAAAACCAGAAAATCTATATGTTGAACATCATCATCTGATTTCATATCAATTTTTCTATGGGGAATTAATTGAGCTGCGTCAACAAGAATCATCGCACCAACATTATGAGCCATCTCTGCAATTTCGTAAATGGGATTAACTACTCCTGTCACATTAGCGGCTCCAGCGATAGCTACTAATTTTAACTTATCTGAGTACTTTTTGATTTTAAACTCAAGATCATTTAAATCTAAAGTGCCATCATCATTAATTTCAGAATGAATCAAATTTGTAAATTTCCGCCAGGGCAAGTCATTAGAATGATGTTCCATTAAAGAGCAAATTACAACATCATCCTTGGACAGATTCAATCTATATGCAACTTTATTAATTGCTTCGGTTGTATTCTTGACATAAATAACTGTGTTATTGTGTAAATCTGCATTTACAAAATTCGCAACAATTTCCCTGGAATCATCATAAGCCTTTGTTGCAATAAGAGATTTAATTCCTGCACCACGATGAACACCAGAATACCATTGAAGTATTTCATTTACTGCATCCTGAACAAAAGTCATAGTGGGTGTACTTGCGGCATTATCGAAATAAATATATTGTCTCTCTGTTCCATCAAGAAGTTTTACTTTTTTATCAATACCCACTACATATTTTCGAACTGTATCTATTGATAAATCTGAAGGGAAGTTATTTTTACTACATCCCATTATAATCTCTCAATTTTTTTTACTTTAGAATATCTTCAAAAAATTTGCTTGAAAAACCACTTATCATTTTTTTATTGGATACGGTGGAATTTCAGGTAGTTTAACTGGTTTCTTTTTCATCTCTTCTTTCAAGATTTCTAAAGCTTTATTGAGTTGTTCATCAATTCCATCAAATTCCTTAGCTGGATCATTATCAACAACAATATCTGGTTCCATTCCTACCCCTTCAAGTATCCATTCTCCCTCTACACTGAAATTAGCAAACTCAGGCCTATTCAAATAACCACCATCTACAAAAGGAAGCGTACCTCTAATTCCAATCACACCACCCCAACTTCTTTTCCCAATCACAGGTCCTAAATTGTTTTTCTTAAATTGGTATGGGAAAATATCACCATCGGAGGCAGAAAATTCATTCACCAAACACACCATAGGCCCAAGAAAAACAGCAGAAGGATAAGTTGTCACAACTTTTGAATTTCTTGCTATACCTGCCATTGTCATAACTCTACGTAATCTTTCAATTATCATTTGAGAAACAAATCCACCACCATTGTATCTAACATCCACTATCAAACCTTCTTTTCTTATTTGTGGATAAAAATATTTTACGAACTCATTCAATCCATCCAATCCCATATTCGGAATATGAACATAACCTACCTTACCATCTGTAGCTTTATCAACCTTTTTACGATTTGTTTCTACCCAATCGAAATATCTTAATCCATTTTCACTGGATATTGTCTTAATAATAAACTCTTTAGAATTTTCTACTGTCGGTTTCGAATTGACTCTTATTTTTACTTCCTTGTTAGATTTATTGACAAGTAATTCATATGGATTTTTAACTTCTTTTAGTGATACACCATCAATTTCCAGCAAGTAGTCTCCTTCTTTTACATTAACACCAATTTCTGTTAAAGGTGAACGTGTTGCTTCATCCCAATTTCTTCCCGGTAGAATTTTATCAAAAACATAATATCCTGACTTTTGATCAAATTTTAGTTCAGCGCCTAAAAGGCCAACAGGCATTGATTCAACTTTAGGTAAATCTCCTCCACCTACATACGCATGTCCAGCATTTAATTCACCAATCATTTCACCAATTAAATAAGTCAAATCTGCTCGGTGAGAAACATAAGGCAAAAGTTCTTCATAATCTTTTTTGACTTTTTCCCAATCAACTCCATGAAGATTTGGAGCATAGAAAAAGTCTCTCATCTGTCGCCAGCTTTCATAAAAAATTTGAGACCATTCTTCTTTACGACTAATTGTAGTAGTCATATCATTAAGATTCAAAGCCCCATCACCAACTTTAATGTTATCGCCTAAATCAACAATACCATAGGTATTACCTGATTTGTATAAAACTTTCTTTCCATCAAACGAAATTTCATATCCATCGATTTGAGCTATTTCAGATTCTTTTTTCTTCTTGAAATCAAAAACTTTTAAGGTTGATTTTCCACCTCTTGAAACTTTTAAATAATAAATTTTTCCACTAATGGACCTCAAAGTTGAATAATTTCCTGCTTCAATCGGTAATTCAAAAATTCTATCTTGAATTCTTTCAAGATCTATTTGAATTGCCTTCTTAACATCAATCTCTTTTTTCTCTGTTTCTTTCTTATCCGACCTGGATTTCTCTTCAGATTTATCAATACTAATAGATACTTCATCATCAACATATTCGAATGGATTTTTTTCTGCATCGCGTAACGTTACCCCATAAATTTTAGCCATATCATTATAGGTAAAACTCCTTTCAAACGCTCCTAACACAGGATTAAAATCTCTATCAGATAAGAAAAATAGATACTTGCCATCTCTATCAAACTCAGGTGAGTAGGAATTAAAAAATTCGTCGGTAACTCTTACAGCTTTCTCCGTCTCAAGTGAATAAAGGTTGACTACTACAAATCCACTTGGTTCAAGACTAACAAATGCGATCCATCGACTATCAGGCGCCCATTTAAAATCTCTTATTTCCCATCTATCGGATTGAAAAACTTGTTTTACTTTTTTTGTTTCAATATCGACATAATACAGACGCATTTTTTTATCTGAACATAAAAGCTTTTTACTATCAGGTGACCATTTTAATTCAAATCTGTAAGTATCTGCTCCTTTTGTTAACTGAATTTCTTCTCCTTTTCCATCATGTGGTTTTATGAAAATCTCTGTTTCACCCGTTTTATCAGAAACATACGCAATGAATTTACCATCAGGTGACCAAACAGCACTTCTTTCGTGAATACCCGAAGTGTTAGTAATATTTCTCGTAATTCCCTTTTCTGCTGGTACAGTAAAGATTTCTCCACGTGCAGTAAATAATGCCCGTTTACCATCAGGCGAAATTTCGTATTGAGTAATGAAAGATTTAACGTTCAAAATTTTGTTACGAGCAGTAAGATTATCATCGTAAATATAAATTGATACTTTTTTATATTCATCAGTTTCACAGTTTAAGAGATAAATATATCCTCCATTCTCAAAAGTAATTTCACCTTTGCCTAGTGAAGGGAATTTGACATCATATTTTTCAAAATTGGTTATTTTTTTTGTTTCTTTTGTAGAAAGATTGTAACAATAAATGTTCATTCTTCCATCACGATCAGAAAGAAAATAAATTTTATTTTTGTACCACATCGGAATTATATCTTGAGCATCATTGGATGTAATAGCTTCAGTCTTTTTTGTTACAAAGTCATAAATCCAAATTTCATCTGCCTGACCACCTCGATATCTTTTCCACGTTCTAAATTCACGAAAAATTCTGTTATAGACGAGTTTATTTCCATCGGGTGAAAAACTAGCAAAGCCCCCACGCGGAAGTGGAAGTTTTTCCGGTAATCCACCATTTTTATTAACAAGATATAAGTGGCCAATCCACGCATTAAAACTTTCATGACGTGAACGATATAATATTCGCTCCCCATCAGGATGCCAACCCATAACAATTTTATCAGGACCCATTCTTTCAGGTAGACCAGGTATATCCATCGAATAAGTTAAACGAATTGGTGAACTACCTTCTGCATTCATGACATATACTTCTCTATTTCCATCATACTCACCTGAAAATGCAATGAGTTTACCATCGGGGGAAAACCTTGGAAACATTTCATAACCTTCAGAGGAAGTAATTTTTCTAGCAACGCCTCCTGATTTATTCACCAAATACAAATCACCCGCATAAACGAAAACTATTTTATCTTCTGACGAATTCGGGTATCTCAATAATCTAGCTTCATTGGAATGAACATGTTGAGTACCAAAGACTAAAAGAAGTGCAATAATAACCACAAACATATTAACACCATTATTTTTTATACTACAAAATTATAATAATGCAGGATGAAATTGAATAATGAAAAACTAAAAATTAAAGCAGATCTTTATTAAAGTGTGAGCCAAATAATTTCTTTAAACAATGAAAACAAACTAAAGAAAATTTCAAACAAGTTTAATCAAAGCGTAACTAAAAAGAAAAATTAGTTTGATTACAAAATTTTTATATCGACAATTTTCAGATAGTGACCAAAAACCGAGAATGAGATTCTAGCTTTTCTTGCACTTTTATTTCCTCGCAATATAAAATCATAATCTGCAAATCCTAATTTAGGATATTGATAGCGAACTCCTCCCTCTAGGTGAATTTTAGAGTATCTTGGTTGTGACGGTTTATGAGAAGTTAAGCTAACTTTAATATTGGAACCGATTTTCTGTTCGATCCCTTCTTTGTACCACTCAGGGAATTTCAATGGAATAAGTTCTTTGGTATTTCTTAAATCGATTAGAGACATCGCTAGATCTAAATATCTATTTTCGGAAAGTTTAAAGAATTCCGTTGCTATAGTTTCAGCGTTCTTTGAAAATTTTGAGAAATATTCCATCCAAAGTTTTGATCTCTCTTCTGCGGCTTCTCGAAGCATAGCCGTGTTAGGAATGAAATAATCGTCCGTTGGAACTTTTAATTCAGCAATTTTGGGTGTGTCAACTTTCGTGAATTCTGGCAAACCACTATAAAAATAATATTTATCTTTCTTATGAAATTTTAGGGCACTAATTGGAAATACTCTTGGAAAAATACTTTTGGTAGGTACAAAAAGCATAACAACTATGTTATCCCTCCTATACAACGCCAAATAAACGGGAATATCCGAAAGTAGTGTGTATTGAACTTTCTGGTTTTCTCCTATTATTCTCTTATCGTTAACTTCTTTGAAAGTACTTCCGATTAGCTCCATATAAAGCTGTTCAATGTAACCTATTGCTTTTTCTGCATTTTCTGAATTATCGAAAAGATTATAAACTATACTAAATGATACATTATTTATGTGTTCAACATAAACTCCTGTAACACTTTTTACGAAATTAAGAGGTTCAATGAAATCAAGAATCATCTCTACAACTTTCTTTTTAGACTCATCTAATCCAGAGTAATGAACCTTTCTATATTCATCAAACGAGTTAATCATTTTCTTTTCCCTGAATGTTACTAATAATGGCTCTGCGGCAAAATCAATGTCTGTAGGTAATAATTTTTCTAATTGAAAAGCTTCGGTTTGAGTTGCGTTTTCAAGTTCTTTATTTTTTTTAACTTCTTTACATGTCACAAAGAAAAAGAGAAGCAGTATTGCCAGGGCAAATAATTTTTTTCTCATATCAATCATCTCCTGAATACAAGTTATTTAGTAGATGAAACAAGTTTATAAATTTCTCGAGCAAGATCTTCAAAGGAGAAGGGTTTTTCTATAACTGAGTTAAACCCTAAATTTTTTAATCGAAATCCATCAGAGATAATGTTCGAACTTCGAATTGCAAGTACTTTAAGACTTTCAATTTTCAAGTTTTCTCGCAAATCAGAAATAACTGATTTTGCCTCCTCCTCATTCATTAAATTTATTGAATATATTACAAGATCAACATTTTTGTGCTTTATGATTCCGAATAATTTTCTACCATCCTGGATCACAACAAAATCAACTCCTAATCTAGTCATCAATGATTCTAGATAGAATGCCTCATCTTTATTGTTATCAATAAGGACAATCAAGGGTTTAAATGAATTATCATCTATATCTTTTAATTGGCTCAATAATCTTTCATCAATCTCCACAATTCCTACAGTAGGGAAAACAACCGTAAAAACAGAACCTACTCCAACTTCACTTTCTACTTTAATTTCACCTCCCATCATCTTAACTAGTTTTTCGGTTATTGTAAGGCCAAGACCTGCTCCTTCAAATTCACGAGCATAGCCTTCTTCAGCCTGACGGAAAATTTTAAAAATTTCAGCAAGTTTATCTTTCGGAATGCCAATTCCTGTGTCTTTTATTGAAATATGAAGTGCATTTTCCACGTTTTTTGTCGAAACTGTAATCCCACCGTGATATGTAAATTTAATAGCATTGGAAAGTAAGTTGTTAATGATTTGATAAAATCTTATTTCGTCTAGTCTGATATATGGATTTGTAGCAGTAAAATTTTTTATGATTTGAAGAGATTTTTTTGCTGCTTCATCTTGATGTTCATTTATAATGTCCAGAATCAAAGACTCTGCATTTCGAATAGTGAAATCAAACTTTAATTCATTTGATTCAATTCTTGAAATATCTATGATGTCGTTTATGAGTGTAAGAAGTCTCTTACTGTTTCTTAAAATCATATCAAAAATTGCTTCATTCTCACGGTAAATTTCTGCGGGAATTCTTGATTTCAACACATCCACTGAGCCTAAAATTAGATTTATGGGAGTCCTAACTTCATGAGACATCATACTTAAGAAATTGCTTTTCAATTTATCTGATTCTTCTGCCTTTATTTTTGCGTAAGTCAGTTCTTCTTCCATACGTTTCCGCTCGTCAAAATCACGAATTATTTGCAAAACAAAGTCGTAATTTTCTATTTTTATAATTTTAGCAGATATCTGAACATTAAATAGCTCACCATTTAATTTTTTATGCACAGCCTCGAAAACTAAACCCTGACCTTTTTTAATTTCTTCTAATTTTTCTTTCCAATAATCCTTTAATTCATCAGGATACAAATCTTTAATGGATATAGACCCTAAATTTTCGTGTTCAAATTTATAGTATTCGAAAGCTTTATTATTAAAGTCAATTATTAAATCATTTAAATCGGAAATTAAAACTGCATCATTAGCATTTTGCATTACATATTTATATTTCTGCTTGAGAATTTCCTGTGCTTTTATTAGTTCATTTACCTGAATTTCAATTGCCTCTTTTTCCTTTCTTAAAATGTTCAGCATCAGAAAACTAAATAAAAAAGAGATTAATAACACTGTTCCAAAAATTCCAAAATAAATTTTCCTGATCTCATTTGTTTGAATTTCTTTATCAATTTTTGTCATTATGTAAAAATTAAATTCAGGCATAAAACCAAGAACAGCAATTACTGGCTTACCACGATAATCTTTTGTTTCTAAATAAAATTCACCTGCTCGTTTATGAATTTTTTCATTCTTTCTAATTAAATCTGTCTTTTCTTTTAATAAAAAAGCTGTCTGACCTATAAACCTTGGATCTGTTAAATAAATTAATGTATCGTTATTGTGAGTAAAAATAATTGTTTCAAGAAAGTGTTCGTTTAAGTATGTTTCTTCAATGACTTTGAAGAGAGAATTGTGTGAATTGAACTTTAGTTTGAAATAATATTTTCCCCCATTTTTGTTTAAATAATAGTAGACTGTTGTTACTGGAAGCTTTCTCGGATAATCATACTCAAATTCTATTATGAAAAACTTTTTTTCGGATAATTTTAATCTTTGAATTGTCTTTTCATTATTAAAATTAACATAAGCTTCTCCCAGGGAAAAAATCTTTTGAAAATTTTCTGAATAAATTACTCCTTCTATTAATGAAAACTCTTGAAATAAAAGCAGTAAAAATTCAGTTAGTCTTTTCTGGGTGTTTAATTTTCTTAGATTATATTCATCAAATAATAACCAGAAAATTGTTGAATTTTCCAACGAAATTAAATGACTTTTGAGATTTTCATACCAGAATTTAATTCTGGTCTCGGTGATTTTGTTTGTTTTGGCAAGTTTCTTATATACGTTATCTTTAATTTTTTCCTGTATAGAGAAATAAGAGTAAATACTAAGTACAGTAAAAATTGTAAAAAGAAAAAGAACAAAATTAATCTTAGCTCTAAACTTACATCTTAAGAACATTTCCTTTAATTTTTAATTAGTTCGTTTGAGATACTTAAATAAAACCTGAGTTAATTGATCAAAAGTAAATGGTTTTGCTATATAATCATCAAACCCTATCTGTAGAAAATGTTCTTTATCACCAAACATTGCATGTGCCGTCATAGCTATAATTGGTATATTTTTATATGCAGGATTTTGTTTGATTATTTTCAGAATGTCTTCCCCACTTAAACTTCTACCAGCAAGACTAATATCCATTAAAATCAAATCAACTTTTTTTGTTTTTAAAACATCAAATGCAGAATTGGAATCAAAAGCAGATAAATAATTTAATCCCAGTTTGCTCAAAATCACCTCAACGTAGTAACTGTTATCTTTATTATCTTCAACAATTAAAACAAAAGGTTCTTCTGAAATTGGTTCAATGGTTATTGAAGGACTTTCTTTCTCCAAAATTTCTTTTTCATGAGAGACTTGTTCTTTTTTATCTGGTGCTATATCAAACACGACCGTAAATTTTGTTCCCTTTCCATATTCGCTTTCTACGTAAATTTCTCCTTTCATTAAATTCACTAGTTTTTTTGTAATTGCCAATCCAAGACCGGCTCCTTCAAAATTTCTACTATAACCTTCTTCAGCTTGACGGAAAAATTCAAATAAATGTGGAATAAACTCTGAAGGAATTCCTATTCCGGTATCTTTGAGGGAGACATAAACTTTCTTATCATCTCTTTTGGCACTTAATGTTATCTCTCCATGTGAAGTAAACTTTACCGCATTAGAAAATAAATTAGCCATTATCTGATGAAATCTATTTTCATCAACATTAACATAAACGTCATCAACGTCGAAGTCTTCAATAATTCTAAGTCCCTTGGCTCTTGCTTCCATTTCAAATTCAGCCGTTATCTTCATCAACATAGGAAGAAGGGGAAGTGTTTCTAGTTGTAATTTCATCTCATTTGATTCAATTCGAGATATATCAATAATATCATTTATCAATGTCATAAGTCGTTTACTATTTCTTTCAATTATGCCAAAGATATGCTCTTTCTCAGGGAAAGCATCTTCACTAATGGATGATTTAATTATATCAAGAAATCCAAGAATAACTGTAAGTGGTGTTCTCACTTCATGCGACATCATGCTCAAAAAATTCGTTTTAATTCTATCCGATTCTTCAGCTTTAATCTTTGCAAGTTTTAGGACTTCTTCGGCTTTAATTCTTTCTGTCACATCCTTCTTAACTGCTACAAATGAAATTATTTCTCCTTTTTCATCCTTAATGGGGGAAATAATCATTTCCTCAGTATATTCTTTTCCATCTTTTCTCCGATTAACAATTAATCCTTGCCAGGATCTACCAGCCAAAATCGTATTCCACATATTCCGATAAAATTCCTCAGGATGATGCCCTGACTTTAATATACTTGGTTGCTTGTTTTTTATTTCCTCTAAAGTATAACCAGTAATTCTCTCAAATGCTGGATTTACATATTCAATAAAACCGTTTTTGTCTGTTATCATCATCATTTCATCAGTATTAGCAAAAGCATTTTTGAATTTTTCCAAGTGTTCTAAAAATTGTTTTCTTTCAGTAACATCACGAATAAATAATTGAGTGACCTTTTCTTCTTTCACTTCAATGGAACTAAAGTTCAACTCACCCCAAAATACATTTCCATCAAATCTTCTAAGCTTTAAGTTGTATGTTTGTTGTACATTTTCATTGTTTGTGAGATTGGTCAAAAATGAAATGATAACCTCATTGTCTTCTTCGGAAAATAATTCTTTGATATGCAAATTAATTATTTGTTCTTTCTCACATTTGAATAGACTTAATGCTTTTGAATTACAGTTTGTAATTATCCCCTCCTTCAAAAGAAGAATGGAATCATAAGCGTGTTCAAAAAGTGAATGAAATATTTTTTCCGATTCTTGTAGTTCAAATTCGGCTCTTTTTCTATCATCTATATTACGAATTATAGAAACAACAAATAGCTCATTTTCTATTGATATAATTTTTGCAGAAATTTCTACAAAGAATTCTTTCCCATACTTATCAATATGGATTGATTCAAATAGATCACTTCCTTCTTTACTAATCTTAGATAAAAGTTCATCAAAATCTCTTCTGGTTGCATCTGATTCGAGATGTGTATAAGGCTTACCCTTAAGTTCATTAACTGAATAGCCATACATATCAACAGCTTTATCATTTGCTTCGATTATTAAACCATTTTTATTAATTAACAAGAAAGCATCATTAGCATATTTACTTATTATCTGATATTTCTGATTAATTAAGCTTTGCAGCTTTTGTAATTCTAACTCTTGCCGAATCTTCTCAAACTCCTCTTTTCGCCACAAAACACCAAAGAGTACAATGAAGAGAAAAAGAATTAAAATAATAGAGCCAGAAATCGTATATAGAACTTTATTAGTTCCAATTAAAACTTCTTTAACATCAATTTTTATAACTAAAAACCAATGAAGTTGTGGGATGTAAGTTATATGAGCGTAAACTTTCTCACCTCTGTAATCAAGTCCCTCGGATATTCCTTTTCTAGAAACAGAAATCTTTTTTCCTGGAATTTGATCAGCACCATCCTTTGCTCTCAGTTCTATTTCATTCGTGAAAAGAAAACGTAAGTCATTAAGATAAATCGCATCATTATTTTCTTCGGTCAATAAAAGCGATTCCATCGTATTCTTTTGATTTGAATACGTATTTAATAATGAAAAAATGGATTTCCTTGCATCAATTACAAAAGTAAGAAATAGCTTCGATCTTGGATTAGAAGTATTAACTAAAACTGTAAACTCAATAACAGGAATTGGATTCTCGTAAATAGGATGTTTCCTTCTTATCACCCGGGAAATATAGAACAAATTATCATTTTCGAGTTCGAGTAATTTTGTTCTGGTAAAACTTGAAATATTGTAGTAAATTTTTTTATAAGCATAAATATAGTTTAATGAGGTATCATATAGAATAACAGTTAAAAAATGCTTTTCAAAAGCTTCTTTTTGAAAATAATCATCAAGAAATAATTGTAACCTGGCATCCCGGGGATTATTACTAATTGATTTAACAAGATCACGTAGAATTACTGAATTGTATAAATTTTCTGCAAAATTTTTATGTGTGTAATACCAATCAAGTAAATTTCTCTCTTCCCTTTGAGCAATAAATGTCAAGTTCTTATGTTCATCTTCGATAATCCTTTTCTGTTCAATTTGATATATTAAAAATTCCAACCCAAGAACAACTAAGGTGAGAATTAGAAATATCCACAAAACGTTATTTTTTGAACGAGAATTTTTTATTTCTTCCATAAATCAATTAAATTTTTAACTCTAAATTTTTTGAGTGTAAATTGGTAATGTGAATGTAAAAGTAGTTCCAACTCCTTTAACACTATTTACGGTGATTGTACCGTTCATTAAATCAAGGTATCTTTTAGCTAATGCTAGCCCGAGTCCTGTTCCTTCAAAGGGTCTCGAATAACCAGTTTCCTCTTGACTGAAGGGCTCGAATATGTGATCTAAGTATTCTTCGCTCATTCCAATCCCTGTATCTTTAATGAAAACGAATAACAAATTTTTTGTATCATTCACGTTTGATTCTATCTTGATATATCCAGAATTAGTAAATTTAATGGCATTTTCAACAAGATTTCTTAAAACTTTATCTAAAGCTGGTTTATCAGCAAGAACAATCCTGTAATTGTCATCTAAATTTATTAAAAAATCCAATCCTTTAGAATTAGCTTCTGATTCAAACTCTTCTTTTACTTTTTTTATTTCATTGGCGATGTCAACTGGCTCTATTTTGATTTCATAACTTCCTGTATCAATTTGGGAAAGTTCTAGTATCTGAGTTAATGTTCTGTAAAGCCTGTTTATTCCTTTCCTGAAATTTTCAATTAATTCAAAATCTTCTTGACTAAGTTGATTTTTCACCAATTCAGAAATTAAATCACTAAAACCAATAATGGAATTTAGAGGAGTACGAATTTCATGGGATAAATTTTCCATAAAAGCATTTTTTAATCGATTCGCCTCTTCAGCCGACGCTCGAGCAATCTTTATTTCTTCTTGAGCAAGTTTTACCTCACTTATGTCATTATAAATTGCTACTACATTTTCAACTTCGTTGTTCTCATTCATCAAAGGAAAAAGAGTTGAATCAATCCAAATTTTGTACCCCTTACCTTTCTCCAAGAGTGAATCATAATAACCTTCTATAAAAAGTAAAGGTTTGCCCTGAAAGACTTCATTTATTTTTTCCAGAAGTCCAAGAGATTTAAGCTTGTCATCAAAAAAAACGTTATAATTTTCTATCTCTCTTTCCGTTATACCCCACATTTCAAGAAAATGATTGTTCCAACATCTGATATTTCCATCTTTATCATAGACTACAATCGCAACGGGAATATTTGGAAAAATTCTATTATAAAAATCGAGATTGTTTAGGACCGTTTTCAACATGAGAAGATTTAGTCCATTTTCAAATTTTATAGTTTGATATACAAATTGATGCTGATCATTCCCTATATTAAATTTAATATTTCCTTTAGAATTTGAATCAATATTTATTTTGTTTACGATATCCTGAACGTTCGAATAATTATGAAAAAACTTTTTAGTAATCTCATTGAACTTTAAAACTTTTCCTGATGAATTGAAAAGTACGACCAGATCAGATGAAAAGGAATAAAGCTTATCAAAAATTTCTTCCGTTATCATTGTCGTAGTTTCCACTTATCTTTTTACAAAACTACTTGTTTTATTAATAAACAAAAAGGTTTTATAATAGACTAGCTTATAGGTAAGGAGAAATAAATTGTGGTGCCTCTTTCAGGTTCAGAAACTAGGTGGATTTTTCCATTGTGGTTATCAATTATTTTCTTGGAAATATATAACCCGTAACCTTTCCCTTCCATTTGATTATTTACTCGGCTGAAGAACAAGACATTTTGTATTTCTTGAGGAATACCTGGACCATTATCGTTAATTTTTACTATAGCTTGATTGTGTTGTTCATCAAAATATGTTGTTATTTTTATTAATGCATCATATTTGTTCTCAACTGAATTAGTAATAATATTAACTATAACCTGTTCTATCTGTTCAATATCGTATTCAAAGGGTGGTAACTTATCCAAATTCACTTCGAAAGTGACAAGCTTAAACTTGTTGGTTCTTTTCAAATATTCTATCACATTTCGAATAGTTCTATTCAAATCTCCCATTTTTTTTATAGGTTCAAAACGAGTGCTAGAAATTAACGTTTGAGAATACCTTTGAATTTTTCTGATACTTTCAATTGCTACTTGCATCTTCCGAATTATATCATCTAAATTCTCTGAGTTTGGTGGATTAATAAACGTTTTTAACTTTTGTAACCTTTTCATCACACTATCATTTTCAAGAAGTGCAAGATGAACAAGACTTTGAATTTCATTACCAACCTGTGCGTTAATTTCTTTCTTTAAGACTATTCTCTCAGATGCAATTAATTTTTCATGAAGTGTTTGAAGTTCATTAAACGCGGTATCCAGACTTTTGTAAAGTTTTGCATTTTTAATTGCAATTGCTGCATGTCCTGCTAGAATTTCAAAAAGATGAATAATTTCCGCTTTTTTAATATTAGTCAAATTTCTACTGTCAATATAAATGACACCCAATTTCTCATTATTAGTAATCAGAGGGGTACACATAATTGTTTGGAGTTGCAGATTCATTACACTTGCACGAGACTGAAAATTTTTATCCCCTTTAGCATCTTCAATACAAATAGTCTCCCCTAATTCAAAAGCATCTTTAACCACGCTCTTACTTATCTCAAATTCATCCTCACTTAAAAATTCTCCGTTTAAATTCATGCCGACTTTATATCTCAGTTCATTAGAGGAGTCATCAATGAGTAACAAAAACCCTCGCTCCGCCCGAGCTAGCCTGATTGCATTAATCATAACAAGATTAAGAACATCCTCAAGAACAAGAGAATTGTTGATTATCTTAATAATATTAAGAATCATTTCAAGTTTGATTTTTTCAAATTCAACTTGATTTAATTCATCAATTGGAAATACATTACTTTTCTGAGATATAAAGTCGGCGAAACGCATACTATTCAATCCTTCTTGATTATTTAGTCCGTTCTAAAATTAAATTTATATTTTCAAGATTCGCTTTAGACCCTAGCTTATTAAAATTTTCTCTTGACATTTCAAGATACTTTTTAGCCATATCTGGTTTATTCCATTTACGATATAAAATTCCCAAATCATACATCACTTCTGCCATGTTAAGCTTACTTTCCACTTCAGTAGATAAACGTAAACTGGTGAGAAGGTAGGTTTCAGCAATTTCATAATTTGATGTATCCCGTTGAATAACTCCTTTTATTCTATAAGTTTCAGCAAGACCAACTTTATCCATTAATTTATAAAATATTTCGAGGGCTTTGTTACAAAATTCAATTGCAATCCCAAAATCTTCTAGTAATGCATAAATATTGCCTTTACCCAAATAAGATAGCCCCTTTGCAAGTAAATAACCATCTTGTGTTGCATAGTCTAAGGCACGATCAAATTCCGTTAGAGCAGGTTCAAGTTCGCCTTTATTTCTGAACAATAATCCTATATTACAGCGAACTAAAGCTAATCGTTTAAAGTCCATCAAATTTTCAAAAATGTGCATTGCCCTTTTATAATGTGTATAAGCATTATCCCACTCAGATTGAATCGTTTTAAGATTTCCAATATTCATTTCCAAAATGCCAATCCACAAATCATCCTTTATTTTGTTAAAAATCTTAAGGGCTTCATTGTAATGTTTAAGGGCAACTTTTAACTTTCCTCTTTCAGAATTTACTATGGCTGTTAAGTTTTCAACACAAGCTAGACCTTTTTTATCTCTATTTTCAATATAAAGTTGTCTTGCTTTCTTGATGTCTGATAGCGCAAAATTCCAACGGGTAGAGCGTACGTAGGTTTCAGCTCGATAGAAAAATGCCTGAGCAATCAAAATTTTATACTTTCTCTCCGAACCTGCTATATCAATTGCTTGAGATAAAGAATGTTCCGCACAAGCAATTTCTCCAAAGTCCAGACATAATTTTCCAAAATCAATTAAGTAACTTGTAAATGCCTCTAATGAAATTTTGTTTTTTACGAAAGTTAATAGAGTATCAGAATAGTATTGAGCGCGAATTTTTTCTATCAGATTGTTTTCTTCTTTATCGGACTTGCGTGCTTTTAGAGCTAATCCAACCTCGTATTTTTCAGCTTCTTCCAATATTGATTTTATTGAGTTAACCTCCTTCTCACCAAGATATCTCACTGATAATTCAAACAATTCGTCAATAAATGTTTTGATTTTATTCATCACTTCTCTCCTAATATAAAATTCGGTGGGTTATCTATTAGTTGCCCCACCCATATCTTGAGAAGTGCTTTGTCCAGAAGCTCACGGCTGTTTCTGTGTAATAGTACGGTGGTTTTACTTTCTCCCATTGGTTTGTATTTTCATTGAAATACCAAACTTTAAGTTTTTTTGCTTCTTTTTGTGTTAAACCAAAGCGGCTAAAATCAAGTGTTACTAAAACGGATCCATTAAACGTCATAGATGGCCCAAACTCTACCCAGCTAAATTCTTGATCACTGGCTGTTACTGTAAAAGTAGTGGTTTGATTAAATGTATTTGCGGGAATATAAACAGAATTGTTAAATGTTTCTGAACCACCAACAGTACCACCAACTGCTGGATCAAGAGTTGCGCTAGCAGTAACTATTAAGTTAGTTGAATTTAGTTTTGGATTTGTAACTGCCCTCAGGAAAGTAACTCCTGGCGGAGGTGTGTTTTTATCCTGAACAAGTGACAAATTATCGACTGGTGTTACTGGCGTCACCGCCTCTTTACAACCAGTTATGATTAATGTGCTTAAAAAAAGCACAACGACGAGGAGTGAAATTAATCTTTTCATATGACTCTCCTTTTTTGTTTCTTATCAAATTGTGTGATATAAGCTCAATTTTAGTACCACAAAAAATGCATAAAAAAACCTTTATTTTTAACTTACTTCTAATTTTCGCTGGCTAATATTAGCCAATTTTTTAAAGTTGTTCGTTCTTGAGGTTATTAAGAGAAATTTGTGGTTTAGAATTTTAATAAAAAAACTCTGCTTTTCTTAATATTTATCTCAATGGTAAGAGTCTAATTTATTATGAAACAATGGAATACCGAGACTGCACGTCAATGATGTAAAAAATTTTTACAGAGGGCACAAGTAGGACTAAATTTCATTAAGTATTTTTAACAAACTTGGGCGAGAAATTCCCAGTTTTTTTGCAGCAAGGGACTTGTTACCATATACGTGCTTAAGTACTTCTTCAACTATTTTTTTTTCTAGTTTTTTCAGATTGGATTCGTCGAGATTAAAAATTACTTCAATTTGTTTTTTCTTAACTGAACCAAAAACAGATTCAATCCCTATATGGATATTATCTTCACGAATAACTTTGGAATTTGACAATATAAAAGACCTCTCCACTACATTTTGCAATTCTCTCACATTACCAGGCCAATTATAATTAATCAGTTTTTTCTTAGCTTCTTTTGTAAAACCTTCAATTTCTTTATTATATTTTGAATTAAGAATTTTAATGTAGTTTTCTGCAATAGGGATTATATCTTCAACTCTTTCTCGTAAAGGTGGTAAATGAATTTCCATTACATTAAGGCGATAGTATAAATCTTCACGAAACTTTTTTAAGCTTATAAGTTTTTCGAGTTCTTGATTAGTAGCTGCAAGTATTCGACAGTCAATATTTATATCCTTTATTCCCCCCAAATGTCTAATTACTTTTGTCTCGATTACACGAAGTAGTTTTACCTGAAGAGCTTGATTTAAATCACCTATCTCATCAAAAAATATTGTTCCTCTATTTGCCAATTCAAATAATCCTATCTTTGACGTTTTAGCGTCTGTGAATGCTCCTTTCTCATAACCAAATAATTCTGACTCGAAAAGGCTTTCAGGTATGGCAGAAGTATTTACTTCTACAAATTGATAATTAGCTCGACTAGAGTTGTAATGTATTGCTCTGGCAAAAAGCTCTTTACCTGTACCAGTTTCTCCAAGTAACAAAACATTTGCATCACTAGCCTTACTTACTTTCTTTGCTAATTCTATACATTTTTGAATTGCTTCTGATTTTCCAATTATATTTTCAAACCCAATTCTTTTAAGAAGACTCTCACGTGTAGCTTCGTGTTTTTTCTGCAAGATATTTTCTACTGTGAGCTCGATATCTCTTCTTAAAATGAATTGTTCATCTGGAAAAAAATAGATCTTATTGAATCCACTTCTTATTATTTGAGAAAATCCAGGGAAGAACTCTTTTTTTGTTAAAATAAAAGGATAAATGGTATTAAAATTTTCAAATTTTTCTTTTATTAAATCAATATCGAAAAGATTTTCAGATGTAACGTTAAAAATTACAATTATTTCTCCTGGTCTAGAAAATGCAATTTTAAATTCCTTATCAATTAAGCTTTTAACGGAAGTATTTTTAATAGTTTTAAAGAGCCAATCAACATTTTCACATCCCATCGAATTAAAAATGATGATCGGTACTTTGTATTTATGTTCTACCATTTTCAGAACAAGTTCTCAATTTTATTAATCTTAGATAGGAAACCTTTGCGTTTTACATGTGCAAGATATGAATTTTTGTATTCCAATACATATATCTTTGAAACTATATAATTTAAGATATTTTTTGCCTGTTGAAATAACTCTAGCCCTTTTTTAACAGCTCCTTTTCTTAAATATTCTTCCGATGAAACAAACAAAATCTGCCAGGTTGATTCACCTATATAGCTCTGTGCAACCAATTCAATTGCCTTATCAAAATAATATATAGCTGGTTGCTCTAGATTATTTCCAGGACGTCGTGCTAACTCTCCCAAGATTAAATATCCTTCTCCCAGTATCAATTTATTTAATTTTGAATAGTTATTTTTTTTCAATTCATCAAATAATCTAATCACAGATTCATACTCACCCTTGTATAGTTTTAACCACATAATATCTAATGTAATACGAGAATACCAGAATTTTTTATCAGTTTGACTAAATAATTCTTGAGCAAGTGAAAGCTGAATATCTGCCTCTTCATAATTTTTTTGGTAATAAAGAATAATTCCAGTCAAATAAAGATAATATTGTAAATGCGTTGTTTGAAGTTTATTTTCTTCGATGATATCCAATAACTCTTCAATTACTCTTTCTAACTCTTTAATTCTATAAAGCTCAAAGAGCAAAATACCTTGAATAAACAATCCTAGAACTAAACCTTCAACATCTAACATTGCGCGGGAAATTTTTATTGATTCTTCCACATACTTTAATGCATAAAAATAATCACAAATAAATAAGTGTGTTTCAGCTAAATTAAAGAGTGAAAGATTATAGCCATAGTTATCGTTGATAGTTTCAAAAATGTTTTTAGCATCATTGTAATATTTGATAGCGACTTCATATTCAAGTGCATCTTGATAAGAGTTACCGAGGTTATTCAGTATCAATCCCTTCTTTGAAAGATTACCAAAGGCTTCACAGAGTTCAAGAGCAACATTCCAATAGCTACGGGCGTTTTCCTTATCTCCTAGGATTTGGTATATATTCCCCAAATTCAAATAGATTTGAGTAAGCTTGTATTTTTCTGAGTCTGATTCATAGAGTTGTTTTGATTTTTCAAAGTAAGAAATGGCATCTTCATAATGTCCCGCAATAGAACTTACAATTCCAAGATTATTGTAAATATCAGCAAGAGTTTTATTATCCATCAGTTCAATGTGTTCATAAAGTAAATTCTCACATTTCTTACGGACAATAGTATAATTACCAAGAACGCTCTCCATTTTAATTTGCTGTAGATCAATGTGTATTCTTTGTTCTGGAGTTTGAGCATACTTATAAGCTAAATCAAAATAGTCATAAGCTTCATCTACTTCTCCTTTTTTATATAAAGCACTTCCAACCAGAAGATTTAACTCATACTTTTCATAATCACTTAAAGTAAAATTATCAAATAAATTGAAAACTACTGCCTTAGTTTTCTCATAGTCTGAAAGATAGTAATAACAATTTGCCAATAAAAATTTTAGACTTTTCAGCTCATCAGAATTGTCTGTTAAATTGATGGCCTTCAACAAAAACTTTTCAACTTGCGGAAATGCAAGATATTTACTCGCTTCAAATGCAGAAATTTTGTAGTAATGAAAGGCTCTATCTTTAAAAACAGTCTTTTCATAAAGTTCTGCGATTACATAAGGTGGAGCTGATTTGCTTTCAAAAAGATTTGCTAATTTAATGTAATATGCTTCCACATCTGTAAGAATTTCAATTAAATATTTTCTTAAAGCAGGAATTGCAATCTGGGCTTGTTCACCTTTGTGAGAATAGTTAACATAACCAATGTAAGAAAGAAATTGTAATTCATCTCTAATTTCTGTCTCAGAATAATTTATCAGAGAACTAAGTTCACCAGGTGTGAGCGATACATTCGAACATGCAAGATATTTCAAAATGGAAAGGGAAAGTTTACTTATTTTATTTAGTCTAAGTTCATTTAATTGTGAAGTAAATTGTCGTAACTTAATTTCGTTTATTTTTTTCTTATCGATATGAAAACCCGAGGAATCGTAAGTTAGCCAATCCTCTAAAATGGAATAATTTATAAATTCGTTAACTGTAGAGGGATAACAATCTGTGAATTCCACTATCAAATCTGTAACTTCATCGTATGGAAAATCAAAATGAAATGCTTTCTCTAGATACAACCTGACTTTATCCTTAGAGAGTGGTGTAAGAATGATATGCTCCGAATTTGATAAATTATTACTTTCAAAATCTTTTATATAATAAGTAGATACTGTTAATATGAATTTAACATTATATTGAGCAAGAATGGAAGAAACATTTAGGAGTAACGATTTAGAAATATCATCAAGTAATTCAAAGTCATCGATAATTATTACAAAGGGTTCACGTAATGCAACTTTTATGAGAATTCGTCTTAAGTAATTTTTAATAATTTCTGTTTCTTCATCAGTGGGACGACTGCTCATTATTAATTTCTCTAAAGTTCTGATTTCCTCATCCAGTTCTTCATCACTTAAATTTGGTTTATACTTTGACACAATCTTGATTTGTTCTATAAAACTAAAAATATAATTAAGTCTATTTGAAGCTGTTTGAGACGGGGATATTTGAAAATAGGTTAGGTTTGATTCTTCTAAAAAATTTACGACTTCGCTTATAAGAAATGACTTCCCCGTTCCTTCTTCACCAACAATTAGTAACTTAGATATCTTATCTGTAAAACCTGAAATAAAATTTTTAATATTGTTAAATTCTTCTTCTCTTGGATAAATGAACTTCGGAACGAACCAAATTTTTCTCTTTGGTCTATACTCTTCAGGCAAATAATCAATTACTTCAAGAGCATTATTAAACCTTTCTTCGGGTTTTTTAGCCATTAATCTCTTAATGATTAAATGAAGAAAATCAGGTAAATTTTCCCTCAATTGAAATATTTCATATTCATCATATTTTTTAAAGGTTTCAGTTAAACTACTTTCTAGATTTGGTTCTTTTCTTTCCAGAACATAAAAAAGTGTTGCTCCAAGAGAGTATAAGTCAGATTTATGTGTGGCAACATTTTCAAAAATTATTTCGGGAGCGAGATATCCGATGGTCCCCTTTTTTACATTTAATGAAAAAGCACTAAAACCAAAATCAATTAGTTTAGTTTGAATAGACTTGCTTTTATAGCTGACTAAAATATTTTCGGGACGAATATCAAAATGAATTAATCCTGCTTGATGTATATAATAGAGAGCTTCACAAATTTGAACTACCGCAATGCAAAAATCTCCAAGAAATTTGTCTGAATAATCCGTATTAAAAAATTCAAACAGGTTTTTCCCTTTCACATATTCGGAAACTAAAAAGTAGTTACTCAAGAGTGATTGGTCATTGGAATTATAAATCCTCTTTAACTCAAATACGCGTACAATATTAGGATGATTGAGAGCGCGTAATATGTTGAATTCATTTCTTAAACTATTGATTTTGGAATCGTCGTTTATTGAAGATGATATGATTTTTATAGCAACTTTTTTATTCTGATCAGATAAATCTTCAGCTAAAAAAACTTCGCTGATTCCCCCGCCCAATTTTGATATTAGCTTATATCTGAAATTTATAATCATTCATTAAGATATATTTTCTTGAGTCCTTCTGTCAATAAATTGAAAGTTAGAATAAGAAATACTAACGTTAAACTTCCAAAAGTTAAAATCCAAATGGAATTATTTATATAATCATAACCACTTTTAATGATATTTCCAAGAGTCGGTGTTGGTGGTTGTACACCGAGTCCCAAAAAACTCAATGCCGATTCAGCAATAATAACAGTGCTTAGTTGATAAATTAAAGTGATCAATATAGGTGAGATCGAATTTGGAATAATATGTTTCAAAACTATTTTAAATTCAGATAGACCAAGTAAACGCAAAACTTGAATAAATTCTTTCCTGTTAAGTGAAATTGATTTATTCCTTGCAATTCTTGCAACAAACATCCATCCAGATAAGCCAAAAATTATCACTAAGAGTGAAATAGAGTTTCCAAAAAAAGCAATCATAAAAATTGCAAAAAATAAAGCCGGGATGGAAAGGGAAAATTCAACTAATCTCATTAATATGCTATCGATTAATCCACCTTTAACGCCCGATGTATAGCCAATTAATCCTCCAATGAAGAATGAAATCAAAATTGCCAATAATCCGATTACTAACGAAATTCGAATGCTTACAACAATCCTGCTAAGCAAATCTCTTCCAAACTCATCCGTTCCAAGAATAAAAAATTTTCGTTTTACAACCGGAAGACCATTTTCACTGATAAGATTTTTTACTGCAATTTTTAATTGTCTCTCATTCTGTTTAATGATTAACTCATCATTTAATAACTCTAAATCATTAAAATATACACGTCTGTTTTCGTTATTACGGTATACGAGTTCATCCCTTAGCTTATTAAGAGCATCAGGAAAGTTAGATTTATATTCAACAAATTTTACATTTGTAAGTGGTGGAAGATGTTTTGTCAAAACTAAATCTTTTTGAAAATCTGGATTATGAGGAATTAAAACGGGTGTAGTAATCAAAAGAAAAACAAAAAAGATACTTAACAAAAGTCCCAAAAAGAACTCGTTATCTAATGCAATTAACTTTTCGTAAATCCTATTAAAAAGCTTAAGATTTGTTGTACAAATTGTGCTAATCAAAAATAATCCAATAAGTAAAAATAAAATTATGCTTAACTTCACTGATAAAGTAAAATCTATTGTTTTATTATCAAGTTCATTAATAAATCCATCAAAATCATATAACATCTTCCCCGTTAAAAGATAAATTAATTTCAATCCATCAGTTATGACTTCAATTCTAATAAGAATCATACCTAACATTAAAATCAGAAAGAAAAACAGAAATACCTTCTTCACTTTCATGAGTATTAGATAGATTCTGATGCAATTTGTGGATTAAAGCGGGCAATAAGTAAATCAGCTATCAAATTTCCAATAATAACCATTACACCAGATATCATAACCAAAGCAATTATGACAGGATAATCTCTAGCGAAAATGGAATTTACCATTAACCATCCTATCCCCGGTAAAGAAAAAATTGATTCAGTGACTAAAGTCTTACTCAAAAGTGAACCTATTTCCATTCCTAAAATCGTAATGTAGGAGATAAGTGCATTAGGCAAAATATGGCGATATCGAATTATATTTTCGGGGATTCCATTTGCTCTAAGGGCAAGAACAAATGGTTCTTTTTCTGTTTTCAGTAAACTTTCTCGTAAGTAGCGAAGTGAAAAAGAAACAGATGTAATTGTTAAAGTTAATACAGGTAACGTTATGTGATAAAGTAGGTCAATAATTTTTTCGATTGAATTAAGCTGATAAAAATCATGAGAGTACAATTGAGAAGAGGGAAAAAATTTTGTGAGATAAGAACCAAAATATATTAGTATAACAGCAATAATAAATGATGGAGCGCTGTACACTATCAATGCTAGTTTATCTATTAATATATCGATTAAACTATTTTTGTGTTTAAGTAAAAACAATGCCAACGGAATAGTTATTATGATTTGAAGAATTAATGAGGTTAGTGAAATCAGCAGTGTAACTCTCAATGCATCAATAATTAGATAGGAAACTTTTTTCTTGTATACAATAGAATATCCGAAATCTCCACTCAAAATATTCTTAATCCAAAGAGTAAATTGAATATAAACCGGTTTATCCAATCCATGTTCTGATTTTATTTTTTCAGCAAGTTCTTTTCCTAACTGAGGCGAGTAATAAGCTTGAACCGGATCACCAGGCAATAATCTTATCAAAAAAAAGATTCCAGTAACAAGAAAAAGAATCATCAAAATAGAATAAACTAGTCGAGTAATTAACTTCTTTATAAAAAACTTTTTCATTCAGTAATGTACCATTCCCATATTCGGTTAGTAAATCCTATTGGATTTAGTTTAATATTTTTAATTTTCTTGTTAAATCCAACAATGTTATCAATCCAATATAGAAATGTAACTGGTTGTTCATCCTGGAGTATCTGAATAAATTTTTGAATTAAAGTTTTCTTATCTGAGGGAGATTTAACTCTTTTTAGCTCTGTAAAAATCTGATCGATCTCAAAATTTCTAAATCCCACAACGTTAAAAGGATTTTTGTCAAGATCAGAACTCCAAAATGGGGTGAGGTCTAAATCTAAGGGGACTGTCCATCCTGCAATCCAGGCATCAAGTTTTCTTTCAAACATTTTACTAAAGAAAACCGCCGGTTCAAGTGTTTCAATTTCTACATCTATTCCTATTTTGTTTAAATAATTTTTTATCATTGTGGCTGAAAACTCACGATGAGGTTTTCCTGAGGCAATGGATAGTTTGAATTTAAAGGGCATTACATTTTTATCAAGAATCTTATCATTATCAGTATCTTTCCAGCCTTCTAACGCTAATAATTCTTTTGCTCGAGCTGGATCATATTCATATTGATAAAATGATGTATGTTCAACGATTTTGAAGATCGGAGATATGGGATTTTCAGCAGGAGTTGCATATCTACCGAAATAACTTTCAAGTAATTCAGCGCGATTTATTGCAAGTGTAAGAGCTTGACGTACTCTTTTACTCCCAAAAAGTGGATGTGGAGCAATCATACGTTTTTGATGGTATGAATCAATATCAATGTTATTCCAACCAATGTAATCGTAATCGCGCCCGGATATTTTTTCAACTTTTATGTTTCGATACTTCTCCTCTAATTGTCTTGCATCATCAGGACGAATATCAGTCATTAGATGAATCTCCCCGTTTTTAAGTTGATTAATTCTAGAATTGTAATCAGGAATAACTTTGAAAATAATTTTTTCTATGAAAGGAATCTTATCAAATTTTGTGGAATCGTTTTTTCGAAGAACAGTTTGTTGTCTTGGTACGTAATTTTCAAGAACGTAGGGTCCAATTCCAATAGGCTTAAAATTGATATTGCTAAAAAATATTTTGTTAAATGGAATAGTATCGAAAAGGTGTTTTGGTAAAATTGGCAGTCCTGTTACAAAAAGAGGATTATCTACTTTACTTGCGAAATTGAATCGTATTGTGGAATCATTTATAATTTGAAATGACCTTTTGTAATCAACTTGACCGTTCCTCTGTTTTAGGAAGTATTTTTCAATATCTTGACGAACACTCATTACATCTGGATGCGTATAAAGAAGGAATGAATACTGCACATCCTCGGCGGTAAATTTTTTTCCATCGCTCCATTTTAATTTCGTATTCAAAATGAATGTAATGTGGCGGTTGTCATTTGAAATCTCCCACTTTGATGCAAGATAAGGGAGATAAATTAATTCACCATTTATATTATCAAACTCAGCATAAGTTAAAGCTCCAAAAATTAAATCATTAATTAGACCCGAATTTATATCGTTTGAGTGAAGTGGATTAAAAAAATCAATATCACTCCGAACTGCGATAATTATAGACTTTTCTTTCTCTGAAGGAGTAGAAAATTTTTCGTCTTTTTCTTTACATGATAATAATAATAAACCTGAAATAACTATTAGTAAAAAATGCTTATTTCTCATATTTAGCTCCTAACCAAATAAGTGGAATTTTTTTGAGCTTTTAATAAATTGATCTAAATGCAAATTAAAAATGAATTATTTTTCTACTCTATCTGTTGCAAATTTAACGGTTCTAGTAAGGAATCGGCAAAGGAAAATAGAAATTCTAAATAAGGTTAATTTTTCATTAAGGCAAAACGAATTTCTTTTTCTCATTGGTAAAAACGGTAGTGGAAAAACGACATTATGTATGGCTTTAGCAAGTTTGTTAGATAAGACACAATTTGAAATAACCGGTGAAGTTGTTATCGATGGGATAAATCTAATTCAATCTGATGAAAAAACTCTTGAAAAGATTAGAAAAGAAAAAATTGGTTATATCTTGCAAAATCCTTTCGCATCTTTCGATCCAATATTGAAAATAATAACTCAGTTCCGTGAGATAAGTGATATTAAAAACATTCCATTGGAAAAATTCTTTCATCTAATGGAAATTTTCGAACTTGATTTATCATGTCTTGAAAAATATCCATATGAATTAAGTGGTGGCATGCTTCAAAGACTTTCATTTGTTCGAACACTAGCGCATGACTACAAAATCTTAATTGCCGATGAGCCAACATCAGCCCTTGATAAACCAACTTCTAATATAATCATGAATTGTTTAGAAAACTATATTAATGAAAAAAGTTGTAGCATTATATTAGTAACTCAAGATATTTTATTAGCAAAAAAATATGCAAGTAAAATTGGTTTAATTAGCAGTGGTAAACTCGAGATATACGATAGTTGGGACGTAATGTTTCATAACTCATCAAATATGGAAATAAATCCTCTTTTACAATCACTAAAAGAATTAACGAATTGATTTCTCAAGAAATACTAAAATTAGAGAACATTAACTTTTCAGTCACAAGAAACAATAGATTAGTAAACATTCTCGATAACATTAGCTTTACAATTTTTAACGGTGAAATATTTGGGATAACCGGTGAATCTGGTGCAGGTAAAACTTCACTCGGTAAAATAATTTGTGGTCTGGAAACTCCAACATCAGGGAAAAAATTTTTTGAGGGAAAAGAATTTTTTTCTATCGCTCCAAATCATAAAATTCAATTTCTCTTTCAGGATTATTATTCATTCCACGATCCTTTACAAAAAATAAATTCGGCTTTCAATGAAATTTTATCCCTAAAAAAGACTAAATCTGAAACTTTCAAATTGAAAAAAGAAATTTTAAATACAGTGGGACTTGGAGATGATGTGCTTCAATTATATCCAAAAAATTTAAGTGGGGGTCAGCTACAAAGATTGGCTCTGGCAAAGTTATTATTAGTTAATCCAACGTTACTTATTCTCGATGAACCATTTTCATCGCAAGATTTAATTTCAATCTCAAACTTGATCAAATTAATTTTAAGATTAAACCAAAAATTACAAAATACTTTCATTTGTATTTCCCACGATATTCCTTTTCTTATGAAGTTATGCGATAGAATTATGATTATGAAAGAAGGAAAGATTGAGGAAATAATTAAGAATGATAAAATCACCAAAACTTTTGAAAGTCCCACCAAAGATTATACGAAATTTTTATTTCAGGCCTTTGATACAAAATTTAATTTCAACTTAAATTCATAATTTCAAGTTGTGAGTCAAATCTCCACAACCTATTTTTGAATCAGAAATTAAAATGAATTAAATGATTCAACAACAAATTTCGGGCAAATTCAACAATAAAAATCAAAAACTAAATCGTACTGATACGAGGATTAAATATGAATAAAATTCTACTTTTTACCATTTCGGTTCTGCTCACTGTAAATTGTACATTCTCTCAATCAATTTATCAAACAAAATATAATACCAAGTTAAATCCTGTATTACATAATACAAGGCCCATATTACCGCAGGAAGTAATAAATTATGATCAAAGCAATTATTTTACCGCTGGAATAATTTCTTACAATATACATTATCCATCTAAACAGAAACTTTCTGACTTTAATCAGAAAGGATTTTTCATCGGGACAAGGCGAAACACAACCAATATTGACGAAATTATCCTAAGCGATTTATTAGGACTCCATTTTAACATCGGAGGAGAAAACACTTTTGGTTTTGCAACTGGTACAAACTACATAAAGTATCCCGATAACACCCTGGATACAATAATACATTATACAGGTACATTAAATCTTTACAGCACTAACATTAATTCAGAACTAATTGTAAGGCTCCCTCTACTTGATCGAAAAATTATAGGAGGAATCTCTCTAACATTTTTCAACATCGGTGTAACAGGTTCTTACATGAAAAGCGGCAGATTTACTGGAAAAGTTTTCGGAGCTGTCGATATCATTCCATTCTATATTCAAATTTATGGTAAGCTGGCTCTTAAAAATGCTACCTTTGGTGCAGGTATGTTTATTAATCCTTATAGTTTTGCAGAATATAGATTCGGTCCAAAAGATTTCGTTGGTGATGACTCAGGACTTTTCCTCAATTCAGCCCAATTCACCAAATATGCCTTCATGTTCCTCATTTATTTCAAATGATATCCTATTATTATTACATCTATTTAAATTTTACCTAACTAAGAGAGCACACGGCTCTCTTAGCTTAATTTTTACCCTTCCCTGAACTTCAATTACAATCTAATATTCAATATTTTTGAATAATAATTACCCAGCAAAAAAGTGATGAATCCTTTCAATAAAAATTTTCTAAAACTCATTATACTAACAATAATATTCACATTTTGTATGCCTGATTTAATTAAATCACAACAATTCATCGTCTCTGCCGAAATTTTGGACACAGATTTAATTGCCTTAAAACTTTCAAGAAATGATGTTACGATTAATCAATCTGATATAAAAATTATAGGCATAGATTACATCTTTGAATTTGAGCAGCATCATGATATTATTTTCATTAAAACATCTGAAATCGATTTATCAAAACTTCATTACGTAGAGATAAAAGGTTTTGGTCGAACAAAATTAGAACCAACCAGAGTTCTTGATAAATTTTACTCAAATAAAAAGTTAGGTTGGGAAGTTAAAAACGGTAAAACTTATTTTAATCTCTTTGCACCTAGAGCCAGGGTCGTAAAACTAGTGATATTTGATAACTACGATGATGAGAAAGGTACTGAATATATAATGAGTAAAGACTATGATGGAGTTTGGACTCTCGAGTTAAATGGAGAACTATATGGAAAGTATTATGCCTATAGAGTAGATGGCCCAAAAGATAAAACTGAAATGTTTGATTTTGATGTTCTTATAGCTGACCCATATTCCACCGCAGTAGCATCAAAAAATTCTTATGAACATGAGTCAAGAACTTTAATCTATAAAGATGAATTTGATTGGGAAGGAACAGATTGGGTGAAAATACCAAAAAATGAGCTAATAATTTATGAAATGCACGTCCGCGACATGACGGTACATAAGAGTTCTGAAGCATCAAAAGCAGGAACTTATTCTGGAATGATTGAAAAAAATATCCGTGGTGGATTGGAGTATATCAAATCACTTGGAGTAAATGCTGTGGAACTTCTCCCAATTCATGATTTTGCTAACTGGGAAGTCCCATACAAACGACATTATCGAGGTTACTACAATACTTGGAATCCTTATGAACGGAATCACTGGGGATATATGTCAACTTACTTTTTTGCTCCTGAAAGCTACTACGCTACAAATGGTACATCAAAATTTGGTGAATGGAATGGTGTAGACGGACGTCAGGTACGGGAATTAAAAGAAATGATCAAAGAATTTCATAAGGCCGGAATTGCTGTTATTCTCGATGTAGTTTATAATCATACTTCTCAATATGATTATAACCCTTTCAAATACATAGATAAAAAATATTATTTCAGATTAGATTCCGCTCAAAACTTTCTCTCTTTCAGTGGTTGTGGCAACGACCTTAAAACAGAACGTCCAATGATGCGCAAGTTAATTCTCGAATCCGTAAAACATTGGATGACTGAATACAAGATAGATGGATTCCGCTTTGACTTAGCTAACTTAATCGATGACGAAACTCTACGTTTAATAATTGAAGAGGCTAAGAAAATTAATCCAGATGTAATAATCATAGCTGAGCCATGGGGCGGAGGATATAATCCTTCTAAATTTTCAAAATTGGGATGGTGCGCATGGAACGACCAAGCGCGCAATGGTATAAAGGGCGAAAATCCATTTAATCGATTGGGATTTATTTTTGGTAAGTGGGACTATGGAGTCAATCAAGATGTTATGAAAAGATTTTTCGCTGGAACTTTAGAAATCATGGGAGGACTCTTCGAATCACATGAACATTCTATCAACTATCTGGAATCACATGATAATTATACTTTGGGCGACTTCATTAGACTTGCCATCAAGAAAATTGATAAAAACGATTGCTTCTTTTATCCTAAAAAAGTCATAACACTCACTCCAATAGAATTAAAAATCCATAAGCTTGCTGCTTTAACATTATTTTCACTTCAGGGTCCTATAATGATTCATTCTGGACAGGAGTTTGCCCGTTCTAAAATAATTCCTCCAGAAAATAAAAATGATATTCACATTGGCACAATAGACGAAAATTCTTATAATAAAGACAACGAAACAAATTATATAAACTACGAACATGTGCAATTAAATAAAGAACTCTTTGAATACTATAAAGGACTAATTTATTGGCGTAAAAAACTTCCACAACTAAGAAACTCTAAATTAGAACAACTTACTTTCATTGTTGATCCTTCTAATGAATTTTGCGTCGGGTACATATCGAGTCCTTACGATATAAACAATAACCAGAAGTTGAATGATTTAATAGTTATTGTAAATGGAAATCCTTCTAAGTCATCTCAAATTAAATTACCGGATGGTGAATGGATTTCTATTGTCGATGGGAAAAAAGTTTATATGGATTTTGAAGTGAAGTCTGTTTTTAAGGATAACATAACGGTTCCGCCTAGCGAAGGTGTTATTTTGCTAAAAAGATAGGAATAGGATTTATCAACTTTAAATTTTTTAAATTAGACCAGAACAAAATTCAAAAACAAATGCATTGAGGTAAAAAATGGAAGAATTATATCGTTTTGGCGTTTCAATGGAACAAAGCCTGATAGAAAAGTTTGATAAACTGATTGAAAAGAAAGGCTATACAAATCGTTCGGAGGCAATTCGGGATTTGATTCGCGAAAGTCTTGCGGCAGATAAAATTGAAGTTAAGAATGAATTAATGTTTGGTGTAATTTCTTTTATTTATAATCATCATCAAAGGGAATTAGAAGAAAAAATAACAGATTATCAACATCACAACTACAAATCCATTGTTTCAACAACCCATATTCATATCGATAATGAAAATTGTTTAGAAATTATAATTCTAAAAGAAAAAGCAAAAAGGATTAAAGCTATTGCTGATAAAATTTTCAGTTACAAAGGTGTAAAGAGCGGAAAACTTTCTCTCGTACCAATGGTTTGATTAAATTTTGATTTGAGAATATTACATGCGAAAAGTTGGTGTTTTTATTGATTTACAAAATATCTATCTCGCTGTTAAGACTATTGAACAAAAGGGGAAAATCAACTTTAGTGTCTTGAAGGATTTTCTTTGTAAGGATGATGAAATTGTTACAATGTCAGTTTTTACATGTTATGATCCGGAAAACAAGCCCCAAATTGATTTTATTAATCATATAGCACTTTTAGGATTTAGAGTTGTTACAAAACCTATCAAAAAATTACCAGATGGTACAACTAAAGCAAATATGGATCTAGAAATGGCAATGGAAGTTATGAATCAGGCCAGATACCTTGATGTAATTGTTCTGGTAAGCGGTGATGGAGATTTTGTACCGCTAATTAATCATCTTTGCTCTATTGGAAAATTTATCAAAGTGATTGGACCGGATCATCTCACTTCACCTGAGTTGATTCGTGCATGCCATGTGTTTATAAATCTCAATAAGATTGAAGGAATTTTATTGGGAGAATGAAGCACCTTTCTTTCAAACTTATCATCCTAAAAATTGTGGTAACCATTTATCAAATATTTGAACCCATACATCAATTAGAAAAGAGCAATATTTTTAGTTATTCTCTGTTTATATTTAAGTAAGTTAATTCTATGACATTTTTAAATTCTTTAGTACTGTTTGGATTAATTGCTGCTACTATTCCCGTTATAATTCATCTTTTAAATTTACGGAAATTGAAAGTAGTTGAGTTTAGCACAATTCGATTCCTAAAAGAGCTTCAAAGGAATAGAATCAGAAAAATTAAAATTAAACAAATTCTACTTTTAATTTTACGTACTCTCATCATAATCTTCCTTGTTTTATCATTTTCAAGACCAACGATAAAAGATATTACATTTGCTGGGTTAGGTTCAGAGGTAAAAAAAACAATAGTTATTATCATTGATAACTCACCTAGCATGTCAATCCAGGATAAAAGGGGTGAGTACTTTTCTCAAGCAAGAAAAATTGTTCAGCAAATCCTTCAATTTTCTGAAGAAGGAGATGAGATTTACCTTTTACCTTATTCTGAATTGAATCCCCTTAAAGACACTTTTGAACCTTTAAGCAAAAATCTTGCTCTAAAAAATGTAGAAGCAATTGAAATTTCAGATATCTCAAAAAACTTTTATGATGTACTTCTAACCACAGCTAAAATCTTAGAAATTTCTAGAAATCTTATAAAAGAAATTTACATCATTTCCGATTTTCATAAGTCTAATCTTGCATTAAAAAAATTTGAAGAGTCTGCGTTGAAACTGGATAAAATTTTTGATCGGAATACGAAGGTTTTATTTTTTGAAGTAGGTGAGAAGCAAACATTTAATATTTCTATAGATTCAATCTCTTTTGTCAATCGAATTTTTGAGATTAATCGGCAGATTGGCCTAAGTGCGATTATTACAAATCATTCAAATGAGAATGCTCGAAATATAAACAGTACAATGTTCTTTAACGATAGAAATGTATCTCAAAAAGGACTCGATATTTCAGCGGAAAGAAAATCTGAATTTACTTTTTACGGTCAAATTAAAAATTATGGATTTGTCCTTGGTAAATCTCAACTAGAGGATGATGATTTAGTTAAAGACAATACTAGATACTTTAATTTCTACGTGCCAGAAAAAATAAGAGTTTTATTAGTTAGAGAAAATCCACAAGATTTGTTATTTATTAAACTAGTATTACAACAAACTTTAGATGATCACTCTGAACCTATTTTTTCAATTACCGAAACAACACCGCAATTTTTCAGTTCTTATAAATTAGACAATTTTCAGTTCATAGTATTATCTTCTCCAGAAAAAATTTCAGACCATACCTATCTTAAAAGATACATTGAAGAAGGTGGATGTGTTCTCTCACTTCCGGGACCTTCTTCAAATACTATTGGATTCAATCGCTTCACTGAGAGTGTGGCGGGTTTGACTATGGCTGGTGTCTTTGGATCAAAAGAGTCAAAATATAACTGGACACGCATTAAAGAAATTGATTTTAATCATCCAATAATTGAGGGAATATTCTTAGATACTAAGTCGAAAAACATTGAGTCACCCAAAATTTATTACTCTTTCAATTACAAAAGTAGCATCGACGCTATAAGTATCATTTCAAACGAAAATAACTTCGATTTGTTAATAAATAAAAAAATTGGTAATGGTGATTTTTTCCTTTTGACATCAGCACTGAGTCTTGATTGGACAGAATTTCCCATAAAACCATTCTTCGTTCCACTTATCAATCGAATTGCACTTTATGCTGGCTCCAAAAATTTAAATAACCATTATACCTATGCAGGTGAAAACCTATCTATACCAATTAAAACAGGCAATTTGGAAAATCTTAAATTAATTTATCCTGATGGAAGAGAGAAAGTATTAGAACAAATTAGATCTGGCGGCTCAAACATCGTCTCAACTGATATCTTGGCATTGGCAGGTAACTATAAGATCACAACAGATAACGAGATTATAGGCGTAATATCAGTTAATATTAATCCCGATGAATCAATTACAAAAAAACTTGATAAAAATGAGCTACAAGGTTTATTAGAAAAAATTTCACCTAATGCGAAAACTAAGATTTTTTCGGCAAGTGATGAGACTAGCCAAATCTTAAGAGAAGAAAGATATGGTACAGAGCTATGGAAACTTTTTTTAATTCTTGCAATTTTACTTATAGTAATAGAAATGATAATTGCTCGATCATCTAAAAAAGATTTGGAAGAAATTAACAAGATCTAAGAAGTAAATGCTAGAAATAAAAGTTTCCGAGCTTGAAAAAGTTGTTTTAGTTGGAGTAATTTATCAGAGGCAAGATCGAAAGGTAGTATTTGATCATCTGGAAGAATTAAAGTTGCTTTGCTCCACTGCCGGTGCAGAAGTTGTAAAAGTGTTTGTTCAGGAATTAAAACATCCCAATCCGACCTATCTAATTGGAAAAGGAAAAGCCGAGGAAATCTCTCATTTTGTTCAGGAAAATAAAATAAGTGCAATTGTATTTGATGACGAACTGACACCAACTCAAATTAGAAATTTAGAAAACCTGGCAAAGTGTAAAGTTTTAGACAGAGCTGCCATTATCCTTGATATATTTGCTTCTCACGCTCAAACACGTGAAGCAAAAACTCAAGTTGAACTCGCTCAGTATCAATATTTCTTATCAAGACTAACTCGACAGTGGACGCACCTCTCCAAACAATTTGGTGGAATCGGGACTAAAGGTCCAGGTGAAACCCAAATTGAAACAGACCGTCGAATTATAAAACGTAAAATAGGAACTCTTCAAAAAAAGTTAGAAGAAATTGATACTCAAAGATCAATTCAAAGAAAGGAAAGAGAAAAATTTTTTGAAGTTGTTTTAGCCGGATATACAAACGCAGGGAAATCGACTATACTTAATTCACTTACTAATGCTAATGTTCATGTGGAAGATAAACTTTTTGCCACACTTGATTCAACAACAAGATTAGTACGTACAAAAAAAGGCCTTGAGTTTCTACTCTCCGATACTGTTGGCTTCATAAGAAAATTACCACCAAATCTCATTGCATCTTTTAGAAGCACTCTGGCTGAAATTATTTATTCTGATTTAATACTTCATGTAATTGATTCAAACCATCCAAGCATGGACGAACAAATAAAAGTAGTGGAAGATACACTTGAGGACATAAATGCAGGTCACATCAGGCAAATTAAGGTCTTCAACAAGGTTGATTTAGTAGCAGATAAAACCAAACTAGAAATTCTTTCACTTAAATATCCGGATTCAATTTTTATTTCAGCCACAAGAGGTATAAATATTAACGCTCTAATTGAGAAAATTGAAAATATAATTCTTGAAAATTATGTCACAAATGAAATTTTAATCGAGCCCGATAATAGTTATGCAATAAAAGAAATATATTCACTCAGCGAGGATGTTCAGAGCAGTTTTGAAAATGGAATGATAAAAATTCGATTTACTGTACGAAAAGAAAATTATAACTTATTAAAAAAAATTCTTCCAGAAATTAGCAAGTAAATTGAATTGCTTTTCAGTTTATTTAAAGCAAAAAAGGCTATCAAAAAGATAGCCTTCTTCTTTATTCTCCGTTAAAGCCTACCGATAAAACTTGTATCTTAGATCTTCAACCTTAGCTTTTTTCTTCAACTCATTAACCCAGGTGTTAATAAGCATACTTTGCTTTTCCTGATAAATCTGATTGCGAATAGTGCTTTTCTGTATATTAAATGCTGTTGTATCGAAATCTTGTTTTGATGTAAGTTCAATTAAATAATAACCTCTTTGTCCCCTAACTGGTTGAGATATTTCACCGACTTTTAATTTGAATGCTGTAAAATTAAAATTGAAATCTCTGCCAACACCTCCGCCAACAAATTGACCATAATTAAACATTCCAGTTTGTGAAATTGTAATCGTTGTATCTAACGATCTCAAGTAATCTAGTCCTTGCCCTGCTGGAATTTTTTGTCTTAATCCTTCTGACTTTTTTCTTAAAAGCTCATATTTTTTTTCACGAATTACTGCAAACTTTATTGATTCTTTAACTTCTTCGAAACTCTTAAAACCAGCTTCTGTTGCATCCGAAACTTTGACTACAACGTACCCTTGAGAAATAGGAAATACATCGCTTACAGTACCAACCTTATTTTCAAAAGCAAATTTCACCAATTGTTTGTACATTCCAATTCCCGGCACAAAGTCATTTTTCTCATTAAAAGCAGGCGTTTCTAAAACTTGATATTTCATTAAATCAGCTTCTTTTTCAAATTCTTTGCCTTTCTTAACAATGTAAGCAAAATCCAATGCAGCTGTATAAATTTCTTCTGCAGTCTGTGCTGAAAATTTTATAGGTAAATTCAATTCAGCAGCAATAACAATTCTCTTTGATCTATCATTCACTTTAATGATATGATAGCCATAATCGGTTCTTACAGGACCAATAATTTCCCCAATTTTACCATTAAAAGCGGCCTTCTCGAAAGGTGGAACCATCATACCTTTACCAAACCAACCTAAATCTCCACCACGATTTGCTGAAATTGGATCTTGAGAATAATCGCGAGCTAATTTTCTGAAATCAGCACCTTTTTTCAACTGATCAATAATATCGTTTACTATTTTCAAAGCACTAACTGTATCTACTTTTACTGGTATTAGAATATGCGAAGCATGAACAAACTCATCATTGCCAATGCTATCTCTAACAATTTTAAATAGCGAATAACCTGAATAAGTTAATACCGGACCAACCACATCACCAACTTTAGCTTTGTATACTTCAATTTCAGCTTCATATGGGAGCGAGCCATGAATTAAAGCCCTTTCTGAATATTCTCTATTGGTGTACAATTTAATCAAGCTAACAAAATCTGTATCACGTTTGGCTTCTTCATTAATGGCAAGTAAGCTTTTGTAAACGGCTTGCGAATCTGTTTTGCTTGGTTGTTTTCTAAACATTACATATTTCAACTTGCGCTGCGCATCCAACTTATATTGATCAATGTTTTTCTTGTAATAAGCTTTGAGATCATCTTCTGTATACTTTACTTCATCATCGCGAATAGTATTTATATCAAATAAAACAAATTTCGCATCAGCTTTAACATTTTGCTCATAAAATCTTTGTTTAACTTCCAAATCAGAAACAACTATTGAAGATCTAAGGTAAGTTATAAGTTTTTCCTGAAGTCTTTGCTGACGAACAGCTTCTTCTGCTTGAACAAGGGCTTCCTTATTTCTTGGATCCATTAAAGCTTGCAAGTACATCTGACGATTAAAATTCCCTAAGGAATCTATAAAACTTCTTTTTAGAAATTCAGGTGGATTCTCGCCAGTAATAATGTTGTATACTTCGTCATCTGTAACTTTAATACCAAGTTTCTCAACCTCCTTTTCGATTAAAATTTGATTTAAATAAGATTCCCAAACTTGATCTCTAAAAGCATCAAGTTGATCATCTTCTATGTCCTGACCAGTCTGAGCTTTTTGATTTTCACGAGCACGATCAACTATCTCATTGAACTCGGAAAATTTTATTTTTTTCCCATTGATAACTGCAATCACAGGGTCCTGTCTTGTTCCCGTCAAGCCTAAATAATCCATTCCCCAATCAAAAATAATTGTAGCTAAAAATAATACGACCAATCCAATTAAAATTACGGGCATACTATCCCGCATTTTCGACATTACAGCCATTCGAAATTCTCCTTTTCTAAACTCTAATTTTAATCAAAAAATTGAACAAATATAGTTTGAAAGGTTTATAAAATCAATTTGACCTTTGAAAGCTTAAAAACTGTTAACTCTTTATTCTTAAGAATTTTTACAATTAAAAATGTTAGAATATGGCGAATAATTTTATTATGTAGATTAACATATCTCAGAAACAACTAATTTGTTTACTATGAAAGATCACTATAGTATAACAAGAATTGAAGACCAAACATAAAATCTAAGCAAATACAGAAATAGAAGTCTAACTTTTCACTGTAGCTTTAATCGCCTCAATTATTTGTTTATAACCAGTACAACGACACAAATTTCCAGCTATGGCATCTTTTATTTCATCTTCAATGGGCTGAGAATTTTTTATGAGAAGTGCATGAGCTGAAAGTACCATTCCAGGAGTACAGAAACCACACTGAATTGCACCATATTTCAGAAAATTCTCCTGTAATGTAGTTAATTGACCATTCGAAGAAAGCCCCTCAACTGTTAAAACTTCCTTGCCATCAACCTCAGGCGCTAAAATTAAACAAGAATTTACTGCTTTGTTATTAATGAGAATTGTACAAGCTCCACATTCGCCAATACCACATCCTTCTTTTGTACCAGTAAGATTTAAATCATCCCTAAGTAAATCCAGTAACCTTCGATTTGGAAAAGTTTCAACAACAATATCGTTATGATTCAACTTAAACTGAATTTTAATTTTTCTCATATTCTACTAACTTACTTAATAGTTGATAAAACAAATTTTGTATTACTGGTAATTTGTAAACCGATGACCACCTAAGTCCCGTTATCCCCAAAACTTTTTGACCTAACATTATTGCTAATTCCCTGAAAGTTTCTCTGGAGGCAATTTTACCTTTTGCATATTTTTCAACATCATAAAGTCTCATACCAATTGGAGTTACTGCACCACTTCCTATTTTTAACTCTTTTATCAATCCATTCTCCAAAGAGATTAACAAAGCCAGAGAAATTCTACTTATCGCGACCGCTCTGCGTCTTCCTAGTTTATAAAATAACCCTCTGAAATCTTCGGGAGGTTTTGGTATAATTATTTTTGTAACAATCTCACCTTTTTTCAAGGCTGTTTTGTACGGTTGTAAGAGGAATTTTTGAAGAGAAATTTCACTAATTCTTTTTTCTGATTGAATTTGAATTTTTGCATCGTAAACAAGGAGCGGTGGAACACTATCAGCACATGGTGCATTATTCACAAAATTACCAGCAATCGTAGCTCTATTTCTAATCTGAAGACTTCCTAACATCGAAGCTGCATCTGCAAGAAGTGGAACATATTTTCTAATTACAGGATGTTCACAAATTTCAGCAAAAGTAACTGCAGCACCTACTTCAATTGAATCTTTTTTCTCCACAATCTTTCGCAACTCGGGTATCTCTTTTATATCAACTAAGGTTTTTATATCTATAAATCTTTTTGATTCAATATGAAATCCTGGAATTATATCCGTACCTCCGGCAAGTACTTTAGCTTTTGCATTCTGATTGAGAAACTTTAAAGCTGCATTAAGAGTCTTTGGTTTTTTGTATTCTAACTCTGGAATCATAAGCTTCCTCGCTTTAAGTCTTCAGGTCGTAGCTTTCTTTTAAGTAATACTTCTTCCAAGTTAATAGGCAAGTTGAAATATCTTTCACCAGTAGCATTACGAATTGCATTGTTAATCGCTGCAGCGGTAAGTTCTAATGTTGGCTCCCCTAGTGATTTAGCGCCCCAAGGACCGACGACTTCGTTACCTTCTACAAATATTGGAACTATTTCTCCTACATCCTTACTAGTTGGAATCAAATATTGATCAAAATTTAATTCGCGAGGGAATCCATTATACTTATCAAGCTCTTCGAAAACACCATAACCAACTCCCATCGTAACACCACCATAAACTTGTCCTTGAGCACCAAGCAAATTAATTATTTTTCCGGCATCATGAACTGCTGTAATCTTATCAACATAAACTTCTCCTGTAGTGATATTAACACGAACCTCTGCGACTTGACAACCATAAACGTATGTAAAGTAAGCATCGCCTCGGCCAGTCGATTCTTCCCAATGAACGTTAGGAGCAGGATACCAACCAATTGAAGCTAAACATATAGAATTTTTATATGCTAATGAACACAATTCAGAAAGATACATTTCTAGATTTTTATTTTTTGCAAAAACACGACCATTTACAAATTCAATTTCATCAATTGCTGAAAGATTCCAGTAATTCTTAAGAAATTGACTCAACCGTTGGCGTAAAATTTCTGCGGCATTTTTTACGGCGCCACCGCCCATCAAAGTTGAACGAGATGCAACGGTAGGTCCGCTATCTGGAATATAAGCGGTATTCATATCAAGATAATGAATCATTTCTAAAGGTATGCCAAGTATTTCAGAAACAATAATCGAAAATGTAGTACGCATACCTTGTCCATTTTCCGCAAGTCCACACAAAAGATAAGCTGTTCCATCAACTTGTAAACTTAGATATGCAGCTGCAGCATCTGTTCCCTCAGCACCAAGAGAAGTACCTCTGAAACTAACTGCTAATCCAATTCCTTGTTTCCATGTATCTTCTGGTTCAATAAATTCTTTTTCTGAAATAATTAATTTATTCTTTAGTAAATCTTCTTGAAATTCAATCGTTGGAATTTTTCTGTTCTGATGTTTCTGATTCTCTATCCATTTTTTACGAAAATTGGTAGTTTCACAAGCTTTATTTAAAACAGTTAGAACATTCACATCATGATTCTTTAATATTTGTCCACTTGCTGTAATTGAACCGTTTTTATATCCATTGACTCTTCTAATATCGTCTGGCGTCATACCCAGGAAAATTGCAATTTCATCCATCAAAGATTCTTGAGCGAAAACAATTTGTGGAGAACCAAATCCGCGCATCGCACCTGTGTATGGATTATTTGTATAAACTGCACGAACATCTGTCCATACATTTTCAATTTCATAAGGTCCAGTTGCTTGAACAACAGAACGCCAGGTTACAAATGGAGACATAGAGGCATAAGCACCACCATCAGCAAGAATGTCTATTTTCATTGACTTAATCCTGCCATCTCTATTAAATCCAACTTTATAGTGCATTATGTAAGGATGACGTTTATAAGACTCAAGAATTGATTCTTCCCTCGTGTACTTAATTTTCACAGGTCGACTAGTTTTTAGTGCTGCTAATGCTGCTCTCGCAGAAAGAATACACATTAAGTCATCTTTTCCACCAAATGAACCCCCAAGTTCTGCCTGTTCGATAAATACTTTGTTTAATGGGTAGTTAATCACTCCTGCAACAATTCTTCTGGCCGTAAAAGGATTTTGAATACTACCAATTATGTGAATTCCTTTTTCTCCTAATGGAATAGCCAGAACACATTCAGGTTCTATATATGCATGTTCAACATGGGGAGTTGTGTAAGTTTGTTCAATGACAAACTCTGATTCAGCAAATCCTTTTTCAACGTCTCCTTTTCGAAGTGGATAATGAACTATTAAATTTGATTTGAATTCAGGATGAATAAGTGGAGCATCTTCATCAAGAGCTTTTTCAGGATCTGCTAAAATTGGAAGTTCTTCGAGCTCAATTTTTACCCTGCCCGTTAACTTACGCAAAATATCTTCTGATTCCCCCACAAGCATCGCTACAACATCTCCAGGAGTAACAATTTTTTCGAATGCAAAAATTGGCTGATCTTTTCTAACAAGTCCGGTTATTTTTTCGCCTGGAACACAACTCGCATCTAAAATTGCTACAATGTTTTTGTCATTAATTATCTCTTTATAATCAATATTTTTTATTATAGCATGAGCAGATTTTGTTCTAACCATAACACCATATAACATTCCAGGAACTTTATAATCATCAGCGAATTTTGCCTGCCCTGTAACTTTCGCCTTCCCATCCTGACGAATTATAGGCCGTCCTATAACATTAAAATTTTCTTTCATTTTTATTTAACCTGTTACTATTTACAAATTAAAAATTTTCAAGCAATAGTTTTTGATTGACAAAATGAATCCATTAGAAATTCGCATTATATGTGGTTAACTAAAAAAAATAAAAAATATCAATAAAATCTGATAAAAGTTATTCAATGGAATTTTTTCAATAAAACCTAACATAAAACCAAAAAATTCAGAGATTAAATTTATTATAAGTAATTTCATAAGCCTTTCATAGAAACCATTCAATTTTACTTGTAATTTTACTTGTCTAATTTAAAAGGGATATTAATCAATTTAATTAGGATTAAATCCTCACAACTTAGATAATTAATTATAACTATATTTAATGAATCAGTTTAATAAAAGTATTTTTTGTTTTTATTGCACACCTATCCCGTTAAGTATTGGTTTTCTTGCCGGGCAAAGTCGAGTTGATAGTTTTAGATCTCTATTTACACACGCCTCAGCGGAGCAAAATTTGAAATTCTTATTCAACTTAGCAAACAAACACTTGATATCGATCCAGATGAATCACTCCAATTCGGCAAAGAAGCACTTGAGCTATCCAGAAAAATTAATAACAATTTATTTGAAGGCATATCTTTACAAAATATCGATAAAGCCTTATGTGAAAAAAGGGATTTCTATCAGGCAAAATATTATCAAAATCAAGCAATTAATATTTTTATAAGGGAAAAAGACTATAATAATTTATCCTCTTTGCTTGATAATCTGGGCGATACATTTCAAAAACTTCACAGTCTCGATAGTGCAATTATTTGTTATGAACTTGCAGCAAAATATGCAACGATGGCGGGTAATAGAGAACTAGAAGCTTTTGCCTATTCTAGTTTAGGTATTCTAAAGTGGCGACTTGGAAATTATAATGACGCTCTAAATTTTCACTTCAAAGCCTATAAAATTCGCAAAGAGCTAAATTTGGAGAAAAGTATCGCCATGTCTGCAAATAACATTGGAGTTGTGTACTGGCGACTTGGTAATTATGAAAATGCTCTTCAGTATTATGTCGAATCATTGAACATTAGAGAAAAAATAAATGATATACCTGGAATAGTCATAGCTAACAACAACATTGGATATATTTACTTAGTACTGGAACAATTTGATCGTGCTAAATCAATTTTGTATGAATCACTTCACAGATCTGAAGAAATTAATTATAGCTTTGGGAAAGCATACACAGAACATCTCTTAAGCATTCTTAATTTGAAGTTAAAAAATTATGATAGTTCAATCGAATATAGTAAGCGTGCCATTCAGGGATACTACAATAAATATGAATTAAACTCTGTTGCAAATTGCATGAATTACCTTGGTGAAGCATACTTTGAAAAAGGAGAGTTTAAGAGAGCAAATTCAGTTTTTAAGGCAGCGCTGGATACCGCATTAAAAGCCAACGATAAATTTTCTTTTGCCACTACATTAAAAAATTTTGCAAAAATCAAATTCAAACAGAAGCGATTATCAGAAGCTGAAAAACATTTAAAACAAAGTTTATCGATCAGTGAAAGTGAAAATTTTTTTAATTTATCGATTGAAAGCTACCTTATATATTCTCAGATAATGAAAGAAAAAGGTGATCCAAAAAAAGCTCTAGAATTTTTTGAAAAATACAGTAATTCGTTAAACAACTTGAGGCTTGAACAAATAAGTGCAAATGTTATGGAATGGGAGGCAAAAAGAAAATTAGAAAAGTCGGAAAACGAAAATTTACTGCTTAAAGAAAAAAATCTAATTAACCAATCTCAAATCGTACTAGAAAAACAAAAGTTTTTCTGGTCAACTATAACAATTGGAGGTTTAATTGTCTTGTTGATTGTATTTATCTGGTTTTTCTTATTTAAGAGAAAAACTGCAAAGCTGATGAGTGAACAAAAAATTCAATTAGAAATAGCTAACAAATTATTAACTCAAATGAATATTGATTTGGAAGATGGAGTTCAAACAAAAAACAAACTCATCTCTCTTATTGCACATGATCTAAAATCACCCTTCAACTCTCTACTGAATTATGCAGCACTTTTAACAGACAAGACACACACTCCAACGGCCGAAGAAATTGATCAATATGGTATGATTATTATGAGATCCTCACAAAGACTTTATGAAGTAACCGAGAATTTGCTCAACTGGTCAAGAATCCAGATGAAAAGAATCCAAACCTATATGGAGTCAATTAATCTTAAAGAAACAATTGAATACATTCTTTATATGTATAAAGAAAATTTGAATTCAAAAAATATAAAAATCAATCTGAAGATAAACGATAACACCATCATCAGTTCAGATAAAAATATGTTGAATGTAATTTTACGGAATATAGTTTCAAATGCATTAAAGTTTTCAAGAAATGGTGGAACGATAAATATATCTGCTCAAAAAGAAAATAATAATCTTGTATTAGGTATTAAGGATGAAGGACTAGGAATGTCTCAGGAAAAAATTGATTTAATTACACAAGGTAATTTTGTTGTATCGTCAAGTGGAACCGCAAACGAAAAAGGTACAGGGATTGGACTAAAAATATGTTTTGACTTTATGAAAATGCTCAATAACAAGATTGAAATTCAAAGTGAAATTGATAAGGGGACAACCTTTAGTCTAACATTTCCACTGGCAACAAAGAATTAACTTCTTTTTCTAAAGTTCAATTCCGAATACTTTTCTAACCAGTGTTCCAATACTTATAGTTATAATAATCACGATCAAATTAATCATGACCATTTCCATAAAACGATCTTTGAAAGAAAACTCTTTTGCAACAGAGATATAGAAATTAAAAACAAGAATAATAAGTAGTGCAATAACGATCGTAAATGGGAGTGCCAGAAGTGCTGTTGGCAATATAAGATATGGCATTACAAGCAAAAATACGGTTATTAAGTATGCCACTCCGGTGTAGATAGCAGATTTGATTGATTTTTTTGACTCATCTTTCGCTTTTTCTGATAGATAATTTGATGCAGCCATGGAAAACGATGCGGCAATTCCTGTAATTAATCCCGCCAATGCAATTATTTTTGAATTTTGAATGGCAAAAGTTAATCCTGTGAGAGCACCGGTAAGCTCAATCAAAGCATCATTTAAACCAAGAACTATTGAACCTGCATAATTTAATTTTTCTTCATTTATCAAGTTAATCAAGGAGTTTTCATGAGATTGTTCTTCCATCAAAATTTTTCGTGCCTCGGGTATCTGTTTTTCTATTTCTGAATAAAACGCTTCTGCTTTTTGTTCTCCTTTTTCCATTAACTTGATCGAGAAAGTTATTCCAAACAATCTCGCAATGAAATTATAAAAAAATACTTTTAGTCGATTAGGTTTTACTTCTTCACCTGTTACGTTTTTCCAATAATGATAATGAGATAATTCGTCATCGCCAATCTTTTGCAAAATTTTTGAATTGTTTTCTTCCTTACTTACTCGAGCCAAATAACTGTAAACATAAAATTCAGTTATTTCATTTTTTTGAATAAATAAAATTTTAGTTATTAGATCCTGATTCATTTCCATAAAATGGCTTTTTCCTCAAAATTAAGTTGTTTGAAAACTCTGGTTGAGTTTTTCTGTACGATCTGCCAGTTTAAGTTTTTCTATAAATTCATCTAGGTTGCCGTCCAGAATATCAGATAGATTGTATAATGTAAGTCCAATCCTGTGGTCAGAAACTCGATTTTGTGGAAAATTGTAAGTGCGAATTTTATCGCTTCTATCACCGCGTTTAACCATCGATCTTCTTTGCTCGGCTATTTCCCTATTTTGCTGTTCCTTCTGCAAATCAAATAAACGTGCACGTAAAACCTTCATTGCTTTAATTCTATTTTGCATCTGAGATCTTTCGTCTTGACATTGAACAACTATTCCCGTTGGTATATGAGTTATTCTAACTGCTGTTTCAACTTTATTAACATTTTGACCCCCCGCACCACCACTTCTAAAAATATCAATCCTTAAGTCATTGGGATTTATTTCAATTTCAACTTCCTCTACTTCCGGCAAAACAACAACTGAAGCCGCTGAAGTATGAATTCTACCGCTTGCTTCAGTTTTAGGTACTCTTTGAACCCGATGAACTCCACTTTCAAATTTCATATCACCATACGCACCATCACCTGTAAGCATAAAGATAACCTCTTTGAATCCTCCAATTCCAGTATTATTCATATCAATTAAATCTAATTTCCAGCCTCTCTTTTCCGCATATCTTGAATACATTCTAAATAAATCAGCAGCAAAAAGTGCTGCCTCTTCTCCACCTGTTCCGGCACGAATTTCCACAATACAATTTTTTGAATCTTCTGGATCCTTTGGTAATAACAACATCTTTAATTTTTCTTCAAGGCTTTCTAATTCAGGCTCAAGCTCATCCAATTCCATCTTTGCGAGCTCCACAAGTTCCGGATCAACCTTTGAAAAAATAATCTCTTTATTTCCTTCTATGTTCTTCTTAACCTCCATATATCTTTTATAAGTTTTAACAATCTCCTCAAGTTCACTTCTTTCTTTCGTCAATTTGATGAGTTTCTGTTGGTCAGAAATTACTTCTGGTTTAATTAACTCTTCGTTAATTTCCTCAAACCGTTCAATTAATTTTTCCAAATTCTCAAACATATTTTTCCTAAATTCTTACTCAAAAATAGAAAAACTTCAAAGCTTATTAAACTAATGGATTTTAACACTATATGAGGGAAAGGTTCTTTTAGAAAATAACTCTTTTAAATCTTAAAATCTTTTATTCTGAATGTAGAATGTTTTGGTTCAAAAAAGTTTAGTCTAAATTCTTTTTTATGAAAAATTTTAATAATAATTTTTTGAAATATCAACAACAGTGTTGCAATTACTATAAGTGTGGGATTAAAAAGTAGAACAAAAAACATCAAAAAATCTTGAATTAAAATACTACTTCCCCTTATTGGAAACCTATTAGATTCAACAAGTAAGATATCAAATCGTTTATCAAACCAACGAAAAGGTGGAAATTCACTAATCTCAAGTCGATTTTTATATGGAACGTAGTAAAGATTATCGAATAAACTATAGTATGATATATAAAACTCTTCAAGTGGAATTTCGTAACTTGAAAGTTTTCCGTGCTCAACTTTTATAGACTCAAATTTGCCCATATGAATCAAATCATACAGTTCATCTGAAGAAAGATAAGAGCTATCGTTCTTAAACGAAATGTTAAAAGTTGGATCGCTTATTATCCATTTTTTTCTTTTAACATCCCAAATCTCAACAAAGGTATGTTTGTCCCATGAATCAAAAATTGACCTTGTGACTGTCATCAATCTGACCTTAAAACCAACTGAATGAAGTACATATGCATAAAGTTTCGCCATCTCGCCACACAAGAGGTATTTGCCACTAATAAGATCATCAAGCAATATAAATGGATCATTTATTCCACTTACTCGTTCTCCATTGAAATCCCTTACCGAGATATTAAGCAATTTTTCTCTAATCTCTCTTGCTTCTTCAAATGTATAATCAAAATTTTCTTTTAGATTGATTTTTTCTCTGACTTTTAATAAAAAACTACTCATAATTTCTTTTGAAAATCCAAAACTTGTATTGCTAGTTTCTAATCGAAATTCACTCTGAGAGATTTTTCTGTATTTACTTAAAGTCAAAACGTTAAAACATCTTGATGCTATAATAAAGCCTATCTCAACTAGAAGTATAAAAACCAATGCGAAAGTTATAAAGACTGATTTCTTTACGTACATTATTGCAAAATGAATTATTCTATTAGAGTAATATTTTTACTTTTTGGTTTAATTTTTAATCATACATAATTCAAACATCATTCCTATTTAAGAAAAAGCAAATATTTTGATTATTTTGCGCTAGGTGTTAATCTATTATAAAATTACTTCATCCCCCACGAAAAATATTCGTAGTAATAAAAACTCTATAAAATTAATTCCTCGAATTTTTTAAGTTGAACTTAAAGAGAGAGTTTTATGGATGAAAAATTATTAGAAATACTCGTTTGTCCGATTTCAAAAATGCCCTTCGTAAAAGAAGGAAATTATCTCGTTTCGACTGATAAAGAAACTAGATATAGGTATAAAATTGAAGATGATATCATAATCTTTCTAGAAGAGAAAAGGGAACAATTGAGTTTTGAAGAATGGTTATCAATAATGAAAAAGCATAATGTAAGGATAGAATGATGATAGACTTTGTTAAATTACTTAACGAAAGAGTTCTGGTCTTTGATGGTGCAATGGGCACCAATCTTCAAGCACAAAATTTATCACCTGATGATTTTGGTGGTAAAGAATTTGAAGGTTGTAATGAATATTTAATTCTAACGAAGCCATCAGCAGTTGAAAAAATTCATCTTGATTTTATTGAAGCTGGTGCTGATATAATTGAAACTAACACCTTCGGCGCAAATGATATTGTACTATCTGAATATAATCTTCAACACCTAACTTACGAGTTAAATAAAAAATCAGCACTTTTAGCAAAGAATTTAGCAAAACATTTTGACTCAAAGGAAAAACCGAGATTTGTTGCAGGTTCAGTTGGACCGGGGACAAAACTTCCATCACTCGGACATGTTGCATTTAACGAATTAGTTAATTCGTACTATAAACAAATAAGTGGATTAGTTGATGGAGGTGTAGATCTACTTTGCATTGAAACTTGTCAAGACCTTTTGCAAATAAAATCTGCTCTGGTTGCTGCAGTTAATGTCTTTGAGGAAAAGAAAATTAAATTGCCAATAATCGTTTCAGTTACAATTGAAACAACCGGAACAATGTTACTTGGTACAGATATATCTGCGGCACTAACCACTCTTGAACCATATGATATCGTAGATGTTATTGGAATAAATTGTGCCACTGGTCCAAAAGAAATGAGCGAAAATGTACGTTATCTTTCGCATAACTCACCAAAACCAATTTTCGTGATGCCAAATGCAGGAATTCCAGAAAACATAGGTGGCAAAGCATGTTATAAACTAAGCCCTCAAGAACTTGTCAATTGGCTCGAGCATTTTGTTAAGGATTTGGGAGTAAACATTGTGGGTGGATGTTGTGGCACAACGAAGGAACATATAAAACTACTCTCCGAAAAACTATCAGGAATTACTCCATCTAGAAGAGAATGGAATTATCAACCATCTGTGTCAAGTATATTTATAAGTCAACCATTAAAAGTTAATCCAGGACCAGTTCTAATAGGCGAAAGATGTAATGCTAATGGATCTAAACAATTTCGTGAATATCTAATTCGTAATGATTATGAAGGAATGGTTCAGATAGCAAAAGATCAAATTAAAGAAGGCGCTCATATGCTGGATATTTGCGTTGCTTACGTTGGACGAGATGAAAAAAAAGATATGATAGAACTTGTTAAACGTTTAAATACTCAAGTTCAATTACCTTTAATGTTTGATTCAACTGAATATGAAGTAATTCGAGCCGCTCTTGAACATTATGGTGGACGTGCCGTAATCAATTCAATTAATTTCGAAGATGGTGAAGAAAAAACGTCATTAATCTTACCTCTTGCAAAAAGATTTGGCGCTGCTGTCATAGTTTTAACAATTGATGAAGAAGGAATGGCAAAAACATCTCACAAAAAATTAGAAATAGCTTTAAGAATGAGAGAACTTGCTACAAAAAAACATAAATTACGAGAGGAAGATTTAATCTTTGATCCACTAACTTTTACTTTAGGAAGTGGTGACGAAGAATTTCGGCAGAGTGCAATAGAAACTTTAGAAGCCATTAAGTTAATTAAAAATCATATTCCAAATTGTTTTACAATTTTAGGAATAAGCAATGTATCTTTCGGATTAAACCACAAAGCAAGAAATGCTTTAAACTCAGTTTTCTTATACCATGCAGTTCAAGCAGGTTTAGATTTAGCAATTGTCCATGCAAGTAAAATTATGCCACTAAATAAAATTGATGAAAAGGTTAAGAGCTTGTGCGAAGATTTAATTTTTGATAGAAGAAGATTTGAATACATTGAAGAATAAAACAAATAAAAAGTTTGAAGTAAAGATACATACTAATTTTTTTTATTTAGGATTTAAAGTAATTTGTAGTTTTAGCAATTATGTGAATTTGTTGATAACTTATTAAATGAAATTAAAAAACAAAAGATTTTAGCAATAAATTTCCACAAAATATTGTTAGTTAAATTTAAGTTACTAACAATTGGTTATTCAGAATTCTACCAATCTTGATAACTTCTATTAAACCACAAAATTTCAACCTTCCTTTCCACATGAAATGTGGATAACTTGATCAGATAATGATTTATCTAATTAAGTTTTTAGTTTAAATTTGTAGAGAAAATTATTTTATACAAAAGTGACAAATAAACCCAACCCTCAATATTTAATTAATATAAAAACATCAACAAAAAATGAGTATAGCCATGGAGTATAGAATTGAAACTGACAGCATGGGCGAAGTTCAAGTCCCAGCTGATAAGTATTATGGAGCTCAAACAGCTCGTTCACTTATGAACTTTAAAATCGGTGGTGAAAAATTTCCACCAGAATTCATTAAAGCTATGGCTATAGTTAAAAAAGCAGCAGCTATGACAAATCGTGACCTTGGTCTTCTATCGGATGAAAAAGCGGACCTAATTATTAAAGCTGCCGATGAAATTATAGAAGGTAAATTGAACGAACATTTTCCACTCGTTATCTGGCAAACAGGTAGTGGCACTCAAACAAATATGAATGTTAATGAAGTTATCTCAAATAGAGCAATTGAGATCGCTGGTGGAGTGATAGGCAGTAAAAAACCTATTCATCCAAACGATGATGTAAACAAATCTCAATCAACAAATGATGCGTTTCCAACGGCAATGCATGTTTCTGCTGTTGAAGAGATACATCGTCGATTAATTCCCATGGTTACGAATCTGAGAGATGCACTTCAACAAAAAGCAAATGAATTTAAAGATATAATTAAGATTGGAAGAACTCACTTAATGGATGCAACTCCACTTACACTTGGTCAAGAATTTTCTGGTTATGCTCAAGCATTGACTAATGGATTAGAGAGAATTCAAGCCTGCTTGCCAAGATTGTATGAAATTCCTCTCGGCGGAACAGCTGTAGGAACTGGACTTAACACTCATCCAGAGTATGCTGAAAGAGTAGCAAAAAAAATTTCTGAACTGACAGGTAAACCATTTATAACTGCTCGTAATAAATTTGAAGCTATGGGTGGCAAAGATGCATTGGTGGAATTGCATGGGGTACTTAAGACTCTTGCTGCGTCGCTATTGAAAATTGCTAATGACATTCGATGGTTAGCTTCAGGTCCGAGATGCGGAATAGGTGAAATCAACATTCCAGAAAATGAGCCAGGAAGTTCAATAATGCCTGGGAAAGTTAATCCAACTCAATCTGAAGCAATGACAATGGTTTGTGCTCAAGTATTTGGTAATGATGTAACAGTAAATTTTGCCGGTTCCAGTGGAAACTTTGAACTAAATGTTTTTATGCCTGTGATAATTTACAATGTTTTACAATCGATTAGGTTGCTTGCTGATGCTTGTGAGAGCTTTACAGATAATTGTGTTGTAGGAATTACTCCTAATTATGAAAGAATTAAAATGCATCTTGATAATTCTTTAATGCTTGTAACTTCACTTAATCCAGTAATTGGTTACGATAATGCCGCAAAAGTAGCAAGAAAGGCTCATAAAGAAAATAAGACATTGAAAGAAGCAGCTATAGAACTTGGTTTTCTTACATCAGAAAAATTCGATGAAGTTGTAAGACCTGAAAAAATGATTGGTCCAAATTTATAACTGCTTAATAAATAAACTTTAAAACAAAATGTCCCGAGACTTTCGGGACATTTTTCTTGTGCACCCTGCGAGACTCGAACTCGCGACCCACTGATTAAGAGTCAGTTGCTCTACCAACTGAGCTAAGGGTGCATTGCAATTTAAAAAATTGGAAAGTCTTAACAAATATTGAAATTAAATGGTTTTTAATTCTAAGGATAGCAAAAGATTGACTTCACTTGTAATTGTAGCAGGTCATTCAATTTATATCGGAAAGACATTTGAAAATATTCTTGATGATTCAAATTGGATTTTATTTTCATTTCAAAAGGGAGAACCAAAACTTTATATTGAACATATTATTAAAGGTTGTGAAATAGCCAAAGCTGATAAAAATGCTCTTCTGATTTTCACCGGTGGACAATCAAGAAAAGAAGCTAATGCGAAATCAGAATCTCAATCATATTTTGAATTAGCAGATCATCTAGGATTAATCAACGAAGATTTACGTGAAAGATCCACTACGGAGGAGTTTTCAAGAGATTCTTTTGAAAATCTCTTATTTCCAATTTGTAGATTTAGAGAATTTCTAGGGTACTATCCAAATTATATTACATTTGTAAGTTTTGCTTTTAAGGAAAGAAGATTTCACCTTATTCGGAAAGTACTACGATTAACTGAAGATAAAGTTAAATTTTTAGGTTTTAATAATCCCGAGAACTTAGAACTTGCACTGGAAGGAGAAGAGAAAGCTATTAAGTTAATGGAAGAATATCCCTATTATAATGGTGGAGAATTACTACAAAAGAAAGAACAAAGAAATCCGTGGAAAAGACAGAATGGTTATTTAATATCTTGTCCTGAATTAAAAGATTTATTTTTACACATTGAAAGTGGTAAAAGAGAATTATTTAGAGGAAATTTACCGTGGGATTAAGACTTTTGATCGTTTTTTGTGTTTTATTTCTTTTTATCTCTTGTGGTGATCAACAAGAGAGTAAAAGTTATAAAAACATTTACGATGATCTTGGTAATGAATTAAGCTTAACAAAAGATATAAACAGAATTATCTCGTTAGCACCAAATTTGACAGAAATCATTTTCCATATTGGTTGCGGTGATAAATTAGTTGGGGTTACACGTTTTTGTGATTATCCGCAGGAAACTAAGGAAAAAGAAATAGTAGGGGATATGCTCAACGTTAATTTTGAAAAAATTGTTGAATTGAATCCTGATTTGGTTTTCATCACGGTCGAAGGAAATACTAAGCTAACGTTCGATAGGTTAAAGTCACTTGGTATAAATGTATTTGTAACCAATCCGAGAAATATTCAAGGAATTAAAAAGTCTATAAAAGACTTGTCGTTGATTTTTAATAAAGTCCAAATAGCTGATTCAGTATTAAAAGATATTGAATTTAGATTGCAGAATGTAAAAAAATTAAAACTCAAAAATACGAGTGGATTGTTTATTGTATCATTAAATCCATTAATGGTAGCAGGAAAAAATACTTTTATTAACGAGATACTTGAATCGGTAAACATTAGAAATATTGCAAGTAATTTGAATGCAAATTATCCTGTAATCTCTCGTGAAGATTTAATTATTCAAAATCCTGAAATTTTAATACTATCATCATTGGAAAAAGAAAATCTTCAAGAAATTATTAGACACTATCCTGAGTGGAAAAACATTAAAGCGATTAAAGAAAATAAAGTAATCTTTGTTGACGAAAATATCTTCTTTCGTCCGGGTCCACGATTCATATTAGCAGTAGAATTTCTGGCTTCTGAATTGAAAAAATTTGGCTAATCAATCACTCTTAAAAGACTGGAGTGAGTATTCATTGAATTTATCTATATTTTGATGGAAAACGATTTTAAGTATTTCTGATTTTAATTCAGTCAAAGTTTTTAACAAGATGAATTAAAATTTTTATTAATTTAACTTTGATAAGCCGGAAAAAATTGAGTGATGAATTGAATATAAAAGTTTAATATTTGTAACAAATTTGAAAGGCAAAAAGGACATGAAAAATAACACATATCAACAAGAAAAATTCGATGATTATTGGAAAAAATTTTATAATAAACTTGAACGCATAATAGGATGGCTTATTTTTACAGTAGGAATTGTGATAATAATTTCATATGGCCTCTTTAAAATTTTTGAGAGCATAATTGTAGAAAAAGAAATGAGTATAATCCTAAAAGTAGGATTATTTAGTGTAATTGCGGGAATGGTTTTCTTACTTTTTTCTGTTATAAGAGAAAAGATTACACTAAAAAAAATTGATAAATACAAGGAGATTGATAGATGATAATTACAACAGGAGAAGAAATTCCTGGGAAAAAAACAATTAAAATCTTAGGAATTGTAAAAGGCAATACTGTAAGAGCAAGACATTTAGGGAAAGATATAGTTGCATTATTGAAAAATGTAGTCGGGGGAGAAATTGAAGAATATACAAAACTTATAGCAGAATCTCGTGAACAAGCATTAAACAGGATGATTTCACAAGCTCAAGAACTTGGGGCAAATGCAATCATTGGAGTAAGATTTTCAACTTCATTTATTATGCAGAATACAGCTGAAATTTTAGTTTACGGTACTGCTGTTATTGTTGAATAATTTTTATTGTTATGAAATTAATTAGTTTGATACTAATCCTATCTTTACCGATTCTACTTACAAATGAATGCTTTCTCTTATCCCAACCTAAAAGAGAAGTAAGAGCAGTGTGGTTAACAACAAATTTTCAACTTGACTGGCCTCCTTCACATACTTACAATCCAGAAATTCAAAAGCAAAAGCTAATCGAAATTTTGGATAATCTTAAATCGAAAAATTTTAACACAATTTATTTTCAAGTTAGGTCACAAGGTTCTGTAATGTATAAGAGTAACTTAGAACCATGGTCACCATATTTAACGGGGACACTTGGTAAAGCTCCAAGTTATGACCCATTGGAATTTTTAATTAAAGAGGCAAGAAAAAAATTTTTTGAAGTTCATGCTTGGATAAATGTTTTTCCCGTTAAATCGGGAGACGCTAAAATTCCAATTTCAGACCCGCCTCATATTATGTTAGCCCGTCCTGAATGGATTAGAATCCATAGAGAAAACAATCAAAACGTCTACTGGCTGGATCCTGGACTACCAGAAGTAAGAGACTATATCAAAAATATTTGTATTGAACTTACAAAAAACTACGATATTGATGGTATTCATCTCGATTACATTCGTTATCCCGGAAAATCTTTCAATGATACTTTAACTTTTCGAATGTATGGCGGGGGTAGAACTTTAGATGATTTTAGAAGAGAAAGTATTAATCAACTTATAACGGAAATTTACGATACAGTAACATTTATTAAGCCACACGTGAAGGTTGGATCAGCACCAATTGGAATTTATGAAAATATAAGTGATGCAAAAGGACTTGAAGGAAAAAACGCATTGTTTCAAGATTCTCGAGAGTGGCTTAGGAGTAAGAAGCATGATTATGTGGTCCCTCAAATTTATTGGGATATTCAAAATAATCCGAAATTCGAATCTTTGGTACACGATTGGACGAAAAATAATTATGGTCGACATATTATCGCTGGCATAGGTGCTTATAATGATGATGTCTTCAAAGAGTTAGAAGAACAAATTAATATTACGAGAAAGTATAATGCTGCAGGCCAAAGTTTTTTTAGATATGAGAATATTAAAGATACCAAATTTAATTCTTATAAATATCTTGCAAATATTCCACCGATGAATTGGAAAGATTCTATTCCTCCAAAAGCTCCTTATTTGTTAAGTGGCAAAAATTTGAAAGGCAAACTTGGTCTAGTTGAACTTGTTTGGGGAATTCCTGAACAAGCAGAAGATGGTGATACAGCGAAATATTACAATATTTACAAAGGGCTAACTAAAAATATCAACCGAAATTCTCCGCGTTATCTTTATACATTTTCAAACACTTATTACTTTTATGATTTCATTTCTAAACCTGTCCAGACAGAATTTTATTACCAAGTTACCTCCTTAGATAAATTACATAACGAAAGTATCGAGGCTACTGAAATTATAAAAGTAAAACTCGAAAATTTGATAGAAGCTTTGAGTGATGCTTTTCCCGTAATAAAAGTTGCTATTTCATTTAATAAAAATTTACTTACTTGTTTTATAGAACTTACTCATGCTGATAAAGGGAAAATTGAGCTGTGTGATGATCAAGGGGTATTAATAAAAAAAATTTATGAAGGGAAATTTTCTCCTGGATTAAATTCTATACAATTTGAAATTCCACAATTAAGAAAAAAGAAATTTGAATTAAAGATCTATTTCAGTGATAGAATAGAAAAGATAGATTTTGAATTAAACTAATACTCTGGATTTGATAGTTTCATCGTTGAAAAATTAAATTTCTTGAGCAAGTAAAATTTCACTCCGATTAAATACATTATCCTGTTGAGGATAATTTAGTTTTGAATCAAAATAAACTAATTGTAAATGTTTCGGTCATTTTATTTGTAATTTTGATCAGTTTATTATTCCGAACCATCTTGAGTAGAGAGACTGTATTCCTTGAAGTTTATTGTATATTCAATTAAAATAAGATTAATATTCCTGTTTAAGCAATAACAATTGTCTGGATTTTAATATGTTGAGTTGGATAAAGAATTTATTTAATCTAATTATACCACCACAAAATTGGATTTTTTCTGTAGCTTTTGTTTGTGGATTGCTTGTAGGTATTGTTCTTTTAATTTTTAAGATTTCCAATGCTTATCAATATCTGTCGGAGAAACCACAAGCATGCATTAATTGTCATGTAATGCATCCACAATATGTCACATGGCGTAATTCAAGTCATGCTAATGTGGCAACCTGCAACGATTGTCATGTTCCTCAAAATAACTTCTTACATAAAATTTATTTTAAGGCAAATGATGGATTAAGGCATAGCATTATATTTACTCTAAGAAAGGAACCTCAAGTAATTAGAATTAAAGAAGCAGGTAAAAACGTCGTTCAAGAAAATTGTATACGTTGCCATGAAAATTATATCGATCAAACTTCTCTTTTGAAAATTATCTATAAAACATCAGGTAGTAGTAAAGAGAAATATTGTTGGGATTGTCACATAGAAACTCCCCACGGAAAAGTTAATTCGCTTGCTTCAACTCCTTATGCAAGGGTACCAAAATTAAATCCTGTTTTACCTGAGTGGATGGAAAAAATTATAAAACAGAATTAAAAATGAGGCTAAGTAAGTATCATGAAATCTATTAAAGAACTTGTCAAGCAAAAGCCATGGACTGGTTGGTTACTTTTTACATTAACTGTGATTTTGGTTTTTTTACTAGGTTTATTGGCTTCTTCTATTGTTGAACGAAGAGGTGAATCGGCAGCATTACAATTGGTCAGACCAATTGGTGAATGGGAACCACGAAATGAAGTTTGGGGTGTTAACTATCCAAGACAGTATCACACCTATTTAATGACACAAGACACAACTTTTTATACTAAGTATGGTGGAAATGGTCACATCGATTTACTCGAAAAATATCCAAGTTTGGTTATTTTATGGGCAGGTTATGCATTTTCAAGAGATTACAGTCAAGCTAGAGGTCACTACTATTCCGTTATAGATGTTAGAAAAACACTAAGAACCGGTGTTCCACAACCTGCAACATGCTGGACCTGTAAAAGCACAGATGTCCCGCGTTTAATGAATGAAATGGGAATAGCTAATTTTTACAAAGCAAAACTAACCGGTCTTGGTTCACAAGTTTTAAATCCCATAGGTTGTCAAGACTGTCATGATCCGAAAACTATGAATTTGAGAATTACTCGTCCAGCTTTGATAGAAGCATTTCAACGACAAGGAAAAGATATAAATAAAGCGACACATAATGAAATGCGCTCGCTTGTTTGTGCTCAATGCCATGTAGAATATTATTTTAAAGGAGAAGGAAAATATCTTGTTTTTCCTTGGGATAATGGAATAAGTGTTGAAGAAATGGAAAAGTACTATGATGA